>ERZ773104.270-NODE-270-length-83571-cov-10.195519_pt1 | contig 83571 bp, 105 predicted proteins | sample MGYA00511920_ERZ773104 | MGnify/ENA primary metagenome ERZ773104 (study PRJEB29015, sample SAMEA2737857) | human gut metagenome | biome: human gut; feature: human-associated habitat; material: faeces | place: China | collected 2012 ... | reverse complement strand
GCCTGGAAGGAAGCATGAGCAGCTGGCCTTATGAAACTGAAAGCGGCGAAAAGAACTAGAAAATAAATGTTACATATATGCAAGATTTCTTAGCTTTTTTGCAGAAACCTTGCATATATTTTTTGTTTTATAAAAAGACTTGCTTATTACTTTAAAAGGGCGTATAGTTTAATACTGTTTGGGAAGGGGTATTACAATGATTATTAGACCAGCTACAATTATGCGGAATGATTATAATTTGATTTCTGAATATGCGCATCAAAGCGGCGAAATTGTATATTTAACGAAGTATGGTAAAGGTGATTTGGTTGTGATGAGCATCAAAACTTTTGAACAGCGTGAAGAAAAGTTTAAGTTCTATCATACTGTTATGCAGGCAGATTTAGACAGACAAAAAAGTGCCGAAGAGCTTTTTGACGGAGACGACGCTATCGCCAGATTGAAGGCGAAATTTATTGACTGATTATGCAATACGTACAGGATTGAAGATATTACCGCAGGCATGGCACGATCTTTTGGAAATTGGGTTTGTCTACAGCAGACAGGGTAAGAGACTTGAAGCAAGTGCTGTGACATGTAGTATTGTTAGTAAACTAAAGGAACTACAGGATTTTGCAATGCTGGGGAACAAAACACCCTTGAGCAGTTTGAATGAGAAAAAATATTTGATGCTGATGATAGATAAGTATGCCTGTATTTACCGCAAGGTTGAAAATACTGTATATATTTATCATATTACAGAATTACAGCGTGATTATCCTAAATTAATGAAATGACGGCAGGCAGCTTTTGCTTACAGCGAAAGCTGTTTTATTATTTTCCGGCAAGGGTATTTTACAGTAGTTTCACATATTTTCGAGTCTAGTGAGAACACTACCCTTGTGGTATAATATTTAAATATGAACAGGATAATTTGAGCGTTAAGGAAAGTGGTGAAGAAATGGCTGATAAATTTTTAGTTATTGATGGCAGCAGTTTGATACACAGGGCATTTTTTGCTTTGCCACCATTGATGACCAAGCAGGGAGTTCATACTGGCGCAGTATATGGCTTTTGTAATATGCTGGTGAAGCTTTTGGGTGATGTAAAACCTAAATGGCTGGCAGTTGCATTTGATAAATCACGTAAAACTTTCCGAACGGAAATGTTTGCAGATTATAAGGGGCAGCGTAAACCTACGCCCAGTGAACTGAGCGAACAATTTCCACTGGCCCGGCGTTTGCTGGAAGCTATGAACATCACTGTTCTTGAAACTGATGGTTACGAGGCTGATGATATTATCGGTACTTTTGCCGTACATGCGCCGCAGAACGCAGAAATTATTATCGTAACCGGCGACAAAGATGAATTGCAGCTTTTGGATGACAGGGTAAAGGTTTATTTTACCAAGCGAGGGATTTCTGATATCAAGGCGTATGATGTTGCAGCATTTGCCGCTGATTATGAAGGGTTGTCGCCAAAACAGCTGATTGATTTAAAAGGACTGATGGGTGACAGTTCAGATAATATTCCTGGTGTTCCCGGTGTAGGCCCTAAAACTGCTTTGAAGTTGATTTGTGAATATGGAACAGTAGAGAAGGTTTTAGAAAATATTGCGCAAATCAGCGGAAAAAGTTTAAAAGAGAAATTAGAAAATAATAAGGATGCTGCGCTGCTTTCAAAAAAGCTGGCAACCATTTTTACAGAAGTTCCAGTCGATCTTGATCTTGATAAATATGAACTGAAAGCTATGTCGGATGAGGCAAGGCCTTTAATGCAGGAATTGGAGTTCCGAAATTTGCATGAGAGATTCCAGACTATTTTGGGCGGCAGTGACGGTACCTTTGATCTTTTTGGAGAAAGTATCGGTCAGGAAAACGCCAATATAGAAATTGCGCTTTTAGAAACAGCAGAACAGGGCAAAGAATTCTTTGCGTTATTGCAGCAAAAGCAGGAAAAGGTTGCATTTACTGCTGTTTGCGGCGGCGAGTTACCTAAAATCCATTTTACTGCAGTGGAAATTTTTAATGATGGAAAAATTTATAAATTGCAGGAAGGCAGCGGGGCCTGGAATTTTTTTTATGAATGGCTGTCTGATTACAAACAATTGAAAGTTACATGCGACAGCAAAGAGATTTATAAGGCTTGTATGTGCCTGAATAAAAAAGCCGACGGTATAGTTGATGATATAGGTATAGCTGCTTATTTGATTGAACCAGGTCGCAGCTCCTATAGTTTGAAGGCAGTTGCAGAACGTTATCTGGCTGCAAATAACGGTGGGAATGCCGCTGATTTGCAGGCGTTACTTCCGCTTATTGAACAAAAACTGCGGGATTATGAATTGTATAAACTATATACGGAAATGGAACTGCCGCTGGCCTATTTGCTGGCAAAAATGGAATTAGCTGGAATTAAGCCGGATGTGAAGCTGCTAGAGAGTATTACAAAAGAAATGGCAGTACAGATAACTGCTTTAGAGATTTTGGCAGAAGAACAGGCCGGTGAAAAATTTAACCTGAAATCTCCTAAACAATTAGGTGTACTGCTGTTCGAAAAGTTGGGGCTTCCTATTATAAAAAAGACAAAGACCGGTTATTCGACAGATGTTTCTGTTTTGGAACAACTGGAAGGTTCGCATCCTCTGATTACGACGATCCTGGAACATCGCAAGCTGACAAAACTGCATTCAACATATCTGGAAGGGCTGCGCCCACTGATCAATCCTGCGACAGGGAGAATTCATACGCATTTTCAACAGACGGTAACGGCAACAGGAAGGTTATCAAGTACTGACCCGAATTTGCAGAATATTCCTGTACGAACTGAGATCGGTAAAAGAATCCGTGAAATATTTATACCGGGGACTGGTTATGACTGGTTGATGTCTTGCGATTATTCTCAGGTAGAACTGCGTGTACTTGCACATATGGCACAGGATAAGCTGCTTTTGGAATCTTTCCTGAATGGTCAGGATGTACACGCACGTACAGCGGCAGAGGTGTTTGGGGTGCCGTTGGAACAGGTCGATTCAATGATGCGTACCCGTGCGAAAGCAGTTAATTTTGGCATTGTTTATGGTATAAGTGATTTTGGACTGGCTAAACAGCTGGATATCAGCCGCGGTGAAGCAGCCGAGTATATAAAAAATTATTTTGCCCGCTATACAGGGGTAAAGAAATATATGGATGATACGGTCAATCATGCTCGGGAACAGGGTTATGTAGCTACAATGTTTGGACGTCGCCGTTATCTGCCTGATATCAGGCACAGTAATTTTAACTTACGCAGTTTTGCTGAGCGCACTGCCATCAATACGCCAATTCAGGGGACTGCGGCGGATATAATCAAAATAGCGATGCTTAAAGTTGAACAGGCGCTTTCTGATGCTAAAGTCAAGAGCCGCATTTTGCTGCAGGTACATGATGAATTAGTATTAGAAGTTATGGAAACGGAAAAAGAGCTGGTGGCACAGCTTGTAAAAAAAGCAATGGAAAGCGCTGCTTCTCTTAGTGTGCCGCTAACTGCCGATGTTGCCTGGGGGAAAAACTGGGCACAGACCAAATAGGAGGGATATCCATGCCGGAGTTGCCAGAAGTGGAGCAGGTCAGAAAGACTTTGCTGCCGCATATTAAGGGAAAAACTATTACTAAAGTTGAAGTATATTTGGATAGGCTGGTCAAACATCCATCGTCTGAGCAATTTATCAAAAATCTGACCGGTCGTACGATTGAAGACGTTTGCCGTCGCGGAAAGTATCTGGTGCTGAAAACAGGTGTCAATCAAAAACTTATCGTGCATTTACGTATGACCGGGTCTTTGGTGGCACAGGCTAGTGATTTAGAAGCACCGCCTTATGCCAAGATAAAATTTGAATTGACTGACGGTGTTACTATGTGGTTCTGTGATATAAGAACTTTTGGAACACTGTATTTAGTTACGGATGATGATTGTTACATTGCAGGTTATGAAACCTTGGGGCCTGAACCGCTGACAGTAGGGTTTAATCCTGAATATCTGGCTCCGATAGCTGCTAAAAGCCGCAAGCCCATCAAAACGTTGATTCTTGATCAAACGGTTATTGCCGGACTGGGAAATATTTATGCTGATGAGTGCTTGGCTTTAGCTGGAATTTTGCCTACACGTATAGCTAATACTTTGACGCGTGCGGAAATAGAAGCTGTGCATGAAGCGGCGAACAAAGTGATTGCACAGGGAATTGCCAATCGAGGAACCACTTTTCGTGATTATAAGGATGGCGAAGGTAATAAAGGTGACAATCAAAATCATCTGCTTGTTTATGGACGTGGCGGCGAACCGTGTAAAACCTGCGGTGAGCCTTTAGCCACGACAAAGGTTGGCGGCAGAGGCACTACTTACTGTGCCAAATGCCAGCACTGAGTGAAGTTATGAAAATTATTGGGTTAACAGGTGGTATTGCTTCTGGAAAAAGTACTGTCGCTTCGATTTTACAGAAACTGGGAGCTCATATTTTTGATGCGGATATTGCAAGCCGGCAGGCAGTTGCGCGTGGATCACAGGGGCTGCAACAGGTTATAGATGTTTTTGGCAGAGATTACCTGACAATTGACGGTGAGTTGGACCGGCAGAAGATTGCACAGCTGGTTTTTGAAAATAAAGCAGCGTTGGGGCAGTTGGAAAGCATAGTTCATACTTATGTGCGCTGTGAAGCAAAAAAATTTTTAGAACAGTGCAGGCGGCAGAATTTCTCAGCAGCGGTGCTTGACGTGCCGCTGTTGATCGAATGCGGCTGGTATAAAGAAGTTGATTTAGTGTGGCTGGTTGCAGTTGACGAACAGACTCAGATTGAGCGTGCTATGGCACGCAGCGGAATGTCGCAGCAGGAAGTAGAGGTTCGTATTGCGGCACAAATGACTTTGGCTGCAAAGTGTCAGTATGCGGATTTGATCATTGATAACAGTGGCAGCCTGAAACAAACTGAGCTGACAGTAAAAAAAGAATGGGAAAAAGTATTACAGATGGAGGATTGAGTTTGGCCAGACGTCGAAAAAAGAAAAACAACAGCCGCAAAATTTGGTTTGTACTGATTTTGCTGTGTGCAGTTTCGTTGTTGGGCTGGAAAATTTGGACGTCTGACGAAGTACAAATGCGGTTTGTTTATATGTGGCCTTATCAAGGCGAGATTTTGGAATACAGCGGGAAAAACAAGATTGATCCTTTTTTAGTGGCGGCAGTCATAAAAAATGAAAGTAATTTTGATCGTAAGGCTGTATCTAAGGTTGGAGCAATCGGACTAATGCAGATTATGCCGGATACCGGGGCATGGATCGCCGAACAGATGGGAATCAAAAATTTTGACCCACAGGATTTATATCGTACAGACGCTAATATCCGTTTAGGATGTTGGTATCTTGGAGAACTGGAATATGAATTTCAGCGGAACTGGGTCTTGATGATGATTGCTTATAATGCCGGTCGTGGCAATACAAAAGCGTGGATGCAGGAAAATAATTGGGGTTACGATTTTAATAGAATCGAGGATATTCCATACAGTGATACACGTGAATATGTGAGGAAAGTTTTGTATGATCGGGATGAGTATTACAAATTATATAAAAACAGGTTAAAAAAGTATTGACGGAGTTGTAATAGTGTGCTATTATATCACTGTTGCTGATTTAGGCAATTGTAATGCGGTAGTGGCGGAACGGCAGACGCGCTAGCCTCAGGAGCTAGTGGGGGCAACCCCGTGGAGGTTCAAATCCTCTCTACCGCACCATTTTTGTCTATAACGGTAATTTTTAACCACAATGCGGTTGTGGCGGAACGGCAGACGCACCATCTTGAGGGGGTGGCGGGGAGACCCGTGTGGGTTCAAATCCCACCAACCGCACCAAATGAGTAAACAAGCGGCTTGCAAGATTCTTGCAGGCCGTTATTTTTATTTGACTACATTTTAACTTGAGTGGGTTGACTACATTTTGACTACAAAAAGTTTTCTATCTTTTTTGCTACATCGCAATCTAGGTCGGGTGTAACATGGGAATATGTATCCATTGTTTGCTTGAATGAAGAATGCCCGAGCCTTGATTGTACGACTTTGAAATGTACGCCAGCTTTCAGTAGCAGTGTCGCATGGGTATGCCGTAGGGAGTGAAAAGAAAAGCCGGCCGGCAAACCCGCTTTCTTGCCATAATCTCTTGCCATCTTGGTTACCCAGTCAGGATTACGCGGGTTACCGTTTTCTCCTGGGAATACAAGGTCTAAGTCAACATAGTCGATTGTTTTTAGTTTTCTTTCGATGACAGTAATTCGTTGTTCTTTTAATAGCGAAAAAGTTTTGCTGTCTAAAGAGATTGTGCGGCGGCTAGAAGTATTTTTTGTTGTGGGAGAAATTATCGTTTTACTGCCAATCTTCAAAACCGTTTGAGCTACGGAAACAGTCTTGTGAAGTGAATCAATGTCGCACCACCTTACCCCTAGGAGTTCGGATCGTCTTAGTCCCGTAGCAATTGCAAATTGGAATAGGCGTCGGATTTCGTTGGTGGATATCGTGTCAAGCAATTTTTTTACCTGAACTTTATCAAGTGCAACGATATCCTTAGTTTTGTATACTTTGGGTTTTGCGACCTTGTCCATTGGGTTTTTGTCAATTATGTCATCGAACAAGGCTTGCTTTAAAGAGGACTTCAGCAAAGTGTAGATGTACTCAATACTTCTTGGCGATAAACCAGATTCGCGTTTTTGTGCAAAAAAATCACGCAGTAATGGCGTGCTTATTTCAGACAATGTGTAGCGACCTAGTGCAGGTCTTATGTGAAGCCTTACTACACCGCAATAGCTGTCAAAGGTTGCAGCGGATAAATTGTTTTTTATATACTCCAACCATGCGTCTAGCCATTCGTCATATAAAATATCTGACGAATAAACATTTTTACTCTGTGCCTGTTCAAAGGCTTCTTGTTTACTTTCAGCTTCCGCTTTTGTCGAGCCGTAGAAAAACTTGCGTTTCCCGTTATATGTTTTTGTGATAACTATTCGTCCGTCAGCTCGTTTCTTTTTTCTAGCCATAAAAAATCAGCTCCTTTACTGTAATTTGAGTATGCAGTAGCAGAGCTGAGTACAATATGATATAATTATACTGTATCAGCTCGCTTGTCGGTGGGCGTTACGTTGACCGTTCCTGTTGGCGCAGGGGCGGTCTTTTTTATTTAATATCCTCGGTTATAACGATTAACTGCGTCATTAGCTTGGGATATTGCTTCCAATTTTGCTTCGTGAATGCGTTGTATGTCGTTATTACAATTTTCTACATACTCTTTAGCTTCTTCTACATACCTTGCAATATCATTACGGCTAGGGTCGTACGGCAAATAAGAATTAAATTCTGGGTATCCCATAATTCCAAGGTTAGAACCGCCAATTACAAATGCAAACGCTACACTGGAACACCATATACTTGCAATTAAAGCTATTATGAATATTTTTTTCATAGGATGAATCTCCTTCATTGAACATTATCGCGATTACCAAACCACTTTGATACCCCAGAAAAAGCGACTATAGTAGTGCCAAAAAGAATGGTAATTATGGCATTAAAAATAAACCATACGCCTTCTAATGCTAAATATTGTAAAACCACAGCATACCAAACTTTAGCAAAAAATATACCAACTATTATAGCAATTGGGACTGTTATAAAAAGCGGAAGGCTCATTACAATAGAAAGAGCAAATATTGCAATTGCTGCTCCATTGCCAGAGAACAAACCCCGCATTCCAGGAAAAGCATCAACAATCAATTCAATTGAAAACTGAAAACCAAAAATAAATGCTGATAATAATATAATGCTTAATAAAAATGCCATATAAACATCTCCTTAATTATAATTTAGTTAGCATAATACTAATCGAAAAACTAAAAAAATAAAACTACCTGGATCTAACTAATTCAATTTCATCAACGCAATAACAACAATCAAAGTCGTTATTTGCAATATGCCCTTGCTCGTGTAGAAGCGTTTTTTTATTTGCTTCAAAAGTAAACCTTGAATTGAGTACACAAATTTTTTCACCTTCAGGAGTACAAAAACAAAAACCTTTTATTGATAGAGGTAGATTAAATAATATGGTTCGTTCAATCATCTTCATTACGTTCCTTTTTTCTCATTCGGGCAACCATATCGGCTACAAACTTTAGATCTTCGGGGGATACGTCTTTAGCGGCGTCAAACAATATCTTCATGTCTGGGTTATCATATATCTCTTGAGCCATTTGTGCCGCTTCTGGGTTAGTGTAGTATCCCTTGTGTTCAACCGCGGTAGCGGTTTCTTCGTTGCCAAGTAAATAGTCGGTGCTTACCCGAAACTTTTGAGCCAATTTTAAAAGCATTTCATTGGACGGCATACGCTGGCCAAGTTCATAAAAGGATACTGCTTTTGGTGTTACTCCTAAGAAGTCCGCCAGCTCTTTTTGTGTTATATCATTATCTTGTCTTAATTGTTTTATTCGTTGACCTAACATTAAGTTCACCACTCCTTGTGTACTGTGTGTTCATTATACAACAAAAATATAAAAAAAGCTATTGACATTCCACGAAATGTACTGTACAATATGTACATAGAGAAAGGAGGGGTACAATGAACAAATTAAAAGAAATTAGAACGAAGAAAAAAATAAGTCAAGAGATGCTTGCTTGCAATGTAGGCGTAACGGTTAGATACATTGCGTTCCTTGAAAGCGGAAACAGAAAACCATCGATAGATGTGGCTTTTAAAATTGCAAAAGTTTTAAATAGCACAGTCGATGATATTTTTTTACCCCGCAAGTGTACAAAGTGTTCACAAGAGTAACCGAAATAAGCACATAAACACATAAAGGAGTAAGAGTATGAACAATGAAGAAAACGAAAAAATCGTTCAACTGTTAGAACAGCTGAACGATAACCTAAAGAGCATTGCAAGGAGCGCTAAGAGTGTTCAAGAAATCCAATTCTGTTTGGCCGTATATCGGGTTGATCCGACAAGTCAACTGTCACGAGATTTAACGGCTGCGCTTCTGCAGGGAGCAAAAGAGTGGTGTGAATCCCTTGGCTAGATTGTCCTGCAAATATAAGGTAGTTGTCGCCAACCCGACCAATTCGTGTAACTTCAAATTGAGGGTAGTTGATTAAAAATACTTTCAATTCTTGAGTTGAGGATAATTCAGCTTCTCTAAATTTAATGAACTTCATAATATCTTGATAAATATTTTTGGCTAACACAATAATCACCTCCTTCCAATGCAATTATAGCACAGGAGAGCAGAAAGGAGCGTAGTATGTTAGAAGATTGGCGGGATTACCGTCGCTACATAAGAAGCAGGCAAGACATAGGAGCTAAAGGCGTTAAGTATTATTTCTTCTGCTGTATACCGATGGTATCTAATCAGTTTTTAGAGGAGTTACCGTTTGAAGATTGGTTACCGCTGATTGTTTCAATAGCTTCTTTGCTTATTTCGATTTTCACATATTGTTCAGTAGATTGAGATTTATTATATGCCAATATTGCAACAAGTAAAGCTATGGCTGATATTAGAATTGGAACTATTTTCCAAAACCTAAATTCCCTTAATGCTTTTGATTTGGTGCATTTTTGAACGGATTGGTTTTGCAAAGCCATCCTTCCTAAAGGTGTAACAAAAACAAATTCTGTTTCAATGGTTAATGTCATTCCGCCACTTTTTTCAACAAATTTTTTATATTCGATGTAGCTGGTATCTGGAATTATTTCTTGCCTTACTTCTGTTAGCGTCCCACCTTGGACAGAACGATTTATAGCTATAGGATTTGTGTAACGTGGAGTTGACAAGAGCTTTAAACGATATTTAGTGGCATATTTATCATTTGGGAATTTTTTTAATATGTTGCTTTCTGTAACCTTTTCAAACTGATCAATGAAATTTAAAATTTCATAATCAATATCAAGTAATTCCAATAAAATCACAACCTTTCAAGTATTTACCAAAATTATACCACAAACCACAAGGCGCATAGAAAGGAGTAAACATGGAAGCCGCACAGGACATCAATTTAAGAGATAAAATAACAGTTACTTTAGCTGATGCAGCAAAATTAACCGGTATTGGCAGAGCTAAGTTGGAAGAACTAGCTAAAGGCGATATCAAATTTCCTAGCTTCAAAGTGGGAGTAAAAACATTGATCCATGTGGAATTGCTAAACAAATACTTAGCCGAAAAAGCTACTATGCGTGTCGGAGAAAAAACGATGAGCAAAAGAGTTGCCGAAATAATAGCGAAAAGGGAGGAGAGAGAATGATGAAAAAGTTTGTTGAAACAGCTAACCAATCAGCAAAAGCTTGTGTTGTTGGGTTATATGGCGCATTGGAGATAGTTAAAACGTATCCTGGTGTAATTATAGTAACCCTTGCAACAATCTTCGCAGTGGGCAGAATAGCGTATATTTCAGGCGTTCTGAGGGGGAAGGGGTTATGATTAGAGATTTTACCGTAGCAACTACTGCGATATTTGTCGGAACATACATTGCTATTATGGCTGCTGTAGTGACTGTAGGGGTGTTGAGATGATAGGCAAAAGAAAAAGAGCTACCGAAGTAGCAGCTTCGATAGCTCAGGGTGGACATGTAAATTTTACTAGGTTTAGCGTCCACCTTCATTTTAGCAAAAGAATTGGAGGATTGCAAGCATGGATAATTTTGATGATTTAGTATATTCGATTAGATATGAATTAGATGCAATGCAGGAAAATCTGAATAACACAGATGATTTGGACGGAAGCGAAGCTAAAGTAAATGTTTTGCTGAAATGGATTAAAAACAGTGCAAATACGATTGAAAATAAAATTGAAGATTGGGGCGTGTAAATATGAAACTTTATGAAATTAATCAACAATTAGAGCGGTTGCTAGAACTTGATACTGAAAGAATGGTAGATACTGAAACAGGTGAAATATTGACTGCCGAGGATATAGATCAGTTGAAGATTGATAGAGTAGAAAAGATTGAAGGCTGCCTTGTGGTTTACAAAAACAAAATGGCAGAAACAGCAGCCATTGAAGAAGAAATTAAAAGGCTGACGGAAAGAAAAGCTACCTTAAAAAATAAGGCGGAGTGGTTAAAAGGTTATGTAGCCTACGCTTTAAAGGGTGAAAAATTTGAGACTCCCAAAGGCGCAGTCAGCTACAAAAAAAGTGAGACAGTGGAAATTACCGATAAGGAGAAGCTGCCGACAGAATTTTTGAGAGTTGTTACATCAACATCACCTGACAAAGCGGCTATCAAGGCTGCGATCAAAGCTGGCAGTAAGATTGATGGGGCACAGGTAGTAGAGCATCAGAATGTGCAGATAAAGTGAGGTGGAGGACATGATTGATATATATACAAACTTAGCAACCCCGCCTACAGATGCTTTGAAAACAATCCAAGCAGGTAATCTAAGGGGAAAAAGTGATATAAACCCACAATGGAAGATTGAAGCTATTACTGCTCAGTTTGGATTGTGTGGTATTGGATGGAAATTTGAAATTTTAGATAAGACTATATATCCATTAGAGGATAAGCAAATATTACTGTATATGACGGTAGCTTTGTTTATCAAAAACGGTGATAGTTGGAGCGAGCCTATCATTGGTTGTGGAGGCGACTTCATTGTTCAAAAATATAAAACTGGACTTACAGCAAATGATGAAGCCTTTAAGATGTGTCTTACTGACGCACTTGGTAACGCTATGAAAAACATTGGCGTTGCAGCAGATGTGTACAGGGGGTTTTGCGATGGTAAATATAGCGTTCGAGAAGAACGGCAATCTGTTGAACCATCAACCACTAAAACATCAAATAAAGCAGAACTGCCTACACCTATAAACCAAACTAAGCCTGCGTTTCCTGACGAAAATACTGGACCACAATTTTTGATGTGTCAAGAATGTACAGTTGAAATCAGCCAAAGAGTTCACGATTACAGCGTGCAGAAATTTGGCAGGCCTCTTTGTATGAACTGTCAGAAGGCAGTAGCAAAATGAAGTTGGAAGGTTTAGGGATTCATCAGTTAAATAAATTTTGAAAAGAGGAATTAAAAATGGAACAAGTATATGGGAAAAAAGTTGAAAGTTATCATGACAGTACTGATAATTATATCGCTGAAAATGAAGTCACTGTAACAATTACATTAAGCGAATATCGAAAATTGGTGCAGGAAGTGGCTACAAAAAAATATGATATCGACAGGGCGAACTCGGCAACGTACGAGGCAAAGCGCCAGCTGGAAAAATTTAAAAATCAATATTTCGAGGAATTAAAAAAAGAATATGGCGAAAATTCCGAAGATGAAGATTAACGCAAAGTAAGTGGGCGCAAAATGAAGTTAACAGTTAAAGGTTTACAGACGTTAAAAGGGATGGGATACATAAATTTAGTAGTACCTGTCCCTTTATCAGAGGAAGAAGAAATCAATAAAATCGATCCTGAAAAGCAGTATGTTGTAGAAGTCAAGCAATGGCGAAAAGGGCGTTCTAACGACGCTAATAAATACGCTTGGGTATTATGTCAAAAGATAGCAGAAAAGCTGTCAGAAGAGAGCTTTCACAGCAAGGAAGATGTTTACAGGAAGGCGATCAAGGACTGCGGACACTATACGCTGGTTCCGATTAAAAACGAAGCAGTAGACCGCTGGCGTGAGATATGGCAGGGGCACGGTATCGGCTGGATTGCCGAGGTGTTCAGTGAGTGCCGTAATACTCCTGGATATACCAATATGCTGGCCTATCACGGCAGCCGTGTTTACGACACAAAGGAAATGTCGCGGCTAATTGATTGTTTGGTATCTATGGCAAAAGATATTGGCGTAGAAACTAGGCCGCAGGAAGAATTAGATGACCTAATCAGGGAGTGGGGCGTTAAAGATGGCTAAGAGTATCATACAGAAAGAAAAATATTGTTACCTATCTGGAGTGCAAAATGTGCCACTTGAGGAGCATCATTGTTTCTTTGGTCCGTTACGAAAAATCAGTGAAAGATACGGCTTTAAAGTTTGGCTTACCCCTGAATATCATAAGGGGAAGAACGGTCCGCATCAGGATAGGCAAACAGATTTACTGCTGAAAAGAGAATGTCAACGTAAGTTTGAAGAAACTCACAGCAGAGAAGAATTTATGAAGATTATCGGAAGAAATTATTTAGACGACTGAAAGGATTATTATGAACTACGTTGCACAGATGAATGCGTTTTGGAGCTGGCGGTTACTCAATCAACTTAATAGCCGAGCTGCTGATTTGTATATGGCATTATTGCACTTTAACAATTTAGGCGGCTGGAAAAAAGAGTTTACCGTGTCCAGCACGATGCTGCAATCGGTGTGTGGAATTTCTCGGACTGAATTAAGTAGGCATAGGAATACTCTAATTCAGATGGGGCTGATTTCATACCAGGGCGGCAAAGGTAGTCGATCAGGTTTTTATCAGATATTTGATTTGTGTATCGTATACCGAACACAAACTGATACACAACCTGTAACACAACTTGTAACACAAACTGATACACAACCTGTAACACAATCTCGCGTGGAGAAGAAAGTATATATAAATAATATTATTAATAATAAACAAAACGAAAAGAAACAAGAAGCGCCTGATTGTGAGCGGGAAGAATATTTTGCCCGATTTTGGGAAGCATACCCAGTGAAGGTAAAAAAGCCTGTAGCTAAAATCGAGTGGAACAAGCTGGTTGATCCTTGTGTGGAGCTGTACGAAAAAATCATAGCTGCTGTTGAGCGGTATAAACAGACAAGCCGTTGGAAAGAGAACAACGGGGCTTATATTCCATACCCTGAAACATTCTTGCAAGACAGGCGTTGGGAAGATGAGATACGTGTTACAGAGCAGAAAAAAGAATGGGCATGGTGAGGTGATTTGAATGCTTGATATAGGCGATATAGAGGCTGCGTTTGTGGTATGGCGAGCAGCTGGCTTAACTCCACCACCGATGAATGATGTGCAGCGGGAAAACTTTATGGCTAAAACGTTGGAACAATACAAGTATACACAGGTCAATGATTGGGCGGAAGCTGTTGAGTGGGTGGCTAATAACAATACGCGCTGGGCAACGTGGTTCGACATCAATACAGCGCTGTCTATAGTCCGGCAGAATAAAATCGGCGCAGAGAAGAAAGCTATTGAGCGTAATTCTAAAGCGGCAAATGAGTTTGTTAAAAAGTTGTTTGCTGATCTTGCTGCCGGTAAAACATTTGGCGAACTACGGCAGCCAATGAGCAAGAAAGTTAGAGCTGCAGCAAAGAGGATTTTTCCTGATGCTGACGATAGCTTTATAAAGCGTAATTGCAGCGATATCAGCTTTATCGCAGATGTTGAACGAAAATGCGCTGAATGTATTAACACTGTTGATTGCCCATACAGCGGACATCAACCGTTTTTGAGAGTAGATAAAGAAAGCGGATTTACTTATGTGGTAGCTGATCGTGAACGGTGTTATAAATATCATCCGTTAGTGCCTGATGTAGTACCAAAACGGTCAACCCGTCGTCAAGGTGAATTAGCTAAAGTTTAAAGGAGCGGTAACTATGAAAAAGTATGAGTTGACAGCAGAGTTTATAGAAAAATGGGGCAAGAAATTATTTAGGATTAAGGCTTTAATTAGCTTTGGAAGTGTTGAAGCTGGTGAACTTGGTGGATATGTGGAAAAAGAAGATAACTTAGCGCAAGATGGCGACGCTTGGGTGTGCGACGACGCTTGGGTGTACGGCAACGCTAGGGTGTACGACGACGCTTGGGTGTACGGCGACGCTAGGGTGTACGGCAACGCTGAGGTGTACGGCGACGCTAGGGTGTACGGCAACGCTAGGGTGTGCGACGACGCTTGGGTGTACGGCAACGCTTGGGTGTGCGGCAACGCTGACTATTTATTGATCGGTCGCATTGGTAGTAGATTTAGTTTTACGACATTTTTCAAAAATAAAGACAAAGGTATAACAGTGTCTTGTGGTTGTTTCTTAGGGACTATTGCCGAATTTAGAGCTAAGGTTACCGATACACATGGAAATAATAAGCACGCAAAAATGTATAACCTTGCTGCAGATATGGCAGAACTACAGATTTTAGGCGAAGAACATTTTGACAAGCTGAACACTAATAAGTCAGAACCGTTTTGAGGTGAGATTATGAATTGCGATATATGCCATAAGGATACAACGGCGGGTAGTCATGTAGCCAGCCGATATTTTGAGGTGCATATTTGCCCGAACTGCTTGATGTGGTCAGATGATCCGCGGGCTGTTAAAGCACGGGAGATATTTAATAACTTTAAAAGATTGCAGGACAAGGAATGCGTTAGCATAAGTAGCGAGCAGGAGTGAGGACAATGAAAATGTTATCGCTATTTAGCGGAGCAGGTATGATTGACCTTGCTGCCAGCTGGGCGGGAATAGAAACAGTGGCTTTTTGTGAAATCGAAGAATACCCGCAAAAAATATTGCAAAGGAGGTTTCCGGGTGTCCCAATTTACAGAGATGTCAGAGAACTCACGGCAGAAAAACTTAAAACTGATGGAATACCCAAGATCGATATTATCAGCGGAGGATTTCCGTGCCAAGATGTTAGCACAGCAGGTAAAAGAACTGGTTTCGTTGATAGTGAAGGGAACGTTACCCGCTCCGGTCTTTGGGGAGAGTATGCCCGGCTTATTTGCGAACTTAAACCAAGATGGGTTGTGGCTGAAAACGTGGCAGGGTTACTGTCAATCTCTGCTGCCGGGATTCGGGGGGGAGGATTCGGAACTGTACTCCGAGACCTGGCCGAAATGGGGTATCGTGTTGGATGGTCATGCTATGGAGCTGCCGATGTTGGAGCACCACATAAACGAGAGCGAGTGTTTATTGTGGCATACTTCGGACTGTAGCGATCGACGCAGTCTTAAAAGCAAACAGCAAGGAGTAAATAATCAGGTAAAGGCATATTGGCGAACTCCGCAGTCGCATAATGGTGCACAAGGGCCTAAATCTAAGATGTTTTATGAAAAGTGTTTAAAAACTGGTCAGTCAGCAATAACACTCGTAGACCAAGTGAAAAACTGGCCAACACCTGCCGCTAGAGATAGTAAAGGAAGTAATTCTGCAAAACATTTATCAACGGGACATCATATAAATCAGTTGGCAAACAAGGTGAAACTGAATAAAACAGAAGGACAATTAAATGCCGATTGGGTTGAGCTACTAATGGGATTGCCTATAGGCTGGACTGACATCAATGTAGCAAAAGAGGATATTGAAAGTTGGCAGGGCTGGCCTGCTGCAATAAATGTAGAGCAATACGCATATGAACCGCCAAGAGTAATAGTTGGGCAAAAAAACAGGGCGAAACGACTAAAGGCGTTAGGTAATGGTTGTGTGCCGCAGCAGGTATATCTTGTGTTGGCGGCAATTGTGGAGGTAGAAAATGAAGCGTGAAGCAGTATACACATTATTATTTATCTTTGCCGCTGGATTTTTATGGCAGCTCGGCTGTGAGTTGGCAGAGGTAGCTGTAGAGTGGCAGATATGGAGATAAGTTAAATAGGCCGTTCGCTACTGTCTCGGCGTGCTATATACAAGCAATGTATCACATTTGGGAAGTATACCCCTGCGGAGGTGATTAGCCCGTAGGGGGCGGCCTTTTAAATATAAGGAGCGATTATTATGATAAAAAATACAGAAACAGTTTTTGAAATAACTGCAGATGAAAAAAGATTGAATATTAGCATTGAAATTGCAGAACTTGTGAGTTTATTCAAACTGTCGCCTGTAAATTTTGGTGCAGAAGTTAAGAAGGGAAATGAAGAAAAATTTATTGAATATGTAATCAAACGCTTGGTAGACGATTCAATGGAAGAGAGTGACAAGATAGTGATAAGTGAACCTTTCCAGAGAATTTTCGATGAACTACTATCCAGTGATGAAGATTTCATTGATTATAAGGGGCGTTAATGTATGAAACCAATAAATATAAAAATTATGATGGCGTTAATCGAAAAAGAACCAGGCGATCAGTATGTACCGGTATTGAAACCAGTACTTATGCAGATACTGACGGAACTTAGACATCTGCGCTGGAAGAATAGCCAGATTAGTGCTAAGGCTGCTCGGTATCGGAGAGAAAAGGAAGAACTTGAAGATGCCTTGGCGATGTACCAATGACGACGTGGAATGAACTGCCGGCACACCTTATAAGTAAAGTTCGTTCTGACAGCGTAACGGCGCCAGCGAATTTACCCGGGGCTGTACCTGTGCTGAAATATGGTAATGCAATAACTGAGGTTGACGGGATTCGCTTTGATAGCAGGAAAGAAGCAAAATACTATGAGGACCTACTTTGGCAGCAACGTACTGGTGCAGTAAAAAGCATTGAATTACAGCCTGAATTTGTTTTACAGCCTGCTTATGAGGTCGCAGGTAAAAAGATAAGGCCGATTATTTACAAGGCTGATTTCAAAGTTACGGAAGCCAGCGGCCACGTTTATTATGTTGACACCAAGGGCATGAGGACACAGGTGTATATGATCAAAAAGAAGATGCTGCTTTATAAGTACCCGGATATTGATTTTAGAGAAGTTTAAGGCGGTGGAGTAGTGGAGAAAATTAGAAGTCTTGTAGGTATGGTATCAAAAAAGAAGTTTTTTTCGGCCTGTAAATGTTATGAAAATAATAAATATGGTGTTGATTATGTCAAACCACAACTTTGCATAGATGAAGAAAGTCATCTCATATTTTGCGACCGATGCGGTGCAGTTATAGATCCGTTTGCAGCAATGCTCATGGTCGCAATTTTTGAAGAACGGCAAAACCGTGAATGGGGTAGATACATGGAAAGTGCTAGACGGTTTTGGAAAATAGCCCACAGCTATAAACCATACAGAGTAGCACTTAAAGAAATGGAAAAGAATATGGGTCGGGGTAATAATGCTATGTTGCCCTGCTGCCCAAAATGTGACAGAGCATTTGATCCTGCAGATATCAAAGCGTATGTTAATAAAAAATATGTCTGCGACTAAGGCGGTGGAGTAGATGAAAGCGTATTGCTGTAAGGAGCGTGAAGAACAATGCCATATACTATAACGATTTATTTGAAATCTGACAACGATATTTACATGAAATTTGGTGCAGAATTCAGTAAATTCATTTCTGAGACAGACTTAAACCATTGGGAAGAAACAGCTATAAACGCTTTAATAAGCATGAGCGGTGGCACAAAAGCTATGATAATTAGCAAAAGTGAATATGAAGAAAATATAGACGAAACCGAGAGCATTCCAGAAGATGATTAGTGGATAAAGGAAGAGGGAGAATAAATAGCATGGATTTTATTTATTTACTAATGAATTGTGTCGTTACAGCATCTATTATTGTGGCTATAGCGTCAGCTTTTTGGTTTATATTGGTACTTCTGACTGACAGCAGTGACAGACATAGCCGCTTATATGTCATTACTCACACTATAGGGGCTATAACACTTGTATTATTTGGAATAGCATTGCTCACAGGAGGGTTGAAATGACTAACTACGAAAGAATTAAAGCTATGAGCCTTGAAGAAATGGCAGCATTTGTTGAGGCAGCAGGCAGAAATACGTGTCATAAAATATGTGTTTACAGACAAGGCGGCGAAAACTGTAAAAAAATGCCATGTGAAACTGGTATAAAACATTGGCTTGAAAGTGAGAGTGAATAGACTATGAGATTAATAGACGCAGATGCGGCAAAAGCGGAGCTATTAAGAATGGTTGGAGATATACACGGTTGGGGTGAGTTTTTCGACGGCATTAGAAGTGGTTATCAAAGTGCTGCTGATAGGCTTGATACAATGCCAGTTGTAGAAGAACGTAAGCATGGGCATTGGCTTACTAAAAAAGCATGGCATGTTGAGTGTTCCGAGTGCCATCATGTTTTAGAATTTATTTGCGATGTCAAAAAATACTGCCCGAACTGCGGCGCAAAAATGGACGGTGAATAATATGGAATTGATAGATAAAAATGCTTTGGTGAAATATTTAGAGGGAATGGGAAATGAAATATATGCAGGCAATGACGAATATTTTATAGGACAGAAAGCAGGTTTAATGAAAGTCGTTGGTGTTGTAATGACCTTTCCTGCAGTAGAGGAACGTAAGCAAGGATGTTGGGACGGGGGCGGTGCTTACTACTGTTCTAATTGCAACGCATATGCCGCAACAGATGTATTTGGCGGCGGGTTGGATATTACTGAACAGCATTATTGTTATAACTGTGGGGCAAAAATGGACGGTAAGGAAGGTGAAGAGTAGATGACGAACGACAAAGCCTACTGCATACGAAGTAACAAGTTTATGGATAAACCCTGTACAAATACCAACTGCGACCGGCACGAGGAAAATGTACCATTAGACGAAGATCGACGCCAGTGGGCAAGGTTTGACGAGTGCAAAGAATATAAGGAGGCGGAGTAGATGCAGGATAGCAGGGATTTACCCAAAAAGCCATTGTTTCTTTTTGTGCGGAATAAGAACAGATTTTATGATGGAGATTTTGGTTCGGGCAAATGTTTCTGCCCCGAAAATTCTTGTAGATTCGAAGTAATGCGTAACTCTAATTCCTGCCCGTATTGCGGGCAAAGATTAGATTGGAGTGAGGAGTATAAACATGGCTGAGATTATTGAATTAGTAAAATGGCTTGTATCTGCATGGATAGTATATATGGCGTTAGTTATATTGGTATTTATTTATATATTTTGTAAAACCTGGAAGATTGGGAGGCTATAGTAATGAATAAAGTTATTTTAATGGGACGCTTAACCAAAGACCCAGACGTAAAGTACACACAGACTGGCAAAGTAGTAACTCAATTTACGTTAGCGGTAGACAGGCCGTTTAAAGACGCCAACGGAAACAAAGAAACCGATTTTATCCCCGTTGTTGTTTGGGGTAAAGCTGCTGAATTAGTGGGTAACAGTTGTCAAAAGGGACATAGACTACTTGTAGACGGACGTTTGCAAATACGCAGCTACGAAGCAAAAGATGGCAGCAAACGTTGGGTGTCTGAAATAATCGCAAATGGTGTGGAGTTTGTAGAGCGAAAATCTGATAAAGGCGGTACAAGCGGCGATAAAAGCGAGTTTGAGCAGTTCGGGCATGCGGTGCCGTTCGATGAGGAGATCCCATTCTAATGAAATCAAATACAGCGTTAGTAATTGGTATAGCAATAGGCATTATAACGGGTATAGCAATAGGTGTGGGTAGTGAGATAGGACAATATATAGTATGGACTATGATAATGCAGTAGAAGGAGCTGAAAACGTGATAGATTGTGAAAAATGTTATAGGCTGAAAAGTTGTGGGGACAGATATTATTGTGCGTTTATAGGCTTAAATCCTTGTATTAGAGGAGAACATACACCAGTACAAGAGTATAAAGGTGCAGCAAATCCGCTAACATCGACAGATCCACGTTTAGCTCATTTACAAGAGCAGCAACGTAGGCGTGAGGAAGCTAGGGCAGGGAAAGAAACAGACGCGGGAAAAGAGCAATACAAGCCGCACAAAACTATGAAAGTAGTATTTAGGGATATCGTGGATAAACATGGTGGGATTCCGATATTTCAACCGCTTGGAAATTCGGCATCGTCTAAGGCGTTTGATTGGAGTGATATGCATACAACAATTTTTGAAATGGGGTTTGCTGGGTGGGATGTTCCGGCGATTGCTCAAAAGCTGAATGTGAGCAAAAATACGCTATATTCATACATCGGTAGATATAGGGGGTAGCAAATGACTATAGAGGAGATAAAGGCAAAGCTAAAAAGATATCGTTTTATTGCAGGAGAAATCAGTGACTTGCTAGATGAGCGTGAGCGTTTGCGGTCGCTTGCGGAAAAGATTACACCTTCGCTGTCCTTTGCTCCTGTATATGGTGCAAATACGGATAAAATGGCACCTGTGGTTGCTAATCTCATTGAGGTGGAGCGATACATCGAAAAACGCAGTAAAGAGCTTCTGCTGGCAAGAATGGAAGCAGAACAGATAATCGACAGATTACCGGACGAAAGGCACAGGGCTGTATTAAAAAGTTATTATTTTTCAAGGCGAAGCTGGGAAGAGTGTTGTGTAGCAGTTGGGTATGAGTGGGCGCAAATACACAGAATTCATTCGAGGGCATTGTACGAGTTAAGAAAGATGATATAGAATGATACCCTAAACCCATGATAAAATATAAGATGTAAAATAATGTTAATATGATTTACACTCATTTAAGGTATCACCAATAGCACCAGCTCCTGCGGCCGGAGTGATCAAAAGGGCGCACATTAAATTTATAACGCATACGCAGTAACCCGCTCATTATCTGAGCAAGTGGCAAACCGTATGTTATATATTGGCTATGGCGTTCGCCGTATGATGGCATATGATAGCTGCAATTTATCGTATGAATGATGCGGATAAAACTACCCATAGCACCTACCGTGCGGCTTGCAGTGGCCGCACTGGTAGTATCAAAACATCGCAGGGAAGCCTAGTAACGGGATAACCTGCAAAGGTGAAACGTTCAGGCTTAGCGCTTGGACATTACCCGTGTAGCTCAGATGGCAAGAGCGATTGACTTTTAATCATTTGTCGCGGGTTCGAGTCCTGCCACGGGTAATTTGGCATAGATGGGGCATACCTATCCACGCTTAAAGGTGCGTGTGTTGGACAGGTAATCTTCCAACTGTCGCCCTGTTGTTGTAGTCAGACAGCAGGGCTTTATTTAATAATTGATTAATCTACATATAGCGGTAGAGAGGGGATAAACAGAGATGAAATACAAAAAGAAACCAGTTGTGATAGAAGCGTTTCAGTTTGATGGCGATTTGAAAGGGAGCGACGGTAAATATTATGTACCGGAGTGGGCGGTAAAAGCATTTAAAAATGGGAAACTGTACTTTGGGTCCTTAACTCTAGACGGAGCGCCGATTGAATTGTTTGTCAAAACCCTTGAAGGCATAATGCACGTCCCTGTTGGAAACTATGTTATACAAGGTTTACGCGGGGAGCTTTACTCTTGCCGCGAAGATATTTTTACAGAAACCTACGAAAAAGCATAAAGTGTATAAATAAAAGCCAGGTAAAAATGCGATAAAACACGCTAAAGTATATCATAAATTAGCATACAGGCTAAAATAATGGCGAAATCAAGTCCAGAAACATAAAACAACCAAGCACTTACTAACGTAGGTGCTTTTTTATTTGCTAGGGAGTGACGATATGGCAGAAGAAAGCAAACTGAAAGCTTGTGAGTGTGGCTGTGATGATGTAAACACAGTAGAGATTATCAGCATAAGCGGAAGACAGTGTTATGTGTGCTGCCGTAAATGTGGTAAGAGAACCTGTTATAGTGATAGCGTACAAGAAGCTGTTGCGGAATGGGAAGTAATAAGGGGGGATTAATATGGCAGGCGGCAGACCGTCAGAGTTTAATCGCATATGGAACAACGAAGACGGCTTACTGCGGATAGCTGGCTGGGCAAGAGATGGACTAACGAACGAACAGATTGCCGAAAATATGGGGATAGGCTTATCAACACTGTACGAATGGCAGAAGCGATATACAGAGTTTGCGGACGCCTTAAAAACCAACAAAGAAATTGTAGACAGGCATGTAGAGAACGCCTTGTTAAAACGTGCTTTGGGATACGAACACGTAGAATGTACCTATGAGGCTGACGAAGAAACTGGCGAAATGCGAATAACGAAAAGAATAACCAAACAAGTTGTGCCCGATACTACAGCACAGATATTTTGGCTGAAGAACAGGAAGCCGGAAGATTGGCGGGATAAGCAGCAAATTGAGCATTCGGGTGAGGTTAACATAGCCCAAACACTAAAAGCCGCACAGGAACGGGCGAAGACATGATTACAAAAGAAATTATTGAATTTGTCGCACAGTTTGAGCATGATCCTGTAGGGTTTGTAAAAGCTATGTATCCGTGGGGCGAAGGAGAGCTTGCAGGGCAGCAGCCGCAAGAATGGCAGCTGGATTTGCTCAAAGAAATGGCCGCAGAGATGGAGAAGGATCCGCAGGCGCTGCAAAGGTTCGCAACAGGATCAGGGCATGGCATCGGCAAGTCTGCTGGTGTATCGTGGCTTATTGAGTGGGCGCTTTACACTAAAGTTGATACCAAAGCCGTTATAACGGCCAACACAGATACGCAGCTGCGGACTAAGACCTGGGCAGAGCTTGCAAAGTGGCATCGCTTAAACATTGCGAAGGAAATGTTTATTTACACTGCTACGTCGCTGTATAGCGCTGATCCGGCGCACGAGAAGACGTGGAGAGCTGACGCAATACCGTGGAGCAAGAGTAACCCGGCGGTGTTTGCTGGGCTACATAACAAGGGGAGCCGCATCCTGCTTGTGTTCGACGAAGCGTCAGAAATCGACGATGTTATCTGGGATGTAGCTGAGGGCGCCATGACTGACGATAACACAGAGATACTGTGGATGGCGTTTGGCAATCGTACACGGAACACTGGCAAGTTTAACGATTGTTTTGGGCGAGATAGAAGCCGCTGGAGCACACGGAAGATTGACAGCAGGACTGTAGAGATAACTAATAAAAAGCTGTTGCAGGAGTGGATAGACTATTACGGCATAGATAGTGACTTCGTGAAGGTCCGTATACTTGGCGAGCCGCCTTCTAGCGGCGAGTTCCAGTTTATAGGCAGAAACATTATCGAAGCAGCAAGAGAAAGAAGTATCGACTTACACGACTATCAATTTGCTCCTGCTGTTATTGGGGTTGACCCTGCCTGGTCCGGTAAGGATGAAGCGTCAATCTACGTCAGACGGGGCAACTGGAGTAAGCTTCTTTACACAGAACCGAAAAGCGATGACACAAAAGCCTTTGCCCAGCGGGTGGCTATGTATGAAGATGAATACGAGGCTGCAGCGGTATGTATAGACTTTGGCTACGGACAGGGGATATACAGCGAAGGGAAGGCGCTGGGGCGCCGGTGGCATTTGATACCATTTGCAAGTACTAAATGTGAGCCCGCTTATTTCAATAAACGGGCGGAGATGTGGGGCAAGATGAAAGACTGGCTGCGTGAAGGTGGGGCACTTGACCCGCTGGATAAAGAGATTGCGGACGAACTTATACTCCCGGAGATAGTCCCGAGTAATAATGGCACGATCAAACTGCAGCGTAAGGCTGATATGGCATATAGCCCTAACCGTGCTGACGCACTGGCACTTACGTTTGCAGTCAGATTAAAGGCCAGTGCTTTTGATAAACGTTCAGTAAGACGCAGGGCATCGGCAAAGGCGCAGCTATATGATCCGCTGAAAGCCATTTATTAAAAAAGGAAGGATTGATAATCATGGGTGGAATCAAAAATATGTTTAAAAGCCCGAGCTACACTGCACCAGAGGCGGTTAAGGTAGAGCCGGCAGCGCAGAGGGTTGAAGCTCCGACGAGCGACAACGGCATAGCGCAGGCGGCCGAGCAGAAGAAAAAGCGGTATGGTTTTGCAAAGACGGTCGGTAGTGTAACCGGTAACGATACGCTGGGTGCATAACAATGATTGATTTAAGCGATGCAAAGAAACTGCATAACGCGCTGTTTGAGGCCGAAGAATACCGCCGCTGTCGTCAGATGTGGCTTAGGATACAGGACAAACAGCTGCCTTTTCTGGGCGAGCTGGACCAGCGCGACAAATTTGTCAAGAAAGACCGCGGCATTATTGATATGACAGCGTGGCGGGCGAATATGATTTTCTCCGGCGGCATGGCTAACGGCAGCGTTCCGCAGACTGTCGAATGGTTTGACTTTGATGTGGACACTGATGACCAGATCGCTAAAGAGATTGCTGAGGGTCGGCGTGATACAGTCAACCTTGCACTAAACCATTCTAATTTTTATTCGGCAGTACACTACGCCTATCAAGAGCTCTCGTTCGGGCAATCGCCTGTGGGAGCTTTTTTTGATCCGACAATGGGAATTGTGTTTGAAAACTACAGCGTTGGCAGTTATGCTTATGCGTTGGATCAATTCCGAAACGTGATGAGTTTTACGGTCAAAAAGAAATTCACTTATCGTCAGCTGGCACATAAGTTTGGGTTTGAAAAGTGCCCCGAGAACATAAAGACGGCACTAAAGGATAAGAGGAGTACAGAAAGCACAGTCAATTGCTACTGGCTTGTAACGCTCAATCCTGACATTAAGCATGGTGCATTCGGGGCTGACGGCAAGCGATACTTGTCGCTCTATTGGGTAGAGGGCGAGGACAACTACATTAGCACAGGTGGCTTTGATGTTATGCCGATTGCCATTGCTCCTTATTGTGTGGTGCCTAACTGTAATTATGGTATAGGTCCGGGCTGGTTCGCAGACAGCGACACGGCAATGATGCACGCACAGCTTCGCAATGCCTTTGGCAATATGGAGCTGTTCAGCCGGCCGCCGGTGCAAGCGCCGAGCGGCGTAGAAGTAGACTACAGACCGGGAACTGTTACCGAGCTTAATGGTGTAGATATGGGCAAGGTGGAGAGCCTGTTTAATATCGCTCCGGTGTTCCAGGCGATATTTGAGACTGCACAGGCTACGCAGAGCAATATCGATTCCGCGTATAATGTTAACTTGTTCGCTATGCTGGAGCAGGCTAAATTTGACGGGCAGGGACGCACTGCTTTTGAACTGGATTTACGGCAGCAGGAAAAGATGCAGCAGTTATCACCAATTGTTACACGTATCAATCATGAGTTTTTGGGCAGACTGATAGAGGTAGTTTACAGCTACTACGAACGTAACAACGGTTTTGCGCTGGTTCCGCCTGAATATGACGGAATGAACATTGAGGTTAAGTATGTATCGCCGCTGGCACAGGTTCAAAAGATGAGCGGGCTGCAGGCATACGAATATCTGCTTAACGGTTTAATGCAGCTGGCACAGCTCAAGCCTGAAATAGCAGGTATTCTTGATGCTGAAACATTCATCAGGGAGTATGCTGGCAAGACCGGTGCTCCGAGTAAATTGTTGTATGACAAGAAAGAGTACAGTGAAATATTACAGCAGCAGGCCCAAGCGGCAGAAGCAGAAAAACAGATGGCAGAAATAACAACAGCTGCTCCCGCTGTTAGGGACTACACGGCCGCAGTAGCCAATGTAAACGAGATGGCGACCGACGGCAGTAACCCAGCGGTAGAACAGCTGCTAGCAAGCCTACAGCAGGTGTGAGGTGACTTTAGATGTTTGATAAAGAGGCATATAAAAAGTACAAGGACAGCGAAGCGTGTAGGAAAGATGCAGAGGCCATGAGGTGGCTGCTAGACGACCACCGGGGGCGCTGGATACTCTCAAAGCTTGCAGATGAAAGTTACCTCAATGAGCCGATGCCTTCGCTGGATACAAACAGTATATTGATGCGCGAGGGCAGGAAAGGAATTGTTCTTGACCTTTATAAGCAAATCCGCAAATTGGGCAGGAACGAAATACTGCTACTCGTAAAAGCAGATGCTGAACGCCGCTTGTGGCGTGAAGATATAAGAGACAGCTTTACACGAAAGGAGAATGAGTAATGGAAGAAACTACTGTAGAAACTACCGAACAGGTGAGAGAACCTGTTACCGAGCCCGTTGCTGAACAGCCTGCTGCACAGCAGGAAGATAAATCCGCAGAGCAAGCCGAGGAGAAACCGAAAGAGCAGGAAGAAGCCGCTCCGGTTATTGACGAAAAGTTTGTTAAAGACAAACTTGATGAACTGCTCGGCGATGTCAACAATGAGGCATTGACTAAAGAGTTCGGGGACCAGCTAAAGGAAATAGGCATTACAGACCCCGATATGGCAGAAAAAGCCTTGAATTACGTTTGCTCTGCCAGAGCCAACAAGATTATCAGTGATTGCACCGAAACAATGCAGCACTTCGGAGCAACAGAAGATAATCTCACGCCGGAATATATCAAGGCTATGGACGAAGCACGAACAGCTATAACTGCTGTTGATGCAAAAGTCCCCGGCATTAAGGAACTGTTTGACCAAGTAGGAATTCAAAGCAACCTGAAAGTTGTGTTGATGCTTCAAAAGATTTTGCCGTTTGTTGGCGAAGAAACCGGCGGTATAAACAGCGGTACGGGTATTGGTGCAACAGAGGCAGTAAAAGGCTATGCAGAGATGGTATTTGGTGACTATCCCAGCGAAGCCGATCTAAAATAAAAAACAATAAAAGAAAAGGAAGGTACAAAAAATGGCAACTTTGGAAGTAAAAAATCCGACTATCAAAGATATTATCGATGGTCAATCTACTGACGGAAAGACAGTACTTGATCTGGTCAATCTGCTCAGTCAGGAAAATCCCTTCATGGAAGACGCAGTCGTTAGAGAGTGCAATCAGAACGATCAGCACACAGAGGTAGTAATGACTTCTATGCCGACGATCAAAAAGCGCAAATACAACGAAGGTGTTAAAAGCTCCAAGGGTACACGCGCAAAACTTACTGATGCAACTTCTATCTACACTGCGCGCTGTGCTGTAGACAAAGATTTGGCGTCACTTAACGGCGGAACCCGTGAGTTTTTGATGCGTGAGAACGAAGTGTTTTTAGACGCTATGGCGCAAAGCGTTGCTACTGATGTGATTTACGGTGCGCAGGCAGCTGGCAATAATGGGCTGATTGGTTTTGCAGAGCGATACAGTACGCTTACTCGTAAAAATCCTGATGGTAACTTGCCGGAAACCGCGGATTATATTATCGACGCAGGAGGTACGGGCAACGATTTAACTTCTTTGTGGTTTGTAGTATGGGGCCTGAAAACCTGCTTTATGATCTATCCGAAAGGAAGTAAGGCAGGACTTGAAGTAGAGCCGACTTATGTTGGCGATGCTTATGACGAAAATGGCGATCCGTATCGCGCCCACATTACCAACTATAATCACAAGGTTGGCCTGTGCGTAAAAGACCTGCGCAGCGTAGTTCGTATCGCTAATATTGATACCGTGGCATTGGCGGCCGACGCTGACAAAGCTAAGCTGGTCAAATTTATGGTCGATGGGTTCGTAAAACTCAAAAACAAGAAAAGCGGCAAGCTGGTTATTTATTGTAATGACGCGGTATATGCTCATCTGTGGAAAATGGCTATCGACCGCGGCAACGTAGACTTTGCTGTTACTGAGGTTGAAGGCAAGCCTATGGCAACGTTCCAAGGCTATCCGATCAAATGCTGTGACGCTATTATTTCTACAGAAGCACAAGTTGTATAAGGAAGAGAGGTAAATAAATATGTATGATGTACAAGCAATGAACGCAAACAATGTGGCCTATGCTGCAGGGGCTTTGCCAGATGTAATTGATCTTGGCGCTGATTTTTCTAATGCCATTGATCCTAATATCAACTATGTTGTTACCCTGTCTGTTCCGGCTACGGCAGCTCTGACCTTTACTGTCAACGCTGCTAAAACCGCGGCAATGGCTAATCCTACTGCTGTTGCTGTAGTGCGTATTCCGGTAGGTGCCAAATACGGCTTTGCCCCGCTTGGCACCATCCCTGCTCGTTACCTGGGTGTAACTGCCGCTGGTAATTTTGCAGGTAATATTGATGCTGGGCTGGCCTACGGGGTTCAGAGCCCGTTAGGTGTAGGCTTGGCGCAGGGGTGATAATATGTTGATTAAGGTATTTGCTATTTCTACAACTCAGGTCAAAAAATCGGGTCGCCCCTTAACGCTGCAGGCTGGGAGTGTGGTTGAACTGGATACTTCTATCGGTGATACCTATTCTAAAAGGGCCTGCCGTGTTGTTGGGCAAAGCGCGACTGTTACTGTTGACGTACCCGAAAAAGAAGAGAATGACAACGATGCTGCCGGTAATGATGTCATTGACATTGCAACGGCTAGCCGGTCCGAACTTTGGGCTTTTGCGGAAGAAAACGGCATCGAACTGCTGCCCGAACTAAAAAAGGGGAATGCATCTACAGAAAAAGTGCGCGCCGGCGTTTTGACCGCACTGCAAGGCTAAGAATTAAGGCGGGGCGCAAAGCTCCGCCCTTTCTTTTAAACAGACAAATATTAAGTTGTTTAGTTAAAAGATAGGAGTGATGAAAATGTATTCTGTTGTTGATTTGGTTAATATGGCACTGAGACAAATAAAAGTACGTGAAATTATTTCGCTTGAGGATGAAACTGTCGAGGCGCAGAGCGCAAAACAAATGCTGAAGCTATCGCTGGGCGACCTGCTTAACCGAGCTGACTGGCGTTTTGCTAAGGTAAAGAGAGTTTTGCCCAAACTGGACATTGAAAGTATCGACGCAGCTTACGCTACAGAGAAGATTATGTCGTCTAATGTTTATCTGTATCCGGAAGATGTTGTAAGAATCCGCGAAGTATCAAGCGGCAGATGTAGAGGGGAAGCTGAATATGAGCTGCTTTCTGTCAAGCTGAAAAGCAGAGATAGCTTTGTTTCTGTTCTTGTTTCAAGACTGCCGCATATAGAGCTTACTTATACAAGATACTGCGCCGAGGTAAATTTGTGGCCGGTGACGTTTCAGAGGGCCTTTGTTCATTACTTTGCTTATAATATGGCGATGTATTCTGCGCTGGGAGATGCTCAGGCAACACAACTGCAGCTGTATAACATGGCCGTAAAAGAAGCTATGGCATCTAACACAAACGAGGATAAGCACAGGATGAGGATGGATCCTGAGATTTTGAAAGCGAGGGATTATTGATGACGTACAGGTACTTAACACCGAATATGACAGGCGGCCTTGCGTCTAAGGATATCTTGACAAGGGTCGACCTGGACAAGTACCCGACGTTTTTGAAGCGTTGTAAGAATGGCATTATCAAGCCTTATGGCAGCGTGTACAAGAGGAACGGCACTGTTTATATTGATGAGCTTGTGGCAGCGGGGAATGTGCGCCTGCTTGCGTTCAAGCAGGCGGATGTGGATTATCTGTTGGAATTCACCGACAAACACCTGACAGTGCGCCGTTACGGGAGCGTTGTAAACAATATAGACAGTCCATATACTTCTGACGACCTGCCACGTCTTAAAGTTACACAGTCAGCAAATACAATGTTCATCTGCAGCGGCAGGCTGCCAATAATGGAACTGCGTAACAACAATGGAACATTTACTATTAATAATTTAAAAATACCGATTCCGCCGTTCGATGAATTGCAGACCGGAGTTAATTTTAGTAGCTCAAACTCGACAGGTACCGCTACTTTAACATCTGACGTTGATTTTTTCAACGAAGATATGAACGGCAGCGTTATAAAAGTATTGCAGAGAGTAGCGACCAAAATAGAAGATGTAACGCTTCAGGGTCAACAAACACTTGGACCCGTAGTGCTGTATGAGAATGCGAGACTGATTTTGAGCGGCAGTTGGACTGGCTCTGTTATATGGCAGTATCGCCTTAACTGGGGCGGCGGTGGCTGGAATAATGTGGGAACATATACCGGCAATGGAACTTTTAACGGCGTATCGACAACACTTGCATTTTCGTATCAGGCGCTTATAACCGTAACCAGTGGGAGCTTGACCGTGCGTATGCAAAGTGATGACAGAGAGTTTGGCGGCAGCGGAGGTGAGGGTGACTAATGGTAGAAATACAGGGTACATACTCGGGAAATAATACCAAAGAGTTTTTTGTTGGCGACAGTCTTAACATCCTGACAAAAGGTACTTGGACGGGAACTATTATTTTACAGCGCAGAGCAAAGCTTTCAGAAGACTTTATTGATTACAGGAAATATTATTCTACTAATGATTATAATGTCAACGAAAGCTTCACGGAAGACGGTGACGGGCATTATTACCGATTGCTTTTAGATATCAGCAGCGGTGCGGCGACAGTGCGGGTCACCAATTACGGCTACACAAATGAGGGGATTGCTTATATCGAAGAGGTAGGCAACTCGAGTAGTGCTTCGGTAGAGATACAGAAAAGCTTTGCGACAGATGCGAGCACAGAAGGGTATTATATTAGTTTGTTCTCTGCTGCAAATGGTTATCCAAAATGCGCAGATTTCTTTCAGGACAGGTTTGTATTAGCGAATATTGACAGCAAGCCTAACGGTATCTGGTTCAGTAAGAATGGTGATTACACAAATTTTGATGAAGTAATAAGGGATGGAACGCTGACAGACGATAGTGCTATAAACACAAGCGTTGTTGCCCGGAATGATTATAATATCAAGAATATTATTGCCGCAAAAGACTTGTGCGTATTCACTGGTGACGATGAAAGGATCGTCAGTGACGGATCGACGGTAACGCCAACCAGCATTAATATCCGCAGGCAGTCTTCGTGGGGCAGCACTGATAAGCATGTTCCGTTTGTAGCGGATAACAGGATTCTTTATATCCAGAGCAACAATAAATTCTTGCGGGATTTTGGGTATACGTATGAATCAGAAGGATATACAGGCAATGAGCTGACTTTATTTGTACACGACTTCATTGACGGCGAGATAAAGGATTATGCTTATGCGAAGTATCCGGAGAACCTTATCTATTTCGTGCTCGAAAGCGGCAAGATTATTTGCCTGACCTATTTAGTAAACGAAAAGGTTTTCGCATGGAGTGAGATTGAAACTGCTGGAAAGATAGAGCAAATTGAAACTGTTACCGAAAACGGCGCCGACACGATTTATACAACAGTGGTCAGAGATGGACATCGTTATCTTGAGAAAATGGCTTTTGACACAGATTCAATCAAGCCAAGCGATTATGTAATGTTGGATTGCAGCAGCATTTTTACCGATACGGAGGGGCAGGGGATAGTTATACCGCGCCTGGCGAATAAGTTGGTTTGGGTTGTCACAAGCGGCGATATGATAAATGTAAAAACACAGACAGCAGACGCAGAAGGCAACATCGTTATTGAGCCGCCTGAAAGCGGGGTATATGGCAAGATTATCGTCGGCCTGCCGTATGAATTTGTTTTGGAGTTGCCGGCAGTTCACAGCACATCCAAGCAGGGCAGCTCTATTGGGTCTAGAAAGTCTGTTACCTCTGTGACGATGGAGCTTAGGGAAAGTTACTATGGCGATGTTTATTCACGTGAAGGCAGCAGGCCTAATCCTATTTTCAGTACGATAAAAGATCGCTTAAGTGCTCTTACATCAACGCTGCAGATTGAGTTGTTCAGTGGCTTGGTATTGGTGCCTCTTGCTTCTGATTCTAACCTTGACGGTGGGATAATCATAAAGCAGGATGAGCCGTATCCGTTTAAACTTTTGTCTATTGCAAGGGATGTGGATATGTCTTGATTTACATCAAAGATTATAATGAAGCATTGAGAGATGATGCGATGTATGTTTTCGCACACCTCAGGGAAGACGACAAACGAATGTTTACAGAGTATAAGGATATGGAAGAAGCTCTTGCGTTCCACTACGAAAAAAGCTGTGAAATGAAGATTGCATATAATGACGAAAAGCCTATGTGCCTGTTTGGGATAACAAATAGATATCCTGTTTTAAGCTGTAAGCATCTGGCGTTTCATTTCGGAACACCAGAGATTGACTTACATCGAAAAAGTTTTGTCAAAACAGGACGGCAGATTTTAAATGAGTGGTCAACAAGATACGGCGATTTATACATGACGGTTCACAGCTATTACAAAAAGTCTTTTGTTATGGCAAAAGCGTTTGGTTTTAAGTTCAAATTCAATGTTTATGATATCTATGTGTTTGTAAAGAAAAAAACTTCAACGCAATCCGTACTGGAACGAGATAAGAATTAAGTCTAGTGTTAAAGTTGCGGGGAAGAACAAAAGCCGTTAGAACGAAGATGTGACGTTGCAGGATAGGAGTGATGAAAATGGCGGCAATAATGCCTGTAATGCAAGGGGTAATGACGTTCGCGCAGGGCAATCAGCAGGCATCGCAGATGAAAGCGCAGGCACAACAGGCCGAGTATCAGGCGGCAGCTGAACGGGCCAATGCCCAAATCGCAGAACGTAATAGAGAGGTGGCGGGAGCTAATGCTGCCGAGGAGTTACGAGGTGCGCGCAATAGGAAAGATTTAGTAGCCGGGCAAAATACGGCAGCACTGGGCGGCGCCGGGCTTGAAAGCGACAGCGGGCTTGGCTTGGCCTTAGACAGGGCTAATGTAATGAGCTTTGAACAGCAGACAGAGAAAATCAGGCAGAATTTATTTACAAGTGATCTTGACCTGCGGCAGGAAGTCGCTAACCGTAATCAGGCGGCGGCAGCGGCCGACGCTACGGCGAAGAACTTGAGAAGCGCGGCAAAAAATACGAGACGTATGGCAATTCTCGGTGGTGTGCTTACTACTGCAAGTGGACTGATGGGCGGTGGTAAGGCAAGTAAGGCAAGTAAGGGAGCTTCAAGCGGCGGGGCGCAATCTTATGGCTTAGGCTCCAATGGTTACGGCTGGGGCAATAGTAACCATATTGGCTTTCAGACTGTTGGGAAGAATTATAAAACTGTACTTGGAAATACTTTTTAATGTGAGGTATAGCAATGGCTAATTTAACAGTAAAAAATAATACATACCAACCGATAGGATTGCGACCGCAGCAGTCAAAAGTAGGGTATAACGGCGCGCAGATTGTTGACCAAAGTGGGATTTATGGGCAGATGGGCAAAGCATCAGGTGCAGTGCTAAAGATAATACAGGACAAAGAAGAATCCGACGAAACAGAGCGGATTTTAAATGCTAATAATGAATTTGCTAAACGTGTTGCCGATATAAAACTTGGCATAGAAACAAATATGCAAGGCAGCAACGCAAAAAACGCAGCTGCTTTATATGAACAGCAGGTAGAGGAAGCCAGAAAAGATGTTTACGCTAACTCAGGGCTAAAGTATAAGGCTGGCGAAAATACGTTTAACCGCAATGCTTTTGCGGCAATTACACGTGGCGCTGTATGGGCCCAGGAATGGGAGAAAGCACAAACTGACAAAGCTAAGGCAACGACATATGATTTGTCTGTGGATGATGAAATAGACAGCATTATTGGCGGTACAGCGACCTTTGAGGAAGGTTTTACAAATTCTATGCGCAACGCAGCTGGTCTGTTTCCTTCAATGCCGAAAGAGCAGCGCGAGGTAATGACGAGGGCAACAGCCGACAAGATGGGGGGCACGCTTGTTTCGCAGGCTATTGATCGTAATGACTATGGGCTGGCAACTGAAATCTTTGATTATTTTAGTCCTAATATGACTTCTGCCACACGTGCTAAACTGTCTTCTGCTATTTATCAAAATCAGGAATATACCGAAAACGCTGATTTTGTTAATGAAGCAATATCTCTTGGTATAACTACTGAAGAAGGGTTTGAAGATTATCTGAAAAATAAAACTGTGGCTGGAATGAAAGGCAAATATACATTTAATCAGGGCGTTAGTTTTACCGGTGCACAGAAAGTTACCATGGCAGGAACAGAAGACTTAACTACTGCATTAAATTCCTTTGGTGTTGGCGATATTTATATAACAAGTATAAATGATAGCACTGATATTCATGCAGGCGGAACCTCGGGGGCGGAACATACTCATGGGGGTGGTTATAAAATTGATATCGCCTCTGATACTCTTGCCAATATGATGCCACAAGAACGAGCAGCGCTTATTGCAAGGATAAAACAGGCGCTGCCGGGCGTCAGGATAATTAATGAATATGATGACCCGAGCGCAAATTCTACTGGCGGCCATTTTGATGTTGATTTTACGGAATATCGGAGCCGTGGTGATTATAGCGGGATGTCTGCAATGAGAAGTGATAAGCTTAAAAAGATGTTTACGTCTACCATTGCCGCAAACGAAGCGAAAGTAAAAAGAGCCGCTAATGCTGCAGATGCGGCATTTGTTCAACAGACATACGAATGGCAGCAGCAGGGCTTGAGCTACGACAATGCAATCAAACTTGCTACTCAAGCGGCAGGAGGAAACTGGGCGCGGCTTAATGGATTTACTAAAAATATCAATAGAATGTATGGCGTATCAGGAAATGGCAGCGGAGCGTCGGGGGGGAAGGCAGATCAAATGATGATGGACTATCTGGGAGATCAACTTACCGACAAAAAATTCTCTGCGCTGGATGAGTTGCTGGAAGCAGCCTCGCTAGCGGGTGCATCTGGAAAACAAATATACAACTTGTCACAGGAATGGGCTAAGTACGAAAAAGGTGAAGGCAAATACTCTTTTGACTGGAACGGAAGCATTAAACAGCAAATAGTTGGTGATATAAAAGGAACTGATAATGCTAAGTCAATATCATGGGAGAACGTCAAACTTGCACTGCAAAATGACTTTATCCCGAGATATAGGGAAAGGAATGGACGTGATCCGTCTAACTATGAGGTTATAGAAGCTGGTAGAGAAGCTTTAATTAAACAGCCGATTGGCACAGTTAAGAAACGTGGGACATATATTAATTACGAAGAGGAAGTTTCTTATAGTGCAGCAGACCTATCAGGCGCAGGAATAACAAGCATAGTCCAAGTAGACGATAAATATTTTAGGGCAGTAATGAAGAATGGGGAAATCAAAACAGTTAATGCCGATGAGCTACAAAGAATTGTCGGACAATAGGAGGTACTTCTATGGCAATGACACATGAGCAAATTGTTGACCTTGTAGAGAAGGGCAAGCGGGGCTTAAACCCTAACCTTTATTCATACGGTGACAATGGCGAAGTATATAAAAAAAATAACCTTAGCAACTATATGTTTTTGCAAGAGGATCCTGCATATTCAGAAGATTACAAAGCGGTTAAGGCTTTTGTTAATGGGGTTCAGCTTGCCCCCCGTGGAGCAGTTGGCGTACTGCGAATGCTTAGGGATGTAAACATTGCGCAGCACAAGGCGCAAGACCCCAGCTATGTAGAAAACGAAGTCAGCATAGCTACAGGAGAAGCGCTGCAAGCAGCGGAGCAGAGCAGTGTTTTGACTCCTTTTAATGTAAAATCAAAAAGTCAAATTGGACGATTTGGGCTTGACTTAGCGCAAGGTGCAGGACAGCTTGCCAGTCAAATCGGGATAACTGTATTAACTGGTGGCGCAGGCGGCGTTGCTGCTATGGGAGCTTCTGTTGCCGGTAATCAGTACCGCGACTTGCGAGAACAAGGTGTAGACATCGAAACAGCGGCGAAGTACAGTGCTCTTAACGCAGCTATTCAAGCTCCCTTGGAACAGCTGGGCGTTGGTAAAATCTTGAGTAAACTTCCAGCTGGAAGTCCGTTTCGGGCAAGAGCATTAAAGATTTTAGAAGGTGCTTTAACCGAAGGTGCGACAGAATTTATACAACAGTACCCGGATGAAATAACATCGTTTATCGCTCAACATCAGAACAAAAGCAATGAAGAGATATTACGAGGGATTGCTGAAAATTTCGGACAGTATACTAAAGATGCTGCCTATGCAGGGCTTATTGGTGCGTTGTTGGGTGGTGGCGGTTCTAGTATAAATGTTGCTCTTGAAAGAAATGCACACCGCGCTATGACTGATAACATTGCAGAACGTGCAGAGAGAATACGAAAAAGCGGAGCTGATCCTGCTTATGCGGCGTCTGTAATAAATGCTAATCTGCAAGGTGAAACTATTCATGTTGATGGTGAAGTGTTGTACCAGTATGCCCAAAATCAGAATATGGATGATTTTGCAAAAGAACTCGGTGTCACACCTGGTGCTATCATAGAAGCAGCAGAAACAGGGCAGGACATAGATATATTTCGCGGTAACTTCGAGGCGACAGTGGCACAAAAACCAGAGCTTCTTGAGGCGGTTAGAGATAGTATTACTTTTGATGATGGTGGTTATTCCGTGAGCAACGAACGCTTACAAAAAGAAATTGCTAAAGAATATCAAAAAGTCGCAGCGAATGATGAAGAAATTGAGACATGGAAAAAATCAATGACGGATCAGCTGTTAGAAGCCGGTCTGAATAAAAGCGAAACACTCAGTACTGTTGTCCTGTTGGAGAACGCAGCAAGAGCGAATAACCCCGAAAATCCTATGCAGTATATGAGGGATAATCCGCTGGAAATAAAGCGTGTTGTAAGTACTCCTAACGGTCGGTATTTACAGACTAAAAGTGCTAATGAAATATTGCTTGAGGATGAAAATAGCTTTGCGAATAATATTGATAAGTTTCTATCAGGCAAATTGGTAGATAAAACCGTTAGAGTAATGCAGACGCCTCTTGCGTTAGAAGTTGCTGGTGCAAAAATATTGCCTGTGGACATTTCTGTTGAAAATCTTGATAAGGTTTTAAATGGAAAACATAAAAGTGATATGTCTGCCGATATCGTTAAACAGATACCTAGGGCCTTAACTGACCCGCTAATGATATTTGATACCTATGATGGCAAGGATGGCGCAAAAAGAAAAATAGTTGCCCTGGATTTAAAATCTGAAAACGGAGCAACTATAGTAGTCCCTTTTGAGCTTGAAGTAGACAATAAAAGCAATAAGTATGTTATGAACGAAATTATAAGCGCGTATGGCAAAACTGACAATAAGACTGGCGAACCACGCTACGAATGGTTTGCTAAGCAAATTGAAAACGGAAATTTAAGATACATTAATAAAGAAAAAACCGCTAAACTGATTGAAAACGAGAAGCCCGAATGGCTCATGCCGTTTTCAACAGATAGCGGTTTTCTTAGTGCCAATATACCAAATGAAACGGACCTTGTCAAGCGCCGCGAAGAAATGCAGGGATACTATCAATCTGCTTTTCATGGAAGCCCACATAAATTTGAAAAGTTTGATTTAGGGGCCATTGGTACAGGAACCGGCATACAGGCACATGGATGGGGCTTGTATTTTGCTTTCAGCAAAAATACCGCTAAACGGTACAGGGATAGATTGAAAGTCCGCCGTGATACGTATACGGACGAAGGTTCTCTGGTTGAAGTTGATATCCCTGAAAATGATGTATTACTCGATGAAGATAAAGCTATCGAAAAGCAACCGCCTAAAGTACGTGCGATTATCGAAGCTGAATTAGAAAGAATTGGCGGGAGTGCAAATAACGGCAAAAGCTTTTATAGAGAATTAATATTCGAAATGCGAAGGAGAGGGATGGAAAATCCAGCCAGAGCAGCATCTGAACATTTAAATAAATTAGGGATAAAAGGCATTAAATATGTTGGAATGGTAGACGGACAATCATATGTAATTTTTGACGATCAGGCAGTAAAAATAATCAATAGTTATAACCAAAAAGTTAATAATGATAAAAAAGGCTCTATCACCTGGGATGCAGAAGGTAAAGCGATAATCAGCCTGTTTGAAGGTTCTGACCCAAGCACAGTTATTCATGAAGCAATGGGGCATTATCTCGCTGAAAATATCATGCGCTTCAGTGCGTTGCCAACCGCTACGGAACAAATGCGTAAAGATAGGCAAACACTACTTGAATACGCCAATTCTAGTGAGGAAGAGTGGGCTATTCTTGACCGCCCGCCTGAGGAACTTACAAAAGAACAGTTTGCCAGAAAAACCGCTATTCATGAACGCTGGGCTACTGGCGCTGAACAGTATTTTATGTATGGGACAGCTCCAAGCAAGGAACTGCGCAGGGTGTTTGGGAATTTTAAGAAGTGGCTTTTGAGAATATATAAATCCATTAGTGATTTTGTTGCCGCTCACGAATATGCTTCGCCGATTACGCCCGAGGTTCAGGCGGTGTTTGACAGGGCCCTTGCGAGTGAGGAGGCGATCATAGAACGTCAGAAGTTGGATGGGTATTTTGCTAAGCTTCCTGATGATATTGTTGATAATCTTTCGGAAGCGTCAAAAGTACGACTTAGTAAAGCCATAGAAAACGCCTATGACAAGGCCGTAGAATCATTGACGAGGGAAAGCCTTAAGAACTTTACAAAAGAGCGCAGAGCTGAAATAGATGCATACAGGGATGAGATCACTCCGACGATTACCGGAAGCGTTCAGGCAGAGACCCTTTATGTAACCGAAAGACACCTGATTGAAACGTTGGATGTAAAAAGTGCAACCCAAGCCGCACGACGATATCAAGATTTGATCGATAGGGCAAAGAACCCCGAAGGGGTGCTGACCGATAAAGAGCAGGAGCACCTGTTGTTGTTCTCTGCCGTAGCAGAGCAAAACGGGTATGCTAGTGGCGAGGATTTAGCAAAGACCATTCTTACAAGTCCTACAGAAGCACAGGCTGTTAAAAACGAGATTGACAAAGCTGTAAATTACAAGTTCCCGGATATTGTGAGTGAAAGACAGACCGCCGAACTTGCGACAAAGGAAGCTTTTTATAATGATGAAAGCGGGTTGGTTATTGGCATTGAGCAGCAGATTATTGAAGATACGGCGGCCGGACTGTTGGCAAAACAGCGTAGCACAGAAAGTAAACTCAAACTGGCTAGAGCGCGTAGACAACAAGCAAAAAACGCAGCAGTTGAAATGATCAATAACCTGCCGATCAGCGATGCGGTAAGAATTCAAAAGTTTATCACCGCAGAGCGTAACGCAGCGGCCAAGGCTGCTGTTGCTACAAAGGACGGTGATATGGAGACAGCTTTAACGCAAAAGCGATTACAGGCATTAAACCATGAACTGGTTATGGAGAGCATGAGGACCAGGCTTACATTGGAAAAGGCTGGTAGATTTTTGAAAAGGGCAAAAAATGCAAAAAAGGAAACGTGGTTTAATGAGGTGCATCAATCACAGGCCGGCGCATTGTTCGCAAGAATGGGGATAAAGTTGAAAGGTTATGACCCGGCAAATAAAACAATGACGTTGGAACAATACATGAACTCCATGAATGAACTTTTGGGGAATGCTGATATTGCAGAGTGGTTGCTTGATGAAACTGTAGATATCTCGAATCCTTTTGCGTTGACGCGCGAGCAATACTTTGATGTAGTGGATGCTATCAGAAACATTAAAGCCTTGGCAAGGCAGGAAAAAGGCGCGGATTTACTGGAGACAAAAAAAGACTTCAACGAATTCAAAGCCGAAGCACTGACAAAACTTCAAGAGTTGAAAACTGCTGAAAAGATTGTTCCGGGCGAAAAAGCAAAGCTTGATATGATTGACAAAGGCATAGCCCAAGGACTAACCTCGGACAGTTTATATGAAATTTTAGACAAAGGCAAACAGGGGTTCTTTTACAATAATCTTTACCTTCCATTAAAGCATAAGCTTGATCTTGAAAGCACAGATATTGCGTATCTTACAAAGAAGTTTGAGACTGCAGCAAGACGGTGGAAAGAAGCAACCGGAGATGTTTATGCAAAGGTAATTTATCCAGAGTTGGGGGTCGGGGCAGATGGTAAGCCGATAAAGCTTGATCGCAGTAATCTTGTCAAAATGCTTGTTTATTCCGGCACTCGTGAGAGCTTTAGACGATTGTGTGATACTCCGCCATTGGGGCTTGAGAATTCTCCGCTGTGGGTAAGAGAAACGGAAACCATATCCGCAGAAGACGCAAGGCAGGCTACAGCTGAAAATATTATGCAATTTCTCAGCGATAAATTAACGATTCATGACGTAGCGATGGCACAGGAACTTATTAATATTGCAGAGTACAAGTGGTCAGAAAAAGCAGAAAACGAGCGGCAGACAAAAGGATTTTCACCCAAGAAACAAGAAGCTACACCCCGAGAGATTTCGCTTTCAGACGGAAATGCTGTTGTATTTAGAGGTGGTTATTACCCACTTGTAAGAGACACTAGGGCAGGGAGCGTACCGGCAGGCAATATGCCCTTTACCGAAACTAACGAGCCTCGGTTAAAATACGGCATGCATACTAACACTGGCAGTATGAAGGCAAGAACTACAGGGGCAAGATATCCTGTTGACCTAACGCTTGATGCAGGGATAAGAGAAATCAATGCTTCTATTCATGACTTGCATTTTAGAAAAGTTATTCAAGGCGCTAACCGTATATTTAACGATAAAGATGTAGTTGGAATTATGAAGGCTAAGCTTGGAACAGCAAAGCTTAAAGCACTCCGAGAACAGGTTGAGGCCACGGCCCGTCCGGATGGAATGTACAATGCTTCTGCTGCGGAAGCTTTTATGGGCGACATAACAGATAAAATGCGTGGTAAGGTTATTGCTTATATGATAGGCATGAGCCTTAAAATCAACACACAAAACCTTGCAAATGTGGCGCTTTACGGTAACACAGTAGAAGGATATGGACACATAGCAGCGCTGCAGGACTTTATCACAAACGGGATCATACTGGGGACTAAATCGCCACGAGCTGCACGTGAAATGTGGTTGACTGTGCAAGAGCTGTCGCCGATGATGGCAGAAAGATTTCGTGGAACAGATTTTACTACTAGAGAACTTATGGAAAGCGGTAAGTTTGACGGTGTGACAAAAAAGGTTATGGAATGGTCTAATATGTCTATGGCGTTCACAGATGGCTTAACTGCTATACCAGTATGGTATGGAGCTTATACAAGGCAGATGAACAGCGGGAAAACACAGCAGGAAGCAAAAGATTATGCAGACGCTATAATTCGTAAGACGCTGGGGTCTACGAGAGCGGCAGATGTTTCTTCGATGGTTAGGACCAAAGGATCACTCAAAATAATGTTTATGTTTCAGACATTCTTTAATACACAGTTTAACCAGTGGTACTCTGAGTTTAAACGTCAGGAACTAAACCTTTCTAACAAGGAATATTCTAAAATAGCCAAAGAGGTAACTAGCTTTGTTTTTGCTAAATGGGCTACGTTTACGATTCTATCTCTTCTGCTTGCGGGAGAAAATCCGTTCGGCGACGATGATGACGACGGATACAACGATTTTCTGTCGGAACTGTTTTCTTATCCACTAACTCTTGGCGGCCCAGTAGGGCAAGTTATGAACTACGGTGCAAGGACAATGCTGGACATGAACACTTTTCCATATCGCATCTCACCTATTGAATCGTCTCTCAATATGGTGTTTACTTCCTCAACGGCGATAGGAAATGTACTCCGAGGCGAAAAGGAAAAAGAAGAGTTAGTCGAGCCTGCTGTTAACTTGACGCTTCTTGGCAAAGGTATGCCGAGCCAGCTCAGCAAGTGGTTCTTTAATGCCTGGGATATTTTGTACGGTGATATGGAACCGAGGGCCGAAGACTTGTTCCGGCGTAGACCGAAGCGGGAACGCGACGAATAAAAACATACCCCTCTTTTTAGAGGGGTATGTTTTTAAATGTTATTGTAAAAATTGCATCGCAAGTGCTGGCAAATAGAAAACTATGTAGGCTAGTAACAGTCGTTTATGAATTTTTGAATATTCAACGTTTTTATAGACATATACCGCATAGGGAAGAAAGAGAATTAATCCAAGGAGTACGTTGTTTGTAAAGCCAATAACCATAGTACAAAAAATAATTATTGAAATAGAGAGAAACATTTTTAGCATAGCGCACCACCTTCCTTTCTACATTATAACACATGAAATAACCATACACACGGACTAACAATCGGTGCTTTTTATATTAAAGAAAAGGAGTGATCATATGAGTGTAACAACTACCGCAACATCTGTAAGTTACATATACCAAGAGGGAGAAGTGTATTCTCTGCCTTATGAGTACCAAAACGAAGCAGATGTAAAAGCAAGCTATATTGACAGTGACGGAAACAAGGTAAACCTTGCTTATAATGTTGATTATACTGTCGGCGGCAGGACTGTAACAGTAATAGCAGCGTTACCGGATGGCGTCACAATTACGTTTGCGAGACAAACAGAAATAACCCAGCAAACGGAATTGCCACCACAGACAATCACGAAGGCTATTGAGACGGCTATCGATAAAAACACAATGTGTATTCAAGAGATAGCTACAGACCAGGGGACACTTGGAGCAGAGTTTAATGCATTTACGGCTAACATTAATCAAACTATAGTAAGGTTTGAGCAAAGTTTTGATGAATTTAAAATAAGCATTAATCAGTCGATTGTTAATCTTGAGCAGAATTTTGATGAGTTTGCGCAAACTGTCAATCAGTCGATTACTAACTTTGAGCAAAATTTTAACGACTTCAAAAAAGAGGTTAATCAAACGGTTGCCGATGCTATTGCCGAGGTTGAAGCGATAAAAGAAACTGCTATTACAGAAATGAATGACATAAAAGATGAAACGCAAAACATAGCAAACAATGTTAATGTATTCATTCCTTTTGTGAATAATGGTACGTTGTCTTGGACAAATGAAGCTGGACTCCCTAATCCTGCTCCAGTGAATATAAAAGGTGAACAAGGGAGTCCCGGTAAAGATGGTGTTGACGGCACAGACGGTACAGCGGCCACAATTACTATCGGAACCGTAACAACAGGAGAGCCGGGCAGTAATGCAAGTGTAACCAATGTCGGAACAGATACAGCGTCCATACTTGATATATCAATCCCCAGAGGTGATAAAGGCGCAGATGGGACAGGTGCTGGCGATGTAATAGCTGCTGCCGATAACACTTTCACAGCTACAAATACCTTTGAGGGTGTTATGAAAACAACCTGTGATATGCAGCATTATTCAACGCAAACTGGTGGTACGCTGGTGCTTGGATATGAGAGCGATAATTTTCAAACCCTAATCATAACGGATAGCCCAACGGAGATACGTTATAACGATACTGGTTCTAATATGACAGGTCATAAAAAGACATTTATAGTGACCATTATTAGAAAAGGTTCAGCTGCCTTTAAGTTATCACCAATAAACATTGTAAATGGTCAAACAGCATATTTTCGCATTATGAATGGTACTCTCCTGCCTGACATTGGTACAGGCGAGTTATTGAAGTTAGGATTAGAAGTTGACACCGAATTTAACGTTATTTATGTACATATTCTAGGCGGGCAGGTGGCTGAACCATGAGCCTATCAAACAGATTATTATTGGCAGCAAAGAAAGCAGGAACGCTTATAAACTGGCAGGGAAACGCAAGCCTTGCTTTGACATATGCAGGAATAGACGCATATGTATACAGTTATACCCGTGCTTATCAAGATGAAGGAGAGGGGAGCTTGTCTCCCTTACTGCAAACAGTTAAAAATGATACCCAAATTTATAATTTAACTCTTGCAGTCGATCCTAATAGCATAATGTTATTTGAGGCAGCATTGTACTTTTATAATCTTCCGGAGCCTGCCCCGCCTGATTCCAAAAGGTTTACTGGGCTGTCAAGGCTTATTGTTCACTCTACGACAGGAGGAAGTCCCTTTGTCATAGATGATATGGACAGTCTTTTTGATCCTAACAGTAATTCTTATAACATTTTCAGTGATGATTTAGCTAATTGGGGCTATACAAATCTAACAGCAGCAGCGACTTTAGATTTTACTTTTGAATTGGAGTGGTACGAATGATGATACATAAGGTTATTAAATATAAATATGAAGGCAATACCTATGAGAGCTTTTCGCAACTAAAGCAGGCATACCCCTATATCAGCTTCCCTGCTAGTGCGGACGTTGACGTGCTCTCTGCTTTAGAGATTGAAAAGGTGGAAACATACCCGCCTTTGGAACGCTGTAAGGAACTGCTAATCAATGCCGCTAAAATGCACAGAGATACCGCAGAGGTCGCCCCTGTTGAATACGAGGGCAACACCTATGACTTCGACACAAAAAGCCGTGACAGGCTGGATATTGCGTTAAAATCTTTATCGGTACAGGGTGAAGGCGCAACAATAGGTTGGGCAATGGCAGACAATACAACAACGACAATCACGGCTGCTGACATTATGGGCGTGTTTGTAACAAGCGCAGTCAGAAGCAATGCCCTGCATGAGCAGTACCGGTCGACCAAAGAAAAAATCGAAGCTGCTCAAAGTGCGGAAGAGCTGAATGAAATTGAATTAGGGGGACGAGAATAAATGGATATTGCCGCATTTAAATATGCTGTTGTGGGGGCCTTTAAGACACTGACAACTGACGGATTGGCTAAAACTATAGCGGCGTCAGTAATGGCAGCATGCTTGCACAAGCACGCTGTTTTATTTTACGCTTTTACGTTGCTGGTCTTTTTGGACTGCGCAACGAAGTGGATAGAAATATCCTACAAGCAGTTGTGTGAAGCTGGAAGAAATGAACCGACGGTATTGCAGGCGATCTGTGGAATCCCGGCGGCACGGCGGCAAGGTAGTATTTCCAGCGAAGTCATGAAACACAGGTTCCTCGGTAAACTGGTAGTTTATATGCTGTGTGTGGCCGCCGCGGCAGTTATTGACGTTGTAATGCAACAGTTAAATAATGCTCAATGGGCTGTATTGCTAGTTATCAGCTACCTTGTAGCGACGGAACTATTAAGCATTATCGAAAATCTTAGCGATGCAGGCTGCAAAAACTTGACCGGTCTTATTACACTAGTTAAGAAAAAACTAACATGACGCCACAGGCGGCCGCTAACGAACTAAAAGCCATGCTTGACGCTATGGATCCCCGCTTTCTCACATGGGATAGAGAACAGCGAAAGGTCGAAGCGTTAAGCATGGCTATTGTATTACTGAAAAAGGAGGATGAATATGTTAAAAGAAATTCAATTTCAACGGAGCAAACAGCGTATTTATGCTATGGACGGAGAGTACAGAACAATTGATAGCTGGGAGTGCCGAGATGCGTTCGTGCCCGGCTACAATGCAGCAGGTGACCCCAGGGGAAGTTTGCCGAATGGTGTCTATACCGGTGTAACTGCTGAGGTAACTGACGGTGCATATGGTCCGGCTTATGGCAACTTTTATATCACTACACGCGACCCGCGCGCTCGTGATATTCACGGTGGGGGCAGTGGACTTCCTGATCCTTATGCAGACTATCAAGGCTGGATACCTACTTACGGCTGTCTGCGTATGCAAAACGCTGACGGTGTAGTATTAAGCCGTATGATTATTGATAGTGGGAATAGCGTTGTGTTGACGGTGGTGGAATAAATTTACTCATTTTCGTTGTTTTTGCAACAAAAATGAATTGACAATTTGCAATGCGAGTAGTAAAATTAACCTGACAGGTAAATGAGGTGACACGTTGCAAATCAAATATAAAAACAAAAAAATTGAAGCAGTTTGCACTGACGCCTCAGAAGCGAAGAAAAAATATGGCGAACAAATGGCAGATATAATTCATTTGCGTATAGATCAAATAAGTGCTTTTGATTCAGTGGAATGCTTGTTGCAGTATAGAATTGGCAGATGCCACACACTGGTAGGCGAACGGAAAAATCAATATGCTATGGATTTAATTCATCCACATCGTCTTGTTTTTAAAAAGGTCGAAATAGAAAAACAATGCGTGTGTATTTTAGAAATCGTGGATTATCATTAATTATTGTACAAAAGGAGGATGTTTATTATGGTAAAAAGTCGTACGATAATCGCAACGCCTCCTGGCGTTACAATAAAAGAACAGCTTAGTGATAGGGGAATGAGCCAAAAGGAGTTTTCCGCTAGAATGGAGTTGACTGAAAAACATATTAGCCGTCTTATAAATGGAGAAGTAAGATTAACTACTGATGTTGCAAAACGGTTAGAAATGGTGTTAGGTATACCAGCTAACATTTGGAACAATTTAGAGGCGATTTATCAAGAAAAACTGTTTAAAGCAGAACAAGAAAATATGATGGACGAGGATATTGAAATAGCAAGAAAATTACCATACAAGGAAATGGTAAGAAATGGTTGGATAAAAGAAGAAACAAACAAGCCTGAAAAAGTTATAACCCTTAGAAAGTTTTTTGAAGTAGTAAGGCTGGGCTGTATTGAGAGTCAGTTAATTAATAAGATTGCTTGTAGGAAGTTAGCCGAAACAGAGCGTAGTGATTATGCGCTTATTGCATGGGCTCAAAAAGCAAAACTTGAAGCAAGAAAAATTGATGTGAAAGTTATAAATGTAGAAAAATTAAAATCTTCATTAAATAATATTCGGGCTATGACTAGAAAATTGCCCGAAGAATTTTGTCCTGAGTTGAGGAAAGTTTTATCAGATTGCGGAATTGCGATTGTTTTTTTACCTCACATAGGCGGTTCTTTCTTGCATGGCGCAACTTTTTATGATGGGAAAAAAATAGTAATGGGATTGACCGTTAGAGGTAAAGATGCAGATAAGTTTTGGTTTAGTTTGTTCCATGAAATTGCGCATATAATACATGGTGATATCGGAAAAAGTGAGGGTCTGTCTGATGCAGATGAACAACAAGCTGACATTTTTTCGAAAAACATACTTATACCAGAAAAGTTATATGAGGACTATGTTCACATAGGTAGTTTTTCAAAAGAGGGGATTATGCGTTTTGCTAATAAAATTGGAATTGATGCAGGAATAGTAGTGGGGAGATTACAAAAAGATAATTTTATACAATATAATTGGCACAATGAATTAAAATGTAAATATCAAATTTCTTGACTTTAACACTAAAAGCACTTTGCGAAAGCAGAGTGCTTTTTTCTATGGAGGAATAATATGTATGAAAAAATCAAAAGTTGGATATCTAATAATCGCTTTCTTGTTGGCATGGCTGTTGGCGCAATTCTTTTTCTACTCTGTTACCTGTACAGCCACAGAACTACCCCCACAGCTGACGATATCACGAACACAATATATAGAACTCAAGAACATAATCAACGAGCAGGAGAGCTTACTGACGCAGCTGGAAGTGAAATTAAAGCAGCTGGAACAGACATCGCCCGAGCTATTGAAAACATTGAGCGAGCAGAAAGCATTGCTAACCAAAACGCAGGAACGCTTGAGGAATGCCGAAACATTGTTGGCACTATCAAAGATAGAACAAGAGAAGCTAAATCAATCCTTGCAGACATTGGGCGATCAGATAAAGAAGCAGAAGGACGTTAGCAGGCGCAGGGAACGGCAGAAAGCCTTTTGGGGCGTTGTCGGTGGCGTTGTTGTTGGATTGTCTGCAAAATAGTAAAAGCCTAGCTTAACTGGTAGGCTTATTTTTATTTTATTTTTGACTACAGTTTGACTACAACTTATAAAAATAAATTGCCGCAGTTTAGAAGTTATTGCATATAATAGTGGCTTGAATACTAGCTTTAGCGCATGGGGAAAGGGTTTAGAAAACCATATTTTTTGACGCACCATCTTGAGGGGGTGGCGGGGAGACCCGTGTGGGTTCAAATCCCACCAACCGCACCAAATGAGAAGATAAACGCTTCACGAATTTTCGTGAAGCGTTTTTTATTTGTCAGAGCTGCAGAATTTTTTTGTTTTATTTTGTTTTATTTATTGCTTATAATCATATTCGTAGTATGATATGAATATGATTAAGAATGGAGTGAGATAAAATGATTTTTGGTGTATTGCCACAGAAAAAGAATCAGTATGCATTGCGTATTTTAGGAAATTGCGGTGAATTTACTTCTGAGGAGCTTTTGCGGCTGTCAGAATTAACAGCAAAGTTTGGCAATGGTAAGATTACAGCCACCAGTAGAGGAACTTTTGAATTGAATGGTGTCAGTGAGAGTGAGTTGGAGCCTGCGATTGAGGCAGTACAGGCAGCAAAACTTCGCTTAGGTGGAACAGGTGCGACAGTTCGGGCTGTTGTGGCATGCAAAGGTACTGACTGCCGTAAAGGTATGTTTGATGTGCATGCTTTTGCCTGCAGACTAGATAAAGAATTTTATGGTATTGATGTACCTAAAAAATTTAAAATCGGTGTCTTTGGCTGTCTTAATAGCCTTGGTAAGGCTATGGCACAGGATATTGGGGTTATGCCCTCTTTTACAGAACCAGGAAAATTTGAAATATATATTGGTGGATTGTTAGGGAACAGACCTGTCCAGGGAAAGCATATCCCAGTACCTCTAAAGGAAGAGATGGTGGCAGATGCGATAAGATATGTTTTGGATATATATAAGACAAACGGTATTTATCCGCAGCGCCTGCGTACGGTATTAGATGACAAAAAAGAGCTGTGGCAGGAAATTAATTATTATTTTAAAAGCCTGGCAAAATAACAGTTGAATAAAAAGTATGGAAGCTGCTATTTTTAAAATCTTTAAAAATTATCTTTGACGATTAAGTAAGATTATATAACGTCATGTTTTTTCATAAAGTCCTATAATTAGATTCGTAAGCAGTAATGCAAAAAATATTTAAGGAAGTGGACTTTATGAAATTCAAAAATCTTGTATTAACATTAGGTGTATTAATGATGCTGGCCTTTACTTCTATGGCTGCTGCCGCGCCTAGTCAGGTAAACCGCAGTATGACAGCTATTAATGCAGCAAAAGCAGAAATACCTGCTGTATGCGAACTGGTTGGTTATAATGTGGACGGTGATACCAGTATCATAACTTTTAAAGACCCTAATACTTTGGAACGTTATGTTGTAGATGTTAATACAGCTACGGCCAAGGTGCAGGAAATCGAAGTAAAAGGTGCTACATTTGTTATGGGCAGTACTATGGTTACTAAAACTCCGGATGATATAGAAAAAATTGTTTTGAAAAATTATCCTAATGCCTATGAAATCGTTATTACTCAAGGGCAGGATGGAAATAATATTTACTATATTGCCGACTTTTTGACTGATAAATTTGATGGAGAATTAAAGTTAGATCCTGTTACCGGTGCTATTTGTGAACGTGAACTGGAATACTTCTAAGCGAAAAATAAAAGGAGTACATCAATTGATGTACTCCTTTTATTTTTTTAGAAAAGTTTTAAAATATCATTGTTGTTAAAAGCGCTGATCGGTTTTAAAGGACGCGGAGAACCGTCAGGCTGCTGCAGCTGTTTGTCCATCCAGATAATATCCAGCCACTGGTCAAATTTATAGCCGGCTTTAGGATGCGGACCAAGATTTCTGAAGCCAAAGGCAGCATGAAAATCGATACTGCGTTGGTTATTAGCAGTAATGCATGCATAAACATTATAAAAACCCTGTTTTTGAAGCAGGTCCAAAAGGCAGCTGTAAAGTTTTTTGCCAATACCGCTGTTTTGGGCTTCTGGAGCCAGATATATTGAAAGATCAGCGTCGTAAAGATAGGCGATGCGTTCCTGATAAGGAGAGCCGTAGGCAAAACCTAAGATTTTGCTGTTTCGTTCATAAACTAGATAAGGGTATTTACTGCTGATGTTTGAAATACGTTCAGTAAATTCTGACAGGGATGGCGGTTCATATTCAAAAGAAATAGTTGTATCCAGAATATAAGGCGTGTAAATATTTAAAATTCCGGTGCTGTCTTTTAATTCAACAAAACGGATCTTTTCCTGCATGTTCAAGCCTCCCGGGTCTATTGACGTTCGTTTAAAATGCGTTTAAAGATTGCAAACATGACTTCTGCTACGTCATCATTAAATTTGATTGCTATGGATTCACCGTCTTTTTTGGTAAAATAAATGATATTTACTGAAAGATTGGCATTATCCAAATCGTTGAGTTCTACAACCTTTGCCATTTTGTTGCTTAAATAAATGATGCGCTGGTTCGTAAAGAAAAGATAGCCGATATCGACAACAGCGGTTACTTCTTCAGTAAAATGGGGATGTTCGATTTTTTCGCCTTTAAAAGAAATTGTTTCGTCTATTTCCAAGCGGCGGGTCAATTCAAAATAGTTATCTTCTTTCTCTATTGTTTTATGTTCGCAGAAACCTGCCTGCTGAGCTGCGGCATGACATATTTCTCCTTCGTTCAGCGGAAAGTCGACTTTGATATCTCCTAAAGGAGCATTTTCGGCTGACCATAAATAACGGTATTTATCTAAAGCATTTTGAATATTGGGTTTGAATTCATAAGGTATATCGAGTTTTGTACAAATTTCCCTCAAAGCGGTTTCTTCATCAGGACTGAACCTCTGCTGCTCAGCTATTTCGTCAAATTTTTTATTCAAGTAGTCGTGAAATACCTGAACGCGTATATCATAGCCATCTTCGTAATCATAACCAAAAACATTATTGATTTCGCTGATTGTTAGAGGTTCTTCTCCACTGATTATTTTTCGACAGCGAGAGAAGTAAGCTACTTTTTTAGCTCCATTATCAGCTAAACGCTGTAATTTTTCGGGAAGTTCTAAAACTTGAGCGAGATGTCTTGTTTCTTCGAAAACGGGGTCATCTTTGCTTACTGCGCTAATATATACATGGTCGGCTACCTTACGGTACATACTGCTGCGGTATTCGATATTGCTGCTGTCAAATTTTGCTCCCCAGTTTTTGATAAAATTGCTGACGATCTCTTCGGTTAATTCAGTAGCAGCAGTACTTTCTGCCAAAAAATTATTTATTTCAACTAAGGCGTTATGACCGGGCTTACTGCCAAAGAGCCTGCTCATCATTCCCTGGGTCTCTAATTCCTGCTTTTCAAATCCGTTCACTGGTGTGCTCCTTTTCTTAGCTAAATTAAATGATATTGTAAATAATATTATAGATATTATACAAGAAAAACTGTAAAAAGTCATTTGCCCAATTTGTTAAGAAAAAATTATAGGCAGTAGTTATTTTGTTGCTGCGGCGGTTGAAAAACAGTTTTATGAGTTTTTTTTATATAAATGCTATGATATAATCAAATTAATAATAGTTGGTTTGGAGATGAGTCTATGTCCTTGTTGGATGAGAGAGGCACAGGGGCTATCAGCTGGCAGCGTAATTTAGCCGTATTATGGTGTGGCGTGTTTTTTGCATGCGCCAGTTATACGATGGTAGTTCCGTTTTTACCTGTTTATTTACTACAAGAGCTGCATGTTGAAAGTAGTGAAGTAAATTTTTGGAGCGGTCTTGTCTATTCGGTAACTTTTTTAGGCGCTTCGATTATGGCCCCGTATTGGGGGGCAAGAGCTGACAGGGTTGGTCAGCGGCGTATGGCGATACGTGCAGGATTTGGTCTCGCATTTACCTACTGGCTGGCAGGAATTTCGCAATCGCCGGAACAGCTTTTAGGTGTGCGTATTTTGACTGGTTTAATCAGCGGATTTGTACCTGCATCTATGTCTCTTGTATCTTCGACACTGCCTGAAAGCCGCATGGGCTGGGGAATGGGCCTGATGCAGACTGCGGTTGCCAGCGGCAGTATTTTAGGACCGATGATGGGCGGTTATTTTAGTTCCTGGTTTGGTATGAGACTATCTTTTTTTGTTGCCAGCTGTTGTTTAGGATTGGCGACAGTAATGGTTGTGCTTTTTGTTCGAGATGTGCCGCACAGCCAGGAAGAACAGAAAACAAAAATCAATTTGTGGCAGGATCTGCAGGAGTCTTTGCATAATAAAGGGCTGCTGTATGTAATGACGATGTTCTTTCTGATCCAGGTCTGTACGATGATCATTCAGCCTTTGGTAACTATGTATGTTTCGCATTTGATGGGTAGAATGGATGAATCGGTCGTTAAAGCTGCCGGTATTATTTTTTCGCTGGCAGGTATAGCCGGTATCATTGCAGCTCCGTTTTGGGGCAAACGTGGTCAACAGCTAGGTTACACTAAGGTGCTCTGTTTTGTTTTATTTTGTGCCGGCGCTATCAATCTGTGTCAGATTTTTGTGCAGGATATCTGGCAGTTTGCAGGGATCCAGTTCGTATACGGTTTATTCCTGGCAGGAGCTGTACCTAATGTTAACGCCCGCCTGGTAGAGGTCACAGATCCGTCAATGCGCGGTAAGGCTTTTGGTCTGGTTACTTCAGCACAGCAGTTCGGCGGTGTTATAGGTCCTCTGCTGGGAGGTTTTTTGGGCGGCTATATGCTTACACGTCATATTCTGGTCATTACGGGAATTATTTTACTGCTGGCAGGCAGTTATACGTATTTTACGAAAGTAAAAAAGACTGCGGAAGTTTAAGGAACGGTTTAAAAACTTACATTATGAAACTTTAGTGAATTACAAGGCCGGTGCTCTTGACTAAAATTTAATTTGAGTGAATAATTAAGATAGTAACGGATACTGATTATCACATGAAAGTGAGTGATTTATATGTTAAAAGAATTTGAAGGGCAAATGCCTAAAATCGACAAAAAAGCACATGCTTTTGAAAGTGCCGATCTGATTGGTAAAGTAGAAATGAAAGAATACAGCAGTGCATGGTTCAATGTTACTATTCGCGGCGATGTTAATCGTATAGAAGTAGGACGCTACAGCAATATCCAGGATAACTGCTGCCTGCATGTTGCCGATGATTATGCCTGCATTGTTGGTGATTTTGTTACTGTCGGTCATGGTGCTATCCTGCACGCCTGTACTGTGGAAGATCATTGCCTGATAGGGATGCATGCTACCGTACTTGATGGCAGCGTTATAGGACATGGCTCCATTGTAGCAGCTGGCGCAGTGGTGACAAAGGGAACTAAAGTACCGCCGTTTTCACTGGTTGCCGGCATTCCCGCCAAAGTGATCAAAACTCTTGACGAAAGTAATCTGGATAATATTCATGCACAGGCTGTTAAATATAAAGATTTGTGGAGCAAACGCCACAATATCATGCCGGATATTGACGGCGAAACTTATCATGGTGAAAAAATAGTATAAAATATAAGTAAAAGGAGCTGCTGCTGCAGCTCCTTTTTAATTTGCTGTACGGCAGGAATAAACATTTCAGGCGGCGAATATATACGCTAGCTGAATTCGTGAAAGGAGTTTTAAAAATGAAAGATACGATAAAAGAATATTTGGCAGGTCAGTATGACGCTTATGTAAAAGATTTGGAGACGCTGACTAATATCGATTCAGGGAATGGAGATTTGCAGGGAACGGAAGCTGCTAATAAGTTTGTCGCGGAAAAAATGCAGGAGCTCGGAGCTGTTACTGAATTCCGTTATAATGACAGGGCGTGCCATCTGATTTCTCGCCTGAAGGGAAGCGGAAAATTGAGTATTCTGCTTGTTGCACATGTTGACACGGTATTCAACCGCGGTGAAGCGGCTAAACGTCCTTTTAAGGTTGATGAGAATGGATTTGCCTGGGGGCCTGGCGTCGGTGATGACAAGGCTACTGTAGTGGAAGTTATTTACGGGTTAAAAGCTTTGCTGAAAGCAGGATTTTCTGATTTTAAAGAAATTATTTATTATACCAACGGCGAAGAAGAAGGCGGCTCCCCGACTGCCGAAGCGATTGTGGCAGAGCTTTCTCAGCAGGCAGATTTTGCCGTTATTATGGACGTAGCCCGTCCTAACTGGGGCATCGTTACACAGCGTAAGGGTAATGCAAAGTATAAGGTTCAGGTAACAGGGATTGGCGGACATCATGGCAATGCTTCACAGCATTGCGCCAATGCTATTCATCAGCTTGCTTATACAATTACAGAGCTGCATAAATTAGCAAGTCCTATGCCTGGAGATCCGGCAGATTTTACAGCAAAAGCGTTAGCTGATCGCGGCATTGTTGATTCTGGACAGTTTATTCCTCAGAATACTGTCAATGTCGGCGTTATTGGATCGACCAATGACAAGATCAGTGTCATTCCCGGCGATGCTTATTGTGAAGTCAATGTTCGTTGTTTTTCTGTAGCGGAGCAGGAACGGTTGGACAGAGAGATCAAGGCTTTAGCAGATAAAGCAGTTGTTGCCGGAACTAAAGTTGAAATTACGGGCGGTATTGTTACAGGACCGATGGAGAAAACGCCGCAGGTCCAGAAGATGGTTGATGTTTACAGCAGGATCGTCAGGGATGAATTTGGTGGTAATGTTACTGAATGGGTCGCCGGTGGATTGACTGACGGTAACAGAACTGCAAAATATATTCCTACTCTAGATGCATTGGGAGTAGAAAACTACGATGAGCATACTGATCATGAATCCGTTGATTTAAAAACAGCTGTTCCCAGAACTACAGCTTTCGCTCTGACTTTAGCAGAGCTAACAAAAATATTTTAATTTTTTTGTTGCAGGCAGTCGCAGACTGCCTGCAGTTATGTTAAACTAATAAAGATATGATAAATCTGTAAGGTAAGGGATGAAAGCATGGGAAAAAAAGACAATAAATATTCTAACGCAGCGACATCATTGAGTGAAGGTGGTATTTTTGGGTTAGGACGTCCTATTGATTTTACTGATGGGATAACAAGAATAGCACTTATCTGTACTATTTTAACGTCGGTAGCGGCAACTTTTTGGAAAACTATGGGCGGTGCCGATACAGAAACTGCCATGTATTTTGGGCTCAATACGGCTGCTGCGTTTTTCTTTTCCTGGCTGATTGCCCAGGAGCTTGATCCGGATCGCAAGCTGGGTGGTATTATTGGCGGAGGGCTGAGTATTGTCGCTGCTTTGACTCTGGGAGAAGGTAATGTTCTTGTTCTGCTGTGGCTGCTGTTTATCCTGCGGATGCTAAACCGTACTTCCGGTTCGCGGCACAAGATCGGGGATAATGTTTTCTTGATTTTTATTGCCTATTGGCTTGGGAAAGATGGATATTGGCTTTATCCAGTACTTACGGGCACGGCGTATATTATTGAAAGCCAGATCAGGGGCGGATATTACAGGAGCCTGTATTTAGGCGGTTTGGCGTTTGCTGTTACAGCAATGGCCGACACTTCTATGAAAGCGCACAGTCTTTCGATGATTTATGTCTATCTGATGGCGCTTTGTTTTATTTTGTTTTTACCTGAAATAAGAATGGCGGCAGTAACAGAAGCCAAAGGTGATATTGACGGAAAACGTATCAGTCCGCAGAGACTACAGGTGGCACAAGGCGCTTTTCTGATGATAGGGTTTTCAGTGCCGTGGGTACATGGCGACGCACAGGCTGCTGCGCTGACACCAGCCTGGATGGCCGGAATAGGTGTAGGCGTTTTTCTGCTTGTTGATGCTATTCAAAAAGCTATGTTTGAAAAAAATAAACAATAAATTCAGGAGGTTTTTTAAATGAGTGAAAACAGAAAAATCAGATTTACAACTAATAAAGGAGAATTTATCGTCGAAATGTTCGAAGATAAAGCGCCCAAAACGACTAAAAATTTTATTGAATTGACAGAAAAAGGCTTTTATAATGGCGTAGTATTTCATCGTGTTATCGACGGCTTTATGATTCAGGGCGGTGACCCTACCGGTACTGGTATGGGTGGACCAGGGTATAAAATTGATGACGAATTTGGTGAGGGGCTGCAGCATGATGACGAAGGTATTCTTTCAATGGCTAATGCCGGGCCCAACACTGGCGGCAGTCAGTTCTTTATCACTTTAGCACCTACACCATGGCTTAACGGGCATCATGCTATTTTCGGCAAAGTTGTTGAAGGGATGGATATTGTACGGTTGATTGGTGTAGTACCTACGGATTTTCGCGATCGCCCTAAAGATCCTGTAATTATGGAAACTGTAGAGGTTATAAAATAATTTGCCTGCGTATGTTTACATATTACGCTGTCGTGATGAATCACTTTATACCGGCTGGACAAATGATTTGGAAAAGCGGCTTGAAGCGCATAACAGCGGTAAAGGAGCAAAATATACCCGTGGGCGCGGTCCTGTAACTTTGGTCTATAGTGAAACGCTGTCAACTAAGGAAGAAGCGCTGCATCGCGAATGTGAAATCAAAAAAATGACTAAAACTGCTAAATTAGCCTTAATTAAGCAAAATATGAAGGAATAGAAGCAAAAATATTAAAAAAATTACAAAAAATAGCAAAAGAGAGTTGCTTTATTGTAAATAATAGGCTATAATGGGCTGGTGAGTGAGATGTTCTAGCTCCTCATTAAAGTAATTTTTAGGAGGCCCAGAAAATGACTGGCAAAGTAAAATGGTTTAACGCAGAAAAAGGTTATGGTTTCATCGAACGCGAAGATGGTGGCGACGTATTCGTACATTTCTCCGCTATTCAATCCGAAGGTTTCAAAACTCTTGAAGAAGGTCAAGCAGTTGAATTTGACGTTGTTCAAGGCAACCGCGGTGAACAAGCTGCCAACGTTGTTCGTCTGTAATTGATATAGATTAAAATTTTTTTTAATATATAGCAGCATATGAACAGAAAAGTAAGGCGCTACCTTTAAGGTAGCGCCTTTTTTCCTTTTTATAAAATTTTGAGTTTAATGACAGGCGTAAAATTTTAATTACGCAGCAGTTGTGTTGTAGTGTTATGAACTTTATTGCTATAATGAGAGCTAACAAGAAACGTGAAATTATATTCAGGAAAGGAAGTGTAAAGCATTGGAAAATATACTGCAGGGACTTAATGCGTCTCAGCTTGAAGCTGTTACTTCTACGGAAGGATTTATACGTGTTATAGCTGGAGCAGGGTCAGGTAAAACAAGGGCTCTGGCTCGGCGTTTTGCCTATCTGGTCAATGAAATCGGAATTTTGCCGGGGAATATTCTATGTGTAACTTTTACTAATAAATCGGCGAATGAAATGCGTCAGCGAATCCATAACCTGACTGGTGATAATGATACTGGTTATATCAGTACTTTCCATAGTTTCTGCGTATCTGTTTTACAGGAGGACAGCCATGCTCTGCAATATCCAAAAAGCTTTCTTGTTTTAGACAATTCTGATATCGATTCTATGCTGAAAATTATTTACGAGGAACGTGGATTGACGCTTAGAAATATGACTTTCAGTAAAGCACGGGATATGATTGAAATCAGAAAACTAATTAAAGAACCGAAATATTATCTGGATATGCTCAATATGTCATTAGATACATTGAGACAGAAATATCTTACTGCAACAGAGCCGTCTGATATAATTTTTTATGGTTATTTATATCAGGAGAAAAAATGCTTCGGACTAGATTATAATGATTTAATTAAATTTACCTTATATATTTTCGAACAAAATGAAGCTGTTAAAATAAAATGGCAGCAACGTTTGGAATATATCATGATTGATGAATTTCAGGATATTGATGAACTGCAGTACAAATTGATGTCAGTATTGTGTGGTTACCATAAAAATCTGTTTATCGTCGGGGATCCAGACCAGACGATTTATACCTGGCGCGGTGCTAATGTGCGCTATTTACTGGATTTTGATAAGATTTTTCCAAGTGTAAAAACTATAATGATGATGCAGAATTATCGCTCTACACCGCAGATAGTTTCGGTCGTTAATGATTTGATTGATAAAAATAAGTTTAGGATCAAGAAAAATCTTATGCCAACTATTGCAGACGGAAGGAAGGTTATATGCCATCATGCAGATACTTCTGAGCGTGAAGCGATGTGGATAGCAGAGCAGATCCAGGCATTGCATGGCGAGGGGACTTCTTACAGGGAAATCACTGTTTTATATCGTGCGCATTATATTACCAGAATCGTAGAGGAAGTTTTTTTACGTGAAAAAATACCTTACGCTATTTACAGCGGGGTGCAGTTTTTCAACAGAATGGAAATAAAGGACGCTTTGGCATATTTACGGTTGATTGCATATAAAGATGATCTGGCGTTTTTAAGAGTAGTTAATGTTCCTAAAAGAAATCTTGGGGAGCGGCGCATAAAATTTTTGCAGGAATATGCAGTCAAGCACCAATGCTCTCTGTATATTGCTTTAGAGACAAATTTGGATAATGAAATTTTTAAAGGGACAAAAGCCGCACAGTTTGTAGCATTGATCGAAAATTTTGCCGCTAATTATGCAGAAAGACAAATTTCGGAATTGCTGGCTGCAATTTTAAATGAGAGTGGTTATGAAAAAATGCTGCGGACAGAAGGAAGTCAGGAACGTCTGGATAATCTGGCGGAACTTAAACAGTCGGTTTATGAATATGAAACTTCCTGCGGGGAAGAAAGTACATTGGAACATTACTTGTCACATGTTGCTTTGTTTACTAACAACGATGCGGCTGATAATAGTGATAAAGTAAAATTAATGACGGTACATTCGGCCAAAGGTCTGGAATTTCCCTATGTATTTTTATGTGCGATGAATGAGGGTGTTTTCCCGTCTAAGAAAACAGATACTATACAAAAGATGGAGGAAGAGCGCAGACTCGCTTTTGTTGCAATGACCCGTGCACAGAAAGGGCTGTATCTTTCTGAAGCTGAAGGTAGAAATTTTGATGGCTCTCCGCGCTATCCGTCGCGTTTTCTGCTGGATATAGAGCCGGCATTGCTTGATTATACACAAAAGCCGCAGGAAGGTTTGATAAGAGAAACAAAAGATTATCTTGTTATCAACGAGCGTTATCTTGCTGATGAAGAAAATCAGTTGTCACTGGCTGTTGGGCAGCGTGTAAAGCATAATATTTTCGGTTCTGGTACTGTTGTTGATGTAGATTTGATCAAGGCTGCGCATCTTGTGAAATTTGATAATATTGATACGCCGCGCAGTATTTCTTTCAGGGCGAAATTAGAAAAGGACTAGATACTTTAGGTAAGATAATCAAAAGAAATCGTATTAAACGCATTTCAATTGAGAAATGCGTTTTTCTTTTTGTGTTTTTCGCAGCATTCATTTATAATTATTGTAAATGATGTTAATTAATTTTAGGAGCGGAGGTGCAGTATGCGCTCAATAATAAAGGTTTTAACTTGCGTTCTGCTGGCGCTGGTTGTGTTTGTGCCGGTTAGAACAAGCTGGGCGCATGAGTATACGCCTGCGGAAAAGAAAATGATTGATGCGGCGTATCGTGATGCACATTGGACTACAGTTGCAGCAGCAGCCTGTATAGGAGCATATTCCCCGGAAAATGCTCCGGAATTTGGTTATTTGCGCGATTATGGCTGGAAGATAGTACCGCATAAAGTAAAAAAAGGAAAATTGGAAGCCAATTTTATTGTGGCAAAAAATAAAACCCGACGCGGCAGGGATGTTTATATAGTTGCTTTTCGCGGCAGTGCCAGCAAGAGTGACTGGACTGTCAACCTGAACACCGATAAGGTGCCGTACGGCGGCCGCAGCCTTGAGGAATTTATTGAATATGCAGGACATTCTGAAAAGGATAAAACTGTACCAATGGTACATAAAGGCTTTAATGATTACGTCAATACTGTTTTAGAAACAATGGTCGATACTAATGATGACGGTATTGATGAGGTTTTGTTTAATGAGATTTTGGCTAATACAGATACACGTGTATTGCTTACCGGGCATAGCCTGGGGGGAGCTGTCGCTACATTGCTGGCAGAACGCCTTGTAAGTATGGGGATAGATAAAGATCGTGTGCCGGTTATAACTTTTGGCGCGCCTGCCATAGGCAACGCTGCTTTTGCCGAAGTCTACGGTGATAAGATAGATCTGCGCAGAATAACTAATAATGCTGATCCTGTGCCGGGCAGCCTGCAGACATTTTTTGGAGGCTACAAGCAGTTTGGAAAGCATCATAAATACAATCTTTCCCGTAAGCTGAGTGATTTTCAGCATGATATGGGAATGTATTTTGATTACAGCATGCGAGAATATTATGCAGCTTTGGACAAAGCAGAGGCTGCCGGTGTACGTGAAAAACTACCCATGCAAAAACTTGAAGGAACGGAACCGTTAGTAGCTGTTTGGATCGGCAGCAGTCTTGAGGTAGATAAAAGGGACTATGTGCCTGATATTAAAAGGTTTATTATGAACGAGTATCAAATGATGCTGCCGCGGTATGTGATCGTAGATACGGAAACAAAACTTTATGACGACAGCGTCTATGCAATGGAAAAATTTTATCAGAAAGCGCGGGAGCTGGGCGCAGATTATATTTTGATCGCTGAGATTGATGGACGGGTGCTCAATGACAGGGAAAAATGGTATATCAATATGAATCAAAGCGTATTCACAGTTGATGGCAGACTGATAACGATGAATAGTTTTGCACGTTTTGTTTCACCGGTTTCCGGGAATATTCAGGCAACAACTTTTGTTTTAGAGCAAAGCCGTGAGGAGCTAAAAAAGCATCTGACATTTGTCAGGTTAGATCAGCACGCTTCGCCTCGCCGGCTATGATCAAAATTTTATAAATAGGTGTGAGAAAAGTATGAAACAAGAAAAGCTGGAAAGTTTAGCCCAGGAATTAGTGGCTTGCAGAGAATGCCCTCTGCGGGAAGCAGCACAGGCTCCTGTAGGCTGGTTTGGTAATTATGACAGTCCGATTGTTTTTGTGGGCGAAGGACCTGGCGGCGTGGAGGATGACTACGGCTGCCCTTTGATTGGTCCGTCTGGACAGTTGTTGGATAAGGCTTTGTGGGCTGCCAAGATGACGCGTGACCGTATTTTAACGACCAATGTTATCAAATGCCGTCCTAAGGGTAACCGCACGCCGAATATTGCAGAAGCAGATTTCTGTGCACAGCGTTGGCTTGACAAGGAGTTGGCGATATTACAGCCTAAAGTTGTGGTTGCTTTGGGCAGTGTTGCTTTACATTATCTTGGCAATCAGGATATGCGCATCACCAGAGACCGTGGTAAATGGTTTAAAACAAAACATGGTTTTGATTGTATAGCGACTTTTCATCCTGCGTATTTACTGCGCATCAGTAATATTAAAGCGCTTAATGCAGCAAAATGGGACGTTTTTCATGATTTGGAGGCAGCAAGGGATAAAGCGTTGGCGGCAGTGCCTGATTATAATTTGATGTCTGAAGAGAAAACCGACCTTTTTAAATTGTTTCAACGACGTAAATAAATTTTCAGAAGCTGCGGAATAAAAAGGAAAAAATATATAAAAATTCCAAGTTAGGTATTGCTAACTTGGAATTTTTGTGTTATACTCAAAATCAAGTTAGACGGGGCTAACCAGACGGTGTGATTTCGACCCTTCTTTCTTTTATCACTTATGAATAATAACCGGAGCCTTGCCGGTAGCTACGTTTGGTTAGCTAAACTAACTTTTTCCAAAGGAGTTATCATGCAGTTTGAATTACATGGCTTTAAAAGTTTTGATGAATTGCTGGCTTTCCATTGCGCACCGGCGTTGACTGGAATCAAACCGGCCAATCTTGTCAGCTGCCCTACTGCATCTATGCCTGTGGTCGCGCCGCTTTTGGCTGATTATACGGAACAGTTTGCCGATAAGGGGATTGCTTTTGAAGTTTTATGTCATTGTGCGGCACGAACTTTGGTTTTGGTTTACCAGCCGCAGCAGCTTGAAGATTTGCTGCAGAAGCAAGCGATAAGCTGTTATTTACAAGAACTTGGTTATAAGTCTGGTTCGGTGCATTCATTGCTCCGACAGTTAGGGGCAAAGATATCCTGCAGCCAGGATTTTCCGCATGAAATTGGTATATTTTTAGGTTATCCGTTAGCGGATATCCAAGGCTTTATTAAAAATAAAGGCAAGAATTGCAAATGCAGCGGTTATTGGAAAGTATATGATGATGTCGAGCATGCCAAGCGTTTGTTTGACGCATATAATAAATGCCGGGACAGGTTGTTGAAGGCTGTAGCTGAAGGCGTACCTTTACATCTGGCAGCGGCTTCTTTTTAAGGAGGTTTTATTATGGAAAAGATTCCTGTTATTTATTGGTCTGGTACCGGTAATACGAAACTGATGGCTGAGGCTGTGGCCGAAGGTATTGGAACTGCTGCAGACCTCAAAAGCGTTAGCGATATCACTCCTGAACAGGCGGCTGAATATTCAGCATTGGCACTGGGATGCAGTGCTATGGGTGCTGAAGTTCTGGAAGAATATGAGTTTGAACCGTTCTTTACTGAATTAGAACCGTTTTTGCAGGGGAAAAAGGTTGTGATTTTTGGTTCTTATGGCTGGGGCGGAAGTTATATGAGTGATTGGGAACAGCGTATAAAAGCAGCTGGTGCCGAATTGATTGCCCCGGGGCTTTTGGTATTGGGTGCCCCAGATGAAGCGATGGCTGAAAGCTGCCGCGAGTTAGGTGCGGCTTTAGCTAAAGCATAACTTTACTTCTCCGTCATAACTACGGTAAGAGCAGACTGTGGTTATGCCCTTTAATATTCCATTTCTCCAAATGCAGATAACCGGGTCCTTTCGGGGATTCCGGTTATCTGCATTTTATTTTAAGTGGATGTTTAATAAACGTCATAAACGAATACAAAATTTATATAATAAAGAGCTTACTTGAAAGCGTATCACAAGTAGCTTATAATAAGGATAAAGGTAAGGAGTTGTTTAAATGGAATCATTGATGAAGATCAACGATCCGATTTTGTTAGCTCTGATAGCAACAGGTTTTACCTGGTTCATGACTGCGCTTGGTGCGGCGATGGTATTTTTCTTTAAAGAGATTAACAAAAGGGTTTTAAATATGATGCTGGGCTTTGCTGCAGGTATTATGGTTGCCGCTTCTTTTTGGTCGCTTTTGGCTCCTGCCATAGAAATGGCGGAAAAAAGCAGTTTGCCTGCCTGGCTTGTTGCTGCTATTGGTTTTTTGAGTGGTGCTGCTTTTTTGTGGCTGGCGGATAGAATACTGCCGCATGCGCATTTCTTTGCAAAAGAAGGGGAAGTAGAGGGGATTCCAACTAATTGGCGTCGTAGCATTTTACTTGTATTCTCAATTACGCTGCATAATATACCTGAAGGTTTGGCGGTTGGCGTTGCTTTTGGAGCAGCGGCGAATAGTATGAGCGAAACAGGATTGCTGGCAGCTGTAGCTGTTGCTTTGGGAATTGGTATTCAAAATTTCCCTGAAGGTGCTGCAGTTTCTATTCCGCTTCGGCGCGAAGGTGTTTCGCGGATGAAAAGTTTTATGTATGGACAGGCTTCCGGGCTGGTAGAACCGATAGCTGGTGTTATTGGTGCGGCGATGGTTACTTCCATGGAGGCTATTTTGCCTTATGCCTTAGCCTTTGCTGCCGGTGCTATGCTGTATGTCGTTGTCGAAGAGCTGATACCGGAGTCTCAAAGTGGTGGAGAACATGAAAGTGCGGACCTTTCGACGATTGGGTTTATTATTGGTTTTGCGATAATGATGATTTTAGACGTAGCTTTAGGTTAAGCGCGGCTGAAGCCGCATTTACAATTAAGTGATAAAATTTTATTAAGGAGTGAGTACAAATGGGCGAAAAGAAGTTCTACATCTGTAAACATTGTGGTAATATGATTGGTATGATCAAAAGCAGCGGCGTAAATGTCGTTTGCTGCGGCGATCCTATGACAGAACTGAAACCTAATACAGTGGAGGCTTCGCAGGAAAAACATCTGCCGGTAGTTACTATTGAAGGTAATATTGTAAAAGTAAAAGTTGGCAGTGTTGAGCATCCTATGACAGAGGAACATCATATTGCCTGGATCTATCTGGAGACAGAACAGGGCGGCCAACGGAAGAAACTGGCTGTTGGTTCTAAACCGGAAGCTGAGTTTGCATTGGCTGGCGGCGACAAGGTAGTAGGTGTTTATGAATACTGCAATCTACACGGCTTATGGCTTACAAAAGTTGAATAGAAGTTTGTAATAAAAACAGGACGGATTTTGCCGTCCTGTTTTTATTTTTAAATAATATAATAGACGTAGCTTTATATAGCAGGACTTTTTATAGAGCTGATAGAATTAAGTCATATAAGTGATATTAAAGGAGGGACGAGAAATGAGTGAATTCAGTGAAAAAATGGGCATAGAAGTCGGTAATGCTTTTAAGAGTGGTTATAATTGCAGCGAAGCGATAGTTGAAGCTTTTCGCAAATATGCTGGCGTAAATATTGATGATAACGCTTTTCGCCTGGCCTCAGGATTTGGCGGCGGTATTGGCCATGCCCGTAATATTTGCGGCGCTTTAGTCGGTTGCACAATGGTTATCAGTACATTGATCGGACGGAATACTCCTGAAGAAAAACCATTGAAAGAAATTTATCCTGTTACCAAAGAATTTCACGATCGTTTTGAAAAAGAATTTGGATCAACAATGTGTAAAGATCTGATGCCGTACGAATTCAATACTCGTGACCACCTGAAAAACTGTTTGAAACTTACAAATCGTATTGGTAAATTTTTAGCAGAGTTTTTAGAAGAAAAAGGTTTGCTTACAGTATAATAAAGGATTTAGCTCAGTACCGGTTAGGGTGCTGAGCTATTTTATTAAATAAAATAGCAGGAAAACGTAACCTGGATGTATAATATAAATATATTATGCTGTTTGCCAAGCAGTATTTATTGGAAAAGGTTATGAGGGGGCGTAGCTGGTGATTGTTGGAATCGGTTGTGATCTAACAGAAATTTATAGAGTGAAAAAAGCTCTGACAATAGAAATGTTTGCGGCAAGAGTTTTTTCTCCTGCTGAACAAGAATATTGTGAAGCCCGTGGCATGCAGAAATTTGCAAGTTACGCGGCAAGGTTTGCGGCTAAAGAAGCTTTGCTGAAAGCTTTGGGAACAGGTTTGAGGGGCGGCAAGCTTATAGATATTGAAGTTTATAATGACTGTATGGGAAAGCCGAGTTTGCGTTTGAGCGGTTATTTTGCTACTCTGGCTGAAGAACGCGGTGTCAAAGAAATATATCTTTCGTTGAGCCATACTAAAGAACTTGCTATGGCCCAGGTTGTATTGGAGGGATAAGGATGAAACTGGTTTTTGCTAAGGAAATGCAGAGTTTAGATCAGCAGTCTGCAGAACAGATCGGCTTGCCGACAATGGTGCTGATGGAAAATGCTGGTAAAGCTGTAGCGGAAACAGCTGCGGATTTTTTAGAAGATTGTTTTGGGAAAAATATTGTTGTTTTTACAGGTAAGGGCAATAATGGCGGTGATGGTTTTGCTGCTGCACGGTGGCTGTCCAATCAGGGAGCGCGGGTAAAGGTTTTTCTTGTATCACCGTGGCAGGAACTTACAGGAGATGCTGCTGCGCAGCTGCGTATTTGCCGGAAGTGTGGTATTGAACTATTTGCACTTAAGGAAGACAGAGGCAGCTGGGATGTAGCGGAAGTTAGTTGCCGCCAGGCTGATTTGGTGATAGATGCTGTTTTAGGAACAGGGTTTAATGGCGTTTTACATGGGGTACAGCAACGTGCCTGTGGTTTAATGAACAGTATTGCTGTGCCGGTTGTGTCCATTGATGTACCAAGCGGTGTCAGTGCTGATAAAGGCAGTGCAGATAAAAATGCCGTGCAGGCAGATATTACAGTTACTATGGCACTTGCCAAACCAGGTTTGTTTTTGTATCCGGCAGCTGAATTAAGCGGAGAAATTATAGTTGCCGATATTGGTATGCCTAAAATACTTTTAGAACGTATGGATAGTAAAAAGTTTTTGTTAACTGAGAATATTGCTTGTGATTTACTGCCGCAGAGAAATGGAAACTGCCATAAGGGTGAAGCGGGAAGGGTAGTTATCACCGCTGGATCACCGGGTTTTACAGGTGCGGCTGCGTTATGCTCGGAAGCGGCTGTTAAGGCAGGTGCTGGTCTGGTAAGTTTGCTGACGCCGCTTTGCAGTCGTGAAGTATTAGCGGTGAAACTGACAGAAATTATGGTCGAAGGTTTGATCGAGCGGATGCCGGGAGCTTTAGGTGGAGGAGCCACTGGTGCAGTGCTGGACAAAGCCGGCAGAGCTGATGTTTTGGCTATAGGTCCTGGTCTTGGTACGTCTGGAAGTACGGTGGAAGTTATTCGGGAAATTCTGCAGTCGGTGGAAGTGCCGGTGATTATCGATGCCGATGCGTTGACTGCATTGCAGGGACATGTTGGTATTTTAAATACCATGAGGGCTCCGAAAGTTTTAACGCCGCATCCGGGAGAGTTGGGAAGGCTGTTGGATTTGGAAGCGGCTGAAGTTGACGCAAGACGCCTGGAATTGGCAGGCAAATATGCTGCTGAGTGGGATGCTGTCCTCGTTTTGAAAGGCGCTCCTACTGTTATAGGCTGTCCTGACGGCAATGTTTATATCAATACTACCGGCAACAGTGCTATGGCTACAGGCGGCAGCGGTGATGTGCTCACAGGAATTATTGCCGGGTTGGCTGCGCAGGGGATTTCTGTACAGGAAGCGGCGTTAGCTGGTGTATATATGCACGGGCTGGCTGGCGATTTGGCCAGTAAAGGGATTATTGGTATGGCAGCAGGAGAAATCAGCCAGTACTTGCCACAGGCCCGCAGAATTATTGAGCAGGGAGAATAAAAGATTTCACTTAAATTTTGCAGATAAAAGTTAGGGTATGTTTACAATACTTACGCTTAAATGATAAAATTAAGTATTAGAGATGAAAGAAAGGGAGATGCCGTTTGCTGAAGAAATTAGTTTTTGTTTTTGCACTTGTAAGCTGTTTGATGTTTAGTTTAACGGCTTTTGCCTCAGAAATAACAGATGTTCGTTGGGGAGTTGATAAAACCAATGTGCTGCGTTTTGTGGTGGACTGTGATAAACCGACAGGTTATAAAATAACTTTTGACGGCAATACGATGCTGATAACTATGGATGCAGATTTAAATAGCAAAGTTGGCCGTGCTCATAAGATAAAGAGCGATATTGCCAATGAAATGCGTTTAGATACGTCGGAAGGTAAAACCGTACTGAAGGTGCCTCTGCAAAAGGCCATTGGCAGTAAAGATTATAAGGGGTTTACCTTAAAAAAAGATCCTGTTACCAAAAGACCGGACAGAATCGTTATTGATGTTATGGCTAATAAACGTCAGGCATCTGAACCTGCCAAAACAACACCTGCAGGCGGTAAAACTACTACAGATAAAACACCGACACCTGCTGTTAGTAAAACTGCCTATCGTACCAGCGGCGGGCTGAAGGATAAACGAATTACGCTGGACGCAGGACATGGAGGCAGTGATCCGGGAGCTGTTGGGGCAAAAGGAACTAAAGAAAAAGATATTACTTTAAAAATAACGCAGAAAGTTGAAGAACTGCTGAAGAAAAAAGGCGCTAAAGTTACAATGACACGTGTTAAAGATGTTGACGTTTATGGCGTAAATGCTACGGACGCGCAGGAGCTTCAGGCGCGTGTCGATGTAGCTGAAAACAGTGCTGCTGATCTCTTTATCAGTCTGCATATCAATGCTTCTGTCAATAAAAACGTAGGCGGCTTCTCGTCCTATTATTATCCGAAAACAAGTCATGATGCACGTGTAGCTACGGCCATTCAAAAACGGATGACTAATAGTTTTGGTTTGGATGATTTAGGTATACGTCAGGCAAACTTCTACGTCAATAAACGCAGCAGTATGCCGTCGGCATTAATCGAAATGGCATTTATAACTAATGCCAAAGAAGAAAAACTGCTGAACAGCAACTGGTTTCAAAGTAAGCTGGCTAAGGCGATTGCTGATGGTATCGATGACTATTTTAAATGATGTGGGAGGCCAATATGTTAAAGAAATTTGCAGTAATCTGCACTTTGATGCTCTGCGTGTTAGTTGCAGGCTGCAGTGATGATCAAACTGCTACGGTTATCCCGCAGCCTGAAACTAAACAAACGCAGAATAATAAGAATCAAGAAATTACGGTAACGGTGTATCGTGCACCTGTCAACGGAGAGGAATATCTGTTGCCGGAAAAGGTAACCCGCAAATCCGGCGCGATGACTGCTCCGGAGATAGCGTTGGATATTTTGGTAAACAGCAGTCCGCAGGATACTGCGAAAATGGTCAGTCTGTTTCCTAAAGGGACAAAAATCAGAACAATGAAGATAGAAGATGGGACTGCTTATGTTGATTTTTCCAAGGAAATAACCAATGTACCGCAGGGATCCTATACTGAGCTGATGCTGACAACTGCTATTGTCAACACTCTGACAGAGTTTCCGGAGATAAAAAAAGTACAGATTTTAGTTGATGGTAAAAAAATTGCGTCCTTGAAAGGACATACTGATATTTTAGATCCTTTGGAACGTAATACTACTTTATTGAAAAAATAAACGGGAGCAGTATCGGCAAAAGTCGGTACTGCTTTTTTGAAATGGGAGTGCTGTTGATGGAGTATTTTTGTGGTAATATTGAAACGATGGAAGCGTTAGGAAAACTTTTGGGAAGGCTTGCTAAAAACGGGGATGTTTTTTGTCTTTGTGGGGAGTTAGGTGCCGGTAAAACTTTGTTGTGTCGTGAAATAGCTATGGCACAGGGGGTTGATGCCAGTGAAATAAACAGTCCAACGTTTTCGATTATGAATGTGTATCATGGTAAAATGGAGATCAGGCATTTTGATTTATACAGGCTGAATACTGTTGAAGAATTGGAAAATATCGGCTATGGGGAATATGTTGGCGGCGAAGGGCTGACTCTTATCGAATGGGCGGATAATTTTTTAGAGGAAATGCCTGAAGAAAGTCTTGATATCTACATAAAAATTGTTCCGGAAGGCCGTTTGATACAATTGCTCCCTAATGGTGAAAGGTATCTGGAATTATGTGAGGAAGTGGAAAAAAATGCTGACTTTAGCCATTGATACGGCAACTAAAGTCTGTGCCGTGGGTTTGTGTCGTGATGGACAAATTTTGGCAGAATATAGGATCAATATGGGCATGACTCACTCTGAGGGGCTTATGCCGCAGCTTGAGCAGCTTTTAACACGGACTAAGATCACTAAAAATGAGATCGATCTTTTAGCAGTCAGTATGGGGCCGGGGTCTTTTACCGGTTTGAGGATTGGCCTGGCATCGGCAGAAGCAATGGCTTATAGCTGGCATAAACCTATCTGCGGGGTCAATACGCTGAAAGCGCTTGCCTATAATCTGCCGATAGACGGTTATGTATTATCACCTGTTTTAGACGCACAAAAAGGCAATTTTTATCAGGCGATTTATGAATGGCAGCAGGGGACACTCATAGAGCATCAGGAGATCAAAGTTGTAGATCGCAAGAAGCTTTTGGAAAATATAGCTGTTTTGGGTATGCCTGCTTTATTATTGGGAGAATGCCAGAAAATTGACCTTGCCGATTTGCCTTCGTGGTGCCGAAAGGCTCCAGCACATTTATGTTGGCCGCAGGCTGCCTCGGTAGCGCTTTTGGCGGAAGCCGAGTATGATCCTGATAATACCGGTGATATTTTTGGTTTAGAACCTTATTACATTAGAAGATCAGAGGCTGAAGAATTATGGGAAAAACGCCAGCAGGAATAATGATAAGGACTTTGACAGCGGCAGATTTGACTGCTGTCAGCAGCATAGATGAAAAGTCTTTTTTTGATGTTTGGAGCCCAAGTATGTGGCTGGATGAGTTGAATAACAGCTTAACAACATATCTTGTTTTAGAAGATGCTGGGCGTATTCTTGGTTATGCCGGGTTTTGGCTGGTGGCAGGGGAAGCGCAGATAACCAGAGTCGCGGTTGCTGCTGAAGAACGTGAACACGGCTTGGGAACACGCTTGACAGCAGCCCTGATCAATAAGGCATGGGAACTTGGCGCTGTGGCGGTGACTTTGGAAGTGCGTGAGAGCAATATTGCAGCGCAAAAGGTTTATTTGACCTGCGGTTTTGCCAGCGAGGGGATAAGACCAAATTATTATGAAGATAATCATGAAAATGCAATAATCATGTGGTTATATAAGGAGGGTAAGCCTGATGTCTAAAGACGTGTATATTTTGGGCATTGAAAGCAGTTGTGATGAAACTGCGGCTGCCGTAGTCAAAAATGGACGTGAAGTGCTTTCGAATATTATTTCCTCACAGATTGTTATCCATCGAAAATTTGGCGGTGTTGTACCGGAGATAGCTTCGCGTAAACATATTGAAAATATTTTGCCGGTTATTGACGAAGCACTGCGTCAGGCTAATGTGAAGCTGGAAGAAATAGACGCTGTCGCAGTAACTTATGGACCAGGGCTTGTAGGGGCGCTTCTAGTTGGTGTATCGGCTGCCAAAGCGCTGGCTTGGGCTAATGACAAGCCGCTGATTGGTGTCAATCATTTGGAGGGACATGTTTTTGCCAATTTTTTGAATGATAAAGATCTGGAACCTCCTTTTATGGCTTTAGTAGTAAGCGGCGGGCATACGGCGCTGCTAAAGGTAACTGATTATAACAGCTTTGAATTACTGGGACAAACTCGTGACGATGCTGCAGGTGAAGCTTTTGATAAAATTGCACGTGTGATGGGTCTGCAATATCCAGGAGGACCGGAAATAGAAGAATTGGCGGCAGCGGGGAATCCGCAGGCGATCGATTTTCCGCGGGCACTTTTGAAGGAAGATTATCAGTTTAGTTTCAGCGGCTTAAAGTCAGCTGTAATCAATTATCTGCATAACGAACAGCAGGCAGGCCGTGAAGTAAATAAAGCCGATGTGGCCGCTTCATTTCAGGAAGCGATTGTAGATGTGCTGGTGCAGAAAAGTGTGCATGCGCTGCAGGAAACCGGTTTGAAAAAAATAGTTCTGGCCGGTGGTGTTTCGGCTAATAAACATTTACAAACAGCGTTAGCTGATGCTGTAGGCGGGATTGGAGCAAGTTTGGTACATCCAACTCCGATTTTATGCACTGATAATGCTGTAATGATAGCTTGCCGTGGTTATTTTATGTATCAGAACGGTGAATATAGTCCTCTGGATTTGAACGCTGTTCCATCGTTAAAATTAGGTTGAACAGTGTCCACTGAAGTAAAAGAACTTGTGGATTTTGTGGATAAAATGCTGAAATATAGCTAAAAAACAGTTCTTGTTGTGCATAAGTCTGTGGATAATGTGGAAAAAACTGTGGATTGATGGGGATAAACAAGGTAATAAGAAACAGGGGAATGAATGATATGCCCAAGAATTTGACTGTAGAACAAAAAAATATTTTATCCTCTATGAAAGTCGGCTCAGCTTTTGCTGCCGATGTTGCTCATGCATGCATAACGATGTATGTTTGGGATGATAACCCCAAATTTCTGTATATTTATCATCAGGAACTGCCAAGAACGCAATTTTTGGGTGAACTGCCTGATAAAACAGGTCGCGAACTGCGCGGTAATGAGGAGCCTTTAGTGCAGCGGGCACTGCAGAGAGGTGTGCCTTTGTCAGGGAAACGTGAGCTGTCGCTGGGGCTTTTCGTCGATTTGCGTGTTTATCCTATTCAAGATAGTAAAGGAAAATGTTTTGCCGTAGTTGCTTTTGATACCAATGAACCGGAAGAACTTTTCATTATGACGGCAGTGGAGTTTTTAAAAAATACCGGCCGACAGATTTTGAGCAGTAATTATTACGGCAGATTGCTGCCTGGCGACGGGTTGATGATCGTTGATAAGGACAAGGTCATTATAGCCGCGAACAGGACGGCCAGACATCTTTTTAAAGTGCAGGGCTTATCTAATTTAGTTGGACGAAGGACAAACAGTTTGCAGATCAACTGGCCTTTGGTTGGTATGGTGCTGAAGACGGGTGTCGCTGAAGGAAAGGAAATAGACATGCAAGGGCTGCTGCTTGCAATGAGGGTGATCCCTGTTACGAACAGGCCTGATACAGCGGCCGCTATTGTTATTCTACAGGATATAACAGAGCTGAAAAAGAAAGATACAGAGCTGCTTATCAAATCTGTAGTTATTCGGGAAATACATCATCGCGTTAAAAACAATTTGCAGACTATCGCCAGCCTGTTGAGACTGCAGGCACGCAGGGCTCATACAGACGAAACGAAAATGGTATTGCGTGACTGTATTAACAGGGTTACCAGTATCGCTGTTGTACATGAATTTCTTTCACAGCAGGATAGCGGTAAAATTGATGTAGCTGTGGCAGCGCAGGGAATTTATGAAGCCATTATTGCCAGTATGGCAGACCCTAATCTTAAATTGCAGACAAGCTTTAAAGCGGATAATGTTTTGCTGCCTTCCGATAAAGCAACAAGCATTGCTTTGGTTCTGAACGAGCTTTTGCAAAATTCACTGGACCATGCTTTTGCAGGCCGCAGCAGCGGCCGGCTTGATGTTGAGTTTTATAAAATCCCTGGAAGTTATTGCTTAAAAATCTGTGATGACGGTAATGGTTTGCCGCCGGGTTTTGTTTTAGATGAGCAAACCAGTTTAGGCCTGAAAATAATAAAAACTATGGTGGAAGCAGATCTTCGCGGTACTTTTACAATAGAAGCCCTGAAACAGGGGACTTGTGCTGTAGTTACCATACCGTCAGAGTTGGAGGGGTCAGAATGAAAAATACTTTGAAAGTTGTTTTAGCTGATGATGAGGCGCTTATTCGTCTTGATATCAGAGAAATGCTGACAGAGGGAGGACATGAAGTTGCAGGTGAAGCCAATAACGGTGAAGATGCAGTTGCCATGACGAGAGCTCTGCAGCCTGACCTTGTGATCATGGATGTGAAAATGCCGCAAATGGATGGGCTTACAGCTTCTAAAATCATTACCGACGAGCATCTGGCTCCAGTACTTTTGCTGACAGCCTACAGTCAACAGGAGATTGTATCGCAGGCAAAAAGTTCGGGTGTATTGGGATATTTAGTGAAGCCGGTTCGTGAAGAACAGTTATTTCCGGCAATGGAGATAGCAATTTCTCGTTTTGAAGAAATCAAAGCCCTGGGGGCGGAGCTGGGATTATTAAAAGAAAGTTTGGAAACAAGAAAACTGCTTGATCGGGCTAAAGGAATTTTAATGTCAGCACATGGATTTACGGAACAGGAAGCATATCGAAAAATGCAGCAGTACAGTATGAACAGGCGTATTTCCATTAAGGAGTTGGCTGAAGCGGTAATTGCATCAGCATTAAAAAATAAATAAATATAAAAAATTCACGCAGGAGGAATTGAGAGGCTGCGTTAATTTTTCACTTTTTTGTCAAAAAATTTTACAGGAATTGTCTTGCATTTTTTTAGGAAACGGATATAATAATAAATGTAATTAGCACTCGACAATAATGAGTGCTAACAAAAGAAAAATAAAAAATTTATATAGGCATCTGAAAGGGGACTTGAAAATGTTGAAACCATTAGCAGATCACATCGTTGTAGAACTTACAGTAAAAGAGGAAAAAACTTCCAGCGGTATTTATTTGCCGGATACGGCTTCTAAAGAGAAACCGCAAACTGGTAAGGTCGTTGCCGTAGGCGCAGGTAAAGTGCTGGATAACGGTACTCGTGTCGCTCCTGAAGTTAAAGCTGGCGATGAGGTTGTATTTGCAAAATATTCCGGAACTGAATTTAAATATGACGGTAAAGATTATTTGATCCTCAGCGAACGCGATGTGCTTGCTGTTCTCTAAGTAATGATTTTTTACTAAAAAAGTGAAATATAAAGGAGTGTATTTGAAATGGCAAAGGAAATAAAATTTAACGAAGAAGCTCGCCGTAGTTTAGAACGCGGTGTCAATGCATTAGCAGATGCAGTAAAGGTAACCCTTGGTCCTAAAGGACGTAATGTAGTGCTCGAAAAGAAATTTGGCGCGCCAACTATTACTAACGATGGCGTAACTATTGCCCGTGATATTGAACTTGAAGATCCTTTTGAAAATATGGGTGCGCAGCTTGTAAAAGAAGTTGCTACAAAAACTAACGATGTTGCCGGTGACGGTACTACCACTGCTACTGTTTTGGCACAGGCTATGGTTCGTGAGGGCATGCGCAATGTTGCTGCCGGCGCTAATCCAATGGTGCTGAAAAAAGGTATTCAAAAAGCTGTTGACGTTTTGGTAGAAGAACTGCAGGCTGTTTCTAAAAAGGTTGAGACTAAAGAAGCTAAAGCTCAGGTTGCATCTATTTCTGCAGCTGATGAAGAAATCGGCGGTCTGATTGCTGACGCTATGGAAAAGGTCGGCGACGACGGTGTTATTACTGTTGAAGAATCCAAAACTATGGAAACCTGCCTGGAGACTGTTGAAGGTATGCAATTTGACCGCGGTTATATTTCTCCTTATATGGCAACAGATCCTGATAAAATGGAAGCAGTTCTTAACAACCCGCTCGTACTCATCACAGACCGTAAAATTACTATGATTCAGGATATTATGCCTGTACTTGAAAAAGTCGTCCAAGGCGGCCGGGAATTACTTATTATCGCTGAAGATATTGAAGGCGAAGCTTTGGCAACTTTGGTTGTGAATAAACTTCGCGGTACCTTCAAGGCTGTAGCTGTTAAAGCTCCTGGTTTCGGTGATCGCCGTAAAGCTATGCTGCAGGATATTGCTATTCTTACCGGAGCAACAGTTATCAGCGAAGAAGTTGGACGTAAGCTTGACAGCGCCAGCATGGAAGATTTGGGTAGCGCCAGCCAGGTCCGCGTAACCAAGGAATTGACTACTATCGTTGATGGCGGCGGTAACAAAGAAGAAATTGCAGCACGCGTTGCTCAAATCCGTGCTCAGATCCCTGAAACTACTTCTGAATTTGACAAAGAAAAATTACAAGAGCGTTTGGCTAAACTTGCAGGCGGCGTAGCTGTTATTAAAGTTGGTGCTGCTACTGAAGTTGAGCTTAAAGATAAAAAACTGCGTATTGAAGATGCTTTGAACGCTACTCGTGCAGCAGTTGCTGAGGGTATTGTTGCAGGCGGCGGTACTGCTCTGCTGCAGGTGCAAACTGCTTTAAGCAAAATCAAAGTAACAGGCGACGAAAAAACCGGCGTAGAAATCGTTAAACGCGCTATTGAAGAACCGGTACGTCAAATAGCTTATAATGCCGGATTGGAAGGCGCAGTTATCGTTGATACGATTAAACGTTCCCGCAGAGGTTTTGGTTTTAACGCTTTGACCGAGGAATACGTTGATATGATCGAAGCTGGTATCGTTGATCCTACTAAGGTTACCCGCAGTGCTCTGCAAAATGCAGCCAGCATCGCAGCTATGGTTTTGACTACTGAATCTGTTGTTGCTGATAAGCCTGCAAAAGAAGGCGCTGCTCCTATGGGTGGTATGCCGATGGGTGGCGGAATGCCGGGTATGATGTAATAAATTTACATCTGTACATTGAAAGTCCAAGGCCCCGTACTTATTGTACGGGGCCTTTTGCATTGCAATTTCAGCGTGATTATTGTATGATATTATATTATACATTATTAGTTAAATTATTTTGAGGAGGCTTACAGCAATATGCAAACAGGTAACCATGAAATGATCTTAGTTATCGATTTCGGCGGTCAGTATAACCAATTGATCGCCAGGCGTGTAAGGGAATGCGGCGTTTACTGTGAAATAGTTCCCTATACCTACACTTTAGAACAAATCAAAGCTAAAAACCCTAAAGGGATCATCTTTACAGGCGGGCCTAATAGTGTTTATGGTGATGATACTCCTAAGATCGATCCTGGCGTATTTGAACTAGGCGTACCTGTACTTGGTATTTGCTATGGACATCAGCTGATGACTCAGACGCTAGGAGGCAGAGTTGAAAGCGCTGATGTGCGTGAGTACGGGAAAACGGCTGTAAAACTCAATAAAAATAATATTCTTTTTAAGGATATCGAAGAGCACAATATTTCCTGGATGAGCCACACTGATTATGTGTCAGAGGTCCCGGAGGGATTTGTAGTAACTGCTGATACAAGTGAATGCCCTGTAGCCGGAATGGCTAATGATTTGCGTAAATTATATGGAGTGCAGTTCCATCCTGAAGTGGAGCATACACCATTTGGACGTAAGATGATTTCTAATTTCCTGTTTGACGTCTGCGGAGTTAAAGGTGACTGGACTATGAGCAGTTTTGCACAGCGTAAAATTGCCGAGATTAAAGAGGCCGTTGGCGATAAAAAAGTTCTCTGTGCATTGTCCGGCGGGGTTGATTCTTCCGTTGCGGCAGTATTAGTACATAAAGCAGTGGGTAAGCAGCTGACCTGTGTTTTTGTAGATCACGGCCTGCTGCGTAAAGATGAAGGCGATCAGGTCGAAACGGTTTTTAAAGAACAATTTGATATGAATCTGATCCGCGTCAATGCAGCGGAGCGCTTTCTTGGCCGGTTGGCAGGTGTGTCTGATCCTGAAACGAAGCGCAAGATTATCGGTGAAGAATTTATTCGTGTTTTTGAAGAAGAATCTAATAAACTGGGCAAGGTAGATTTTCTGGTGCAGGGAACTATTTATCCTGATGTTGTCGAAAGCGGTACCAGTACTTCAGCGACAATCAAAAGCCACCATAATGTTGGCGGCTTGCCGGAGGATATGCGGTTGGCTTTGATTGAACCGCTGCGCGAACTGTTTAAAGACGAAGTTCGTGCTGTCGGAGAAGAATTGGGAATACCTTCTGCCTTAGTCTGGCGTCAGCCATTTCCTGGACCTGGTTTAGCTATCCGTGTGCTAGGGGAAGTTACTCAGGAGAAATTAGAAATAACTCGTGAAGCTGATGCTATCTTTCGAGAAGAAATTGCTAAAGCTGGTTTAGAGCGCAAAATATGGCAGTATTTTGCGTGTCTGCCCAATATCCGTTCTGTAGGCGTTATGGGGGATGGACGGACATATTCGCATACCGTTGCACTGCGTGCTGTAACCAGCAGTGATGGTATGACCTCTGATTGGGCGCATATTCCTTTCAGTGTTCTGGATATTATTTCCAGACGTATTGTCAATGAAGTGCAAGGCGTTAACCGCATTGTTTACGATATTACATCTAAACCGCCTGCAACGATTGAGTGGGAATAAAAAGATACTAAATAAAACCGCAGTCCATTTTTATGAACTGCGGTTTTTATTTGGTGTTTTAGAAATCCAAATATATATATATTTGGATAGTAGATGTTTGTATGAATACACGGGAGAGCATTTGTAGTAACAGCAGTTATTTTTCTGTTGATAGATATCTGGGAAATTATAATGATTAAGCATTTTATGGGAAGATGCTTTGTTATAATAAAAATACATAGTTATTAACTGGATAAAAAATAATACTAAATAATCATTCGATAAAGAATAGAGCCTATTAAAGAAAGAAAAATGTAAAATTATACAAAAATATAAAAACGGACAATAGTGAATAAAAATTAATAATTTTAAAGATTAATATACTTCGGCAGCTTATTTTACAAGACAAATATTTTGTTCTGTAAAATAGGCTGCTTTTTTTATTTAAAATAAGATTTAAATGGTGAATTAAATTGGCTGTTTAAGGAAATGCGGCTTGTTAAGCGGGTAGTTAACGATAGTTGCATTATCTGTAAAAGATTGATTATTATTAAATAAATACCAGATGAAATAACTAAAAGTTAAAAAATAATAATAAGAGAAAATCATTATAATGTGAATAAAATGTAACTGAAATGCAAAAATATTCCTAAAAATATTGACAAATCAGTTTTTAACAATTAATATTACATTGCTAGAATATAATTTTATAAACTTAAAGAAGGTAGATGCTTTAAAAAGAAATAAATAAATTTTAGTAAAGTGATTTTTAATATATTTAAAGTCGTTGGGGAGCGATTTTAATATATGAAAATTATAAATTTAAAAACTCAATAAAGGAGAGGGTTGCAATGAAAAATAAGAAGACTTTGCATTTGGCTATAGCTTTAGCTATAAGTTCAATGCCTTTATTCGGTGTTGCAGAGGCAGCTAGAGGTTCGATGTATGGTGGAGAATCTGTCGGGGATGATGTTACGATTGAAGCTTCTGCCAACGCTTATCCTACTTTTGTAGGGCATGCGTTTGGTATTTATACGAATGTTACCAATTCAGCAACAGTTACTTCGGCGGGAAATCGTTTGACAATTACTACTACAGGTGAAGCTGGTGACGGAATCCGTTCAAATCCGAGCGGTAATTCTGACTGGCAGAATGCTACTGGTACGATTAATATTGGTAACGATTTGACAATAACTGTCAGCGGTAACAGTGCCGATGGTTTGAACATCAACGGTTCTACAGTCCTCAACATTGGGGATAATGCTACGATCAATACTTTGTATAATGGGGAATTGAAGTATTCCAATGGTGATACTTCTGACGGAGCCCATGCTGTGCGTGCAAATTTCCATGCTACAATAAATATTGGTGATGGGTTAACGGCCGGAACACTGGGTGAAAGTTCGCATGCGGTTTATGCGGCACAGGGCAGGTCTACAACTAATCCGACAGGCGGGTCTAAAATCAATATTGGTAAAGGCGCGGTTTTGTCTACGGCAGGTGATGGTTCTCATACCGTAATGATGGCTTCCAATAATGGCAAGATCGTTATTGAAGAAGGCGCGGAGATGACTACGCTGGGTGATGGTTCTCATGGTGTTGCTGCTTATGCTGATACTTCGGCAAAAGGAAGTGTCGCAAACGGTGCTGTTGAAATTGGCGCCGGTTCTACTATTGCTACAGCTGGTGGTGGCTCCCATGGTGTATTTGCAAACATGACAGGTTCGGTTTTATCTTTAGATGATAATGTTGGTATTACAACTGAAGGCGATGCTTCACATGGCTTGCTGGCACAAAGAGGTGTTATTGAAGCAGGCGACGGTTTGAATATTTCTGTTGAAGGCAGCGGATCTCATGGTGCATATGTAAATGCTGCAACCGGCAGCATAGAATTTTTAGGCGGCGCTACTATAGATAATAATGACAATGATGGCTACGCTATTTATGCCGATAAGGGAACTATAACAGGTACGGCTGGTAATTCTACTTTTAATATTACCGGCAATATGTATGCTGATAACAGCGGTTCCATTGATTTGGACATGGATAATAATTCTGTGTTTACTGGCAGTACCGCACTTGCAAACAGCGGAACGATTAATTTGAATTTGAAAAATAACAGTTACTGGCATGTTACCAGCAGTTCTGAAGTGAGCAGTTTACATGTCAGTGGCGGCAGTATGGTTAATCTCAGTCATGAAGCTGGTATGAATACCGTTGTGACTGTTGATGATCTGAGCGGCAGCGGCGGTGTGTTCAAATTCAATACTGAACTGGACAGTGAAGCCAATGGCGATAAACTGGTAATCAATTCTTCGGAAACCGGCAGCACACATTATGTGCATGTTAATGACCTGAGTTTGATCAATGGCGAGGTTTCAGGTGAAAAGAAACTGCATTTGATCACAGATAACAGCAGTAATGCTTCTTTCGTTGGCGAATATATGGATACCGGTGGATTATGGGATGTACTGCCGACTGTTGAGCGCGGGGATACTTTAGGTGAAAGTGCGAATGAGTGGTATCTGACAAAAATTGAAAAGAAGGAAAATGGCAATACTGAAACCATCAACGATGGTTTTGCCAGTGATTACAGCTTGTGGAGAGCTACTAATGACACTTTACGTAAACGTTTAGGCGATATTCGCAGTGGTGAACATGGAACAGACGGTGTCTGGGCTCGTATGTATCATGGTAAATTGAAAGGTCAGAGCTATACTGATAAATACCATACCTATCAGTTGGGTTATGATAAGACCAGATATGACGAGAAAAATGGTCAGCGTACTAATGGTATCGTATTGGAACGCAGCGAAGGTAAATTAAGCTATACGGCAGGCAAGGGTGAAACAGGCCTGACTGCTCTCGGTTTATATACGACATGGTTTGGCAATAAAGGCCATTATACAGATATAGTGCTGCGTGCTGGACACTTGGATCACAAGATGAATACTTATGGCGAATATGCTGAACGCAGTGATTATGATAATGCTGCTTACAGTATCAGCTTTGAGTATGGCAGGCAGAAGAATTACGAAAAAGGCTGGTTCTTTACACCGCAGGCACAAATTACTTTAGGCAGAATGAACAGTGTTGATTTTACGACCGAACGCGGAACCAAGATCGATGTAGATGGTTTAACCAGTGCTATTGGCCGTATCGGTTTTGAAGTTGGACGGAAGATTAGCCCGGAAAGCAGCTATTATTTTAAACTGGGAGCGTTCCATGAATTTGACGGTGACCGTGATGTATCGATGGTTGCTGCTAACGGCGAAAATCTGCGTAAACGCTATGACAATGGCGACACCTGGTATGAATTCGGTATGGGCGCACAGGTTCAGTTAAGTCGTAATACCCATTTTTATGGTGATATTGAACGCAGCTTTGGCGGCGACACGAAAAAGGAATGGCAGGTAAATACAGGTATTAGATGGGAATTCTAAGACTGTTTAAATGATGCAGAATATTGCATAGGGGATTTGGTGGAGGAAAGACGACCAAAGGAGAACTCGGATCATGGATAAAATTCAAGGAAAAATTAAATTTATAGCACCGTCTTTACAGGATGAACATTATAGCACAGCATATATTTTAGGTAATATTACCTGGCTGATGATGCATTCTAAACAACATGAGACGATGCCGCTGCATATGATGGCTTCGCAAATCTTTCCGGCGATCGCCAATAAGCAGTATGTACTGGGAATGTCAGAAAAAGGCAGCCCGTTGTTTTATATGGCCTGGGCCAATTTTGATGATGCTGCTGAAGCGGAGTATTTAACAAACTATAACCTGGCGTTAACACCTCATAACTGGAACGGCGGCGATCGTCCCTGGATACTGTTTTTTGCTGCACCGTTCGGTGGAGCTTATGAAGGTGAACGCTGGATAAAAGAAAATCTTTTTAAGGATTCGCCTGAAGTGCGGTTTCTTTATCATGAGGGTAAAAAACGTGGTAAACGTATTTTATGTAAACGCGGCAAAAATGTCTCTGCGATGGCAAGCTTGAAGTGGCATAATGAAAATATGCCGTTAGTAGCGGCGCCGATGCAGCTTGAAAAAGATGTGGCGTCACTGCTTGGTTAATCAAAAATAAAAATCCTCAACCAATTTTGGTTGAGGATTTTTTGTTTTTAAATTATTTTTGTAGTCCAATCTTCGATGTTCCAAACTGAAGTTACCCAATCTTCATAAAATTCAGGTTCATGCGAAACCAGAAGGATACTTCCTTTAAACGAGATCAGCGCGCGTTTAAGTTCTTCCTTTGCGTCAACGTCCAGATGGTTTGTTGGTTCGTCTAAAACAAGCCAATTGATATCACGAAGCATCAGCTTGCATAAACGGACTTTAGCTGCTTCGCCGCCGCTCAAAACAAAAACTTTGCTGGTAATATGTTCGTTAGTTAAACCACAGCCCGCTAAAGCGGCTCGGACTTCATAATTGGTAAGACCGGGATATTCGTTCCATACGTCTTCTAAAGCTGTATTTTCGTTTTTAGTGCGTTCTTCCTGCTCAAAATAACCAGGTTCTAAAAATTCACCCAGTTCTACAGAGCCTGACACTGGCGGTATCAGTCCTAAAATAGTTTTTAAAAGGGTCGTTTTGCCTAGTCCGTTTACACCGCGGAGAGCTATTTTCTGACCGCGTTCAAGATTGAAGCTTACAGGACGAGTAAGCGGTGTATCATAGCCTAAAACTAAGTTTTTAGCTTCAACTATGAAACGGCTTGGAGTCCTTGCTTCTGTAAATTTAAAGGTTGGTTTAAGTTTTTCACGTGGTTTTTCAATGATTTCCATTTTATCAAGCTTGCGCTGCCGGCTTTTAGCCATATTAGTAGTAGCGACGCGTGCTTTATTGCGGGCGACAAAATCTTCCAGTTTGGCAATTTCCTGCTGCTGACGTTCATAAGCGCTTTCACGCTGGGCTTTATAAATAGCGTACATTTCCTGAAATTTGTCATAGTTGCCGGTATAGCGGGTCAGTTCACAGTTTTCCAAATGGTAGATAACGTTGACTACCTGATTGAGGAAGGCTATGTCGTGAGAAATAAGAATGAAGGCATGCTCATAGTTTTGTAAAAACCTTGTCAGCCATTCGATATGCTCAACATCTAAATAGTTGGTAGGTTCATCTAATAACAAAATGGAAGAGTTCTGCAAAAGCAGCTTGGTAAGCAAAACCTTACTGCGCTGACCGCCGGAAAGTTCGCTGACATCTCTGTCAAGCCCGATACTGCCTAAGCCGAGACCGTTAGCCACTTCTTCGATTTTAGTATCTAATGAATAGAAACCACTGTGTTCGAGTTCTGTCTGTATCTCGCCTACAGTATTCATCATTTTATCTATTTCTTCAGGTGCAGCTTCAGCCATCTTGTCGTAAAGTTCCAGCATCTGTTTTTCTGCTTCGTACATATCATTGAAAGCAGTGCGCAGGACCTCGCGGATAGTTTTACCGGCCTCTAGTGTACTTTGCTGGTCTAAGTAACCAACAGTAACGCGTCCGGGCCATTCTACCTTGCCTTCATCCGGCAGTAAATGGCCGGTAACGATATTAAGGAAGGTCGATTTACCTTCGCCGTTGGCACCGACGAGACCGACATGCTCGCCGCGCAGTAATTTAAAAGAAACATTTTCCAAGATCTGGCGGCCGCCAAAAGTATGGGAAACATTAGTAACATTCAAATAGCTCATACTAAACCTCTTTCATCAAAATATATGTTACAATTTTAACGTAACTAATAGTAGTTTGTCAAAGCAGAAAACAGGATTTTACATGGAAATGTCGAATAAAGCAATACTGAATTTAATAAGGAGGCTTTTATAATGATCTGCGGAAATAAGCAAGATATAGAAAAAATACTGCCATATGTATCAGAGGGTTTACAGAAAGCTTTACAATATATAAAAGAAACAAACTTTGCCGAAGTAAATAACGGTGAATATGAAATAGATGGCAGGGATGTATTTGTAAGAATTAATACCTATGCGACAGAAGATAAAATAAATAAAAAGCCCGAAGCTCATAATCAGTATATTGATGTCCAGTATTTAGGTGCAGGGGAGGAAATAATTTATTTTACCCCCAGAAGAGCTGAACATATTGTTGTGGAAGATCATGCAGATGAAAGTGATCTGCTTTTTTACGAAGAAATAGAGGAGAAGGATCACGTAGTTTTGCAGACTGGTGATTTTGCTGTATTTTTTCCGTGGGAATTACATCGGCCTGGCTGCAGTACCAAGAATGGAATGCAAGAAGTGCAAAAAATAGTTGTTAAGATTAAACATAAAAATCAGTAAAAATTTCAAAAAAAGTGTTGACAAGATTACAAAATTGCCATATAATACCACTTGTGACGTTGAGAAACGTCAGTGACCTTCCCCGATAGCTCAATCGGTAGAGCACTCGGCTGTTAACCGAGTTGTTGTAGGT
>ERZ773104.267-NODE-267-length-83735-cov-8.323423_pt1 | contig 83735 bp, 79 predicted proteins | sample MGYA00511920_ERZ773104 | MGnify/ENA primary metagenome ERZ773104 (study PRJEB29015, sample SAMEA2737857) | human gut metagenome | biome: human gut; feature: human-associated habitat; material: faeces | place: China | collected 2012 ... | reverse complement strand
CGCATAACTCACTCCTTTTTTTGGTTACAAAATTAGTTATTAGTGAGTTACCGACAGCTATGTAAATCTACGCAAAACGCAGAAACAGAACCTTTTAGCAAAAAATCTGCACCCGTTACGGGAGTAACGAGGTGGTAACTGAACTTCTGCACCGTTTGGCTTCGAGGTGGTATTTCGTTGGCTCTGCCCCATAGAAAAACAAAGCGTAACGAACGCTCTATCAGCTAATTCGCTACGCTTTGCCCAAATTTACTTTTTCGCTATGTGTTTATTTTAATAATCGTGATAAGTCTTTTGTTCATAAATTACTTTTATGTTGGTATAAATATAGGCATTATTGTATAGGAAGAAGATTAGGATTTGATATTCCTATAAACGTATTTGACGGCGGGTTAAGGATTAATCACACAGGCCTTATTGTTGTTAATTCTAATGCTCGTATTGGCAAATATTGTGATGTTCATCAAGGAGTGAATATTGGAATGCAAGGAAAATCTGAAGATGATTGTCCTATTATAGGTGATAATGTCTGGATAGGTCCAGGTGCTAAACTATTTGGGAAAATAAAAATAGGGAGTAATTGCCAGATTGGAGCAAATGCTGTTGTTAATCGGAGCTTTGAAGATATAGGAATTACCATAGCTGGGATACCGGCCAGAAAAGTTAGTGATCATGCAAATCCTTATCGTAGAGAGTATTTATTGTGATTTTATATATTATTAGATGATGGATATACAATACTGTTATGATACCTAAAATTATTCATTACTGTTGGTTTGGCGGAAGAATATTACCTGATTTAGCTCAGAAATGTATTGCCTCTTGGAAAGAATATCTTTTTGATTATGAGATAAAAGAATGGAATGAGCAAAATTTTGATATTAATAATATTCCTTATGTAAAAGAAGCCTATGAAGCTGGAAAGTTTGCTTTTGTAGCAGACTATGTACGTTTATATGCTTTGTATATGGAAGGAGGTATTTATATGGATACAGATGTTGAAGTTGTACGTAATCTTGATGTTTTTTTGCATCATAGTGCCTTTCTCGGATTTGAAAGTAAGACAACAATTTCAACAGGTATTATAGCAAGTGAGAAAGGGGGAATTTGGGTGAAAGAAATTTTGGAATATTATCAGGAACGACATTTTATTAAATTAGATGGAAAATTAGATTTAACAACCAATGTAGTAACAATTACCAATTATATGTGTAAATGTGGATTGAAACAAGACAACACTTATCAGGATGTCTTAGGTTTATTTACTATTTATCCACAAGATTATTTTTCTCCTAAATCTTGCGGAAGAATATTATCTACAAAAAATACTTATTGCATTCACTATTTTGCAGGTTCTTGGCTTCCTAAAAAACAAATGGTTATTAATTATATAGCAGCTTTTGTCGGTCCTCAAATTACTCATATTTTAGGTAAAATACGGCGTTTTGTCTTTAAAAAAAAATGAGGAAGTTAAATATAATAAATGTATGATACCTTGTTGGTATATGTATATTGGACTGTTGTTCGTGTAAATGTAAAAAAATATTATGAATCTTTTATATATTATTACTGGCTTGGGAATAGGTGGTGCTGAGATCGTAACGATAAATATAGCGAATGAGATGTGTAAGCGGGGGCATAAAGTTAGTCTTTTATTTTTGACAGGTAATAATCGATTGTCATATCTCATTGATAAAAATATTATCATATTAGGAGGAGGAATGAAAAAGAATTTATATTCCTTGATAAAAATGCTATTTCTTGCTAAACGCTATGTTAGTGTGTTTCATCCTCAGGTTGTTCATTCTCATATGTTTCATGCTAATATTTTTTCTCGCATCCTACATGCTTTTAATCATTCTTTTGCATTAATAACAACTGAACATAATAAGAATATTGGAAGTAATGTACGTATGTTTTTTTATAGGCTAACAGACTGGTTATCTGATATTAACACGAATGTTTCTAATGAAGCAACAACTTATTTTATTAATCAAAACGTTTTTTCTCCTAAAAAAACGTTTACTGTTTATAATGGATTGGCTTTAGAGAAGTTTGGAAGGAACGAATTATTAGGAGAATGTATAAGAAAGCAATATGGAATATCTTCGAATGAATTTTTATTTTTAAACGTCGGTCGTTTGACAGAAGCTAAAGATCAAATAAATCTTATAGAAGCTTTTTCTATGTTATATATTAAATATAACTGGGTTAAATTATTGATTTTAGGGGAAGGGGAACTGAGACGTAAATTAGAAATTCTGATTCATAAGTATAAACTAAATAATAATGTTTTTTTAGCAGGAGCACATTCTAATGTCATAGATTATTATAGTGCGGCTAACTGCTTTATATTATCTTCTGCGTGGGAAGGTTTGCCTATGACTATTATTGAGGCAAAAGCTGCTTCTTTGCCTATAATTTCAACAATGGTAGCCCAAGAAATTGTAGATCCAGCATATGTTGTTCCTATAAGAAATTCAATAGAACTCATGCGCAAGATGGAGGTTGTAGTTTTAATGTCTCCTAAGCAATTAAAATATATAGGAGAGAAAAACAAGCATGAATCTACTATTTTTGATATAGAAGCCATATGCGATAAGTGGGAATACTATTATAATCAATTGGCGTATATCTAAACCTAGTTTTATATTAAATTTGAAATATTGTGATTGTGTTTATGCATGAAATATAGTTGTAAAATTGATTGTTTTTGGTTTACCTATTTCATAATTCGTTTTTTTTATCTTCTTTTTGCTATATTAGTATTTGGACGTATTTCGACGTTAGGAGATACCCAACGTTATTTGGGCGCAGGAATTAATTTTACTATTTCCATTTTTTATAATTCGACTTCTCTAATGGATTGTATTGGTGGCTTAATAGGTACTCTTTTTGGGGGAACAAATATAATCTCTAACTTCCCTTTTATGATGATTTCTTTTTGGATAGTGAAGTGGACGATAAATGAGTTAAACTTAAGGAAATTTGTCAATTCATCTTTTTTATTGGTGTTAATTAGTTTGCCAAATTTCTGTATTTGGACATCGGTTTGTTCTAAAGAAATATTCGGACTTGCTTTCTCTGCAATATTTGGAGTTTTACTTATAAACTTTTTTAATCGAAAATATCAAGTCCGAAAAAGAGACTTTTTGGCTTTGTATTTATGTCTCCTTTTTAAGCCACAATATTTTCCTTTTATCTTGCAAGCATTGATTCTTGTTTATGTGATAAATGAAAAATTCAAAACACCAGAAGGAAAACTTGGAGTAGGTGTTTTTTTTATTGGATGTAACTTGTTGGGATTGTATTTAATGCGTGACCTTGTCAATGAATATGCTGATATGATGTATATTCATTTTTCTTTAGATAGTGCAGAATCTACTCGTGATAATATTTGGCTACAAAAAGATGATTTTTTCCGTAAGGCACCATTAGGAATGTTGGAAGCTTTTTATGGACCCACATTAAGTGAAATGGTAATGAAACCATCACATTTGGTGGCGGGATTAGAAAGCTTATTTATGATAGGATTATTTATTTATCTCTGCCGAAAAATATTTTTTCATTTTTTAGTGAGAGCAAAAGTGCATGCTATGTTTTTTTCTGTTTACTCTATTATAATAGTAGGTATTTGTTTTCTACATTATCCTTTTGGTATTTTTAATCCAGGTTCGGCCATTCGGTATCGTACAAACTTTATATTTTTATTTATGCTGTTGTTTTTGAATATATATGTATTTTATAAAAAGAAAGCTCAACAAAATTAATTTTTGTATTTCTGTAATAAAACTTACAGTTATAAGATAATGTCACTATTGGCATATAAATACTATTCTGCTTGGATAGTGATATAAAGGCATTGCAATCAGACAACCGCAATGTGTATACATATTAGGATGATACAATGCTTACGGACGCTAACAATCTTTTCTATGTCTAAAAAAATCTTGTTTGTAGATAACTCTACCCGTTGTTTCTGTATATTTCGTCTACCTGTGGCTAAGGCTTTTATTGCTCATGGGTATGAGGTGTTTGTGATGTCTCCCGAACCCTACGAATATTATGTAGATAGGATTACGGAAACAGGGGCAGTTCATATACCCTACCGAATAGGACCCAAGTTTTCTCTGTTTGGAGATTTCAAATTACTTGTAGGCTTTTTGAAAAAATACCACCAGTTGAAACCTAATTTTATTGTGCATTATACAATAAAGCCTAATATTTACGGTTCGATAGCTTCAGGTATAAATAGTATTTCCTCATTGTCGGTGGTACCAGGAACAGGTTCGGTATTTAAAAATCGGGGAACTATATCGCAGATTGTGTGGAGACTCTATCGGTTTGCTTTTAGGTTCTCCCGTAAAGTATGGGTCTTGAATGAAGATGACCGTGATGCTTTCCTTCAGAAACATATAATTGAAGAAAGGAAAATTGAAATATTGCCGGGAGAGGGGGTAGATATTCACTTTTTTAATTATGCAGACTATAAACGACATACACCTTTTGTTTTTCTGTATATGGGACGTATGCTTCGTGAAAAAGGACTAGAGTACTTGGTGGAAGCTGTAAAACGACTTCATGAGAAAGGAGTCGGTGGTTTTGAAGTTCAGTTGTTGGGATTGGTTGACGGATTAAGCAAAGATGTTATTTCGGAAGAAGAAATCCGAAAATGGGAAAGGGAAGGACTTGTTCGGTATTTAGGCTCATCTCCGGATGTGCGTCTAAATATTGAAGAATCGGATTGTATGGTTTTACCTACTTTTTATGGGGAAGGAGTACCTCGTTCTTTGATGGAGGCTTGTGCTATGGGACGTATGGTTCTTGCTACAGATAATGTAGGGTGTAGGGATATTGTGCAAGATGGTTATAACGGTGTATTGTGTAAACCTAAAGATGTTGATGACCTGGCATTTAAGATGGAAATAGTGTTGTCAATGTCTGAGAAAGAAATAAGAGAAATGGGTATGAATGGCCGTGAAAGAGTGATAGCGAAGTTTGATGAACGTCAAATTGTGAACCGCTATCTAGAGGAAATATGTCTCTGATTTAAAATTTTATTTAAATGAACATACTTATTACTGGCATTCACGGCTTTGTGGGTTCCAATGTTGCTATGATTTTAAAGGAGCATCATACTCTTTATGGGTTGGATATTGTTACGCCTGAGAAAGAAGGAGTAGTAAGAACGTTTTTGTGGAGCGAATTAGAAGTGCTTTGTAATGTTCAGTTTGATGCTATCATTCATCTTGCAGGCAAAGCACATGATACAAAGAATCAATCTGCTGCGCAGGTTTATTTTGATATCAATGTAGGGTTGACGCAGAAGATTTTTGATTTCTTTCTGGAATCTACAGCTAAAAAGTTCATATTCTTCAGTTCAGTGAAGGCTGCTGCCGATAGTGTAGTAGGAGATGCGTTGAGGGAGGATGTGATACCTATGCCATTGGGACCTTACGGAGAGAGTAAGATAGCAGCTGAGAATTATATTCTCGATAAATTAAGAATTAAGAATGAAAAATTAAAGCTGCATGATGATGGGAAGCAGGTGTATATTCTTCGCCCCTGTATGATTCATGGTTCGGGTAACAAGGGAAATTTGAATCTGCTTTATAATGTGGTAAAGAAGGGTATTCCTTGGCCGTTGGGAGATTTTGAAAATAAGAGGTCATTTACTTCTATAGATAACCTTTGCTATGTAGTGGAAGGTTTGTTGACAAAAAATGTAGCGAGTGGTATTTATCACATGGGTGATGATGAAGCTCTGTCTACCAATGAATTGATTGCTCTCATGTGTGAGGCTATGGGCAAAGAACCTCATATCTGGAAGGTGAATCGGAAGATGATGGAAGGTTGTGCAGGTGTGGGAACACTGCTTCATTTACCTTTGAATATGGATCGTTTGCGGAAGTTGACTGAGAATTATGTGGTGAGCAATGAAAAGATTAAAGCTGCACTTGGCATTGAACGAATGCCTGTTCGTGCTGCTGATGGAATTTTGAAAACGATAAGATCGTTTTCAAATTAATAATAAAGAATTAAAATTAAAGGGGCAAGTACGGTTATGTATTACCTGATTATACTGGTTCTGCTATTTCTGGCAGAACTTTTTTATTTTAGAATAGCTGATAAGTGCAATATCATCGATAAGCCCAATGAGAGAAGTTCTCATACCCGGATTACTTTGCGTGGTGGCGGAATCATTTTCTATTTTGGCGCTTTGGCTTATTTCTTGAGTAATGAGTGGGAATATCCCTGGTTCATGTTAGCATTAACTCTAATTACCTTTATCAGTTTTGTAGATGACATTCGTTCCACTTCTCAAGGTTTGCGGTTAGTATTTCACTTTATCGCTATGGTTTTAATGTTTTACCAATGGGGGCTGTTTTCTCTTTCGTGGTGGTGGATAATTATCGCATTGATAGTTTGTACAGGTATTATTAATGCTTATAATTTCATGGATGGAATCAATGGCATTACCGGTGGTTACTCATTAATTGTTCTAAGTGCATTGGCCTATATTAATGCTGAAATAAAGGAGTTTGTAGAACCTGTTTTGATTTATACAGTTCTATGCTCTGTTCTAGTATTTTGTTTCTTTAATTTCCGTAAGAAAGCGAAGTGCTTTGCCGGTGACGTTGGTTCTGTAAGCATTGCTTTTATTCTCCTCTTCCTTATAGGGAGGCTGATTATAAAGACTGAAGATTTCAGTTGGATTATCCTGTTGTCCGTTTATGGTGTCGACAGTGTTCTGACTATCATTCATCGACTGATGCTTCATGAGAACATTGGTTTACCTCACCGCAAACATATGTATCAGTTGATGGCTAATGAATTGAAGATACCTCATGTAGCGGTTTCACTGATTTATATGGCTATGCAGGTAGTTGTAATAATTGGGTATATATACTTCTCGAATTATCGCTATTTATATTTATTGTGTACCATCTTGTTACTTAGTCTGATTTATATTGGATTTATGAAGCAATACTTCTACTTACATATTTCTAATATTAGGATTCAGAAATAAGAAGGTGATGGTTTTATAGGGTGTTTATTACTGTGGACGGATATCCACATAATTGTGGAAAAAATACTCAAAATCGGAAAATTAATTTTATACTGTCTTAGTATAAGTGGTTGATATATAGATTAATACTGTTTTGGTAATAGCTTTGGCATGCGTCTTGCATTATGTAATGTGAGAGCAAACAAGAAATGTTTAACTTAAACAATTAGAATTATGAAAAAGTTATTTTTAGCAGTAGCATTGGTAATGGGATTGGGTACTTCAGTAGCATTTGCTAACAACATGGTATCAGATGTTGAAATCGCAACGATGATCAACGAGTTTAAACCGATTGATGTGAAGGAACTCCCGCAGGCAGTTCAGGATGCCATTAAAGAAAACTACTCGGAAGCGACCATCAAAGAGGCAGCTGTTGAAGTTGCTGAGGATGGAACTAAGACTTACAAGGTAACATTGGTGGATGCAGCCGGTACAGAGAATTCGGTCCTTTTCAATGAAAAAGGGGAAGTTCAGAAATAAGTTATACACACAATAAAAAAGGTGCTCGCATGGGCACCTTTTTTATTATTCATATTGTATAATGCGAATGCGGGTACCTTCACAGGCACCCGCATTTGCTTTTATGACTTATTCACTACAAAGCATTATTTTATTCTTTTGTAGCCATATACTGGAAGTCCGTTTAGTTCTTCTTCGATGCGCAACAGTTGGTTGTACTTAGCCATGCGATCGGAACGGCTTAACGAACCGGTCTTGATCTGCCCGCTGTTGGTTGCTACGGCGATGTCGGCAATAGTGGCGTCTTCCGTTTCGCCGGAGCGGTGGGAAGTAACCGTGGTATAGCCGTGGCGGTGAGCCATTTCGATAGCATCCAGCGTTTCGCTGAGCGAGCCGATCTGGTTGACTTTAATGAGGATAGAATTGGCACAGCCCATAGCAATGCCTTTGGCAAGGAATTCTACGTTTGTTACAAACAAGTCGTCTCCTACCAGCTGGCAACGATCGCCGATACGTTCGGTCAACTTCTTCCAGCCGTCCCAGTCGTTTTCGCTCATTCCGTCCTCAATAGAGTCAATCGGGTATTTATTAATCAAATATTCCATGTAATCAATCTGCTCATCCGCAGTACGCTTCTTACCTTTCTCACTTTCGAAGATAGTGTAGTCGTACACTCCATTCTTATAGAATTCAGAGGATGCACAGTCCATACCGATTTTTACATCTTTACCCGGTTCGTAGCCTGCTGCTTTGATAGCTGCCATGATGGAATCCAGTGCATCTTCAGTACCGTCCAATGCAGGGGCAAAACCTCCTTCATCTCCTACGGCAGTGCTCAGGCCGCGGTCGTGCAATACTTTCTTCAAGGCGTGGAATACTTCAGTACCCATGCGCAGGCCTTCACGGAAAGAAGGTGCACCTACAGGGCGGATCATGAATTCCTGGAAAGCAATGGGAGCGTCGCTATGTGAACCACCATTGATGATATTCATCATGGGGACAGGCATAACGTAAGTATTTACTCCGCCGATATATCTGTATAAAGGTATGTCGAGGTAATTTGCAGCAGCCTTGGCTACAGCCAAAGAAACGCCCAGAATGGCATTGGCACCCAATTTTGATTTAGTAGGAGTACCGTCCAGTTCCAGCATCTTCTTGTCAATGGCACGTTGTTCCAATGCCGACCAGCCGATGAGGGCCGGAGCGATGACAGTATTTACGTTTTCTACGGCTTTCAAAGTTCCTTTACCACCGTAGCGTTTCGGATCTTTATCGCGTAATTCCAGTGCTTCGTGTTCACCGGTTGAGGCGCCTGATGGTACGGCTGCACGTCCCATAACACCACATTCCAAAACTACGTCCACTTCTACCGTGGGGTTACCGCGTGAATCGAGTATCTCGCGGGCTACAATCTTTTCAATTTTCATAATTATCTTCTTAATTTAAACAATAGTTTTCCAGGGATAATGCACTTTCAATGGCGTCGTCTGTCAGGGAGAAGTCGATCAGGCGTCTCAATTCCTTCAGTTCATCCGGATAGAGGGCGCAATAAAAGCCTTTTACCGGCATCCGGAGAAATATCTTGCGGGCGTTCTTCATGTCCTTGTTCAACTCTTGATAATATTCGCCGTCGATAGAGTTGATATATTGGCAGAAATGTTCGAATTCATCTTCCGTGAAGGTGAAGAAAAGATTGCCGAACTCTACATGGTAGGCGTGGCACTTAGTACAAAAGGAGATAAAACCGTTTGTTGTCCGCTTCAGTATTTCTTCCATAAGCTGATTTTTGTTTGCTGCAAAGGTCGCACAAATGAGGAGATGGGGCAATACCTATAAATAGTGAATATCCTTTTCGTGAATACTTATATATTGTTATTTGTGAATTATATCATATTGTAATCTATAACCGCGTATTCTCCCTCCTGCAATCTTTATTGCTTTCCTTTTGTAATATCAAGTCTTTTTGTATCTTTGTTCCCGACCCCAAATCTATTACAAAATGAAAGTACTAACTATCCATGATCTGAAAATTATCAAGAAAAGGGCAGAAGGCACGCTCTTGCTACGTGAAGAAAGCAATGAGACGGTTGCGGCGCAATGCTGTGGGTTGGCATTGGGAACCGAGCATCTGCAAATTCTGATCTGTGGCGGTACAGGTTGCAAGGCATCCGACAGCCACATTATTGCTGAACGTCTTCAGCAAGCACTCGAGAGAAATAATATTGCCGACAAGGTGGACATTATCACTACCGGTTGTTTCGGCTTTTGTGAAAAGGGACCTATCGTAAAGATTATCCCTGATAACACTTTCTATACCCAAGTGGTTCCTGATGATGCCGACGAGATAGTCAGAGAGCATATTATCGGGGGACGGAAGATAGAACGGCTGCTCTACATCGATCCGAAGACGGAGAAGACCGTCAGTGACTCCAAGCACATGGATTTCTATCGGAAGCAGATGCGCATCGCTTTACGTAACTGTGGTTTTATCGATCCCGAAAACATTGAGGAATATATTGCACTGGATGGTTATATGGCATTGGCAGATAGTCTGCTCCATAAAAAGCCGGAGGAAGTGATTGACGTGATAAAACGTTCTGGACTTCGCGGACGTGGCGGTGGTGGTTTCCCTACCGGACTGAAGTGGGAGTTTGCCAATAAGCAGAAAGCCGACATGAAATATGTGGTGTGTAATGCCGATGAAGGGGATCCCGGTGCTTTTATGGACCGCTCCATCATGGAAGGTGATCCGCACTCCATTGTTGAGGCTATGGCAGTTTGCGGTTATTCCATTGGTTCTCCGAAAGGATTGGTTTATATCCGGGCAGAATATCCGCTGGCCATACAAAGATTGAAAATTGCTATTGCCCAGGCACGTGAATACGGGTTGCTGGGAAAGAACATATTCGGTACGGATTTCAGTTTTGATATTGAGATACGTTACGGAGCGGGAGCATTCGTATGCGGTGAGGAAACTGCGCTTATCCACTCTATGGAAGGAAAGCGCGGTGAACCTACCTTGAAACCTCCTTTTCCTGCCGAAGCTGGTTATCTGGGCAAGCCGACCAATGTGAATAATGTGGAAACGCTTGCCAATATTCCTATTATCTTGACAAAGGGAGCGGAGTGGTTCTCTTCTATCGGTACGGAACGTTCGAAAGGGACTAAAGTATTTGCCCTGGCCGGTAAGATTAACAACGTCGGCTTGATAGAAGTGCCAATGGGTACGACACTGCGTGAGGTGATTTATGAAATTGGCGGTGGCATTAAGGGAGGAAAGAAATTCAAGGCGGTGCAGACGGGCGGACCTTCGGGGGGATGCCTGACAGAAAAGCACCTGGATACACCGATTGACTTTGACAACTTGCTGGCGGAAGGATCGATGATGGGATCCGGTGGTATGATTGTAATGGATGAAGATGATTGCATGGTTTCTGTATCACGTTTCTATCTTGATTTTACGGTGGAAGAATCATGTGGAAAATGTACGCCCTGCCGTATTGGTAACAAGCGTCTGCTGGAAATGTTGAACAAGATAACCGAAGGACGAGGCACGATGAAAGATCTGGATGCACTCTCTACATTGGGAAAGGTGATAAAGGATACCGCCTTGTGCGGGTTGGGACAGACTTCACCCAATCCGGTACTGTCTACGCTCAATAACTTTTATGATGAATACGTAGAGCATGTGAGGGATAAAACCTGCCGGGCGAAGCAGTGCAAAGCATTGCTGACTTATACCATTAATCCGGAACTATGTATCGGTTGCCATCTTTGCTTTAAACATTGTCCGGCGGATGCTATTCTGGGTGATGTGCGCAAACCGCATGTCATCAATCCGGACAAGTGCATTAAGTGCGGCATGTGCATGGCACGCTGTAAATTCAAAGCAATCAATGTTGTTTAAGGGAACAAGGAAACAAGTTGACGAGGGGACAAGGAAGTTGCCTCGAAGACTTGTTACCTTGTTGACTGTAACCTTGTAAACTGAAAGAAAATGGAAGAAAAACAAATAACCCTGCAAATAGACCGCCATTATATTACCGTACCCGAAGGCTCGACTATCCTGGAAGCCGCACGGAAAATCGGTATAGATATACCTACCCTTTGCCATATTGATTTGAAGGGGACTTGCGTTAAGAATAATCCGGCTTCGTGCCGTATCTGTGTCGTGGAGGTGGAAGGACGCCGTAATCTGGCTCCCGCCTGCGCCACCCGTTGTACAGAAGGAATGGTGGTGCGTACCAGTACCCTGCGTGTGATGAATGCCCGCAAGGTGGTGGCTGAATTGATACTTTCGGATCATCCGAATGATTGCCTTACCTGTCCGAAGTGCGGCAACTGTGAGTTGCAGACTTTGGCATTACGTTTTAATATCCGGCGGATGCCTTATAATGGTGGGGAACTTTCGCCTCGTAAGCGTGAAGTCACTTCGTCCATTGTGCGGAATATGGATAAGTGTATATTCTGCAGACGTTGCGAGAGTGTATGCAATGAAGTGCAGACGGTAGGCGCCTTGGGAGCCATTCGTCGTGGTTTCAATACTACGATTGCTCCGGCTTTCGATAAGATGATGAGCGATAGTGAATGTACTTATTGCGGACAATGTGTAGCTGTTTGTCCGGTAGGGGCATTGACGGAACGCGATCATACTAACCGCTTGTTGCTGGATCTGGAAAATCCGGATAAGGTAGTTATTGTACAGACAGCTCCGGCCGTTCGTGCGGCTCTGGGAGAAGAATTCGGACTGCCTGCCGGGACGTTAGTAACGGGAAAGATGGTGTACGCCCTTCGTGAATTGGGTTTTGATTATGTATTTGATACAGACTTTGCCGCCGACCTTACCATCATGGAAGAAGGTGCCGAGATATTGAATCGCCTGACACGTTATATGAATGGGGATAAATCGGTTCGCCTGCCTATCCTGACTTCCTGTTGTCCGGCATGGGTGAATTTCTTTGAACATCATTTCCCCGATATGCTTGATATTCCTTCTACGGCACGTTCGCCGCAGCAGATGTTCGGTAGCATTGCCAAAACATTCTGGGCGGAGAAGATGGGTATTCCGCGTGAAAAGCTGGTAGTGGTATCTATTATGCCTTGTCTAGCGAAGAAGTATGAGTGCGACCGCAATGAGTTTAAGACAGATGGCAGTCCGGACGTGGATTATTCTATTTCCACCCGTGAACTGGCACGACTTATCAGACGTGCTAACGTAGGTTTTACGCTACTGACGGATAAGGAATTTGATCATCCGATGGGAGCTTCAACAGGTGCCGGTGTCATCTTCGGAACGACCGGTGGTGTGATGGAAGCGGCATTGCGTTCGGTTTATGAGATTTATACCGGGCGGACATTGGAGAATGTAAACTTTGAGCAGGTGCGTGGTCTGGCCGGTGTGCGCCGTGCGACGATTGATCTGGATGGTTTTGAACTGAAGGTGGGTATTGCTCATGGTCTGGGTAATGCGCGTCAATTGTTGGAAGATATTCGCCATGGACGGAATGAGTATCATGTGATTGAGATTATGGCATGTCCGGGTGGCTGTATCGGTGGAGGTGGACAACCGTTGCATCATGGCAACTCGGAGGTGCTGTATGCACGTGCCAATGCACTGTATCGGGAAGATGCACAGAAGCCTTTGCGTAAATCGCACGAGAATCCGTACATCAAGACTCTGTATGAGGAATATCTGGGTAAACCGCTGAGTGAGACTGCGGAGCGGTTGCTGCATACGCATTATTTCAATAAGGCGATTGATTAACTTATTAAAACGGAGAAACTATGTCAGATATCAAATTAGCCTGTGACGTTGCCGAACAAGTGCGTGCTATTTGTGACAAGCATGGCAACCAGCCGGGCGAACTTATCAATATACTTCATGAAGCGCAGCATCTGCACGGCTATCTGCCGGAAGAGATGCAGCGCCTGATTGCTGCAAAGCTGAATGTTCCGGTGTCGCGTGTGTATGGTGTGGTAACATTCTATACTTTCTTTACGATGACTCCTAAAGGTAAACATCCTATTTCGGTGTGTATGGGAACGGCGTGCTACGTACGTGGTTCGGAGAAATTGCTTGAAGAATTCAAGCGCGTGCTGGGCATCGAAGTCGGAGAGACGACACCGGACGGGAAGTTTTCACTTGATTGTCTGCGTTGCGTAGGAGCGTGCGGACTGGCACCCGTAGTGATGATTGGAGAGAAGGTGTACGGGAGGCTTCAGGCTGTGGATGTGAAGAAGGTGCTGGAGGAACTGGAGTAGCTTCGGTTATAAGGAAGCAGTTGCCAATAGCCTAAGGAAGCAGTTAGCGATAGCCTAAGGAGAGAGTTCATATATCGCTCGGTATAAAAAGATATACCACCCGGTATAATTTATTATATCAGACGGTATATAAACTCTTCCCTTAGGGGAATGAGAGGTCTTCCCTTAGGGAGCCAGGAGGTCTCTCCTTAGTGGGGTGGGAGGTCTTCCCTTAGTACACGATCTTGTTCAGTATGCCGTTGAGGTGGGCAATGGCTACTCCGTAGTTTGTCATGGGTACTTGTTGCGCACGTGCCTGTTCAATGCGACTCAGTACATACTTTCTATTGAACATACAGGCGCCACAGTGGATAATCAAATTGTATGGGGATAAATCTTCTGGAAAATCATTTCCGGAGACAATATCTATCTGCAATCCTTCACCTGTTCGCTTACGCAGCAGGTGGGGGATTTTTACTCTGCCTATATCTTCTGTCAGTGGAGCATGGGTACAGGCCTCGGCTATCAATACGCGGGATTGTTCCGTTAGTCGGTCGATGGCGAATGCACTTTCTACATAATAGTGTATATCTCCCTTGTAGCCGGCAAAGAGTACGGAGAAGGAAGTGAGTCGGCTTTCAGCCGGTTTCTGTTCGTATACGGTGTGGAATACTTGCGAGTCCGTGATAATCAATTTTGGGGGATTGGCAAGTGCGTGTAGTGTATCTTTCAGCTTATCTGTGGTACAACTCATAATCAGGCATTTCTTGTCCAGAAGTTCGCGGATTGTCTGTACTTGGGGAAGGATAAGTCGTCCTTTAGGTGCCTGAAGGTCCTGGGGCATGACTAACACTACTACATCACCTTCTGCTACGAGGCTCCCGGTGATGGTTTGTTCTCCGAAATCGGCAGGTAACTTTTCCAGAATGGCGCGGTGGATGGCTTCGATACCTGTGCCGTCTTTGGCACTGACGATGATGGGAGGCTGTCCGCAACTTGCTTTTATCTGTTCTGCCAGCTCTGTCGTATTGGGGCGTGCGTCAGCTCTGTTCAGAAGCAATATGACAGGGATGCCTCGTTCCTTCAATCGTTGAAGCCATTCCTGTTCCTGTGCGTCTCCGGTTTCACAAAGCAACAGGGCGATGTCGGTTTTTCCAATTATTTTCAAGGTGCGTTCTACGCGCATTTCTCCCAGCTCGCCTTCGTCATCGAAGCCCGGAGTGTCAATAAGCAGACACGGACCGAGTGGATGAATTTCCATTGCTTTTGTCACAGGATCAGTAGTAGTGCCGGGAGTGGGGGAGACTATAACGGTATCTTGCCCTGTCAAGGCATTGACAAGACTGGATTTTCCACTGTTTCGCCGTCCGAAGAGGGCGATGTGTAGGCGGTTGGCATTAGGAGTCTGATTCATTAGTCTCAATATTAAGGGGTTAATAAATGGGGATTTGATCATTTTAGGCGCGGATTACGCGGATTTCACGGATTAAAGGCTGCGCTATAAAAAATCCGCGTTCATCCGCGTAATCCGTGCCTAAAATCTGAAATCTCTTTTCCCTTCCTCTATCTCATGCAGGTTTCGCAGAGCTATTTCCCGGATTTTTGGATTCGGGATGCGTTCCATCTCTTCATGAATGAGGCGGATACCTTTCTCCTGGGTTTCGGGTGAAGCGTAATCTTCCAGATATTCTTTCAGAGTCATCAAGGCATTGGGCTGACAGCAATTTGCTATCTGTCCCCGCTTGACAAGAGACATGAAACGGTCACCCGTCCGCCCTTCACGATAACAAGCCGTACAGAAACTGGGGATATGTCCCAGATCGAGCAGCCAGTTTACAACTTCATCCAGTGTGCGGCGGTCGCTGATATCGAATTGGGCCGAGTTCTCTTCTTTCGTTTCCGGTACGGCATATCCGCCTACGCTGGTACGTGAGCCGCCACTGATTTGTGAAATACCTAATTCCAATACCTTACGTCGTACAGCTTCCGATTCACGGGTGGAAATGATCATTCCGGTGTAAGGCACTGCAATGCGGATTACCGCAACGAGGCGGCAGAACATTTCATCAGAAATGGCATTGGGGAAATCTTTTGTTTCAATATCATCCGCCGGGCAGATACGGGGTACACTGATTGTATGCGGTCCGACACCGAATGCCGCTTCCAGATGTTCGGCATGCATCAATAATCCTACGAAATCGTATCGATAGGTATTCAACCCGAATAATACACCTATACCTACATCGTCGATACCACCTTCCATGGCACGGTCCATAGCTTCGGTGTGATAGGAATACTTGCTTTTAGGACCTGTGGGGTGCAGGGTCTCGTAATTCTCCTTGTGATAGGTTTCCTGGAAAAGAATGTAAGTACCGATACCTGCATCTCTCAGCCGACGATAGTTCTCTACCGTTGTAGCGGCAATATTCACGTTTACCCGCCGGATAGCACCATTCTTATGATGAATACCATAGATGGTCTGAATAGATTCCAGAATATAATCGATGGGGTTGCGTAGCGGGTCTTCGCCGGCTTCCAGTGCCAGACGTTTGTGTCCCATATCCTGCAAGGCAATCACTTCCCGGCGTATTTCTTCCTGTGATAATTTCTTGCGGGCGATAGTGCGGTTCTTTGCATGATAGGGGCAGTAAACGCATCCGTTCACACAATAATTGGAAAGGTATAGCGGGGCGAACATTACGATGCGATTGCCATATAGTTTTTGCTTAATTTCCCGTGCCAGATGGAAGATACGTTCCGTCAGGTCGGGCTGGTCGCATTCTAACAGTAGAGCGGCTTCACGATGGGACAAGCCTTTGCATGAGGCTGCCTTTTCGAGCAGACTCTCAATGAGGGCACGGTTGTTTTTATTGGTACGGGCATAGTCCAGCGTATTCAGTATCTCCTGGTGATCGATGAACTCTTCTGCCTGCTTTGAACTTACATTATACACGTTTTTTAGTGATTAGGGGTGAGTGATTAGTGATTAGTAGTCTCCTCTTTCTTTCGATATCCGGTATCCGATAACCGTCAGTTTTTCTTCTAATTGTTGTAAGCCTTCTGCAGCTTCGGCTCCCAAAGAGGCTTTGTTATCATAAAGTGAGTATTTGTTCCGTAGTTCCGGGGGAGAAAGGTTTGGCATTACTACGTTGGCTCCTGCCAGTATTCCGCGTTCTCGTCCATCCGGTGCAAGCGTTGCTAATGCTGTGGTAGAGGGTAATAACACCTTCGGATGCATTAACCGGAAGATGGAAAGAAGTTTCAGAGTCATCTCTATGCTTCCCGGCGGGCATGCTGCAAACGGGGTATCGTGGTGCGGAATAAAAGGACCGATTCCTATCATTTCAGGATGAAATTGCTCTATAAAAAGGAGGTCTTCCACCAGATGATCGGTGTTTTGTCCCGGACTGCCTACCATAATACCTGTTCCTGTCTGATATCCTATTTCTTTCAGCCATGCCAAACATTGCAGGCGTTGTCTGATAGACATCTTATCGGGGTGCAGATGATGGTAATGTTTTTCATTATGCGTTTCGTGGCGGAGTAAATATCGATTGGCACCCGCCCGGAAGAAATGCTCGTAAGTCTCACGGGACTTTTCGCCTAATGATAGTGTGATGGCGCAATCCGGAAACTCACGACGTATAGCAGTAACAGTTTCAAGGATAAAATCATCTTTTACAGAGGATGTTTCACCACCTTGCAAGACGAAAGTCCGGAAACCGAGGGTATACCCTTCACGACAACATTCCAGAATATCTTCCCGTGTCAACTCATAACGGAGAACAGATTGATTTCCTTTCCGTATGCCGCAATAATAGCAATTGTTACGGCAATGGTTGGTAATCTCAATCAGCCCACGAATAAATACCCGATTGCCAAACTGTTCAAGTGACACCTCCCGTGCCTGCTCCTGCAGATACTTTAAAGTATCAGCGTCTTGGCAAAGGAGTAGTGCTTTGTATTCTTCAGCACTTAGGGTCCGCTTGTTATGTAATTGATCAATCAAGTTCTTCATGCTATTTATTTTTCATCCGCGGATGACACGGATCACACGGATTTTTTCTCTCCGTGCTCGTTGTATACTATAGAAGCATGGCGCAGCCTTAAGAGCAGCGTAATCCGTGTTATCTGCGGATGAAAAATAGTCTGTACGCCGAAAGGAAGCCTTGCTCCAGCGCTACGCTGGTTTTAATACGTCTTTTCCTGTTTAGCTAATTCTTGTACAAACTGACGTTTACCTGCGGCAATCTCATTGTGCGTACAAGGTCCGGTGATACAGCCACCTTCACATGCCATCACTTCTATAAATTGCCCCGGTGCTTTGCCTGATTTGGCATACGCCCGCAATGAACCGATGGTTTTCTTATCCAGATTAGCTACTTGGATGGCATTGATTTTGTCAGCTTCTTCTTTCAGATAGGCTTTTACTGCTCCCATTACGCCACCAGCCTGGGCAAATCCATGTGCCTCGCGCACGGATGCGAACGACATGGCATAAGGTTGCGATTGCTCCAACTGAATATCCAGTCCGTCCAATACAGATGCCACTTCTTCGAAAGTCATAACAAAATCTACAGCTTCATCACGCTGGGCCTCTTTACGTTTGGCTACACACGGACCGATGAAAACTACTTTAGCATCCGGATGTTTCTCTTTGGCAATGCGTGCTGCATAATACATCGGTGAACCTGTGCCTGAAACATAAGGTTTCATGCCCGGAATATGTTTGTCAACAAGCTCAATGTAGGCAGGACAACAAGAAGTAGTCATAAACTTCTGTCCTTCTTCCAACTTCTCTATCAATTCATGTGCTTCGTTGCTGACCGTATCCATAGCTCCCTGAGCCACTTCGATGACATCAGTGAATCCTACAGCTTTGAATGCGCCATATACCTGCTCAATAGTAGTCTTGAATTGTCCCAGGATAGACGGTGCCACAATGGCCACTATTTTTTCTCCTTTGCGTATCTTGTGCAGGATATCGAATACCTGTGACACTTCGAAAATTGCTCCGAATGGACAGGCGTTGAGACACTTTCCGCAATAGATACATTTGCTTTCGTCGATGTGTTCGATACCTTTCTTATCCTTGCTGATGGCTTTCACCGGACAAGCTTCTTCGCAAGGTACGGGGATATAAACAATTGCATGATAGGGGCAGCTCTTGTGGCAAATACCACAACTGATGCATTCATCATGGTCTATCCATGCCTGTCCGCTTTCCTTTACATGGACAGCTTTCTTCGGACAGTTGGTCTGGCAGCTACGGGCGGTACATCCGCGGCAAAGGTTGGTGATTTCGTAATTGATTTGTACGCAGGCGGAACATGCTTCGTCAATCACACACATGATGTTATCTTTCGGCGTTCCGTTTTCTGCACGGTCCAGTGCATGTGCTGCATACTCTGATAATGGGGTTAATTCATCTTTTTCATCTTCCATATCCAGTCCCAGCAACGGCAGTGATTTGTATTTCCACACGGCGCGTTCTTTATGTACGCAGCAGCGTCCTGCATGTTTTGACCTTCTCGGACTCAATTCAATGGGAAGACGGTCTATTTTCTCTACAAGTTCGTTATCCCTCCACAGTTTTACCAGCTCTGTCAGCAATCTGTGGCGGACAATCATAATGTTGTTGGTAAATGCCATAATATTTATTATCGGATTAGTTAGTCGGTAATTACGGTGCAAAGATAAGGATAAAAACCGAGAGTTAGAGCGGATTGGAGCAAGAAGGTTGTAAACAAGGGGATTAGAGATGAACGGACTGCGAAGTCGCAGCCAAACCGAAGCCATCGAAAAGCCAACTGAAACCAGAGTTACGTTACTATCCCGTTACTCTGTTCCGAATGGTAAAGGCGGTTTTAGGAAGGTTTCAAAGCGCTGAAATACAAGCTCTATTCGCCTTGTTCCGACTGCAAATATAGTCGGATTTCCGAAATTCGGGCAGAGGGAGGCGAAAAAAGTTCTATTTCGGGTGCGATTGCGTTGATATGCTGCGATTTGCGTATCGAAGAACAACTCTACAAGAAATAATTTTGTAACCAAAAAATTGTAGAGTTATGAGATCGACATTCAAAGTTTTGTTTTATCTAAAACGTAATGCCCCGAAAAAGAATGGGCTTATTCCGGTCATGTGCCGTATTACCGTAAACGGCAAAATCGCTCAATTCAGTTGTAAATTGGACGTGGAGGAGAAATCGTGGAACGTAAAGTCGGGACGCGTTTCCGGTCGCAGCATCGTGGCGCAAGAGACCAACCGGATGTTGGATAAGATTCGTGTGAGTATCAACCAAGCCTATCAGCAGATCAGCGACCGCGACAACTACGTTACCGCCGAGAAAGTTCGCAATGCCTATTTAGGATTGGGTATGAACCACGAGACACTGCTCGCCGTATTCCGCCAGCATAACGAGGATTACGAGAAGCAGGTCGGCAAACTCAAAAGCCTGCGCAGCTATTGGAAATACTGCGTCGTTTACAAACACCTCGCGGAGTTCGTCGAAAAGCGGTACAAAGTCAGCGACATTGCGCTCAAAGAACTTACTCCGGCATTCATCACCGACTTCGAGTTGTTCCTGCGAGTGGAAAAGAACCATTGCAACAACACGGTCTGGTCGTATATGATGCCGTTTCGGAAGATTATCTATATGGCCGTCAATAACGGCTTGTTGCAGCGCGATCCGTTCTTCGCATACAGCATCACCAAAGAGGAGACCAAACGGGGCTTTCTGACCAAAGAAGAAATTACACTTTTAATCAATGGCACATTCAAGAAGAAAAGCTATGAACTGATTCGTGATTTGTTCATCTTCTGCAGCTTCACGGGATTGAGCTGGACGGATATGGCGAACCTCACCCGAGCGAATCTGCAAACCTCGTTCGACGGGCATTTGTGGTTGAACACCAACCGTCAGAAAACAGGTGTCGAAACGAATATCCGACTGTTGGATGTCGCCAAGCATATCATCGAGAAATACGACGGCATGGCCGAGGGAGATAAGTTGCTACCCGTTCCATGTTACGATAACTGTAAAAACGGTATCAAAGTCATAGCGAAGAACTGCGGTATCGAGAAAAACGTCACGTGGCACATGAGCCGCCATACCTATGCCACGACGGTCTGCTTGTCGAACGACGTACCTATCGAAACACTCTCGAAGATGTTGGGCCACCGAAGCATCCGCACGACGCAGATCTATGCGAAGATTACAGCCGAGAAAGTGAGCCGCGATATGGAGAAACTCGCGCAGCGTATCGAGCAGATGGAGAACTTTATTTGTCAAGCGATTTAATAAACTTAAAAACAGAATACGATGAAAAGAGAAAGAAACATTATCACGATAGACGAGTACGGCAGATTGGATATACCGACCGATACCGCCGCTATATGGATGACGGAAGCGGAAATAGTCGAACTGTTCGGCACGACAGCCGGAGTGGTAAGCAGCGCAATCAAGACGATCATCAAAAGCGACGCCCTGAACGATTACGAGGTCTGCAAATGCATCCGTCTGGACAGCGGCAACAATACGGACGTGTATAACATGGAGGTCGTCGTAGCCCTCGCGTTCCGGTTGAATACCTACCCTACGTCGGTTTTCAGAAAGTGGCTGGTAAAGACGGCCACCGCACCCCGACGCACGACACCTCCGATTGTCATTCGATATAAGGACGGGCTTCCGAATTGAACCGGACAAGCAAGGAAACGGGCAGGCTTCGACACCTGCCCGTTTTCGTTTTCAGAGGATTGCCTTGCGGTAGTTTTCCGCGAGCATCTTCTCGATGTCGGATTCCCGATAGAGGACTTTGCCGCCGAACACGATATAGGGTATCTTGCGTTCGGTACGATACTCCTGCAAGGTGCGTCGGCTGACTTTCAGGCGGGCGATCACCTCCTTGTCGGTCATGTACCGTTCTCCTCCGAGCGGCGGATGAAATCCGTCCGTGAGCTTATCGACCTCCTTTGCGCACCTCTTCAAGGCGTGCAACACCGACGTTATGCGTCCGTCCTCCGACGTGATTACGTTACTGTCATTCATCTTTTCTGTGGATTTAGTGGTTGGTAAAAATAAATATTAGCCGGAGCCATCCCTGACCTGTCCGACTATGGGCATGAGCCTCTCTATCTCTTGCGGCTTGTAATAGAATTTCCGGTTGATTTGCGTACAGCCGATAGTGCGATTATCCCGCAGGGATTGCAGCGTGCGAGGGCTTATGCGCAGCAGGCGGCACACCTCCTGCCCATCGAGCCACTTCTGCATCTGCTTGTCATTGCAACGATGACATAACGCACCGACTTTTCCCGTCAGCGTCTCCACACCGGAAAGGAGCGCTTCAAAGGTTTTCTTTTCGATAATTACTACTTCCATATACCATGTTTTGAGTTTGGGGCAAATGTAGCCAAACCTATGCTCGCTGCCTCCGTTTTCGGTTTCGTGGCAGCTCGTGGCGTCCGTTTGGCACAGTTTGGCGTCGTGCCGGTCGCATACTGAAACGACTCTTGCCGACAATAGCAGGTACGCTGGGTGGGAACGTTAATCCGTGCAGAGCCATAGAGCCGGATGGATATTTCGCCCAATAGCCCAACGTCGCAACCAACCAATATCGGAACCGACCAACGTGCGTATGCCGTTCGGATTATTCGGCTGCTTGTCGGTCTGTTCCTGCCGACCTTCGGCTGTCCAGCCCGATGGTCGTACATTGGTTTCTACGGTAAGAAAATATCGGTTGTATAGCTTCTGCCGGAAATGGCGTGGTATTGTCGGAATGGTGACGTTTGGCAGTTTTGTTTTTTGAAAAGTCGTCTCGGAAGCCTCGGCTTTGCATCCAAGCGACAGGACGAATCGCTCGGCTTTATGCTGCGGTTGAAAGCGGTTCTCCCGCAATCCGCCCGAAGGCGGATTTTTATGTTCGTCGGAACATAGCAAGGTGTGTATCGAGTAACCCGATACCTTTTGAGTTACTCCCAAAAGCCTTGCCCTGACGGGGAACAATCGCTCCTCCGAAGTCGGGCGATTAGAATGAAAACACAATATTGATAGGAGAAAACAAAGCGGCGTTGATGAACTTCATGAACACATTGAAATGTATCGTAAAACCGAGAATATCGGATGAATCCCAAATGCAGAATGTTCAATTGGGAAACAGTCGCCTATAACGGCGGCTGTTTTTTATATACGTTTAATCACTTTAGCCGGATTACCACCCACTACCGTGATGGTAATACCTCCGGCAGCCATGAAGAGCGAATTATTCATCACTACCACATTCCGGCCTATTTTTACGCGATTGCCTCGTACCACTGTCAGAGGAGGCATAATACGACTTCCCTCACCTATGTTCCCCATAAAGAGTTCCGACACAAGCCGATTATATTCTTCGGTCATAGGCATGGTGTGGTTAATCTTAAAACAAAGTTGCGCACAACGAATCCCTTCGGCATGGTCGGCCTCTTCAGGCTTGCGCATATCGATTCTAAATTCTTCCATATTCGTATTTACGCTGTTATTGCCTGCCCTTTATAATCATTCGGAGTTTGTCCCACCACTTTTTTGAACAACCGTGTGAAATGTTGCGGGTATTGAAAGCCCAATTCATAGGCAATTTGGCTGATGGATTTTTCCGGATTCAAGATACGTTCTTTGGCTATATCCATAACCTTGAACTGTATGTATTCTTGGGCTGATTTTCCGGTCTCTTTTTTTATCAAGTCTCCGAAGTAATTGGGCGACAAGCATAACTCACTCGCACAATACTTGACTGTCGGCAGACCGTCTTGTTGTGCTTTTCCCGACTGGAAATAATCATCGAGTAACATTTCAAAGCGGGTCAGCACATCGTGATTAACCCGCTCCCGTGTGATAAACTGCCGTTCGTAAAAACGCAGGCAGTAATCCAGCAACAGTTCGATATTGGTCGCAATCAGCCGTTTGCTAAGACGGTCGATAGCGTGTTCCAACTCGTTCTGAATCTTCTCCAGACAGTCGAGAAACAATTTCCGCTCCCGTTCCGACAGATGCAAGGCTTCATTCACCTCGTATGAGAAATAGGAATACTCCCGGATATTGCGACCGAGCGATGTTCCCCGTATCAGTTCCGGATCGAAACAAAGCGCCCACCCTTGAGGCTGAAAAGTCTCTCCCGTGTCTTCCACCCCGATTACCTGTCCGGGAGCAAGACACACGACAGAGCCTTTCCGGTAATCGTAACGCTGGCGTCCGTAAACCAACTCGCAATTCTTCTCGTCTTTCAGGAATACGACATAAAAACTGAAAGTGTGTTTCATGTGCTTCATCGGCTTCGCTTTCGACAAGTCGATTACACTCACCAACGGATGCAAGGTCTCCACACCCAGCATATCATTATATTCTGTAACGGTTGTAATATTCAATAGTTCTTTATTCATTGCTTTGTTATTTTTCTGACGGCAAATATAAGAATTACATTGTTTGCCAATATCATAAAAAGGTCAGAATCCGTAATTTCGGTAAGAGAATCCGTAATCCGTGTAAGACGTTGGATTGTTGTCGTAACACTTTGAAATTATGAACGATAACAATCTGTAATTTCGGTAAGCCAATCTGTAATCCGTTTAAGTTCCATCCCAAAGAACCCGGTTAATTTTGCAGCAGAATAATAAAACAAATCAGTTATGAAGAAATTCCTTATTGTAGTTTTCAGCTTATTGTCCGGCTTCGTCTTTACTTCCTGCGGAGGGGATGATCCGGTTGCAGATTCTACCGACTTTTCGGGAACAGAAACTCCCGATACGCCGAATGATGACCCGGATAACCCCGGTATCCAAACGGGTAAAATCCTGATCGTCTATTTCTCACGAACGGGATATAATTATCCCAACCAGTGGCTCGACATCGGACATACTGCCCGTGTCGCAGGTTATATTGCAGACTTGACGGGCGGAGACCGTTTTGAAATTCTTCCGGTTGTTCCCTATCCGGACAATTATCAGGAAACAGTCGCCATAGCACGGGAAGAGTACGATAATGATGCCCGTCCTGCCATTCAGAACAAGATAGAGAATCTCGATGATTACGATACCGTTTTTATCGGAAATCCTATCTGGCATGGAACAGCACCGATGATTATAAGGACATTCTACGAATCTTATGATCTGGCCGGTAAAGTGCTGATCCCTTTTTCTACCCATGCGGGCAGTGGCTTGGGCGACAGCGAACGGTTGGCACGGAACTATTATCCGGATAATACCGTATTAAGCGGTCTTGCCGTGCAGGGAACCGACTCTTTTAATGCGCACGACGATGTGGAAGCATGGCTCGAAAGAATCGGTATTATCGAATAAGAAAACAGAATAAATATATAAAGTAAAAATAAGTATTCGTATGAAAACCAAGATGATTTTAATAACAGCATTAACATTTATAACCATGAGTATGTTTGCACAAAACAACGACGGACGTATTCCGGCTAAAGGATTCGCCGTCTTCGAGGAGAAAGGGCATTTTCAGCCTTATAATTTCAGCCGACACGCCGTCGGCGATAATGACATTCAGATTGATATATTGTATGCCGGAATCTGCCATAGCGACCTGCACCACGTGTTCGCCGACTGGGGTGCGGAGGAATACCCTATGGTTCCCGGTCACGAAATAGCGGGTCGTGTGGTTGCAGTAGGTAAAAATGTAACCCGCTTCAAGGTCGGTGATTATGCCGGTATCGGCTGTATGATCGGTTCATGCCGCCACTGCGATGCCTGCGAGCATGATTTGGAGCAGTACTGCGAGGAAGGAGCCATCATGACTTATCACGGTATAGACCGTTTCAACGGCAATGAACACACGCAAGGCGGATATTCCGATACCTATGTGGTAGCCGAGGATTTTGCCATACGGATACCTGAAAATGCGGACATCACCAAAGTCGCCCCGTTGCTTTGCGCTGGAATCACCTCCTACTCGCCGATCATGCAGGCCGGTGTCAAGAGAGGCGATAAGGTCGGCATTGCCGGTTTCGGCGGTTTGGGGCACATGGGTGTCCAGTATGCCGTATCGCTCGGAGCTGAAGTGACGGTATTCGACATCACCGAAGAAAAGCGTGAGGACGCCATGCGTATGGGAGCCTCCCGGTATGTGAATGTAAATAATCCGGAAGACTTGAAAGGACTGGACAGAACCTTCGATTTTATCCTATCGACCATTCCTGCCAAATATGATCCGACCATGTATATGAAGATGCTGAAACTCAACGGCCAGTTTGGGATTGTCGGGTTGCCTGCGTTTCGCAATATGCCGTCTTTGTCTGTTGCAGACCTTATATTTCAGGGGCCTCGTAAGGTATTCGGTTCTCAAATAGGCGGTATCAAGGAAACACAAGAGATGCTGGATTATTCCGTAGAACACAATATCTATCCGGAAGTAGAGGTAATCAAGGCCAACGGTGAAGAAATCGACAAGGCTTATCAAAACGTATTGGACGGTAAGGTCAAGTTCCGCTATGTGATAGATATGCGTACAATGAAGTAAAAAGAGTATTCACCTATCAAAAAAAGAAAATTATGAATAGTTTTATATATGACATTCCTGTCAAAGTTTATTTCGGAGAAAACCAGTTGCAACATCTCGGTAAAGAGTTAAGCAAGTTCGGCAAACGTGTATTGCTGACTTACGGTGGAGGTTCTATCAAGAAAACCGGATTGTATGATACCGTCATATCCGAAATTGAAAAAAACGGCTTGGAAGTATTCGAGTTATCGGGTATAGAACCCAATCCCCGTATCGAATCGGTAAGAAAAGGTGTGCGGATTTGTAAGGATGAAAAAATAGACGTGTTGCTGGCAGTAGGTGGCGGCTCCACATTGGATGCCACCAAATTTATGGCAGCAGGAGCTTGTGTGGAACATGACCCGTGGGATTTTCTTTCGGAGAACTGGGCGCCGATTGAAAAAGCATTGCCGGTTATAACGGTATTGACACTGGCTGCCACCGGCTCGGAGATGGATGCCGGTGGCGTCATCAGTAATCCGGAGACACAAGACAAGATCGGGCGGTTGGCTCCGCCCATGCTTCCGAAAGTATCGTTTCTCGATCCGACCCTCACCTATACGGTCAGTCCTTACCAGACAGCCTGCGGTGCGGCAGACATGATGTCGCATATCATGGAAGTATATTTCAACATGGAACAAGACCTCTACATGCTGGACTACTTTATGGAGGGTATGATGCGTACCATCATCAAGTATGCACCGATAGCCATGCGGGAACCGGAGAATTACGAAGCCCGTGCTAACCTGATGTGGACTTCCTCGTGGGCTATCAATGGATTCGTGAATGGTGGTAAACGGCAGGCATGGAGTTGCCATCCGATGGAACACGAGTTGTCTGCCATTTATGATATTACTCACGGGCTCGGTCTCGCCATACTCACGCCCCGTTGGATGGAGTATTGCTTGGATGAAAGCACCGTTTCCAAATATGTACAGTTCGGGGTAAACGTGTTCGGTATCGACGAAAGACAAGAACCGATGGTTATTGCCCGGCAGAGCATCGAAAAGCTATCGGAGTTCCTGTTCGGCACACTGGGGTTGAAGCGTACTTTCACCGAGGTCGGCATCCGTGCCGAAGATTTTCCCGTGATGGCGAGAAAAGCCTGTGGCAATGGTGTGTTACCCGGATTCAAACCGCTTGCACAAGAAGATATAGAGCGAATTTTTGAAATGTGTCAATAGAGAGAAAGGAGGCAGAGTATGAAAAGTCATAAAACCATCGGTTTTCATTACGGTTATGTGATCGTGGGATGCTGTTTCCTGATCATGTTTGTCATTGTAGGATTGGTAATGAGTTGCGCGGGCATTTTCTACAAGCCGGTCAGCGAGGAATTAGGAGTCGATGTCGGTAAATTCGGATTATATATGTCGCTGAATTTTCTGCTTTCCACGCTGACACTCTCTTTCGCCGGGAAACTGTTGGAAAAATACAGTGCCCGTGTGATCCTTACTCTCTGTTCTGCGATGATAGCCGCCACTTTCATGATGATGTCGCTGTTCAGTGCCGTGTGGCAATTCTATGTAACGGGAGCCGTATTCGGTATAATGCTGGCTTTTTTACTCTATCTCGGATTTCCCACTCTGCTGAACCGTTGGTTCAAAACCCGTATGGGGTTTTTATCGGTATTTGCAGTGCCGGTTCCGGTATCGGGGGCGTACTGTTCAATCCGCTGGCGGGATTCCTTATTACGGAATATGGCTGGCGCATGACATACTTGATATTCGGAATTATAATAATGGTGATTGTTACTCCGATCTTGGGATTGCTCCTGCGCGACTATCCCGAAGACAAGGGACTGAAACCTTATGGAGAGGCCGAATTGTCTGACACTGTTCCCTCTCGATCAGACGGTAAACAATCCACGGGAGATGGAGTCGAGTATGCCCATGCTGTCAGGATGCCCATCTTCTACGGGTTGATAGTATTCGCGTTTCTAATGAACGCGACGGCAACGCTTAATGTGTTCGTTCCGACGTATATGCAGGAAATTCTGTTTTCAGTGGAGCAGGCATCGTTTGTAGCCTCCGCGGTTATGGTTGGTGTCACGGTCGGCAAAGTCTTGCTGGGAATGATAAACGACCGGAGTACGTTGTATGGTATTCTTACAACCATCGGACTGGGTATATCAGGCTTGGTGCTGTTGTTGATGGGGCACATCGGGATAACACTTTCCATTATCGGCGGTTTCCTTTTCGGTTGGGCCTACGCTGGAGTGACGGTACAGACACCGATGTTGGTACGTTCTGTTTTTGGCAATAAGAATTATGCCCAGATTTACTCCAACGTGTCGATGGCTATCGCCATAGGCGGGGCTATCGCTGCCGGGGGCTGGGGACTTTTAGCCGATGCAACTTCCTACGGTTTTATCTTTATTGTGGGAATCGTATTCCTCGTGTTATCCGGTAGTATCGGTTTATTTGCCCTGTATATACGCCGTAAAACATGAGACGACAAGCAGCCTGACAATCTGTAATTTCGGTAAGATACTCTGTAATAGGGTTAAGGTCGGGCAAACGGTAATACCGTAATTTTGTAATTACTAAGAATAATAATTAAAGTAATAGATTTTGAAAATGAAACAAGATGTAATGATATTGACCGGAGCCGGTCAGATCGGTATGGCAATAGCCCGTCGCATAGGCTATGGAAAGAAAATAGTCGTGGGTGATAAGAAGATGGAAAATGCGGAGGATATTGCCCGAATCATGAATAATGCCGGGTTCGATGCAATACCCGTTGAAATGGATCTTTCATCCAGAGCATCCATATTGAGCCTGATTGCCGAGGCCCGGAAACACGGTGAGATTTCGATGCTTGTCAATGCGGCGGGCGTATCGCCATCGCAGGCTTCGATGGAGACCATATTGAAAGTGGACTTGTACGGAACTGCCGTTTTGCTTGAAGAAGTCGGTAAAGTTATCAAAGAGGGCGGTGTCGGCGTTACGATTTCCAGCCAGTCGGGATACCGGATGCCTGCACTCACTGCCGACGAGGACGAGCAACTGGCCTGCACACCGACAGAGGGATTGCTCTCGCTCGATATTCTTCAACCTCAAAATATCCGGGATACGCTGCACGCTTACCAGATGGCCAAACGCTGCAACGTGAAACGTGTAATGGCCGAGGCCGTGAAATGGGGCGAACGGGATGCCCGTATCAACTCCATCTCTCCGGGGATTGTCGTAACCCCGCTGGCATTGGATGAGTTCAACGGGCCGCGAGGTGATTTTTACAAGAATATGTTCGCCAAGTGTCCGGCAGGGCGTCCCGGTACGGCGGATGAAATAGCTAACGTTGCCGAGCTGCTGATGAGTGACCGGGGAGCGTTTATCACAGGAGCCGATTTCCTGATCGATGGCGGCGCCACGGCATCCTACTTTTATGGAGCGTTGAAACCCGAAAAATGAAATGATTGAATCAATGGAGTTATGAAAAATATAATATCAATTTTAATGATGCTTTGCGCATGTGCGTTTACCGTTCATGCGCAGGGTAATACGTCTCAAACAACAGATATGAAAAATCGTAAGAAAGTGCTTGTGGTTTTCTTCTCCCGGACAGGTGAGAACTACGCGGTGGGAAATATCGAAAAGGGAAATACCCATATCATTGCCGAAATGATTGCGAAAGAGAGCGGAGGCAAGTTGTTCCGGATAGAAACGGTCAAGCCTTACCCGGATGAGTACAAGGCTTGCGTGGAGATAGCGAAAACGGAGAAAGAAAACAATACACGCCCGGAAATAAAAGGCGATGTGAAAGTCGAGGATTACGATATTATCTTCTTGGGGTATCCCAACTGGTGGGGAGATATGCCGATGGCAGTCTATACCTTTATCGAGAAGCATAATTGGAACGGGAAAACTGTCGTTCCGTTCTGCACGCACGAGGGCAGCGGGCTGTCGGGTACGGAACGTAAACTGAAAGATGCTTGCAAAGGAGCTACGGTAAGTGCAGGGCTTGCCATAAAAGGCACAACCGCACAAAACTCGCAGTCACAAGCACTGAAAACAGTACAGACGTGGTTGCTAAAATGAGTTTTGATAAATCTGTTATTAGATAATTTATAATTCTTATATAATCCAGAATAACAAATATTTAACTGTAATAGAAAAATGAAGAATAAAAGCATATTCTCTCTACACAAAGCGATACAACCTATTCGGCGAAAAATAAAATAGCAGATAGCTGTTCGCTTTATAAGAAATAAATCTCCACCGAGTCCCACTTCAACAAACTCGAAGGAACTGATTTATTTACTTATAAAACGAACATTTATGACCCATCATATCACGACGGATCATTTGGTAGAATCCGCCACCCAAGCCGTCACGGAAGAACTGTTCCGCGACTTCGATAACACGCTCCGCACCCTCTGCGACGAAGACGACGACCGCAAAGCCGTTTTTCGCACCCTGCGTTATGCGCGTATCCGCCTGCACGTTTTATGCGGCTATATCTCGAAAGAGAAAACGCTGGAGAGTGATACTCAAATTCGTTTCCTGCATATCGTCATAGGATATATTGACACGGAGCTGGAGATCTTGAATCGCTACGGCGATACTTATCCGCCGAAACCTCATGTATGCAAACGACGTTGGACGGGAGCTGTGGTCGAAATAGTCGAGTTGATATACGCCTTGCACGAGATGAAACGTATCGACAACGGGGAGATAACCATGAGCGAACTGGCCGGATTCTTCGGCGAGTTGTTCGGCATTCGTCTCGATGCACGAAGTTTCTATGACGCTTATACCGACATCAAACGGCGCAAGGGCGAGAGCCGTACCTATTTTCTCGACAAGTTGCGCGAACGCCTGAATCTGCGGATGCAACGCGACGATGAAAAAGAACAGGAGCGGCGACGCTGATTAAATAATGCGGATGGAAGATTCTGTCCGCATTTTGCATTAACACAGTCGTCGATTTTGCTATTTCCAAGAAAAACGCTATATTTGCATAGAGTTGTTCGACGAGATGCAAAGCGCAGCAGTTCAGCGCAGTTACACGGTTGCCAAATCGTTACCGACAACTTTCTTAATCTCCACTCTACGCTGTCATTCAGACAGATACATTAAAGTTTCTTATCCTCGGCAAAGATAATGAAAAGTTATAGTTTCTATGAACCTTTCTACCTTCAATATGCTTATCTTTGTATCAGAATAGAAAAACAAAATTGACGATGAAAGACTTTATTTACTATGCACCCACACAGGTTGTGTTTGGAGCATTATCGGAAGATAAAACAGGGAAATTGGTGAAGCAATATGGCGGCACTAAAGTCCTGATACATTATGGCGGACAGAGTGCGGAGCGTTCCGGTTTGCTGGATAAAATATGCCGGGCATTGGAGGCGGAAGGTATTGCTTACGTAAAACTGGGCGGGGTGGTTCCTAACCCACGTTTGTCGAAAGTGCACGAGGGCATTGAACTGTGCCGAAAAGAAAAGGTTGATTTCATTCTTGCTGTAGGTGGCGGTAGTGTGATCGACTCTGCGAAGGCAATTGCTTTCGGTGTACCTTATGGGGGTGAAGTCTGGAATTTCTATATGGGACGAGCCCATGCGGAAGCTTGTCTGCCGGTTGCTACCGTGCTGACAATTCCTGCTGCGGGAAGTGAAATGAGTAACAGTACCGTGATAACCAATGAGGACGGTGATTTGAAAAAAGGTTATTCCAATAATCTGTGCCGTTGCAAATTTGCTGTGATGAATCCGGAACGGACTTATACATTGCCCAACTATCAGACAGCTTGTGGTGTAACGGACATTATGATGCATACTATGGAACGTTATTTCTCTCATGATGACGATATGACGGTGACTGATGCCATTGCTGAGAGTATTCTCCGTACGGTAAAAGATAGCGTTTTTGAAGTACTGAAAGAACCGGAGAATTATGTACATCGTGCCCAAATTATGTGGGCAGGTAGCTTGGCACACAATGATTTGACGGGATGTGGAACAACCGGTGACTGGGCAACACACCAGCTTGAACATGAACTGAGTGCATTATTCGATGTAGCACATGGTGCAGGTCTGGCAGCTCTTTGGGGAAGTTGGGCACGGTATGTCTACAAAGAGAATGTAACCCGTTTCGCTCAGTTTGCCGTGAATGTGATGGGTGTAACAAATGATTTCAAATCACCCGAACATACCGCTTTGGCAGGCATTGAAGCCATGGAAAATTTCTATCGCGCAATTGGGATGCCGGTTAGTATTTGCGAGCTGATAGGACGGCAGGCCACTGACGAAGAAATTAAACTCATGGCAGATAAATGCAGTTCCGGTGGTAGTGTAACAACCGGAAATTTGAAGGTTTTACATCGCGATGATATGGAAAATATCTATCGCATGGCAAATAGATAATGGATTTTTTATTGTTTTTCTGACAAATACTTGTTATCTTTAGGGGCATATATCAAATTGGGGGGTAGTAAAAAAGTCCTGACCCACAGGCAAAGAATATGAGAATACATTTTGAGATTAGAGAAAAACTACCTGAAATTATCGAAGAGATCCTGAATTGTGAGAGATGGACAACTTTAGTAAAAGAGGATATTTCAGGCAGAAAGTTGGTTGTCATCCGTGATCCGAATTACAATTCGGAGGCGACAGTAGAAATCTATGCCCGCGAGATTACCATCAAGACGGCATGGTCAAACTACACGTATCGCTTGTTTGTTTTGGGCGATAATGTTTGGTGTGAGTACAATGGTGCTTATCGCGGACTGTTGGAACAAAATCTATTGCCTACCATCACTCCCAGAGAAGGTTTGTTGGAATCTGAGGTATTGGATAGCTCTTTGTACGGGAGTGAAAAGAGGAAACTCAGAGAGTATGCTGAAGACAACTTGAAACTGAAAAAATTCCGACGCGAGAACTTTAATGAAGATCGTACAGGTGTGGCTCATTTTGACCATCCCAAGAGGGTATATGACGAATTCATTAAAGAAGATTACGTGGCCCCATCTTCCGACGAATAGCGAGATAGGAAGATGATCATCAGTGCCAGTCGCAGGACGGATATACCTGCTTTTTATTCGGAGTGGTTTCTCAACCGGATAAAAGAAAGGTATGTTTTGGTACCTAATCCGTATAATCCTAATATGATCAGCAGGGTCAGTCTGGACCCTGCTGTCATTGATTGCATTGTCTTTTGGACGAAGAATCCTGCACCGATGATTGATAAACTGGACAGATTGCAGGACTATAAATACTATTTCCAGTTTACACTGAATCCGTACGGAACGGAACTTGAAAGTAAACTGCCACCACTTCAAAAGCGTATAGATACATTCAAACGCCTTTCTGATAAGATAGGAAGGGAGAAAGTGGTGTGGCGATATGACCCTATTCTTACGAACGAACAATACACAGTTACTTTCCACCAAGACAAATTTGCAGAAATGGCATTTGCTTTGCATGACTATACTGAAAAGTGTATGCTGGGCTTTATTGATCATTATCCGCATGTGCGTTCCTTTCTCCGTGAATTTCATATCGAGCCGTTGATAAAGGAAGATATCGATGCCATGGCCATTTCATTTAAGAAGACTGCGGATGAATGTTCGATGGAGTTGGATACTTGTACAATGAAGGTCGACTTATCTCATTTGGGTATTTCGGGTGGAGTGTGCGTTGACAATAGGTTGATTGAACGAATTGTCGGATATCCTATTATTGCCCGTAAAGATAAGAATCAGCGGGACATTTGTCGTTGTGTGGAAAGTATTGACATCGGCACTTATGAAAGCTGCCTCAATGGCTGCATTTATTGCTATGCTATTAAAGGTAATTATAATACGGCGAAATTTAACCGGAGTAAACACGATAAGGATTCTCCGATGCTAATAGGAGAAGTGGATAAGGACGCAGTGATTAAAGAACGGGAAATGAAGAGTCTGCGTACCGATCAGCTTTCTATGTTTTATTAAAAAATCATTCTGACCGGAAACAATTATTGCTTGGATTGTTGTACCTGATAAATAACTTATAATTTAGTGTATCCTTAAAATAAAGAGCATGGAGAAAGAGACTAAGCAAGAATTGATCAAAAAGATGATTGGCTTTCAGAAAGAGGAAATAACATCGAGTATTATATACCGGAAGTTAGCGGCAAAGGAAAAGGATCCTCATAACCGGGAGATATTGCAACGTATTGCAGAGGATGAAAGTAGGCACTACGCCACACTACGAGGCTATACTCATCAGGATGTCAGTCCTAATCGTTTTGAAATCTGCTTTTATGTATGGTTAGTGCGTCTGCTGGGTGTTACGTTTGCCGTTCGTCGTCTGGAACTGGGAGAGAAAGAAACGAGTGGGGTATATTCCCAATACCCGAGTATGGAACACTTTGCCGAGATGGCGCGGGATGAGCAGCACCATGAAGAAAAGCTTATTGAAATGATAGATGAGGAGCGCTTGCAATATATGGGTTCGGTGGTCCTAGGGCTAAATGATGCCTTGGTGGAGTTTACCGGAGCATTGGCAGGTTTCACGCTGGCGCTGAATGATACGAAACTGATTGCGCTGACCGGCAGCATTACAGGGATTGCAGCGGCACTTTCTATGGCTTCTTCCGAATACCTTTCCACTAAATCAGAAAAGACTCATAATAAGCGTCCGGTTAAGGCAGCTATTTATACGGGGATAGCTTATATCATAACCGTAGTGGCTTTGGTAGGTCCGTTTATCTTATTGTCAAGTCCTGTTCTGGCTTTATGCATCATGCTGGTGATGGCGTTGCTGATTATTGCCTTTTTCAACTATTATTATGCCATTGCCCGTAATGAAAGCTTTAAACGCCGTTTCACGGAGATGGCGGTGTTGAGCTTCTCCGTGGCCGGAATCAGCTTTCTGATAGGTTATTTGCTGAAGACAGTGACGGGAGTAGGGGGATAGGCATATCCGGATCCGGACTCCCTTTAGATATCCTCAGTGTACAACTGACTGCCCGAACGAAATTTACTTTTCATGAAACGTACCAGTGATGCCGGATGATGGATACTCTTGAAGCCTATAAGGCTTACACCTATGAATGGGCTATGAATAATGCTGCAATAAGTAGGCTGTTGATAGGAGAATGATTTAAAAAGCCCTGAAATGCGAAACTTCAGGGCTTTTGTATTTTGTCAACCGATGAAAAATCAACTGAATTATATTTTGGAACTGTGCAGTTTTTTATAGAGTTCTACACGTTCGGCTATTTCAGCTTGAGATAGATTGGCCGGAAGCTCAATTGTTGTTCGTGGAGTAATTGCTACAAGAATAACTTCTCCAACTTTTTTCTTATGCTCTTTAAGAGCGTTTTCTGCTAACTGATTGGTCTCTGGTCGGACAATACTCTTTTTCATCATATTGAATTGTTTTTAAGTTTTCATTTTCGCTGGGGCTAATTGGCAGGTTGCTAAAAGGAACTCATTGTTCAATGTGGTTATCACTTCTTTTACGCTGCGTATTTTTTCGGAGAGAAAAGCATTGCTGCCTGCAAATGCATATCCTCTTTTCATATTTCCTTTGGCCGCATTATACAGTGCTTTGATGATGCAGTAAGGACTTTTCTGATAGTCACACGTCTTGATGCAATGGAACGAGCAACATTTGGGCTTTTCCTGTCCTTTCTCTACATTACGGATAAATTCTCCATCAATGGCTCGTCCGGGCATTCCTACGGGACTTTCGATAATAAGAACGTCTTCAGGTTTAGAGTGAATATAAACCTCTTTGAAGGTTTGTGAAGCATCGCACTCTTGAGTTGTTACAAAAATGCTTCCCATTTGTACGGCCGAAGCTCCCAATTGCATGAATCGTGCAATATCTTCGCCTGTAGAGATTCCACCTGCGGCAATTACAGGAATATCTTTTCTTTCCTTATAGCTCATTGCAATTGCTACAACTTCGGGTATCAAGGATTCCAAAGCGTATTTCTCATCTTGTATTTGTTCTTTCTTAAAGCCCAAATGTCCTCCGGCTTTAGGGCCTTCTACTACTATGGCATCGGGTAAATAATCAAAGTTCTTCTGCCATTTGTCGCATATAATCTTGGCCGCTCTTGAAGAAGATACAATGGGCACCAACTTCGTTTTGCTTTCCGGTGTCAGGTATAGGGGTAAGTCGAGCGGAAGTCCTGCGCCGGCAAAGACTACGTCGATTTTTTCGCTTATGGCAGTGCGTACCATCTCTGCATAATTGGAAAGGGCCACCATGATATTCACTCCGATGATTCCTTTTGTTTTTTGGCGGGCTTTTCTGATTTCCTCTTTGAGTCCGCAAATGCACTTTTCGGTATAGTCGCCTTTGCCTTTAGGGTATAGCAGGCCTAAACCTGCACATGAAATAACACCAATGCCGCCTTCGTTGGCTACGGCTGATGCCAGGCCGGACAATGAAATTCCGACTCCCATTCCACCTTGTATGATAGGTGTTTTTATCTCTATATTTCCAATAAAAAATGGCTTCATAAAACTGATATTGTAATAAGACTGTAAGCGGATAAATATACTTCCGGGTATTCTATTCGTTTAGCGATGTTCTTTTCTTTGTATTGCTGTTTTAGTTGAAAAAAGCAAGAACAGAAGATCTGATCTCCTGTTCTTGTTGTAGGGTAGACATTAATAACGTCTGGAATTATAACCGTTGTTACGGGGTCTTTCTTCACGAGGACGTGCAACGCTTACTGAAATAGTTTTCTGATCGTATTCTGCTCCGTTAAGTTCATTAATTGCCTTTTGTCCATCTGTATCGCTTGTCATTTCGACGAAACCAAATCCTCTGGATCTTCCCGATTCTCTGTCCATAATAACTTTAGCTGAAGAGGTCTCTCCATACGCTGAGAATAATTCGTTCAAGTCAGCATCATTTATGCCATAGCTTAAACCTGAAATGTAAATGTTCATTTGAAATTTTAATTAAATAAATATTAAGTAAGAGTGAGGGGATAATTAAAGGAGAGGTCTGCTTAATAAGATATAAAAAGGAGAACTATACGATAACGATTCGTAACTCAAACCGCGACAAAGGTAATACAATAGTTGGGAATGGCAACTTTTAATTCGTAATTTGTTAATAAAAAAGTGATAATTGTTTTTTATTAGCATTTAGAAAGGCTATGGTATATTGCACTTTTCTTTAAAGGTGAAAATCCTTTCTTTTTCAGGGCTACACCCTTTCTCCCGGATGGCTACACCTTTTGGGGTAAAGGGTGTAGCCATTCGGGAGAAAGGGTGTAGCCCTTTTTAATGTGCCTTACAGGTACTCGTGGACGGTATATTGACTATATATTTATCAAGGAGATCTTATACAGTACATGTCTGCATAAAGGATGGTCGGGACTGACCAATGGATGATCAAACTCTTTGCTTTTTACCATACCTATTTTTTGCATCACGCGTTCCGAACGTTTGTTTGGGAGTGAGGTGAAAGAATATAAATCTTTCAGTCCCAATGTCTTTTTTGCATATTCCAGACAGGCTGAAGCCGCTTCGGTAGCATATCCCTGATTCCATACTTCGGGAATCAGGCGCCAACCTATCTCTACGGCCGGGGAAAAATCTACGTCGAACGTAATATCATGTAACCCTACATAACCTATAAACGCATGGTTTTCTTTCTTTTCTACTGCATACAACCCATATCCTCTGGATGCGAATTCCTTCCGGATGCGATAATAGAAGTCGAGTGTTTCCTGATAAGATAGCTTTTTGAGAAAGAATTCCATTACTTGATCGTTGCTATTTAATCCGGCAAAGACAGGGATGTCTTCTTCTTTCCAATCACGTAGAATCAGACGCGGGGTTTCCATGTATGTATTCATCTTGTTCTTAATTTATTCGATTTGTTTTTTTCGCTTTTTACGGTTCATATATTCACGTAGTAGGGTTGGGGTGGCACAGAAGATGAGTTGTGCCCGATTCCATTTATAGCATTTTTGAAAGACAACCATGGCAATGGTTATGAATAAGGCTGCTCCGATAGAAGCCTCTAAAGGTAACCAGCCCAGATTCTCTTTGGGTAATAGCATAGGAATGAACGCCAGTGCTCCGGCAGGAGCAAAGAATTTCCCTGTCCATTCGAAGATGAGGAATAGGATAGCCGCAATGGTTAAAGCAACGATACTTTCCGGTAGATGAAGATGGTGGTGACCGACAATTTGAAGTACAGTGCCCAGAGTGGCTGCGGTAGTCAGAAAGAGAAATACTTGTGTAGGGCGATTTCTGAATCCTGCTTTGGAGTTTACCATTTCTACAAAGGTCACCATGAGTGGGGGCAATATGAGATAGGGGTAATCCATGCCGACGGCCAATTCGGCCAAAGCACCTACAAAACAGAATAATATCAGCCATCTGATGATATCTTCCTTGCCGGGTTTTCTGTCGACAGGTTTAGGCATCCGGTTACGTATTCCGCATTTTTCCAAGATGATTTGTACAAGCACTACTGACACTGACATTGAAAAGACTGCTATCGGATAAACAATACTTTCCGTATGAAGCAAAACGGGCAATACGCAAGCTGATATCAAAGGAATCAGTGTAGCGCGACTGATTAAAAGGGAAGCACCTGCAAAAGCAAATGCAGCGCATAGATTGACCACATAGGGCAGGGGTGAATAACGAACAATGCAGATACCGACTGCTGCTCCAAGAGTCATAAGCAGGATGATTTGCCAACGTTTTACATTCCATACCCGCTTATCGATAATTAACAGGCCGATGATCAACGCTGTCATTTCCGGAAACAGAATTTCCTTTTCATTGGTCCATTCGGCTAAACCGACCATCATCAGGATCATCACCAGCGATATCAGATACCTTGTCAGTTTTCTGTGTTCCATTTTATAATCTTGAATTTTGGGCACAAAGTTAAGGGAAACTGCCGTATTATGAAACTTCTTGGCTATCTTTGCGCGCTGAAAACCTTGAGTGGCTTTCTTTATAAAAGAGTTCTGTATGCAAAATTTGGTAAAGAAGGAGTATAAGATTCCTTTTATTCTGGTAACTTCCCTATTCTTCTTATGGGGATTTGCACATGCGATATTAGATGTGCTAAACAAACACTTTCAAGATGTGCTGGTTATTACACGTGCCCATTCGGCATGGGTACAGGTCATGTTTTACCTGGGTTATTTCGTGATGGCTATTCCTGCCGGACTGTTTATCAATAAGTACGGTTACCGGAAAGGAGTGGTTTTCGGCCTATTGCTTTATGGCATAGGTTCCCTGCTTTTCATTCCCGGGGAATATTGGATGTCTTTCAACTTTTTTCTGTTTTCTCTGTTTGTCATAGCCTGTGGCTTGGTTTTTCTGGAAACAGCGGCTAATCCTTACATGACGGAATTAGGCGACCGGGAAACGGCTGCCAGTCGCCTGAATCTGGCGCAGTCGTTCAATGGATTGGGATGTATTTGCGGTCCGCTTATCGGGGGATTGTTATTATTCTCGGAAGGGGGCGAAAGCAATATATCATTGCCTTACACACTGATGGGGATCATTGTATTGGGAGTTGCTCTGGTATTCTATAAGATACGCCTGCCGGAGATTGTTCATGAAGCTGATGAAGAAGAAGTCGGAGAAAACGGTGCACGTGGGCTTTGGTCGCACAAGCTGTTTATCTTCGGTATTATCAGCCTGTTTTGCTACGAGATTGCAGAAATATCAATCAACAGCTTCTTTATTAATTATGTGGTGGATGATGGCTGGATGAATGCCCGCGATGCATCTGTAGTACTTTCGTTCGGTGGTCTGGGACTGTTTATGTGCGGACGTTTTGCCGGTAGCTGGATTATGCGGTATATCCGGGCAGAAAAAGTGCTGTTCGTTTGTGCAATGGGAACGGTGGTCAGCACGTCTTTGGTAGTTCTTAATCTGGGCATTTTGTCATTAATAGCTCTGTTTCTGGGATATGCGTTCGAAGCTATTATGTTCCCCACGATTTTCGCTCTTTCATTGAGGGGATTGGGTAACTATACGAAGCGTGCGTCTTCTTATCTGATGATGTCCCCCATCGGGGGAGCGGTAGGACCGCTCATGATGGGGTATGTGGCTGATCAGACCAATATGTCTTTCTCGTTCATCGTTCCGTTGCTTTCGTTTATCGTGGTGTTGCTTTATGCCTGGAAAGTAAAGCAACGTTCGTTTTGCTAATATCCGAACTTTTCCGCAGCCTTTTCCATCTGTTCGATGATGGCTACTCCAAAGGGACAGTTCGTTTCACATTGTCCGCACTGAATGCATTCCGAGGCATGATGCGAGAGCGTCTTGTAGTGTTCGCGTACTGTCTCGGGTATTTCATTCTGGGCAATGGTTAGGTTATAGTATTTGTTTACACTCGCTATATCAATTCCTACTGAGCAAGGGGCGCAATGTCCGCAATACATACAATGTCCCTGCCAGCTAAACTTTTCCATACCTGCCATAATTGGGGTGTAATCTTTTTCTTCTTTAGTAGCATTGCACCAGTTGATGGCAGCTTGCATTTCATCGCAACTTTTGCAACCGACCATTACGGAAGCAACAGCCGGACGGGTTAGCGCATACTCAATACACTGCACCGGTGTCATCGCTTTGCCAAAGGGAGAGTTCGTTTCACTCAGTAAGTCTCCGCCGCCATAGGCTTTCATTACATCCAGACCTATACCTTTCTGCTCACAGAGTTCATAAAGCTTTTCACGTTCCGGATCTATATTTTCAAGGGAATGGGCATAACTTTCGTCAGCCCATAAATCATCTACATTTTCGCTGGGTGGTTGCAAATCGTAACAGGGATTGATGGAGAACATCAGTACTTCAATCAATCCACTTTCTACAGCCAACCTTGCCACAGTAGGGTTGTGGCTGCTTAGTCCGATATGGCGAATTTTACCTTCTTCTTTCAGACGCAGGGCCAACCGAATGATAGGACCATTGAATACTTCATGGAAATCTTCTTCGCTATCTACATAGTGAATCATACCAATATCAAGGTAATCCGTATGAAGACGTGTCAACTGGTCTTCAAAAGAAGCGATTGTTTTTTCTACATCACGGGTACGCAGGTACTGATTGTTTTCCCAGGTAGTACATAGATGTCCCTGAATGATAAACTGTTGCCGACGTCCGGTCAATGCCTTGCCGATATTACTGCGCAGATCGGGGTTTGAGGCATACATATCGATAAAGTTGATTCCTTTACTGATGGCGAAATCCATTTCCGAATGTACCTGTTCTTCCGTTTTTCCCACGAAACCTTCACAGCCCAGTGCGATGACACTAACTGATAGGCCTGTATTTCCTAATATTCTGTATTCCATGATATTTCAAATTCTTAGTATGTTTTTGCGAAGTTACTAATATAAAAGAAAACGTTCCCGTTTTAATCCGAATAAATTTGCACTGAATAAATAGTTGGGATGATGGATATATGAAAGCTTGGGACGATTGAGATGAAGACTATTTATTTTATAATTATCCGGAAAAACGGAAACGCTTATGATGATATGGTTTTATGAAGGTCCATTTTTATATAGTTATAGGAGATGTTAAGAAAGTTATCCGAAGGCATGTTTCAGCCTCTCCAAACCTTTAGCCAACTGTTGCCGTGGACAGGCAATATTGATACGGATAAAATTGTCTCCGTCTTCCCCGTACATACTGCCTTCATTGACCCAGACCTTTTCTTTTTCCAGTAGAGCCGTCACGATTTCTTCTGATGACTTCTTCAACACCGAACAGTCTACCCATACCAGATAAGTACCTTCTAATTTAAGTACGGGGAAATCCGGTAGATGTTCATTGAAATAGTTTCTCAGATACTGATAATTGGCAAACAGATAACTTTTTAGTTCTTCCAGCCATTCTTCCCCTTCATTATAGGCGGCTATCAATGCCTCCACACCGAATGGGTTCACATCACAAACCTCATTGATATTAATGGCTTTATCTATTTTTCTGCGTATATCTGCATCAGCGGAAATGATGTTTGCAATCTGAAGTCCGGCCAGGTTAAAAGCTTTGCTGGGTGATGTGCAAGTGACGGAGTGCATCCGGAACTCTTCTGAAAGAGATGCAAAAGGTGTATAAGTATGTCCCGGAAAGACCAGTTCACAATGTATTTCATCTGATACCACCCATACATTATTTCGAAGGCAAATCTCACCAATACGTATTAATTCCTGTTTGCTCCAGACTCTTCCGGCCGGATTATGCGGATTACACAATAACAGTAATTTTATTTTCGGGTCTGCCGCTTTCTTCTCCAGATCGTCAAAATCAATCCGATAGGTGTTATCATCATAGATCAATGGATTGGAAATCATCTCGCAATCATTATTACGGATGGAAGAAAAGAAGCAATTATACACCGGAGTCTGCACCAGAACTCTATCACCAGGATTCGTCAGGGCTTTTATGATTGCTGATAAAGCCGGTACTACTCCGGTTGTATAGATTATCCATTCTCTCTCTATTTTCCAATTATGACGTCTGCCGAACCAGTGGATTACCGCATGATAATAGCTGTCAGGCACGCGGACATAACCGAAGATACCATGTTCTACCCGCTTTTTCAGCGCTTCTGTCACGGCTGGGGCTGTACGGAAATCCATATCGGCTACCCACATTGGCAATATGTCGGCATCATTGGCAGAATCCCATTTATAAGAGTTCGTACCCCGGCGTGGAATGATTTCATCAAAATTGTATTTCATACCTAATCAGTCAAAACAGGTTTGGTCGTCCCATAATTTCAATTCACAGTTGCCCGGTGCTTTTATATTCTCATCCAGGATTATAGCTCCGAAACTTTCGGCAGTGATACTTCCTGTACGTGGATTTTTTACACTGTGAACCGGACTATGGATAGTGGCCTGTACACTGCTATATTCAAAAGCGAGGTCTGCATCTTCTGTCATCGTGCAGTTCTCCATAATCAGATCGTGGGCATAGCAAAGCGGCTGTGTACCTGAAATCTTGCAGTTCACCAAACGCAGATTTCTGGAATGCCAGCCTAAATATTCCCCATTCAATACAGAGTCATAAACCGTCACGTTTTCCGTATTCCAGAAAGCATCCTTTGAATTGATTACCGCATTACGGATTTCTACGTTTTTGCAGTATTGGAAAGAGTAGTTACCATTCATCTCAAAGTCATCAATCCTGATATTTTCACCGTGTACAAACAGGTAATCACCTTTGTCTACTTTTACATTCTTCAACTCTACATTCCGGCAAAACCAGAGGGTTTCCAGTGCATAGGGCAGTTGTACGTTTTCCAGCCGGATACCATCCATTTCACGGAACATCTTCGGTGCTTCTACCAAAGTGTCTGTCATTTGCAGATTATTGGAATACCAGAGGGCGGCACGTGCTCCTTCCGTAAACAGGCAGTTTTTCACAACGAAGCCATCGTTATGCCAGAAAGGATATTTTCCTTCGAAACGGCAATTTATAGCTTCGATATTACTACATTCTTTCAGGGCAGATTCGCCGGTATGGATCGTTACGTTTTCCAAATGAAGATTGTGAGTGGCGAACAAAGGGCGTTCACCTTCGTAATGAGTGTCTTTAATTAGTTCCATTATTCAAGTTTTTTGCTTGTTGTTTATTAAATGATTGATTATCTTTTTTCTATATTGCAAAAATACGGCGTAAATGGGATACTCTTTGTAGACGGATTACGGACATAATAACCCGGATTACAGATTCTGTTTATCGGGTACAAAAGAGGCTGCATCGGAAGATAAATTCATGTTTCTCATTATCGTTCAGAACATGAAATTAACCCGGATGCAGCCTCGTACAATACTGGTTTTATGAATTAACGAAACGATTTGCGGTAAATCTCCACGCAATCCTCATGCTTCAATTCGTAAGGGTTGGCAAGGAATAATTTGCCCATTGTTTCCTTGGCATTGGTGGCAAGGGTATCAAATTCATCGGGCGTAAATCCATAATCACTCATCTTCAGGTTTGCCACTCCACAAGCTTCCTGTAGTTTTACCAGCATGGTGATAAAGTCTTCCGGTTTGTCAGCTTCCGGCATACCCATCGCTTGTGCCATTTTGATGAATCGTTCATCACAGGCATGCTTCTCTATAAAGAATTCATAGAATGCTTTGGAGATCATAATCAATCCGGCACCATGTGGCAGCTCCTGATGATAAGCGCTCATAGCGTGCTCTAAAGAGTGTTCGGCAGTAGTGCTACAAAAGGTCATTACCGCACCGGACAGATTATTGGCGAATGCGACTCTCTCACGAGCCTCCATATCAGCTCCGTTGGCAACTGCACGCGGTAGATATTTAGCTACATTTTCAATAGCGGTCAATGCGTACATATCGCTCATCAGACTGGCAGTTTTAGAGATATAACATTCTGTAGAGTGGAACAACGCATCAAATCCCTGATAGGCCGTGAACTTAGGCGGAACAGATTTCATCAACTCCGGATCGACAATAGACAGTATCGGGAAGAGTTCATCATAACCGCCAAAGCCTATTTTCTCATTGGTTTCATCATTGGTGATAACGCCCCATTGATCTGCTTCGGAACCTGTTCCGGCAGTGGTGGTAATGCAAACCAGGGGTAGGGGCTTGTTTACCATCGTTTGTCCTTTTCCGGTTCCACCACTGATGTAATCCCATACATCGCCGGGATTCGTGGCCATGAATGCCATCGCTTTGGAGGCGTCCATTACGCTTCCACCACCCAGGGCAACTAAAAAGTCGCAATTGTTTTCCTTGGCAAAAGCGGCTCCCGCCATTACGGTCGATTTTAACGGATTGGCTTCTACCTGGTCAAATACGGCAGTTTCAACACCTGCTTGCTGGAGTTCGCTTTCTACTGTATTCAGATATCCGTTATCCTTGGTAGAGCGACCGTTTGAAATAACAATCATTGCTTTCTTTCCGGGCAATTGCTGATTGTGAAGTTCCTTCACCATACCGGCACCAAACAAGGTGCGGGTAGGAATGTAAATTCTAAAATGACTCATTATTCTTCTTTTTTTAAATCCTATAAATTATTCTATTTCTTTTCCCATTTCATAAGCTTCCCGTAGGGCTGGTTTATCTTTTATTTCGCCCACATGCCAAACTCCGGTTCCATACACAACTCCTTTGATGGTTGGACTTTCCAGGCAATCCAGAAATCCCTGGAAAGTGTCCACGGTACGTTCCATCAGTTTCCGATCATCTTCGGCAGCGGTGACAATGAAATAAAATTCCTTATTCTTCATCTCCGTATAGAGCCCACAGCAACGGTCTATCAACGTTTTCATCTGTGCACTCATCGTGTAGAAATAAACGGGTGTAGCCATAACTATTACATCGGCTGCCACCATCTTCTCTATAATTTCTGCCGCATCGTCTTTCTGCGGGCAAGGTTTTCCGTGCAGGCTACATGTGCTGCATCCTGTGCAATAATGGATTGTCTTGTCACGCAGGAAAACCTTTTCTGCTTCGTTACCACTTTCAATTGCTCCTCGCATAAATTCGTTGCAAAGGGTGTCGGAGTTTCCGCCACGACGAGGGCTGGATGATAAAATCAATACTTTCTTAGTCATAATCATTTTATATTATAAAGTTAAAACCACTTCTTATTTCTTATGCAGCCATTTCCATTCTGATTTGTCTTTCGGATTGTGTGGCACGTATTCTTAATACGACGAATACAATGCTTAAAACAAGGAATATCAAAGAGCCGATGACGGAATAACGCGTATTGAAGAAGGTGATAAACAATCCGCAGACGGCTGCACCTACTGTAGTACCGAGATTGGCAGACAACAAATACAGTCCGTTGGCAAAATCCGGTGCTTCGGGAGCGGCATGCGTTATCATATATTGCATGGTGTTCTGTCCATATCCCGCCAGAATTCCCAGGATCAGAATGATAACTGCCATTGCCATCAGCCATTCCCCAAAAGCGAATACTCCTATATAAAAGGCCAGTAATGTCAAAGGAATCATTATCATGCTACGTACCGGATTGACCGCCAGTTGCTTTCCGGCTATTACATTTCCTATAATATTGGCCAGTCCATAAATCAGTAGCATTGTACTGATTACGGTGTATGAAACCCCGGTGATTGTCTTCAAGTAATCAGACATATAGCTGAAGAACCCGAATAAGGCTCCGTTAATCAGCGTGATAGCGAGAATGGAGTACCAGACTACTTTCTTTTTTAATACACCGAGTTGTGTACCATAGGACAGTTTCTCTTTGACCGGCATGGAAGGTACAAACAGGATGGTTGCAACCAGTACCAATGCATTTACAACGGTGAAGAATAACATGCCCATTGAATATGAAACTTCGCTTGCAATGTAGCTTGTCACCGGTACTCCCAGCACCATACCTGCTGATACGCCGATGAATACTTTTGCTACCGCCTTTGGTGCCTTCTCTTTACTGACAGATGCTGCCGCTACCGTGAAAGCCATAGATACATATACCGGATGAAGGAATGCCGGAAGTGCACGGGATATCAGCAATGCCGTAAAATTAGTGGTCATCATGGAGATGATATTACTTAATGTAAATAATCCCAGTGCCAGTATCATCACCTTTTTCCGGTTGATACCCGAAAACAGTAAAGGGGTGATGGGAGCGGATATTGCTACTACCAGTGCAAATATACTAACCGTCCAACCCGCTTCCGGAACAGTTACTTGAAAGTTCTCGGCTATCAGGGGCAAAATTCCAATCACACCCATTTCGGTATTGATTATTCCGAATACACCGGTTGTGAGGATGAATACAAGTAGGGTACTTGAATTGAGTTTGAATTTATTCTTCATATATTTCTTTTTTGTACTGCAAAGGTCGGGGAAACGTAGCATTTCCTTTGTAGATAAATTACGGATATGATAACCCCAAATACAGTTTCTCGTAAATGCAAAGCGCCCCGCTGCACGATGATGATGCAGCGGGGCGCTTTTTAAAGTTGAAATATGGCGCAACAGAATAGTATCGTCAAGAGTCGCGTTTCTCGTTGAATAATTTATCCGTCTCCTCCATGCCTACAATCTCCCAACCACGGAAAACGATGGTAATCAGTTTAAGTTGCGCTCCGCCGATAGTCTGTGCGACAATCTCGTCCGAAGCGTACTTCAGCAATTGCGTCCGGGCTTCTTCCTTCAGCGTGGCGATGCGGCTTTCGGGCTCGTCGCGCTTCAGGTACTTCACCTCCATCAGATAGGCGTAGCGGATATCCGATATCTGCGGATTGGGGCGGAAGTAGAAGTCGGCGTAGCCCTTTCCCAGTTCATATTCGGGCATCAGCTGGTAGAAGTTCGTCATATTGAGATAGGCAAGAAGAAACCCCTTCACGTGCGCTTCACCGTCGATGAATTCGCGGATGCGGCTCTGCTTCTCCAGTTCGGTGGCGATGTAGGTGAAGAGGGGTTGCCAGTCGGCACGGTATGCCATTTCTTTTGCCAGCTTACCCAGGGTGGAGATGTTCAGGCTGAAGATGTCTTCATCTGCGTAAGCCTCCGTCAGGTAGTTGTAGAACTGCTCGCGCACGGTGTTGTTAGGGATGGCAAGCACAGTTTCTCCTTCCTCCACGCCCCGGATACTGAGTAGGCCGAAGTAGTAGAGCAATGACTTGAAGTTATTCTCGTCCACCATCTTCTCCACGGAGAAGGCGCTGCTGATGGTGCCTGATGTCCGTCCGTTTTCCACAATTTCGCGGATGACGGAGAAGTTGGCGTCCAGTTCGTGGTCTATCCGGATGAGGTGGCGCAACTTGTTGTAGTCTGTGCGGATGTTGGTGTCCACCATTTCTCTGGGCTTTTTGCCAAGTTTCAGACAACTGTTCATGTAGTAGAGCGTCATATCGGAGTTGTACATGCTTTCGTTCAGGCATTCCTCGGAGAAGTGGTAGTTGTCGTACCAGGGCTTCATGTCGGCGATCATTTCTTCCACGCCCATCGTCAGTGCGCCCCGGTCGCGGTAATACTCCAACATGGTGCGCAGTTCCGTTTCGGTGAAGCCCACAAGGGCGTTGAACAACGGTGAGGTAGTGATGTTGGTTCCGATATTGAAACCGCTCGTCACGTCGTCCAGTGTGATGGGGCTTACACCGGTGATAAACATACGTTCCAGTGCCATGCCGTTGCCGGAGGTGAGGAACTTGAGCACGTTGAAGAAGTATCGGAAGAAGCCTTCGCCGTGGGTGGCCTTGCGATACTCGTCTTTGCCGAAGGTGGAAAGGATGGTATTGGTGAAGTTGTCGTACTCGTCGATGATGAGGTAGATGCGCAGGCGGAGGCGGCTGGCGGTACTATTGATGTAATCCAGCCGTGTTGAAGCGGTGGTTCGGCTCATCAATTCTTGGCGGAAGCCGGGCTGGAACAGGTGTTCGTACTTGTCGGCAAACTCTACGAGACGCCCTGTGCAATGCTCCTCGAACGATTCCTCCAGCCTTCCGGGTGTGGAGTTGACGGCGGAGAAGTTGAACCGGAGTATCATGAACTTCGCCCTCAGCGCCGTTGGGTGCTCGTATATCCACCGCTCTCCGAAGAGCTCCTTGAAGTGGTCGGCGTTGTTGATGTCATAATAGGCGGCCAGCATGTTGATGAGCAACGTCTTGCCGAAGCGGCGGGGGCGGATGAGGAAGAGGTAGCGAGCTTCTTGCTCTATCAGGGGGATGAAGTGGGTCTTGTCCACGTAGTAACAATTGTCACGGGTGAGGCTCTCGTAGTCGCTCAGTCCGTAGGGGATGCCTTTGATGCTATTCTGTTCCATAATTCAACGGTGTTACTTAATGCTTAATACTTAAAACCTAATACTTATCATAGGGCAACAAAGATAACATTTATTTCGCTATCTTCCTGTCACGGCTGATACTTATTATTCTCTATTCAAGCAAAGCGCCCCGCTGCATCATCATTGTGCAGCGGGGCGTTTTTGCTTGAATAGAGGTGCGGTGCGTTGTCTTCTTATCCCAACGGGTCTTCTTCTAAGCCACCGTCTCCACCGCTCGGTTTACCGGAACCGGTGCCGTCAAGACCACTGATGGAGCTGACGTTGGTCCACGTCACATTCTCGCCGATGAGGGCGCGGGTGACGGCGCTACCTTGGCGGCGCGACTCGGGGATGAAGCGGACGCGGGTACCGGAGATTTGGTTGGCGTTCACCTTCTCGGCGCTGTCCACGCCCTTGCCGTTGGAGACGCAGGTGTAGTAGAAGGTGCCCAGACCTTCTACATGGACGGTGCGACCGGTGTTCATACTGCTTCCCAGCACCAGGCCGAGGGCTTCGAGCGTGGCCTTGCTGTCGGCGCTGCTCACGGTGGAGATGAGGGCGATTTGCTTGCAAAGCTCGTCCATTTCGATAGGTTTACCCACGCTCACGGCTTGGGGATGCCACTTCTTGGACATCTTTTTGTAAATAGGTTTGAAAAATGCCATACGTTATGGTTTTTAAGTAAAACATGCCCTGTAGACCATTCTGAAGGAGGTGGGAGACTTATAAGAAGTGTCATCGATACTTGTGCTAAGTATACCTGATACTTGTGCTAAGTGTCGAGCATACTTGTACTAAGTATCAACAACGGTCTTTAGGCTCTTCTACGGTTCATCTTGACTGTCAGGATTTATTTAATTATTGCTTGTTGAAAGTATTTCAGTTGATGATTAGGGGGATTTTTCGCATATTCCACTGATTTGTTCATAAAGGACGCATGCACAGCTACGGTTGTCCAGATAACGCAGTGCCACATAAGGAACTACTTCACAGGAGATGCGCAGATGCAAGGTAGCAATCACTTCCGCAAGGCGCGGATGAAAGGAATAATCCCGTCCATTGTATATCTGTACCCATACATGGTCTCCTTTCTTGATGTGTAGTTCTGGATTCTTCATAAGCTGTATAATTAATGTGATTGTGTGGGGTTACTTGCATAGTAACGGCAGACAACTATAGCGGTGCAGGTTGAAAAAGCGTTTTTGGACGGCACCCAACCCAGGAATGAGCATATAAACAGAAGTTGTCTTGGTAATAAGGCGCACAAATAGTGCATCCGTTTTCAGGGATTGAAGGCGGAATTATATTTCGTATATCTATTAGGATAGTAAAGAGGAGTCCAGATAGTAAAATATAAGATTAAATAGCTTTTTTATTAGCATTTGTTTGCTTTTTTGTCAAAAAGTATGCATCTTTGTATGTGACTTTTGCCGTTACTATGCAAGTAATATCACCTTAATAAAGTGCCGTACAGCATATTGATGCTATCTACTTTCTTCTTTTTACTTCCTTTCACTAAGGCAATCACTTGTCTGTTTACTTTGTCTATCACCTCCGCATCAAAGGGCTTCAGATAACTCATCGTCACCCGTATGGACGAATGTCCCAACGACTGGCTGATAAGTCCAAGAGGTGTTCCGCTATGATAAGCCAGTGTCGCCCACGTATGGCGGGCGGTATACGAACTCACGGAAACGCCGGGCAGGAGTTTCTTCATCAACCGTGCCAGTTCCCGGTTGAAGCGGCGCAGTGTATCCTGATAAAGATGATACCGTTCTTTACCCGGAGATGTCTCATTCAGTATCGGGAACAAATACTCCGATTCAGCCCTGTTTCTGTACTTCTGTAGCAACCGGAATGCGTCCGGCGGCACGTCCACCATCATCAATTTACCTGTCTTGTGACGCCGGTAGACGATACGCCTGCCTTGCAAGTCCTGTTTCCGCAAATGTGCCAGGTCGATGAAAGGCATACCGCGAAGCATGAACATCAGTAGGAAGTAGGCCAGCACACGCTGTTGGGGCAACGACAATGCGCTGAAATCCGTAGTCTCCAACTGCCGCATCTGTTCCGCCGTCAGTGCCCGCTTGGTGCGCGACTCTACTTTGGTATACAATTCCTTGAACAATATCGGATTGTAGTCTACCATGCCGGGTGGCATCCAGCGGTTATAAACTGCCTGAAGCGTGCGCATGTAAGTGGAAATAGTGTTCGGACTGCATTCACATTCCGTTAGCCATGTCTCATACTCCTTTAGTCGCTCCGGCGTAAAGACATCCCGTATTGGTGCAAGGGCGTTCGACATTGATGTCGGATCATCTCGCATCGGTGCAGAGGCATTCCAAAAACGGGTAAAAGAGCGCAGTACACTCCGGTAAACATGTGCTGCCGGAAATTTCCCTTCTTTTTCCAAGTCGGCAATTACCGTCTCCATGTAGCCGGTCAGGTTATCGCCTGCCGACACAACATCTTTCTTTTCTTTATCTTCCATACAGTACTAAAATAAATCTTCATCCAAACAGGCACAAGTTCAGCAATGTTTATGAGAATAAAGAATAACCTGTTCCTGCTGTTCGCCAATAGGCATCGTAAATGATGTTTTAGTTTCTTTTCCGTTTAATTAGTATACTCTTACGAAGAAAGCCGATGGATGTGTCTATTTTTGTCCGAAACTAATACAATACATTTATGAAAAAACTTAGCTATCTTGTTTTATTTTTCCTGTTAGCTATCCCTGCATCGGCGCAGAATCAGTTCAAGTTGAGTTCTATTCCTTTTCTTCTTTTCTGGCATAACACGCCTAAATCCTTTCAGGTGACAGATATTAATAAGCGTATTTCCACTATTCCGCACAATCTGATTATCTACAACCGCCCTGTTGATTATGAAATAGAAAAAGACCGGATCAGCATAACTGCGGCAGGAAAGACGAATCTTTTCAACAGCCCTTCCGGGAAGTCGAAGGTTGCGAACGCTCCACTTATCCTGTTTGAGCCGGAAGCCGATTTTACAATGAGTGCACGGGTTACAGGCAAATTGAAGTCGGTTTATGATGTAGCTGCCCTTGTTATTTATCAGGATGATGATGTCTGGGCGAAGTTCTGTTATGAGAACTCGGTTCATCTTCAGCCGACAATTGTTTCCGTTGTCACCCGTACTTTCTCTGATGACTGCAACTCCATGCCGGCAGGCGATTACGCATATATGGCAGTAGTGAAGAGGGGATCGGAATATTCATTCTTCTACTCCTCTGACAATAAAAACTGGTTGATGGTCAGGAATTTCAATCTTGAGACGAAGGGGAAGATTAAAGTAGGTTTCGCGGCACACGGTTCTCGTGGTGACGGCTTTACGGGAGTATTTAGTGAGATAAAATATCAGCCGAAAGCTTTGGATGATATGCGAATGTTGTCTTTGTTTTGAAGCTGTATCCTGAAATTTGTACCCTTATTACGGATATGATAACCCCAATTACAGATACCTGATTTCTCAATTGAAATAATTTCTATCTTTGTTGCAGTTCAAATACTTATGAATATGGATAGAGTTATAAAATTAGATAATGTAGATCACTATAACAGTCTCTACGGATTGGAAACCCTGCATCCTCTGGTGAGTGTGGTGGATCTTACCAAAGCAACCAAATCGGTCAATCATATCCAAATGACTTATGGCCTTTATGCACTCTTTCTGAAAGGAGCTAAGAACTGTGATATCAAGTATGGTCGTCAGCATTATGACTATCAGGAAGGAACCATCGTTTGCTTTGCTCCCGGCCAGACTGCCGGAGTAGAGATGCTGAATGATGTAGTGCAGCAAGAAGTGTACGGCATCCTCTTTCATCCCGACCTGATTCGCGGAACCTCCCTCGGAAAGACAATAAAGGATTATACTTTCTTCTCTTATTCAGTAAGCGAGGCTTTGCACCTGTCCGATCAGGAAAAAGAGACCGTGATGGATTGCCTGAAAAAGATCAGTATCGAGCTGGAGCATCCTATTGATAAACATAGTAAAGCATTGATTGCCATGAATATCGAGCTTCTGCTCAATTACTGTATGCGGTTCTATGAACGCCAGTTCATCACCCGGAGCGGCGCCAATAAAGACTCTCTTACCAAGTTTGAGCAACTTCTGGATGAATATTTCAGAAGCAATCTTCCTGTGCAGGATGGCTTGCCATCCGTGAAATACTTTGCGGATAAAATCTATCTCTCACCCAATTATTTCGGTGACATGATTAAGAAAGAAACTGGTATGACACCTCAGGAACATATTCAGATGAAAGTGATCGAACTGGCTAAAGAACATATCGTTGAAACGGACGAGACAATCAGCGAGATTGCTTACACCTTGGGATTTCAATATCCGCAACACCTCAGCCGCCTGTTCAAAAAACGTGTCGGCTGTACGCCCAATGAATATAGACTGCAAAATGTACAGTTTTGAAAAAGGATATATTGAACATAGAGACCGTACACCAGTGCAATTGCTGTTTGGGAAATAAGACCTTACATCCGTTGGTGAGCGCCATTGACTTATCTAAAGCCAATGTGATGCAGCGTACTATCAAGTTCGATTTCTACACCATTTTACTGTTGGAATGCGAATGTGAAGATTTCATCTACGGGCGTAAGTATTATGACTATTCCAACGCAACAATGATTTTCCTGACTCCGGGACAGTCCATCAATATCAACGAAGGAAAGGCATTTCCCCGAAAGGGCTGGTTATTGGCTTTTCATCCCGACTTGCTTTGCAGCACTTCATTGGGGCGGAACATTAAGAATTACTCTTTCTTTTCTTATCATCTGAATGAAGCGTTACACCTTTCCTTGCGCGAAAAGGATAAAGCAATTGAATGTATGTACAATATTGAGAAGGAACTGCAACATGCAATAGACTGTCATAGCAAGACCTTGATTTCAAGATATATAGAACTCCTGTTGGATTATTGTTCCCGTTTCTATGACCGTCAGTTTATCACTCGGAATGAAGTCAATAAGGCGATATTGAACAAGATGGATATTGCGTTGGATGACTATATCCAGTCCGGACAATTGAAAAACGGTGTATTACCCTCTACAAAATACTGCGCAGATATACTTCATTTATCTCCCCGTTATTTCAGTGATTTATTGAAGTTTGAAACGGGGAAGAATCTGGATGAATACTTCCAGTTGAAAAGGCTGGAAGTCGCTAAGGAGATGCTATTAGGCAAAGGTTATACAGTAAGCTCGGTTGCTGAAAAATTGGGCTATCCAAGCGTACAATATTTCAGCAACCTGTTTAGAAAACTGGTAGGGGTATCTCCCTGCGAATATAGATTGTCACAAAACTAAGTGCTCTTGACATTCTGCGATACCCACATTCCTATATCCTGCTTACTGAGTGCCGCCGCCATCAGGTCGGGGAACTTATCGGGCGTACAAGCAAAGGTCGGTACACCGATATTTGCCAGAAATTCTGCATGATTTTTGTCATAAGAAGGGGCACCGTCATCATTCAGGGCGGGCAGTACGATAAGTTGCACGCCACTATTCACCAGTGATACGAACTTCTTTCGCATTTCTCTCGGATCGCCCCCTTCATACAAGTCGGTCACCAGTACCAGTACCGTATCTTGCGGACGGGTGATTACTCCCTGGCAATAGGTCAGGGCGCGGGCGATATCCGTACCGCCACCCAACTGTACACCGAAGAGTAAGTCTACCGGATCTTGCAAGTCATCGGTAAGGTCTACCACAGCCGTATCAAATACCACCATCCGCGTGTTCACTGCCGGAATGGAAGCCAGTACAGACCCGAATATTCCGGAGTAAATGACGGATGTCCCCATTGAACCGCTCTGGTCCAGACAGAGGATGATGTCTTTCATCGCTTTCCGTTTTCTGCCGTAACCGATACGGACTTCCGGGATGATAGTCTTGTATTCCGGTTGGTAGTTTTTCAAATTCTTGGTGATGGTGGTCTTCCAGTCTATCTCGTTATAACGTGGATTTCTCCGCCGTGCAGAACGGTTGAGCGCTCCCGTCACAGCCTGTTGGGTAGGGGCGGAGAGCTTGCGTAGCAGTTCGTCCACCACTTTGCGGACTACCTGCCGTGCCATTTCCTTATTCTTTTCAGGAATAACCCGGCTGAGTGACATCAGTGTAGCTACAAGATGCACATCCGGCACTACCGTTTCAAGCATTTCCTTTTCCGTCAACAGTGAGGTGATATTCAGTCGTTTGATGGCATCGCGCTGAATGACCTGTACCACAGTCTGCGGAAAGAACTCACGGATATCTCCCAGCCAGCGGCTTACCTTTGGGGCGGATGATCCGAGTCCTCCGCGGCGGTCGCTGTCATATACGGCTTCCAATGACTGGTCGATGCGTTGCTCTTCCGGGGTCAGTGTGATACCCGTTCCGTCGGCTTCGTTTCCGCCCAGTATCAGGCGCCACCTTTTCAGATATTCTTCTTCCATTGCTTTCTCTTTACTTCGTTTCAATTCCTAATAACCGGTGAATCAAGGGAATCACCCTCACAGCTTCCTCTTCATTGTGTGAAGTTGCTGAGGCTGTTGCAGTCTGTATGCCGCCTGCACCACCCGCCTTGGCTTTCTCACCCAACTTCCGGCGTTCTGCGGGACTGAACTCGCTGAACGTGCGTTTCAGTATGGGAAGCAGTTCCATGAAGGTTTCTTTTTCCTGCGAACATACCCAGTTATTTACCAGGTTCCACAAATTATCATCCAGCAGCAGAATGGAACCGGAAGAACGGAGGAAACCTTCGAACCAGTAGGCCATATCTGCCGGAGCATTACCGATGGAAGAATAATAACTAAGGGTATTCTGCGCTTCTTCGGCTGAAATGTCTCCCTTGTCGTTCAGCAGCCGTGTGGCATAGCCGGACAACAGCGGATGTACATTAACGGATGTACGCACCTGGCGGATAAATTCCAGCCACATCCTGTTCAGTTCCAGATCATTGAGAGTGGAAACTGCGTAATCCGTAGACACCAGTTTGTTGAGTATGTCCGTAGCGGCCTCTTCGTCTATATTGATACAAACAAGTACTCCACCTGCAAGGATACGGGCAATCATAGCTTGGAGCATATCGCCTACCTTTGAGAAATCCAGATTACGGACATTGCCGTAGCGGACGATATTTACCAGATCGGGTACTGCCTCCATCATCTCGATGATATCAGTGGAGGCAGCCGAGAGGCGGTCGAGTTGCACCGTCATGGCTTCCACTAAGTCCGGTAGATTGGCAGGGATTACCCGGTCGAGCAGCCGGGTGAGTTCCGGAATATGCCGTATCTCTTTCGTCTGTTTGAGCAGAAACTTCTGCGTTGCTTCTTCCAGTGTATTTCCCCAGATAGCCTTTTCGATGATGCTTATAATCTGTTCCGGCTTGTGGTAGAGTGTCCATTTTTCTTTGAAAGTACCTTTACCGTCAGTACTGCCCGGAATTGCCCAATCTATGTCGAGCAGGTGCAGGCGATGGAAGAAGATACTTCTATCCAGATCATTCGGTTTACGAAGGTCGAGGGTCAGCTCTTTGATTTCGGCTGTAAATGGAACACGCAGCCGTTTTTGAGTCTTTTCCACATCTACCAGCAAGGGAACTTTGGGTACATCATCGGGAACACGCCCCAGACGGTTACTGATGATAAGTTCTTCCTTGATGATCTGTAAAAGGATATCGTCGCCAAAGCCCATGACGGTGGTGATGGCTTCATTAAACTCAGCCAGTGAAGGGGTGGGGAGATTGCGTAAAGCAGCCGTCACCTGTGCCAGACGCACAGTTTCGATGACGTGGGCTACGGAGATATCCATATTCTTCTTGCGGAAAAGGGAAGCAGCCTGACTGATCCAGAGGGTACCGTCGTCCTGCGGATGATGCCAAAGATAATGATACCAGCCCGGAGATTCTATACCGGCTCCGTATCCGCTGCGGAAAGCAAGCCGGTCGTATGTCCAGGGAATCCAGGTACATTCTATTTTTATTTTGGGCAGTCCTTTCAGCAGTTCGTTATCCTCTTTTACTTTAGGCATATTTTCGAGGGCGGGCACATGCCAGGCACCACAGACCACGGCGATGCGTTCGAAGTTTTCTTTCTGTGCCGTGCGGATCATCTTACGCATCCAGGCTTCGCGGAGCTGGTCACGGGGAGAGGTATGTTCGGGAAGTTCCTCCCGCAATGCAGTTACGGCTTCTTTCACAGCCTGAAATACATCGGCACTGTCTTTGCGGTGCTCAATGGTAGTTTCCCACCATGATTCCCCGTCTGTATATCCGGCCGCTTCTGCCAGATAGTCAAAAGGATCTCTGTATACGGTGGGGATAATCTCCTCCTGTTGCTCTTCGGTTGTATTATGGGGCTCCTGATTTTGCGCCATCGAATGTACCAGTGGCAAATCGAAGAAGCGTAACGGTACTTCGTTCCGCAGGGCGTAAACTATCGTCTGCCATTCCGGAGAGAATTCGGCAAACGGATAGAACACCGCATTCTGTGGCTGGTCGGGTTGATAGGCGAGTAAGGCGACGGGTGGTTCCATCTGCTCATTCAGCACGCATGGAAGCAGAGTCTCGGCTTCTGCCGGACCTTCCAGCAAGATGAGATCGGGCTGAAGCTCTTGCAGGTATTCCAGTACGTTCCGGCATGAACCGGGACCGTGATGCCTTATTCCTAATAAGTGAATTGCCATTCTTTTAATCTTTTAGTTCGTATGATGGAGTGGGAGGTATCAGATCATATCCCTTGATGCACGGTAGATATCTTTCCATCCGTCGCGGTTCTTCACTACCGTCTCCATGTATTCCTGCCATACCACTTTATCCTGTACCGGGTCTTTCACCACTGCTCCGAGAATGCCCGAAACAAGGTCTTCGGCATGTATCTGTCCGTCTCCGAAATAACCTGCCATGGCCAGACCGTTATTTACCACCGAGATAGCCTCGGCCGTACTTAATGTACCACTGGGTGCTTTCAACTTCGTCTTTCCATCATTGGTAGCTCCCTGCCGCAGTTCACGGAAAATGGTTACTACACGACGGATTTCTTCAAGCGCAGGTTTCTCTGCCGGAAGTTGCATCACCTTTTCAAAGCTTTCCACGCGGCGGCGTACAATGTCTATCTCTTCGTCAATCGTATCCGGCAAAGGAAGAATAACGGTATTGAAACGGCGTTTCAAGGCGCTCGACAGATCATTGACTCCTTTGTCGCGGTTGTTTGCTGTTGCAATGATATTGAAACCGCGTATCGCTTGTACTTCTTTATTCAACTCCGGAACCGGAAGTGTTTTCTCCGAAAGAATCGTGATCAGAGTATCCTGCACGTCAGAGCCGATACGTGTCAACTCCTCGATACGTCCTATCTTGCCTTCCTGCATGGCCTTCATTATTGGGGTTTGCACCAGTGCGCCTTCACTGGGCCCTTCTGCCAGCAGTCGAGCATAGTTCCAACCGTAGCGGATGGCTTCTTCTCCTGTTCCGGCAGTACCTTGCACTATCAGTGTGGAGTTACCGGAAATGGCAGCAGCAATATGCTCGCTCACCCAGCTTTTCGCCGTACCGGGAAGTCCGTATAGCAGCAATGCGCGGTCTGTTACCAGGGTAGCTACTGCTATCTCCATCAGACGGCGGTTACCTATATATTTAGGTGAAACTTCAAATCCGTTCTTCAGTTTGCCACCCATCAGGTAGGTGACTACCGATTGCGGAGACATTTCCCAATTTTCGGGAACAGAGTTTGTTTCATTCTTTTTCAGTTCGTGCAGCTCTTCTGCGAATTGCTGTTCGGCATGTTGTCTAAGTAAGGTACTCATATTGTTTTGTATTATTTATTGTCATTAAACAAGCTGTTTATTTTTTCTTTCATTCTCATATATTCCGCTGTCAGTCGGCAGAATTTGGCAATGGCATGGTCGGCATCGTATGCCACTGCCTGTTGTTCCACTTTGGGCAACATCTCCGGAGGAAAGTATAGCGACAGGCGTTCTGCCATCTCTTTCGGATAATAGTAATAATTGCTATGGAACAATCTTTGTAAAGCTCGTGTGGAGAATTTTATTCCCCATTGCGTCCCGTCCGTATTATACCAGGGTTCGGGAATATAATTGCTCTTGCTGTCTGTCTGGAAGTTGATTTCTTCCCGTTGCTCCGGCGTCAGTAATCCCATCAGCGAAGAGGCATAGGCTTCATTTGAATCTTCTTTCAGGGTTTGATACGCCCACAGATTGTCACCGAAGTTTTCTATCGGCTGGCATAAGTTGAAGTAGGAACCGAATGGTGGTTTCTTTGCCAGTTTTGCGGCGGCTTTCTCCAGTGAACAGTCGTAAAACTCTGCCCAGAAACTGAGCGGTACACGTTCGGCGAGCTGGCGGAGCAGAAACTCTTCATCTTTTTCTTTCTTGTTGGAACTGACCTCTTCCAAACCCAATTTCTTCATCTCAGGTGTAAAGGTGATTTTATCGTATGACCAACCCAGCAACATCTTATAATGAAGTTTTCCACGCAGCAGGTCACAGTATGTTTTTACCAGTTCCGAGTCGGGCAGACTGCATAAGAGGCGACGGGCGGTTTCTTTTACATTACTGCTTCGGTCGGTAGTGGCAATCTCTTGCAGGAAGCTTTCATCCGCTTTACTCAGATTGGCGCGCAGGCATTGTATCAGTTCGTCGCGGTGGGCGGCAGATTCATTTTTCAGTTCGGTTTGCAGCAAGGCAAGTCCCTGTCCGGGGTTCTCTTTTCTCAGGCGTTGCAGCATCCGCTTTCGTTCTTCATGCGAGGCTGTTTCCCAGGTTTCGTTTCCGGTATCTCCCCAGTCCGGTAATTCCATGTGGGTAAGCAGCCAGCGTCCACGGTTACCTGTTAAGGAAGAAAGCAGTGCTTGCTCTTCGTGCTTATCGGGATTATTGCGGTCGTAGGCATGTGAGATTAGCGTCCGCAGATAGAATGGCGGAATAAGCTTGTTGCACCGGGCAGCTTTCCGGTAAGCATATAATAAAAGATACCGGTTCTGTTCATTGACCATCTGAATCAGCAGGTCGCCGATATTCCGGTCGAAATAGGGCAGACTGTCATCCGGAGCTTCATTCATGGTGATAGCTTCTCCGGTAGGTAACGGTTCCATTCCGGCACGGCTGTAGGCGAAAGTCAGGGCTGAAAACTGATAGAAAGCGTCTTCCGCATCTTCGCTCTTTTCTTGCAGCAGTCGGAAGTTTTCTTCCAGAGTTTCCGGTAAACCGTTTGGAATGAATTCTTTGGCAGCGGTTCCCAATAAGGCTGCATTAATGATTGGTTCAGTTACGTTCATCTCTCCAAATATAATAGTCAGATTGATACCACATTGAATTTAGCTCCCAGCAATTGGCGTCTGCCAGAAAGAAGGCGGCAAACGGCTTTCCACCCGTGACGGATAGAATGTCTGTTCGGGTGATGTCTTGCATCTGCACAGGCATCAGTTCATTGTTTGCATCCTGCACACAGAGTTGTTTCCCTTGAACAGCCAGTCGCAGATTTTCTACTAATACGGGTACATTTTCGGCAAATGGGTTCTGTTGCAGGGCTTTCCTGTATCGGGCGGTTGCTTCTTGCAGATTCGCACAGAAGTGTGGGGTAACCGCTTCTTCGGATAATTCACATTCTTTGAATAAGGCGCGAAGACTGCCTACTCCTTTATAATAACAGAGTTTTCCGTCGTAGGTACTGCCGGGAACAAGATTGAATTCCGCCAAGGTTCCGGGAACTGTGAAACTGAGATAGATGGCGAAACGATTGCTCCGACATCCGTATAGCCAGTAAATATCATTATTCAGCTCGTTTATCTTCTGACTTCTCTTATGGAGTACCAGCCACTGGTCGGTAATTGTTTCACCCGCCAGCACATCCTCTTTTGCTTGCGGATAACCTATCTGTGTGCGGATTTCCTGTTGCCACTCTTCCGGTTGCAGGTCCAGGTTCCGGTAACTCTTCATCAGGAGGTAGAGTTTTCCGAGTTGGTCGGTTAACTTGTATTTCCAACTTTCCTCGTAGAAGTTTATTTCCTGAATGGCTTTCAACCGATTGGCAAGTCCGGGAGCCTGGGCGTCTACCATACGGCGGGCAATACCGTCGAAAAGAGTATAAGCCCGTTCCGGTATATTGATTAACCCGTTGCGTAGCAGGTCTTTCAGCCAAATCTCCAGTTCATCAATACCGTTCAGCACCTTTTGGTGGCGCATAGCCTGACGTTTGGCTTGTGCAGCTTCATCTACAGGCGTGTCGCTTTTGGCTTTCTGTTCCTTCTTTTCGGCTTTTTCTTCCCGCTTGGAAAGCCAGGAAGTCACCCATTCCGGTTCGTCCGCTTCTTTGAACTGCTCTGCCTGTGCGGCATATAGAAATAAGAGTCCCAATCCATGCTTGCATGGAAACTTCCGGCTGGGACAGGAACATTTGAATGCTACGTTTTTTGTATCGATTACGGTCTGGTATGGAGTTTTCCCGCTTCCCTGGCAATGCCCCCAGATAGCACGGTCACTGTGTTCCAGCAACACCCACTTGGCTCTTGTCGCCAACCCTTTTCCGGCTTTTACGGAGGCTGCATCCGGGGCTAATTGTATGATTTGTTCTTCTGTTAGATTTAATAACATGATAATCTTAGTCAGCTATTAGTGTGTTTTTAGATTGCAAGTATAATGCTTTTTTTCTGTTTTTCAGATTTTTCGAAGAGAAGAGTTTTCTGTTTTTACCGGAAATCATTTGATCCGTATTCTTAAAGCCGGGAAAGATTCTGTAACTTTGCGGCAACAGGTATCACATACCTGCGAGTAATATATAAAACCGACTTGTATGGATTTTGAAACTTGCATAGCCTCTCATTCTTCAGTTCTGATGGAGGGGGCATTGGGAGAACGATTGAAGCGTGAGTATGGTCTCACCATCAATGGCAGTGTAGCTATGGCTGATTTGATTTATAGTCAACAGGGGCGGGTGGCATTGGAAACTCTTTGGCGGGGCTATATGGAGATTGCTGAAAAATACAATCTACCGTTCTTGGCTACCACTCCAACCAGACGGGCTAATAAGCAGCAAGTTATTCAGGCCGGATATGATGAGGCTATTATTGAGGATAATGTCAGGTTCCTCCGTAAGATAAAGGAGACATCAAATATTGAAATGTATATTGGCGGTCTGATGGGGTGTAAAGGAGATGCTTATACAGGCGCCGGTGCTCTGAACATTGAGGAAGCTCGCGACTTTCATCATTGGCAGGCGCAACTATTTAAACTTGCGAAAGCAGATTTCTTGTATGCAGGAATTATGCCTGTGTTGGCTGAGGCAACGGGTATGGCGAGGGCTATGTCCGATACCGGAATCCCCTATATCATTAGTTTTACCATCCAAAAAGACGGGAAACTTATTGATGGGCATACCATCGACTATGCTATCCGCTTTATCGACGATAATGTATCTCGCAAACCGGTGTGCTATATGACAAACTGTGTACATCCCTGCATCGTCTATGAAGCTCTTGCGCACAACTTTAACCAAACCGATACTGTCCGGACGCGGTTCATTGGCATTCAGGCCAACACTTCCGCATTGTCTTATAGTGAACTGGACGGTTCCGCTGATCTGCAATCTTCTTCTCCTGCCGACTTGGCTGAAGGTATGATGAAATTGAAATCAGAATATGATTTTAGGATATTTGGCGGCTGTTGCGGAACGGATGATACACATATGGAAGAAATCGCTAAGTCTATACGTTGAAGTTTGTAATGGAGGATTGAATCAATACCATTCTTTTTCGTATATTTGCCTCTTAACTTTTAAAATACCACAGTTATGAGAAAAGTACAACTATTGTTAGTTTGTTTAGTGCTTTCAGTGGCTGCTTCTGCTGCTGATAAGGTAATTAAGTTACCAAAGCCCAATTTGAATCGTGCCGGTACGGTAATGAAAGCATTGTCTGAACGTCAGTCTACACGTGAATATGCTTCGAAAGCATTGAGCCTTGCTGACTTGTCGGATTTATTGTGGGCTGCTAACGGAATCAATCGTTCGGAGTCTGGAAAGCGGACAGCTCCATCGGCTTTGAATAAGCAGGATGTAGATGTATACGTGATATTACCCGAAGGGAGCTATGTGTACGATGCGAAAAATCATCAGTTAAATCTGGTTTCTGAAGGAGATCACCGCGATGCTGTTGCAGGTGGTCAGACTTTTGTAAAAGCGGCTCCGGTATCTTTGGTACTGGTCAGTGATGTTTCTCTCTTTGGCGATGCTCAGAAACCACAAAATCAGGCGGTTGGAGCTATAGATGTTGGTATCGTTTCGCAGAATATCTCTTTATTCTGTGCTAATGCTAAATTGGCTACAGTGCCACGAGGTTCGATGGATGCCACTCAGTTGAAGAAAGTATTGAAACTGAAAGATAGTCAGATTCCTATGTTGAATCATCCTGTAGGGTACTTTAAATAATAGAATAAGAAATGAGGGTGTGTCGGAACTCTCATAAACTAAAAATCCCCCTCGCTACAACTATCTGTGGCGAGGGGGATTTAAATTTTGTTTATTTGGCATCTTCAATAATAGAGCAGATACTAACCCGGTTCCAGTCTGGTTCTGTGAACATGTCACCCACTCCCTGACCTTCGGCAGTAATACGTGACGGGTTGATTTTATACTTATTGACCAAGATTGTCTTTACGGCTTCGGCACGTGCTTTAGCTATTCTTGCATTGACTTCGGCACTACCTTCCGGTGAAGCGTATCCCTTAATCACCACTGTTGTGTTTGCGTGTTTCTTCATGTAAGAAGCTACACGTTCCACATTTGGCAACTGAGAGGCATCGACTGTAGATTTACCTTGTCTGAAAGTTACGATGGATTCCGGAATACGGCTGGTTTCCACTATTGTTTCAACAGGAACTACCCGGTTCTGTAAATTGTTGACTTCTTGTTGCAATGCGCTGATCTTCTGTGCGTCGACATTGATCTGACCATTTTTCTCATTCACTTGTGAGCGAAGATTATTGATAGAATTGTTAAGGTCGCTTATTTCAGCCGGATCATAGAGTTTAGCCAAGGTAAAGTGATGGCTTCCGTTGCTACCACCAAAGTGGTAAGCTACACCTGCCGTTAGTTCAAAGGCGGCATTGTTCACATTGAATCGGCTACGGTTGTAGTCGCCTTGCATATCATATACCAATGCTGGTTTGACTCCTATCGTCCAGGCTTTAGCTTCTCCGAGATTGAAGTTGAAATTCATTCCGAAGCGGCTGGACCAGGAGTTCACATCTCCAGGGCCGTCCATGTAGTAGTGCAGCCATCCCGCACCGGCTACGGCCTCTACTTCGAATATGCGCGGAGTACCTGTATAGCCTGCGAACAGGTTCATCAGGTTAACCTTACCCAATAAACTAAGGTCTGAGGCATCAAAAGCTGTCTTACTGTTCGAGGTGTTTATATATCCCATACCTTGAACTCCCAGTCCGAAAACGGGGGTAAGTTGCTTGGTAAGCTCAATTCCCAAAGCCGGGCGGGCATTCTTGAAGAAAGCGCTGTGGCTTACAGGAGTTATAATACCGGTTTTTAGTTCTATAGACCAATTGTCTGTGAATTTGCTGCCTTGTACGGTAGTCTGGGCATTTGCAGTCAATGCTGCTAAAACAAATGCTGATAAAATAATTGATTTTTTCATAATTGAAATGCATTAATAGTTGATACAATAAAATATAACATGCCCTGAAGTAGTTTATTTGTTTGCTCTTTTCAGGAATAAAGCGGGAGGGTTAGGTTGCAGATTTCTTGTTTGCTTTGATCTTTGTTAAGTTTAAAGTTAGTTTAATCATATAATCTACTCTTTCTCGAATCCCGTTCATTAACGTAACAGCGATTCTTTCTTTAAAAATTTAATTTTCTTCTTCATAATTCATTATTTTAAATTCATAATTAAGGTTGCTGTTCATTTGTAACAACATAATCTTTGAAACATGGTTCGATGTATGAAAGGGTAATTAACAATAATTTAATGATTGCTCAGAGATTCAATAAAAAGTTGGTTCAGGTTACTCTCACTACCCTCACTGCTGAAATATCTTATTGATAATTAGAATATTAAGTGTGGGTGAGAGTAAAAATCCAGCGTGAGGGTAAACCGCTTACTCTCACGCCGGATTTTTACATTTTTACATCATAACTTCTTCTGTTATACCGTAATACCCCACATTTGGCGCATATATCGGTTGGTTCTGTAATCCGATGTTTTTTAGCTTTCCTTCCCCGCGTAAACGGCGGATATGCCCCATTGCAGTCGATTTCATCATGCCGCATACCCTTTGGAAGTCACTTCTTGTCATCATGTGGTGCTGACTGAAGTAGATGGTTAGTCGGCTGTCTATTTCTTCGTCCGATAATTTGTTGGAGTGTCCATTGTGTTTTATATTCTTCAGTTTCACATTTCCGATTTCACTCCTCAGATCCTGATCCGCCCGGAATTTGATGCCTTTCAGCCTTACTTTCGTATTCTTCCGTTTTGTATCTTCTTTTATTTCTTCCGTGCAGGTCAGGGTAGGGTGGAAGTAACCGATACCATCCAGATGTACCTGTCTGCCCTCCGCCAGTTCTTCACCCATTGCATGAGACAGGGCGTCGAGCACGGCGGACACATCCGTTTCCGTCAGTGAACAACGTTCTTGGATTTTGCGTCGCAATCGGTCGGTTCCTGTTTTTCCATTCAGCGTGATGCGTGCATGAAGTTTCGTTTCTTCTTGTGGCTGGTTGGGAGCCACCGGGTTTTCGTACCATTCAAATAAGATTGCCATAGTTGCTTGTTTTAATTATAAGGTGTTAATTTGTTTTACATTAGGGACTATTCTGTTTCCTCCTAAGGAACATCCCGCTCACCCTTAGGAACGATTGGATATTAACCTTGGTCAACGAGCCTGTTAACCTTGGTTACTCGGCCTGTTGACCTTCATTAATGAGCCTGTTGACCAAGGTTAACACTCAATAAGACTTACTACAAAGATACAAAACAAGCAGGGCAAAGTCAAGTGATTCCCTGTCTTTTTTCAATTATTATTGAAGCTTTTACTTTGAAATGAATGGGCTGAACTTTTTTGAGATAAATATAGAATAATATACTTAAATACTTGACTTTCGCTTTTAGGAATGGTATCTTTGTAACTATTTAAAGGAATTATACTATATAAATAAAATTCAAAGCAAGTAATGATATGAAAATCACTTCAATAAGACATGACAAAGATACAGGCAGGGAAATGATGACCGTTTATGATGCCGATGTATTGATGGAGAAGATGAAAACGGAAACCAGAGACGGGTATGTAACGGGGTTACGAACTGTCATACCTCAGTTGGAAAGTAGTGGCTCTACATTCGTTCATATTGACAAACTTCCGCGTGTCTATCCTGCCGTGGAGTATGCCCGCACTAAAGACGGAGGGCGAAGGATGAAACAATACAATGGTCTGGTTCAGCTTGAAGTGAAGAAGCTGGCTGGACTGGCGGAAGCTGAACTGGTGAAACGTCAGGCGATGCTGCTTCCTCAGACGTTTGCCGCTTTTTGCGGTTCCAGCGGAAGGAGTGTGAAGATCTGGGTGTGTTTCGCCTTACCGGATGGAAACTTACCGAAGCGCGAACAGGAAGCTGCGCTGTTTCATGCCCATGCCTATCGCTTGGCGGTGAGTTGCTATCAGCCGTTGTTCCCGTTTCCCATTGCCTTGAAAGAGCCTTCACTGATGCAAAGCTGCCGGATGACGCTCGATGAACATCCCGGATACAATCCTCATGCGGTACCTTTCTGTCTGGAACAGCCATTCTCCATGCCCGGAGAACAGACCTTCCGGCAACGGCAGTTGGCTGAGAAAAATCCGTTGCTGAGGCTGGAACCGGGTTTTGAAACATCGCAGACCTTCACCATGCTTTTTGAAACCGCCCTCGATAAGGCGCTCCGGGATATGGAGAACTGGCGACGGGGAGATGACCTTCAACCGTTGCTTGTCCGCCTTGCGGAGTATTGCTACAAGGCGGGCATACCGGAAGAGGAAGTTGTGAGGCAGACGATTATTCATTATTATGCACAGGCGGAGGAGCAAACAGTACGTGCCATGGTTCATAATATTTACCAAGAGTCTAAGGGCTTTGGCTCTAAAACTATTTTGACTCCGGAGCAGGATACCGCTTTGCGTCTGGAAGAGTTTATGGAACGGCGCTATGAGTTTCGTTACAACACGGTGTTGAATGATCTGGAATACCGTCAGCGGGATTCCATTCATTTCTATTTCAGACCGGTGGATCGGAGGGTACGCAATACGGTGGCGATTAATGCCCTGAAAGAGGGGATTCGTGCCTGGGACCGTGACGTGGAGCGTTATCTGACATCAGAGTATGTGTCTTTGTACAATCCTGTTGAAGAATACCTTTGCAGTGTGGGGCGTTGGGACGGAAAAGACCGCATCCGGGCGCTTGCCAATCTTGTGCCATGCAATAATCCGCATTGGCGGGAGTTGTTTTATCGCTGGTTTCTCAGTATGGTGGCTCACTGGCGTGGGCTCGACCGCCAACATGGAAACAGTACGTCGCCATTGCTGGTTGGGGCACAGGGGTATCGTAAATCTACCTATTGTCGCATTATTTTGCCGCCTGAACTGCGTTTCGGATATACGGATAGTCTTGATTTTAAGAGCAAACAGGATGCGGAGCGTTATCTGGGGCGTTTTCTGTTGGTGAACTTGGATGAGTTTGATCAGATTAGCTCTAATCAGCAGGGCTTTCTGAAACATCTTTTGCAGAAACCTGTGGCAAATTTGCGGAAACCTTACGGTGCTACCATCCAGGAAGTGCGCCGTTATGCCTCGTTTATCGGTACCAGTAATCAGATGGACCTGCTTACCGATCCCAGCGGTAGCCGCCGTTTTATCTGTATCGAAGTGACTGCACCTATTGATACGAATGTCACCATCAACTACAAGCAATTGTATGCTCAGGCCATGGATGCCATTTATAAAGGTGAGCGCTACTGGTTGAATGATGAGGACGAAGCTATCCTGAAAGAGACCAACCGGGATTTTGAACAGGTCAGTCCGCTCGAACAGCTTTTCCACTGCTATTTCCGGGTGACGGAAGAAGAACGGGAAGGGGAATGGCTGACCGCAATGGAGATATTCAATTATCTACAGCAGAAAACCCGCGATAAACTGTCGGTCAGCAAAATAGGGCACTTCGGCCGTTCGCTGAAGAAATTGGATATTCCTTGTAAGAAGTCGAATAGGGGGACAGTGTATCATTTAGTGAGACTTGGATAATGGTTGAAACAATTCCTCAATTCTACAAGAGAATACAACGTTGCGATCCGAAACTGGATGCAACTTATTCTAAAGGGAAAGAATATTTCAATATCTTTTCCCGCCAGTGCAATTTCGGTACTGTGCAATTCAGCTATCGGGATTTCTATAAAGTAACTTTAATCATGGGTGTTGGGAAATTATATTATGCTGATAAATGGATTCTGGTAGATCGTCCGGCGCTGCTGTTTTCCAATCCTCTTGTGCCTTATGCTTGGGAGTCTGTCAGTGAAGAGCAGAGGGGTATGTTCTGCATTTTTAATGAGCAGTTTGTGCAATCCGAAGAGAAGAACGGCTCTTTGGCGAATACACCTTTATTTAAACTGACGGGTGATAAAGTCTTCTTCCTGGATGAATCTCAACTGATGAAAGTACAAAATATATATGCTCAGATGCAGGAAGAGATACAATCCGGTTACGCAGGTACACTTGATGTGTTGCGTTGTTATCTTCATTTACTGATACATACGGCCATGAGGATGCAGGATGCTAATCAGTATGAATCGCATCCGAATGCTTCACAGCGTATTGCAGAATTGTTTATGGAGTTACTGGAAAGGCAATTTCCGATAGATTATCCCCGTGCTGCATTAGTTCTGCGTACGTCGACTGATTATGCTAATCGGTTGTCTGTGTATGTGAACCATCTGAATAAGGTTATTAAAGAAACGACAGGAAAAACGACCTCAGTACTTATTGCAGAAAGAATCATCAAAGAAGCTGTTCAATATCTGCAACATAGCAATCTCTCTATTTCATGGCATTTGGACTGGGCTTTGAGTCTGTTTCCTACTTTACTAAGTTCTTTCGTAAACATACAGGTAAGTCGCCAATTGAAGTTAGGGGGAAGGTAAATATTTGATTTGTACAAAGGATGATTTGAATAGTGCTTATCTGTCCGTACGCTAACACCTAACTTTACACCGAAATGAAATATTAAAATTATGAAGTACAGAAAATTAGGTAAAATAGATGTACGACTTTCCGCTATCGGACTGGGTTGTATGGGAATGAGTGCTGCGTATGGAGTGGCGGACGAAAAAGAGAGTATCGCAACGCTGCATCGTGCCTTGGAATTGGGTATAAACTTTTGGGATACGGCTGATGTGTATGGTAATGAAGCCAATGAGGAACTGCTTTCGAAGATGGTAAGTGAAAAAAGAAACCGGATTTTTATTGCTACGAAGTTCGGCTTTCGTTTACATAATAATCAAGGCCAATAGCGTCCCAGTTTACTTTCGGAGTCTTGGCCGAGAACCACAGTTTCAGTTTGGCTGCCAGTCCAGGATTAGCTTTAGTCCATTCCCTGAGATATTTCTTCCTAGAAATATAAACATAAATCGTCTGGTTCATAGCATCACCCAAGCGGGCTTTTAGGAATTTGGCAGCGATGGCAGCGCCTACTGTAAGGGTATGTCCCTGTCCCAGCGGGCCGGAAATATTTTCAATACCACGCATGATGTTCACTTCGGGATGCCCTGGAGTCGGGCTTCCCTACTGGCGGAACTGTGCCAGTTCTTCTATGGTAAACTTGCCAGTCAGTGCCAATGTGGAGTACAACATCGGCGACATGTGACCCGGATCAAGGAAGAAACGGTCACGACCTTCCCAATAGGGATTTTCAGGATCATATACTAAAAACTCAGAGAAGAGCGCGTTCATAAAATCAACACCCCCCATGGCTCCGCCCGGGTGTCCGGAATTGGCTTTCTCTACCATTGAGGCAGCAAGAATACGGATATTGTTTGCTGCACGATTCATTAAATGTTTTTCATTCATCTTTTTATTGTCCATTATTTATTGTTCTTAAGACTCTGATCAATTTCGACAGGACAAAAGTAGAGAATGGCTTTAAAACTTTTTGCATTAATAGGTTGCAAGATTATTTAAGAGGGTTACGTGTTAGACTTTTATATCTTGCGCAACATAGACAAAGAGAAATGTAACGCTATGTTTATAGTGTGTACTATAGCTAAAGATATGTGTTTCATGTTTTTATTAGAATTTGCTGCCTGTGGGGTATCTTTGCGACAAAGAAAAGAGAAAATGCCATGAATTACAGAATTATCTTAATCTTATTTACGCTACTAGCCGTCGCAAGTGTGAATGCTCAAGATAAGTTGTACAGCAACACTTTCCCTCTATGTGATGTCAAACCGTTGGATGGTTCTTTCAAGCATGATTGTACATTGAATATAAAAGTTCTTCTTCAATATGATACAGATCACTTGTTGGCTCCTTATCTAAAAGAAGCCGGATTGATCCCCAAAGCGGAGAGCTTTGAAAATTGGATTGGGTTAGACGGATATGTAGGCGGACACTATCTGGCCGCTTTGGTTATTCATTATGCTGTAACAGGTGACAAAGCCTGCAAGGAAAAAATGGACTACATGATTGCCGAACTGAAACGCTGTCAGTTGCAAAATGGTGATGGATATGTGGGGGATGTTCCGGGCGGGAAGAAAATTTGGGCTGAAATAAAAAAAGGAAATGCCGGAGTTGTATGGAAAGTATGGGTTTCTTGGTATAATCTACATAAAATGTATGCCGGATTAAGGGATGCGTGGCTATATGGAGGAAATGAAGAAGCGCGGAAAATGTTCCTTGATTTGTGTGATTGGGGGGGTAACCGTCATCGCTCCTCTCAATGAAGAACAGATGGAACAAATGCTTGCCAATGAGTTTGGAGGAATGGATGAAATTTATGCAGATGCTTATCGGATGACAAAAGAGAAAAAATATTTGGATGCGGCCAAACGTTTTTCTCATAAATGGCTTTTTAATAGTATGGTTGTACATGTGGATAACTTGGATAACAAACATGCCAATACGCAAGTGCCTAAAGTTGTGGGCTACGCCCGGATTGCGAAAGTTGATAAAGACAAACAATATGCGAATGCTGCCGATTTCTTTTGGGACAGGGTGGTCAATCATCGTTCTTTATCGTTGGGAGCCAATAGTCGTCGGGAACATTTCGCTCCGGCAGATGATTGTAAAAGTTATGTGGAAGACCGGGAAGGACAGGAATCATGCAATATGAATAATATGTTGAAACTGACAGAAAATTTATTTCGCATGAATCCATCAGCAAAATATGCGGATTTTTATGAACGCGCTTTGTATAATCACATATTATCCACCCAACACCCGGAGTATGGAGGTTATGTTTACTTCACACCTGTGCGCCCCGCCCATTATCGTGTCTACTCATCACCCAACAGTGCTATGTGGTGTTGCGTTGGAACAGGTATGGAGAATCATGGGAAATATGGAGAATTTATTTATACCCATGTTCATGATTCACTGTTTGTCAACCTGTTTATAGCATCAGAATTGAAGTGGAAAGAAAAGGGAATAGTTATAATGCAGCAAACCAATGTGGTGGACAGAACCTGTCATTGATGGTATGTTATTGGGGAAATGAAACAGAGAAACACTCTTCTGATATCCTGGTTGACGACCAACTGCTATTAGAAAGAAACGCAACGGGAAAATGGAATCGGAAAGAGTTTGTGAATGAGGAGTATGCCATTCCTTCAATCATGACAGACGGCAAGGCATTCATTACCGTCACCTTTCGTAGCAAATTAAACACCGCTACTGGCGGGATATTTTATATTCGTTTATTAAAAAAAGAAAGATGATTATGAGAAAGACAATTATTTCATTGTTGCTTCTGTCCGCCACTTGGGGGTATGGGGCCACTAATCCGCAGCAATCGGTATCGGTAGATACGGCAACTGTATTTACTAATCCTGTCCTTTGGGCAGATGTTCCTGATCCGGATGTTATCCGCGTAGGGGATATTTTTTACCTGATGAGTACCACCATGCACCTGATGCCGGGTGCTCCCGTGATGCGTTCAAAGGATCTGGTGAACTGGGAACTGGTCAGTTATTTATTTGACAAGTTAACAGATACTTCCAATTATGATTTGAAAAACGGAACGGTATACGGTAGGGGACAATGGGCAACTTCCATCCGTTATCATAACGGGAAGTACTATGCCTATTTTTCACCGAACGACAAACCTTACAAAGGGTATGTTTATTCAACTTCCGATCCTGCAGGAAAATGGCAGTTGGTATCACGTATTCCCCATTTTCATGATGCTTCTCTCTTTTTTGACGATGATGGTCGGGTTTATATTTTTTATGGAACTGGGCAATTGAGGGAGTTGAAAGCTGATTTGTCTGGCGTTAAGGAGGGCGGTGTGGATATGCATATTTTTCAGAAAGATGCGGAAGAAACCGGCCTGTTGGAAGGCAGCCGGGCTATCAAGCATAATGGAAAATATTATCTGTTGATGATTTCCTGGCCAAAGGAAGGGCATCGCAGACAAGTATGCTATCGGGCCGATAAGATTACCGGACCGTATGAGAAACGTGTTATATTGGATGACGCTTTCAATGGTTTCCCGTATGTGGGACAAGGCACTATTGTAGATGATGCCAAAGGAAACTGGTACGGGGTGATTTTTCAAGACCGTGGCGGAGTGGGACGTGTGCTTACTTTAATGCCTTGCCGCTGGGAAAATGGTTGGCCGATGTTAGGAGATAAAAAGGGATGCGTACCGAAGATAATGGAGAAACCCATTCAAGGCTGTCCGCCTGTTCCATTGGTGGTTAGTGATGATTTTTCTGATAAAGAGATGAAGATGAACTGGCAGTGGAACCATAATCCGGTAAATGATGCCTGGTCTTTGAGTGAACGCCCCGGATATTTACGTTTGAAAACAAACCGTATAGTAGATAATCTTTATGCTGCACCCAATACGCTGACTCAGCGTATGGAGGGTCCCAAGTGTAGCGGTGTCATCGTATTGGACACCTCTCATATGAAAGAAGGCGATGTAGCCGGTTTCAGTGCTTTCAACGGACATTCAGGGCTTTTATCGGTCATAGCTGATGGAAACAAAAAATATCTTACGATGAACACTAATATCGTGGATTTGCGTAATTCCGATAAAGCAATACTGGGAGTAGAGAAGTCTGAAAAGGAGCGGGTGGAATTGAAGCAGAACCGGATTTATCTCCGTATTGACGGTGATTTCCGTTTGGGACAAGATATCGCTACTTTTTATTATAGTTTTGACAACAAAGCATGGAAGAAAATAGGAACGGATTTCAAAATGAGATTTGATTATATGAAACTGTTTATGGGTACTAAGTTTGCCCTCTTTAATTACGCCACGAAAGAACTTGGTGGATATGTGGATATTGACTTCTTTCATTACACTAAAGACGGGAAATGAAGAAAAAGACTATTTTGATTAGTTTGGGAATTCTCCTTATTTGTGTCGGTGCGTTTTTTGCATAGGAAATTCCTTATGGAAAAATAGATACCATTACGTATGTTTCGAATACGGTATGAACTAACCGCAGAGCATTGGTTTATACCCCTCCCGGTTACGATGGTCAGAAAAAATATCTGGTACTGTACTTGCTACACGGCATCGGGGGGATAAAAAGGAATGATACACTTAGGGTGCTCCCCATCTGATACTGGATACTCTCATTGCACGGCGAAAAGCCTTGCCTATGGTTATGGTGTTTCCTAATGGACGTGCTCAAAGAGATGACAGGCCTATAGGGCAATATTCAATTATTGTTCAAACCGATGTATCAACAACAAATTAATGAATACAGCACTCCTGACGGCACAATGTAGCATGGATAAAGAAAAATGTAGCGATGCTTTGGAAAGATGTATCACTGATAAAGATACATGTAGCGTGATTCTTCTAAGATTTCATTTTCATGGTCTACCTTTGCATCATGACAGAGGGAAAGGTCGTTTTCAATAGGTAGAAAAGCATTCCGGTTCATAGGGTGACCGGAATTGCTTTTGTTTAAAAAAACTTTTAAATTAATATCCATGAACACACAGAATCAAAAAGTTTCAATAACCGAGAAAATCGGTTACAGCTTGGGGGCGGCAAATCTGATCTTCCAGATGATGATGATTTACCAGACTAAATTCTATACGGATATATTCGGGCTTGAAGGAGCCGTTGCCGGAACTGTGATGCTGCAGGATGTATCATGACAATAGAACCGTCAAGTAATAGTACTGAATGGTAGAAAAAGAGGTCCTATTTCACCTTGTGGATAGTACTTTTCTCTCTCAATGTATCTTATCTAAAGATTTGTGTAACGTTAGAAAATAAGTTTGTAACATTCTTAAAGATGTTCGTAACATGATTGTGACATGGAAAATAAACTGAATCTTAAATTTGCAATGATAAAGGCCCTGTTCTAATAGGAGAGACACATAAATGAAAAACACTTTCCTTTATTGCGGCTTAGACTTAGAAATCTAACTTATAAATGAAATGTAATGAAGAAGAATCTAATTTTTAAACGATGGTTAACCATACTATTCTCCATATATATTATGGTAGGCGTATCAACTTCGTGTAATCCCATGAAAAAGAACCAAGATCTTCCCCTTATCGGGAAATCTGTAGCTCTCTTCGACAATTTCAACTACAAAGGTGAAGATGACTTCTATGTATCAAATCCTCTGTCGGATAAGAAATGTTTCTACAATCCGATTTTACCAGGATGGTATTCCGATCCGAGTGTCTGTACTAATGGTGAGGGGGATTATTTCTTGGTAACTTCCACTTTCTCTTATTTTCCGGGAGTTCCTATTTTTCATAGTAGAGATTTAGTAAATTGGAGACAAATAGGTCACGTATTGAACCGTCCGTCACAATTGGTAAAACTGGAAGGTCAGGGAATCAGTGGTGGAATTTTTGCTCCTGCTATCAGCTATAATCCGAAGAATAAGACCTATTATATGATAACCACCAATGTTGGTGCAGGTAATTTCTTTGTGAAGACTCAAAACCCATTCGGTGAATGGTCTGAGCCGATAATGCTTCCGACTATTATAGGAATTGATCCTTCTTTCTTCTTTGATGAAAACGGTAAAGCATACATTGTTAATAATGACGATGCTCCGGATAACAAACCTGAATATAGCGGTCATCGAACTATTCGTATACAGGAATTCGATGTAAACACAGATAGGACTATAGGTCCGCGTAAGGTTTTAATAAATAAAGGTGCCCGTCCCGAAGATAAGCCGATTTGGATTGAAGGTCCACATCTATATAAAATCAATGGGAAATATTTTTTAATGGCTGCCGAGGGGGGAACCGAAGGTTGGCATTCTGAAGTGATTTTCCGAAGTGATTCCCCCATGGGCAAATTCACTCCTTGGAAGAATAATCCAATTCTGACTCAAAGACATCTGCATCCGGAACGTCCTAATCCTATCACTTGTGCTGGACATGCCGATTTGATCCAGGCAAAGGAAGGAGATTGGTGGGCGGTCTTCTTGGCTTGCCGCCCTGTCAACAACAAATTTGAAAATCTGGGGCGTGAAACTTTCCTTATGCCGGTCAGGTGGAGCGAAGACGGTTTCCCCTATATGACACAGGGTGAAGACCTGATTCCTATGATTGCCTATCGTGAGGGAGTGGAACGGGACAGCACCGTGACCTTTGGTAACTTTGAAGTAAAAGATGACTTCGATGATACAGCGTTGGAAATGAACTGGCTGACTTTACGAGCTCCAGCCACTGATTTATATTCATTGGACGAGACTCCGGGATATCTGACATTAAAATGTGCCGATATAAGTGCTACGGAAAAGAAGACCCCGGCTTTTATATGCCACCGCATGCAACATCACAAATTTGAATGTACCACGCGTATGTTGTTCAATCCAAGTGATACGGAGGCAGCTGGACTACTATTATTCAAAGATGAAAAACATCAATATTTTCTGGCTGTAAGTAGAGACGGAACCGACAAATGTGTTTCTCTGCGAAAGGTCGATGAAACTGAGACAAAAACATTAGCCAGCCGGCCTATAAGCGAGGAGGTGAAGACGATGAACCTGAAAGTTATCTCGACAGGTACCCAATATGATTTTTATTATTCGACCGAAGCCGAAGATTGGAAGTTACTTTGTAAGAATGTGGATGCATCCTACCTTTCCACTGCCGTAGCCGGAGGATTTACCGGAACAACAATCGGTATGTATGCAACTAAAAAATAGCCACATTAAAGAAGATATAAAATAAGTGACTATTGAATAAAACTACTTCCTGAGCGGAAGTTGCCTAAGCAAAAGAATAATTATTCTAATAATAACATTTTAACAATTAATTATTAATAACATGAGAAACTCAATTAATCTGAGGCTGCTTAGCCTTACATTATTGTTGTGCTTATTTCCAACGTGGATAATTGCACAAAGTCTTTCTATCAAAGGAAGTGTGAAAGACACAATGGGCGAACCTATAATTGGTGCTAATGTACTAATTGCAGGAACTACCAATGGAATTATAACCGATATAGATGGAAACTTTACTCTTACAGTTCCAAAGAATGGGGAATTGGTTATATCATATATAGGTTATCAAACTCAAACTGTTAAGCTAAATAAACAAACAACCATTGAAATTATTTTAAAAGAAGATGCAGAAGCTTTGGAAGAAGTTGTTGTTGTCGGATATGGAAGTCAAAAGAAAGCGACACTGACCGGTTCGATTGCCAATGTTGCTGGAGCAGAGATTGCCAAAAGCCCGTCAGTTAACTTGGGGAGTTCTTTGGCCGGTAAGCTTCCAGGTCTTATAGTGAACCAGCGTTCAGGACAGCCTGGTGATGATGATCCTTCAATGAAGATTCGTGGACGTGCCTCTTTCGCCAGCGATAATGGTCCATTGGTTATTATTGATGGTATGGAGCGTGGCAACATGACCCGACTGAATCCGGATGATATTGAGAGCTACACTGTCTTGAAGGATGCGTCAGCCGCCATTTATGGAGCACGTGCTGCCAATGGTGTAATCTTGATTACCACAAAAAAGGGAACAAAGGGAAAGCCACAGTTCAGTTTCTCTCAAAATGTAGCGCTCTCCGCACCTACCGTTAAGCCCAAAGTATTGAACTCAGCTGAATATGCTGAAGCATTCAACGAGGGTTATTGGTATCGTTTGGGCCGTCCCGAGTCAGGTTATACACCTTACTACTCTGACGAAGCCATTCAGAAATATAGAGATGGCTCAGACCCTGTATTGTATCCAAACACCAATTGGTTGGATGAAACAATGAAGAGCCATTCTATGCAATACGTTACAAGTATGCAAGTAACGGGAGGTACAGATAAGGTTAGTTATCTGCTCTCATACAGATTTCTGAAACAAGGGTCAGGCTATCACCACAATCCTATTGATTATAGGCAGCACACTGTACGTGCCAATATATCTGTTGAGATGAATGATTATCTGACTATTGGTGCCAACATCAGTGCCATGATACGTGACAGGATGACTACTCCTACATACCAAAGCGACAATTTCTGGAATATCGTCCATGCCAGTCCTACTCTTGTTGCCCGTTATCCCAATGGCCTCATTGGGCCAGGACGTTTGACAGAGAATCCACTTCTGCTGGATAGAAGAGGTTATCAGAAAATGAATAATACCCCTGTAAGTTCTTCGTTTACAGCTACTTTAAAAATACCGTATATAAAGGGATTGAAAGTTGAAGGTTCTTTTAATTATGACTTTAACAACCAGTTCCAGAAAAATGTGAGAACCCCATATACTTATCATGAATATAATGTTAATACCGGAGAATATGAGGAGAAAAAGGGTACAGGCTCTAATTCTTCAGTCATTCAGGTACAGGACGAGAGCTGGAAATGGACTACTTTGATGTGGAATACTCGTTTGGTGTACGAGACGACCATCAAGGAAAACCATAATATTAGCGCAATGTTGGGTATAGAGCAGCAACAGGGCACTTCTAACTGGATGAAAGCTTATAGAAAGAACTTCTTGACATCTTTATTGCCGGATATTGATCGTGGCAGTTCTGCAGCAGAAGATAAGGATAATGGAGGTAATTCAGGAAGAGACGGACGTAACAACTACTTCGGACGTCTCAATTATGATTACCGTTCAAAATATATGGCAGAATTCATCTTCCGTTATGACGGTTCCCATAAATTCCCAGAAGGTAAGCGATACGGCTTCTTCCCAGCTGCCTCATTTGGATGGCGAATTTCAGAAGAACCATTCATGAAAAACTTGTTCCCAGATATTGACCAACTTAAACTGCGTTTCTCTGCAGGACAGACAGGCTATGACAGTGTTGACGCCTATCAGCATTTGCAGACATATTCCATTGGCGGAAATTACGTATTCGGCACAACAGATACAAGTGGTATCCAGGCAGGAGTCATGCCCAATTCTGATATTACATGGGAAGTAAGTACCAAATATGATTTAGGTTTTGAAGGTGGATTTAAGAATGGACTGATTGGTTTCAACCTTACCTTGTTCCAGGAAAACCGTTCAAGTATTTTGGCATCACGAAACCTCTCCATTCCCGGAACACTGGGCTTCACTGGATTACCAAATGAAAATATCGGTAAGACCCGCAACAGAGGCTTTGAGCTCGAACTCAGCCATAGAAACCGTGTGAACAAAGATTTCTTCTATGAGATTATTGGAAACATCGCTTATGCAAAGAGCAAGATCATCTATATGGATGAGACACCTAACACGTTCGAGTACAGAAACCAGACCGGACGTCCAATCGGTGCCGATCTCTTTTATAAGGCAGATGGCATTTTCCATACTCAGGAAGAACTTGACAACTATCCTCATGCTGCTGGAACACAAGTCGGAGATATCAAGATCGTCGATTTGAATAAAGACGGTAAGATTGATTCTGATGACCAGTACCGATTCGGATATACAAACACGCCTCGTACGGTTTTTGGACTAACTACAAATTTCCAGTATAAGAATCTTGATCTTAGCCTTTTCTTCCAGGGACAAGCGGGTGCTTACAATTACGATGACCGTTTTGAAATTCTCGGTAATGCATCTTACGACAATGCATACGCTGAGCGTGCAAAGAACCGTTGGACTGTTGACAATCCCAATGGAACCATGCCACGTTCAGACGGCTACCAGCCAGGAAAGTCAACATTCTACTTGCAGGATGCTACATTCATTCGTTTGAAGTCTGCTGAATTGGGATATACACTTCCGAAAATATGGATCTCAAAGATTGGATTAACAGATTTGAGAGTGTATGTCAGTGGATTTAACCTGTTGACATGGGCTAAAGAGATCAAGCATATTGACCCAGAAATTAGTGACGGCAGCTTGAACTATCCTCAGCAGCGTGTAATAAACTTCGGTTTAAACGTTAAATTTTAAAATAGAATAAAATGAAAAAGTATTTAATAATTTCTGCTATTGCATTATTTTCGTCTTGTTCTGATATTTTGGACATCACCCCATCTGACAAAATTACAGATGCGGCAGTTTGGACAGACGCCAATCTGGTATCAGCATATCAGGTAGAATTGTACAATTGTGTACAGAACGGTTTCAGAAGTTGGAATGATTGGCTGTCCAAAGGAACAGATGAAACCTATCCTTCCATCAACTGGGGACCAAGTATGTACCAGTGTGGTGAAATGACTCCTGATAATATCGGTTCTTTGGATTATTGGAATACAGGATACCAGTATATCCGAAAGATTAATCTGTTCATTGAAAAAATGAATAATACTACCCTCAATATGGGTAATAAGGATTGTCTGGTAGCAGAAGCAAAATTTTTGAAGGCATGGATTTATTTCCAATTGATTACCCGCTATGGCGGAGTGCCTATTATCAATGAATGTTACAGTCTTGAGGATGCCTCTTCCGTTACGTTCACTCGTAACACCCTTGATGAGTGTGTAACCGAAATCGAGAGACTGATTAATGAAGCCATTCCGGCTCTTCCTCAAACTTATTACACCGACAACGCCAATTTTGGTAGGGCTACCCAGGACGTATGTCGTGCATTGCTGTCACGTACTTATCTCTATATGGCATCTCCACTGTTCAATCCAAGCAATGATAAGGCCAAGTGGCAGAAAGCAGCTGACGCTGCAAAAGAATTCATGGATAAGGCCGGTAATACCTATGAGTTGTATCCTGATTATGGCGAAAGCTTCAGATTGACTTCCGGAATATTGAACAAAGAGTGGATTTGGGGTCGTAACTTTACCTCTACCAATGGACACGATGCTCCTATGGATAATTTGGGACGCCGCTGGGGAGGCTATGGAGGATGGTTCGCAAGCAATGGTCCTTCACAAAACTTGGTGGATGATTATGATATGCAGTCAACCGGTCTGCCTGCATTCAAATGGGTGAACGGCGAGAAGGTGCTTAATGAGGAGTCCGGCTATGATCCTCAGAATCCTTACGCTGACCGCGATCCACGTATGGATGCTACTGTAATTCATGACGGTGCCGTTTATCGTGATGTTACTCATGAAATGTGGATTGCCGAAGATCAACAGACCTGGGGATATGACTCTTATAAGCAAAGTGGAGATAACCCACGTACAAACTATGTGCTCCGTAAGTTTATGCCAGAAGCTGATCAGGCTATTGGTTGGGAGATTAAATGTGTCATTCCATGGCCATACTTCCGTCTTGCTGAAATCTATTTGAATTATGCGGAAGCTATGTTCGAATTGGGTAATGAAGATGCTTGCAGAGAGTATATGAATAAGGTGCGTAGCCGTGTTAACATGCCGGGTATTTCTTCTACTGTGACAGGAGAGGATCTGAGACAGCGTCTTTATAATGAGCGCCGTGTAGAATTTGCTTTCGAGTCTCATAGAATTTTCGATGTGCGTCGTTGGAAGATTGCGATGGAGACTGAAAACAGAGATATCTATGGTATGGATATATATCTGGATACTAACACCGGCAGAAAGAGATATGAACCGGTGAAGCTGTATGACAAGAAGGGTAAGTTCACAGAAAGAATGTACATGATACCTGTTTCGAATGACGAGTTAAGGAAGAATAACGGCACTCTGGAACAGACCTCTACATGGATCGATTATTAAACAGACTTATTGAAGGTAAGTAGTATTTTTAACTATCCATACTTGTAAAACGATTAAAGAATAATTGTTTTGTAGGTAAAAACAAGTAGGATGAGAAGATTTATGTTTTCATCCTACTTTTGTTTATACCAAAACAAAAAGAATAATATCGAATTTATATTGTTATAATACAAATTTTGATATATATTCATGATCAATAATGTAAAATAGAATGTATATCTTGTAGATAACAAATTGTAAATATGAAAAAAGGAACTTTATTAATAATGCTATGCATTGCCACTATTTCTATCAGAGCTCAAGAACTAAAACTATGGTACAGTCGTCCGGCAAATAACTGGACCGAAGCTTTACCTTTGGGCAATTCACGCTTGGGAGCGATGGTGTTCGGCGGAATCGCCCGCGAGGAATTGCAATTGAATGAGGAAACTTTCTGGGCCGGATCACCCTACCATAACAACAATTCCAAGGCATTGGAGGTGCTTCCGCAAGTCAGAAGATTGATTTTTGAGAAGAAGAATCGCGAGGCGCAACGCCTGATTGACGAGCACTTCTTCACTCCATGGCATGGCATGAGTTATTTGACATTGGGTAGTCTTTATTTAGATTTTCAAGGACATGAGAAAGCCACCGATTTTTATCGAGATCTTAATCTGGAAAATGCCACGGCAACCATCCGTTATAAAGTGGACAGCGTGACTTATACGCGTACAGCCTTTACTTCTTTTACAGACAATGTCATTATCTTACATATGCAAGCTTCTCGTGCAGGGGCACTCACTTTCTCTGTTTCACATACCGCACCTTTGGTATCTCAGCCAACCACGAAAGGTGGCAAACTGGTTTTACGGTGCGAAGGACAGGAACAGGAAGGAGTACAGGCTGCACTGAAAGCCGAGTGTCAGGTGCAGGTAAAGACGGATGGTGTGGTAATAACATCAAACAAAATGTTGGAAGTAACCAGAGCTACAGAGGCAACCTTGTATATATCCGCTGCAACGAATTTCGTAGATTACAAGACTATCAGCGGCAATGCTTCCAAACGGGCGGCAGAATATCTGAAACGTGCTCTGCGCATACCTTATAATGAAGCATTGGAAAATCATATTATGGCTTATCGCAAGCAATTCAACCGTGTATCCCTTTCGTTGCCAGCTTCAGCCCAATCAGAATTGGAAACTCCTGTGCGCATCCGGGATTTCAAGAACGGAAAGGATCAAGCTATGGCGGCTTTACTTTTCCAATTCGGACGTTACCTGTTGATTTCCTCCTCACAGCCCGGTGGACAACCGGCCAACTTACAAGGGATATGGAACCACAGCACGCATGCTCCGTGGGATAGTAAATATACCATCAATATCAACACGGAAATGAACTACTGGCCTGCCGAAGTCACCAATTTGAGTGAATGTCACTCGCCACTGTTCAGTATGCTGAAAGATTTGGCGGTGACAGGAGCTGAAACGGCTCGTACCATGTATGGATGCCAAGGATGGATGACACATCACAATACCGATTTGTGGAGGATAGCCGGTGCCGTAGATTTTGCAGCGGCCGGTATGTGGCCTAATGGCGGTGCATGGTTGGCCCAGCACATCTGGCAGCACTATTTGTTTACAGGCGACCGTCAGTTCTTGAAAAAATATTATCCCATTTTGCGTGGAACCGCCCGCTTCTATCTGGATTTTTTAGTGGAACACCCCGAAACCGGATGGATGGTCACCGCTCCCTCGGTATCTCCTGAACATGGTCCCATTACTGCCGGATGTACAATGGACAACCAAATTGCAGCCGATGCGTTGAGGAATACATGGCTCGCCGCACAGATTCTCGGAGAGCCAACTGTTTTTCAAGATTCGTTGAAACAGATGTTACGTAAACTTCCACCTATGCAAATTGGACGGCATAACCAAGTGCAGGAATGGTTAGATGATATAGACGACCCGAAAGATGAGCATCGGCACATATCCCATTTGTACGGACTTTATCCCAGTAACCAAATTTCACCTAATCAACACCCCTTACTGTTTCAAGCTGCCCGGAACACGTTACAACAACGCGGAGACATGGCCACCGGATGGAGTATCGGCTGGAAGATAAACTTTTGGGCGCGTATGCTGGATGGCAATCACGCTTACACCATTATCAAAAATATGTTGAGCCTTTTACCTAACGATGCCTCATCCAAAGAGTATCCCGAAGGAAGAACCTATCCAAACCTGTTCGACGCTCACCCTCCTTTTCAAATTGACGGCAACTTCGGCTATACTGCCGGAGTGGCGGAAATGTTGTTGCAAAGCCATGATGGTGCGGTACAACTGCTACCAGCACTTCCCGATTCATGGAATGAGGGAAGCGTAAAAGGATTAGTGGCACGTGGCGGTTTTGTGGTGGATATGGAATGGAAAGGCTCACAACTTGTTC
>ERZ773104.264-NODE-264-length-84231-cov-7.159107_pt1 | contig 84231 bp, 94 predicted proteins | sample MGYA00511920_ERZ773104 | MGnify/ENA primary metagenome ERZ773104 (study PRJEB29015, sample SAMEA2737857) | human gut metagenome | biome: human gut; feature: human-associated habitat; material: faeces | place: China | collected 2012 ... | reverse complement strand
CATAATACGCTGCTCCCACACAGGGCCTTGTCTTTCATATTTTTTAGCCGTTAGACCTGGATCACACCAAGCCCGAGCTGTCCTGTCCGATCTTGTCGACTGCCGGATTGCTGAAAAACTGCTTGTATGCATGGATCATGCGGCATTCATTCTTCTTTCATGCGTCCATTCCAGCGAAAGTGGTTCAGGTTCTGTCTGTCAGGCTGCAGCCGTGAATCCCATGCGACCACTCAGTACGCGGCATCCGAACCAGCCGAAGACCATGCTGTGGAGCGAATCGTCAGGATTCGCAGGTCCATGCCTCCAGACACGTTTGCTCACACCGCGGTCTTCCCCGATGACTTCCTGACGGATATTCAGGATGTCCCTGGCGAATGGTTCGAATTCCTCCCAGCGAAACGTGCGTATGTACCCGGCTTTCATGTCCATGAAAAAGGCATCGATGAGAGCCGTCCTGTTCACGGTATAGCGCATCGACCTTTCGTCCCATTTGTAGGGTGCCGAGGCGTCAGAATACATGATCGGGATAAGGCGCATATGGGCAGGTATCTTTCCGGCCAGAGCAGACATGGCGAAATTACCACCGCCGTGGTCGCCGCAGACCATATGGACGCCGAACCGCACCAGCCACATGGCGATCTCATCCACGTGGTTTGCCGGTTCGCCCTCACCAAATATTTTCCCGAAGATTTTCTTGTAGAGCGGTTGCTCAGGGTAGCATGCGTAGATACTAAGCACGGTTCGGCTCACGCCCAGGACCCCTCCCCCGCCCCAGTCGATGCCGGCGACGATGAATCTGGCTCCATCAGCATTCTCGGGGCACAGCTTGTCCATAATGGGCAATGACGGGATACACATCGCCTGAACCATCTCCCTTGTGATCGGAGATGTCCCTTCCCCATTTGGCAAGCCCATGACTTCATTGTCAAACTTGACATCGGAGTATACTTCGCGCTTTTCAAGGAGACGCTTCCACTTCTCCTCGGAGTTGCAGTGCATGGGCATGATTATCTGAGGGATCCAGTATCCGTCGGCAAAAGGTTCTTTGCCTTCCGTACCAGGGTTGAAAGGCACCCATACACCGGAAAACGTATTGAGGGCATGTCCGCATTTTTTGCAGATGAGGCCCTTCAAGCCGATATTCTCAAGCGAAGGCCTGTTCCACGTATTGCAGCCTTCACATTTGATGCACCAGGTATTCTGGGTCGACTCCCCCCAGAGGAATTCCAGAGGGGTATTCAGGCTCTTGCTCGTACCGGCATAGGTGAAGCGCGGATTCGGAGCTGCTGACAGGCATTCTTCCGCGTCGATCATGGCATCCCACAACATGTCCTGGACTTCGTCGAGATACATGTCCTGCCCTGACCGGCCGCGTACACGGTCAGCGGACTCCGAAAAGTAACTCATGATGATCTCGGAGTAATTGGCAAGGAACTTGTTGTATACGTTGTCAATAATCCCCTTTCCCTTGAGCAGGTTATGGTACACATAAGGGCTCTGCTGCAGCATGGGATTCAGTTTTGAGGTTGAGAAAGAGGCTGTCTGGGCAGCGGATGAGTTGCAATAGATGATTTGCTTGTATGGTGATGTCGTGGCCCTGGTGCAAATGTCGGAAGCGATCACGGTTGTTTTTGATACCTGTCGCCCGGAACGCATCAAACGTCGCGGATGCACAGAATTGAAGACCTGCACGAACATGGGATAGTTGCGCAGGGAATACGGCTCACCCTGAAGACGCAGCAGCTTCTGGGCCATTTCCGCGAGAGTATAATCAGTTTGAACCTGGCGCATCGTGTGGCTGCAGGTAGGGAAGAGTAGGGTCGTAAAGCAGGGCGCCGATTATCCGGCGCACGACAAATGTGGCCGCGCTGTCGGTCTCCAGCAGTTTGATGCTTTCATCAGCCAGGAAGCTCTCGGCATCGGCCTTTTCCGTGTTGTTGGCGAATTCGCTGATAACATCGAGAATCTTTTCATGCTCCTTGCGGAGCTTTGAATCTTTCCTCAAGCCGGTAAGAGCGTCGAGTGAATCCTGGGCGAAGGACAGATTCTTCGGAAGGATGCTCCAGTCGCGGAAGCGGGCGACGCTTGCGACGTACCCCGGGACTTCGCCTGTGAATTCACACTCCTTTTCGCCGTGCACCGCATGAAAAATTTTCCTGATATGCTCGACCGCATAACATACTTCTTCTACCTCGGGCGGCTGGAGAACGTCCATCACGCAGATATTGTTTGCAAAAGCATTGACGGTTTTCTCGAACGCAAGGGCCGACGTGAACACCGCCGTGCTGTTCGCGGCCACGGCCTGCACCGCGAGAAGTTTGTCCACAGCGGCGTCGGAAACGTCGGCACGCAACTCAAGCAGCAGGGTTTCCGGTTCCCAAGACAGCCATGCATCGTCTTTGAAGACATGGTCACATGCCAGGTAAATGTCGAATGGGTGCGCCGCAAGAAGCGGATCACGCTCATGCGTGAGGGCTTTGGTGGTATCACTGGACATTCGCGCCCCTCCCCCCTGAAGTCTCTTCCGCTTCCGTCTGCCGGGCACCGCCGAAAAGCTCGATAAGCCCGGCAAGCCGCTCGGTATCTATTTTGCCGGCATCATCTTCCACTTCCTCGAGGGCTCCTGGTCCAAAACGGCCGATAATCTCCGACTTGCTCATGGCTTGGGCCACATCGCGGGCATTGCGCCCGGCGTCGTCCGCCAGCTTCGTTTCCTTTTCAAGTTCTTCCGCCGTCTTCAGGCGGAGCACGCTGTGCCAGGCATCGGGGATCGTTCTTCCGCTCCTGCTTTTTTCAAGACCACACGCCTCATCGGCAAAGCTGATGGCTTCTGCCAGCTTCAGGAGGTCGTCCTTGGAGAAGGTGGTTACGTCACAACTGCGCAGCTGTGTGGCCAGGACCTCATATCCGGTAGCGTCTTCCCCCATCCGTTCCATGGCTACTTTTCGCAGCTGGATCTGTTCGGCCATGTCTTCCCGCGGCATGACATGCACACCGGAATAGAGCTTGATCTCGTCCGGGATCTCCGCGCACATCCCCATCTCGGAAGCTGCTTTCAGGAAATTCTTTGCGAACAGCTCCCGGTCCTTGCCGGAAAGTTGCCGGTACCCGGCAGAGAAATCCTTGCCGGCCTGAACAAGCTCGTTTTCACAGGCAACTTTGCAGTTGGGGAGCAGTTCATAAACTGCAGGTTCGGCAGCTGCCTTTTTTTCCAAAGGACGCATGGAGACATTCACGGAGATGCCGTGAAGGATCTCGAACGTTTTGAGTTTGTTATCCAGCTCGGCTGCTTCATCAGCGGCGAATTTTTCCCGCTGTCCCTCAAAGTAGATACGACTCAGGATCGTGTCTTCAGGGGTTTCGGTAGGGAAGGATGCTGTCTTGCACCGCTCTTTCTTCTCCATGCTGAAGAAAGTGTTCATGGCGGCTTCAGCAAGTTCCTGGTCGTCCATGCGCTTGGCTATTTTGACGAGTACCGCACCGGACCTGTCGGTACGCTGGTCGGAAATGCCTGTTTCCGGATGCTTATGGGATGCGGACATAACGACTCCTCAATTCTTGGAGATATTTCGGTAAAGATTGTCCAGTCCCAGTCCGCCTTTTCAATGATTGCTTGTTATAAGACGATGAAATCAAACATATAAATGGAGGGATGTTTATGCTTCAGTCAATCGACAGCTATTTGGATGAAGAACAGGGAAATGCAAGACTTATTTCTGAGCAACGTTGCCAGAATATATTTCTTGGCACAAATTCTCATGATGTTAATAAGGCATTGTATACATCTGTCGTTCTTGACGCTGATGACTTTAGATTTAAGATAAAAAGAAAAAATGTGCATATGACATTTGTAAATAAACAAATATTTGATGCAAACAATTATTGTGTCAGTGATTTTAGTCCTTTGTTTGTCGTTGCATTCAATGCTGGATACTTATTTTTGGACGCATTGCATAAAAATGTTTGTATGTCAGTTAAAACGTTACTCATGGAAAACTATTTACTAATTCCTTTATATATCACTTGTGGTATTGGAATTATGCCATATGGAATGTCTACTGGAAAAAGATATTATATTTCGCAACCAACAGGAGGCAGGATTGATTTAAGGGGTATTTCGGCAAAGGCTTTATTCTACTATGGAAATATGTGTGGATATGAAGGTATGAGAATTAGCTCATATAATATAAAAAATATTATTTTAAACGACATAGGAAATGCAGAAGAAATTATCACTGAACAAACGTCAGTAAAATATTCCATTCTATAGGAGAGACGGACATGCAGATTCTTAGAACATATGTTGAAGATCAACGGACAAATTCCGTACGGCATATTCGTGATTGGTATGGTTTGGCAGCTGTTCTTGGTCTAAAGACGAACATACTCGCCTACGCTCTCAAAGAGCGTGACAAGCTGCAAACACGAATAAAGCTCGGAGACAGAACAGTTTACAAGTCTGGAAGGGCTTTGAAAGTTATCCAAAGCAGGCTTACAACACTTGTGGAGCCACTGTTCGATGCTCTTCCCGGAAATGAATGTGCCTTGGCATATCGCAAGGGAGTATCGGCGACAAAGTACATCAGGGAAAGCATCCCTCATGCCAGGTTATTGGTTACGTTCGATATCAAAAAATATTACGATAATGTGACGCTTAAACATATCGAGGAATGCCTGACGAAATGCGGCTTCCAGGTTTTGGGAGCCAGGCTTGTTGGCAGGTATTGCGTCGTAAGGAAAGGTAACAGAAGCACGCTGCAGCAAGGCAGCCCTGTCAGCCCGGCGATATCAAACATTGTCGGGTATTTTCATTTCGATGTTCCAATACGTTCCTGGCTTACATCTGAATATCCTGACATCGAAGCAACGTATGTCCGTTACTGCGACAATATCGCCCTGTTTGTGCACAGCGATGTGCCTGACGGATTCACGGAAAAATTCAAGAGCTTCGTCAAAAGGGCACTGGGGGATGGGGGATTCAGGACACATAAATGGAACTGTATTACCGATTCGAATCCTGTGAAGAATCAGAAGTTCCTCGGTATTGTCCTCAATTCCCAGGCACGTATGGAGTTATGCATCGTGGACAGGCTCAGGGCGATCCTGTTCAACTGGTGCCGGTTTGGCGGGTTTGCCGCCGCTGAGCGCTTCATGGCGGAAGAAGGCATTCAGCTTAGGGAGTTCTGCATTGATGGTATGAAGCTCGCGAAATTTCGTCAGGTCATGCGCGGGCACATCAACTACGTCAAATCGATCAACGAGAAGCATGGACTGTGGCTCGACAAGCTGTTTGAGGCGGCAACCTACCTTGATGCAAGAGATCTGTGTGCCTGCAATAATGCCGAACTTTTCCGGAGCATAAAAAAATACAAAAACGGTAATGAGCCGCTAGATGAATTTATGCGCGGAGTGGAAGCATCTGCCGGATAGCGTAACAAACTTATATATTACAAAGCTCCTAAACAAGATATGGAGAAGCGGCAATCTGTTTGCGAACTTACTATACTTGTTTAGGAGCTTTGTTGTGGGCGAAGCAGACTTTGGAAAGAGCAAACAGATCTCTGGACAGGACTTGCGCACCTGCACACCAGCGCAAGATACAGAGCAGGAGCAGAAAGAGCAGAGCCGGAAGGGACTGGGGCAGGAGGAACTGGCCGGGATATTCCGGCGCATCCGTCAACGCTCAAAGGTTCAGAAACTGCGCAACTACGCCCCATACACGCCTTGCAGTAAATGCGGCGTGCTGGCGTGGGAGCATGATTACGACACGACAGACTGGTACTGCTTCCGCTGCGGGAACAGGGGATACTGGCGGGGGGGTGGTGCCGAGCGCCAATTCGTGCAGGGCGGCTCCCATGCGTAAAGCTTTTGTCGGTATAGATCCGTCCGTAAGCAACACCGGCGTCGTCTGTCTGGATATGGATGGACGATTTCTCGCTGCACTCAACGGGAGGGATCTTGTTGACCGTAGGCAGGCATACGGAATCAGGAGGCATGTGGATCAGGTGGCCGGCATCTGCCGTTTCCTGGCTGATTTCTCCATCATTGCTCTCGCCTATGAAGACTATTCGTACGGGAGCGTCCACCGCGCGTACACGCTTGCAGAATTCAACGGCATACTCAAGGCGGGTCTGCTCGACATCCTTCCTCCCCCGCTTTTTGTAGCCCCGACGGTCAATAAAAAATTTGCCACAGGGTATGGGCAGGCAGCAAAGGAAGATGTCATTTTCAGGGTCGAAAACGAATGTCCGGAGCTTGCGAATCTGCCCAAAAAGCAGCGTACATCAGATATTTGCGATGCCTGGTCCCTTGCTCGCATGGCGTGGTACGTGAATATGCCTGAACACGCTGCGACCATTGATTTTGGCTGTGACCTGCTCAGGACGCGCCTGGAAGTCGCAGCATCGATAAGGGAAAAATATCAAGTGCTGTTTACATACCCAATAAGGGTATCAAATACTGAATCAAAAACGGAGTGAGTGACGATGTCGTTAACCGAATCAAATCTTGAAAATGGCAAGGAGCTGACACTGGTCATGTGCAACATGGACAGGACGGCTTTCGACTTTGTCGGTGAGCTGCTGCCGGCTTTGGGAAACGGGGCTGTAAGGCTGCGCAATGCCCTGGCCCTTGCATACGGCAAGAACCTGGTCGTTGATCGTCTGGACGACTTGCATGTCCCGAAGGGTATGATCGATCTGGCGCACACAGAGACGGTCGTGGAAATCCCTCTGGACTGTGTGGCGTACACCGTCACGTTCGACATGGAGTCGGGCAGCGAACTGGCGAGGATGTATATGGATTTTTTTAGCGTGCCTGTGCATTGACGGATATCGAAAGGGCTCTTGACTAGCTGGATAGTCTTTTTAGGTCCTCTCGGATAGTCAAGAGCCAAAATCAATCCGTGAAGTCGATCACGCCGCTGGGTACGTTGTTGCCTGGTGGCAACGGATCACGGTAACGCATGGTACGTGCCTGCTCGGCGAGGGTCGGAAGACGGACAGCGATGGTGCCCCGGGAACGTTCCGAAGGCAGGCCGAACTCGCGTACCCCGTTGATGCTCTTTTCATAAAGACGGACAAGCCAACCGGTTTGTCCGTCTTTTTTCATGTCTGATGTTGACCATGCGGCCATACAAAAGTCCTATTGGATGATGGTTGCACGGACATCCTGGCAGATGACAGAAACGGTGGACGTGACGGGGACCGTCCTGAGCCAGGTGATGGTCGTAGCCGGAAAGTCGTCACCATCCGCTTCATCGTAATCGACGCCCCGCGTGCACAGCAGGCCGTCCACAAACACCTGCAGGGCGTTGTTGCCGACAAGATATTGAGGCACAATATAGGTGTCCCCGCTCGCGTATTCCTTCAGCCTGGTATTCGGCAGGGAATCCTCACGAGATGTCACGACGCCCAGACCGTAATCAAGCATGGAGGCCTGGACGATCAACCGCATGAGGTCCTTGACGGTGATAATGGTGCCGTTGAGGATGCCGGCGTTCTGGAGGCCGCTCACCGGTATTTCGACGCGGATGTCGTGGGACGGGTCGATGGTGTCGTTGAAGCGGATGTAGTCGGACAGTTCGCCCGGCTGTCCGGCTTCGAGGTACTGATTCGCCTCGCCAGCTTCGCAAAGGATACCGTCAAGGAAGACACGTAGCTGCCCGGCTCCCACGATATACTTGGCAGGCAACTGGAATTTTTCGTTCGCCGGGATGACATCCTCACGTGTCCCGGCGGCGGACGTGAAAATGTTCGCTGTCCAGGGTTCCTCAAGCTGGGTCAGTCGGGTATCGGTACGGTTCATGTACCAGTTGAACCACTCGTGCGGCGGGATTTCCTTGATCCAGCCCTGCTTCTGCTTGTCGGTACTGGGAGCGGCCACGTTGCTTTCCGGGGCTTCAGACGCCCAGATGACATTTGCCTGCATGACTAATCCTCAAGTTTTGAAGTGAACAGCGCGGCGCCGAAACCGGCGGAGCTTTCCGCACCGTAGAAGCCAAACCGTACCCGATCGGCGGCCAGTGTACTGAAATTGGCGTCATTGAAACCGGTCGCCCGCAGGGCACCGAGGAAGCCGAAGAAAATCTCGATCGGGACGAGGCTGAAGTCGACGGGCTTCGACCATGCCGACCATTCCCCGATATCGGACAGATGCCTGCAGGCTACCGTGTACTCACCATTGATTGGCAGTTCGCTTTGGTCGATCAGGTCTATAGGAGTCTGCTTGTCGGTGGAAAAGGTGGTGATCGGCGTGCCTGTGGCCTTGTCGGAGATGAGGTATTCCGTTTTCGCAAATGGATCGCGATAAGCGTTGAAGTAGCCGGTGTTGTCGAGTTTCAGAAGGTCGCGGAACACCTGCTGGTTCGCCGTGGGGCTAGTGATGCTTGGTGTCCTGATGGTGCTCACGCTCTGCTTCACTGGGGTGGAGAACAGCACCATATGTTTCACCCGGACACCCGGAGCATCCTTCCTGACCGTTACGCGAAGCTGTGTGAATCCGCCGTCGACAAGGTAATATTCATCGAACCAAGCTTCATCAGCTGTCATGGACACCTTGCTGATCTCAGCTTTTTTCCATGCTCCTGAGATGCGTCCGTCGCGGTATTCTACGGTCAATTCTCCGGAACCCGTGTCACGGCGGATGACGAGCGTGCCGCGAGGCGACTGCTCCAGCACTGTCGTTATCTTTGAGTAATAGACACCCCCTGGAGCACCGGTACCGAGGCCTTCGGATATTTCCCAGTCCGTATAGCCGAGCGTTGCCGGTGTCCGGTAGGTGTTCTTCAGCAAGTCCTTGAGGATGATACGTCCCTTGTCCAGGAGTTCCCTGATCTCGACTTCTTCGGCATTGATTCCGTCGGAGATAAGCAGACGCATGCCCTGACGCAGACCTGACGGATCCGTGACATCGATGCTGTCGTCATCGGCAACAGCACAGGTGACCGTGCGGTTTTCGATGTCCCGCATGATGAGGTCACCTGTCCACATCTCGAACTCGAAACCGAAGTCCGCATACTTCCAGTCGAGAAGGACCGTCTTCGTCAGGCCATGGATGAGGATGCCGTCGTCACCGATGACATCGACGACTTCTTTCTGGAGCGCGGATATCTCGTCCTGCGCGCCTTCTAGGGCGGACGACACCGTCTTCAGGGGAACCTCGAAAAGCAGTTTGCCTTCATCGATGGCCGCGTCATCCGCCACCATGTCATTGGTCACCTGATGGCGCCCGCCTTCGGTGTGTTCAGCCTCGGCACTTTGTTTCAGGAACGCGGTGCGGTTGGTTATTTGCGTCGGCTGTACGTTGATGACGCCGTCCTCACCGCCAAGGATGGGGTCGGTCTTCTGGATGCGATAGACTTCGTCCACCCAGCGGGCTTTTTCTCGAATCTCTGCCATGAGCTACACCGTGGTATCCATGTGGGTGAAGATGTCCGACCAGCGGGAGACACTGCCTTCTGCGTCGGTATGCCGGATGCGCAGGTACAGGATCGGCGTGTCTGCCAGCTCCGGAGGAAGGGAAATGGTGATGTTCCCGTTTTTCACGTCTTCCGACGGGATTATGGTATTGTAATCGTCATCTCCCATGTATTCAGATGCGGATACATCGATTTCCATGGATTCCATAGGGATTCCATATAGAGTTCCGTAATTACTTCCCTTAATGGTTATTGTCCCGTCGCGGCGCGAGGCGGAAAGGATCTCCGGCTGCTTCACGTCCTCGACCCAGGTCACGGCCACCACGGGGCGCACGATGATGTAATGCACCCGGAACGGGTACGTACCGTTCGTGTAACGGAGGCGGATGGTCATCGTTCCCTGAGGCAGGGAGAAGTTGTCGTCCACTGTCCCGTCGGAGTACTCCCGGCCAGGAAGGGCTTCGGCGGTACGCCATACTGAACTGCCCGCCAGGCGGTATTCCGCTGTTACCGTCACGTCACCGCTGTCGCGGCAGACGATGAGCTTCCCGGAAGAAGCATCGGCCAGCACATCCAGTTCTTTCGAGATGTAGGTGAAATCGCCGTTGGCTATGGCGCCGGTCAGGCCGTCCGGATCCGGCAGCAGATTGGTCGCCGCGAAAAGGCCGCTGGCGCGCGTGACGTGCAGGCGCTCCATGCAGCGTATGCGCCTGTCGGTCAGGATGGACATGATGACGACTTCTTCCGGCCTGCCGCCGTCCTCGTCGCAGACGATGTATGACTTGCCGACTTCAAGACCTTCCGTGCTTTCCACGTCCAGGGATTCGTCGCCGTCGATCTCACTGAGCAGCTTTGTCGATGCGAAGTTCATGGAGGTCACGCTGTCGGTGAACAGCTCGTATGCGCTGCGGCTGCCGGAGTATTCCTGGCTCAGCGGGATAAGTCGTATCATGGCCCCGGAAAAGGACAGGCTTACGTCCTGCATCAAATCGGCGCGGCTGCGGAGTTCGTCTGCGGTGAGCAGGGCTTTGCCGATGGCTTCGTACAGCTCTTTTGTGCCGTAATCCAGCGCGAGACGGTTCTCCGGGATGTTGATGCCTGGCTTGAAGTCCTTGTCCGTCAGGGAGTGATGCCCGTCGGAACTGTGGCCGGTCTCCAGGAACTTCTTCAAGTAGAGCGTACGGTTGCCAAGCTGGAACCACTGGATGTTCGAAGGGCCGTCCTTGCCGGTTACGGGATCATAGCCCAGCACCCTGTCCGTGATGGCAAGCTGGTGGATGTGCTCTTCCCAGACAGGTTCACAGGGAAGGGTGAATGAAACTTGCGGCTCAGGCATCGTTATCCTCCACGGCCACCTGGCCGTACTGTGCGCTTTCCGACCAGAGGGACACGTTGCCGTCGTCGGCGCGGTAGCGTGCGCGCCACCAGACGGACTCTCCGGGGTTCATGGGATGCGCGGCAAGCACGGCGTCCTTCAGATTCCAGACAGGCGCGACATCGCCAGAGGCGGGGAGCGTCACCGTCTCAACGGCATCAGCGAAGTAGTTGTCCGCGGCCAGCTGGATCTCCGTGCCCGCATGTTTTGCATCATACAGGGCACCGAAGCGTTCGAGCTTGAAGTCCGCAGCGATCACCTTGGGGGTACGTACCGTACTGGGCAGTACGCCGGTGGTCGAAGACATGAGCACGATATGGTCGACGTCCGTATCTCCAAGGGCTGTGATACGGAATGCCATGCGACCACCCGGGACGTCGTAGATGGAGCGGTAATTGCCACTAACGTCATCCGTGTAGGTCCGGGTGCAGGGAACCTCCGTCCAGTCGGTCGGGCTGTCGTTCTCACTGTGGTACTCGACCGTGAAGCGGACGTCTTCCGTATGGCTGATGATGAGGCGCCCCTGTTCGATATCGTCCAGCAGCTTCGTCATCACGGTCATGTATGTGGCACCGGCACTGGCTTCGGCCTTGTTGCCAACGTATTCCCACGAGCTTTTGGAGAGCACGGCTGTATCATTGGTGGAGAACTGCATGATCTCATGCAGCAGGACACGCCGCCCGGTAAGAATCTCTTTGATGGTTACCTGCTGCTGCGCGCCGGTTTTGCGGTCGATGATGAGGTAGGATTCGCCGGACGCGATGGTGCCCGTGGTTTCCAGGTCAATGGAATCATCTCCGGCGATGGTCTCGATGACCCTGACATCCTGGAAAGCATCCCTCAGGGAGAAGTTGTCCGTGAACAGTTCGAAAGCATAGCGGGTGTACCCGTATTCCCAGGACATCATCAAAGCGTCATAGATTGCCCTAAGAGGGGTGCCCATGGTTCCGGAGATGCTGTCCAGTCCCTGCTTAATGCCCGACAGGATGATCTCAAGTTTGTCGATCTCTACGCGTATCCGGCTGGTGGGAACTGAGAGGCGCAACTTGCTTTCCGCGATGGCCGCCAGGCGTGCGACGTGATGTTCACAAAGCAGATGAGAGCCGTCCGGTTGGTGGTCCATGGCCAGAAGGGCACGCAAGTATTGGGTACGCCATGCCAACTGCCTGGCCTGCACGTTGTTGATACCGAATTCTCCCCCCATCAAGGGGTCGGTACGTTCGATGGCGTAGACCGGGGTTACCCAGATCGGCGACTCTTTGAGGACGTCCATCCGGGCCTCCTAAAAGATGATGGACCACTCGCCGTCGAAGGCAATGTCGCTCGCCTTGTAGATGGCTTCGCGCGTCTTTCTTGCGAACAGGCTGTCGTCCTCGCACAGCAGGCCGTATTCCACGATGTTCATGCCATTGGCCTCTTCGTAGCCAAGCTGCCACTTGAACTTCACGACGCCTGGTTCCGGAAATTCGTGGGCCACGATGGCATTGCGGTACATGCCTGTGATGATGGTATCTGTTGGTGTGGGAGACTCGTCATTGATACCTACGGCAAAGCGGCTGATGCATTTCGACGGGTCGCCTTCGCTCACCAGTTTGGCAAGGGCTTCCCGGGCCGAGTTCACGATCATGTTATGATCACGGTACTCACGGATGACCATTCCGGAACGATCGATGACCCGCATGGAAAAGACGCCGCGCAGAGGAGTGGTTTTGTCCTGGATGGAAAATTTAGCAGACATGGCAGCCTCGGTGGGTGGATTCACGTTGCTAAATATTGGGCGAGCTGAAGGTCTGCCTTAAGGTCTGCGCCGTATCTCCATGCTGAAGCTGTCTTTGGTAGCCGCGCAGTCGTCCGAGTATCCGCCGAAGGAGAGTCGTCCGCGGCTCAATATGTCGTTTCCGAACAGCATGCGGTTCTCGCCGAAACGGTACATTCCGTCGGCGTACGCCATTCCCGAGTAGGTAAGGACGATGTATTGATCGAGGTATGGCGACGTATCCCAGGAATACGTGTCTTCCAGAGTTTTGTGCCTGGCGAGCATTTCAAGAATGTCGCTCGTATTGTCGTGGGAAAATTCCCATCCTGTGTCATAGGGGGCATTACCGTTGAGATGCCCTGTTCCGGTATATGTTTCCTGATGACGTATTTGCGTACTGGGTGAGTAGGTATATGCCTGATCCCCATCGAAGCGTAATGGTACACAGACAGCATCCTTGCCATGTGTCCTGTCAGGCAGCATGTAGTAATGCTGGACGCCGTCAAACCGTCGAGAATGGCCATAGTCGTAAACAGACGCCATGACCATGTCGGCGTTCATGACATTATCACTGTCTTCTGTATTCGTCGAATCGACGAATACTGCCTTGAACAAAGGCTCGACAAGAGGATAAAGGTATACAGGAAATCCAGATTCGATGATCTTGTGGAATTCTTTGACCTGCCTGAGATATGTTTGGTACGTCTCGAAGGATACGCCTATTTTCACATAGACAGTATTGTATTTCAGAACCTTGTCCATGAGCTCCATTTTTTGCTCATGGCTGAGGGGAGTTCCGCCGACGACAAGATCATCCGGGAAGATGGAATATTCCCACCATCCGGGAGCACTGATATAATCAAGAACTTCATTGAACGTAGCTAACAGCGTGAACTGGGGTACGGTGTCACCTTGTTTCACCGTCAGTGTCGAAAATGCGTAGGTGAAGTACTTGGACTTGTCCGTTTCAATGCAGATATACGGGGCCTCATCGATGACTCTGCGTTCAAGGTTTGCATCGACGTAATAGCTGTCAATGATGGTCTCATCCTTGTAGCGCGTGTAGGGAACGCCGTACATGATATTGAGGACATCAGAGATGCTCTTCGTCGTTTTCGCATTTGCGTAGAAGCGCATAAGTGCTGAGACAAACCATTTGTACTGCTCGCCGTCATTCGATTTCCTGTACAGAAAGCGTCCGTACCGGTTGTAAATGATGGTACTGGACAGAGCCAGGTCACAGGCCCAGAGCAGGATCTTCTTCTGTCCGCCTATGACAAGCTCATACGAATAATCTGCAATGGTGCTGTCACCAAACAGGTCGACGTAGAAGCGGTAGCCTTTGTCCGGGACGACATCGAAGTGCTTGCCGCGCTCCAGGACGACTGGGGCCTCGAACAAGGAGTTGGTCAGGAACGCCGTGTCGACGACGCCTGGAAAGTCGACTTCATAGTACGCGACTTCGCTCTTGTATTCGTCCGTGTAGACCGTGTGCAGGTCTGCCGCGTCGATGACGAGCAGTTCGAATTGGCTGGCATCCGTAATGGGTACATCCAGGATATTCGAAGCCCTGACGAGATCCAGAAGTCGCGTGTACTCCTTGGAAGCAGCTGCCATGCTTCCAGACGCGGCAAGGGAGACAGGGACGAGGTCGCGGTAGTAGGCTGTCCAGTAATCGCCCAGGGCCGTAAGCATGGAGCGAGCCTGCAAGGAGTAATTGCTGATCTCCAGCAGCCTCGAGCACGTATCCGGAGAGATGCCTTCCGCCATGTACGGGATGATTGCCATACGCTTTGGGCTCCTTAGGACTGGGCGAAATTCACGGTAATGAGTCCCTCATCCGTGTAGAGCTGTACCGTGTCGTCGGAAAGCTGGGCAGAATGGGGCTCCATAATGCCGCTGACGGAGAATTTGTCAGGCACATCGAACTGGAGGACTTTGCCGTTGAGCGGATCGAAGAGGGCGCCTTTGCAGACGACAGGGAGCTTGATCTTGTGGACTTCATCCACCGCATCGTGGATCGCGGCCACAAGCTCGGACGCCACCCACGGGGTCCCGGCCTTCACGAGTCCGGAAACGTAGGCCGTGGCTGCCCCACGGATGCGTGCCCGGATCTCGGCCAGATCTTCGTCCTGGTATCCCGCTTGGACAGGCACCAGGGAGATATCGAGTGAAGGACGGAGCACGAGGGGAATCTTGTGCTTCACCAAGGGATCGTAGCAGACGACGCGTTGGCCGTTGGCCCGGACAAAGTCACTTACCTGGACAAGCACCGGGTCGGTGAGGATATCCAGCGTTACTTTGGACACACCGTCCACGCCAGCGACGTGCAGGGCTTCCGGGACATAGCCCCCGCTACCAAACAGAGTCTCGGAGCAGGTGACTTCCAGTGCGACCGAAGCAGCATCCACATACGCGCCTGAAAATCCAGCCACGGAGACATCCCGGGGGAGCTGGTCGACGCTGATGTTCCCTTCAGCGTCCGTGGCCACGTCATACATCTGGCGTGTGAGATTTGTGGCGATCCAGATATCCGCTTTGTTGCCCACATGGACGCGCACATCCTGGAAGTCCACGATGTCCCGAAGCTGTTCCTTCTTACCGTGTCCGGCGACGTAGAGATTGATGATTTCGTCGAATTCCTCGCGTAATACGGTATTGATGGCCCTGTCGGTTATGAGTTCCCTGGTGGTGATGGCTTTCTCGGCGCGACGGATGAAGTCCTCGCTGCTTTCCACGAGGATGCCGGCGACGAATTTCGCGGGTACCGAAGCCCGCAGGTAGTAGATGTCGTTGACGGATGCTGAGACTGTGTCCGCCGTATCGGGAGCGACGCCTGAATTGCCGGCTGAGCGAACGGCAACATCCACATAATATTCATTAATGTTGTCCGTGGAGTTGAAGACACAACCGAAACTGTCCTCCGTGAACACCTGCTCGCCGTCGGCAACGAGAGGCAGGGAAGCCGTCGTGCCGGACGTCGTTGCCGGTTTCGTCACCGTACCGACGGACTGCCCGTCCCTGTAATGCAAAAAGTCGATCGGCTGGAGGAACCAGAGACGGATCCGTCCGTAGGAAGGTTTGCCGTCATTTCTGGTTACGAACCAGTTCGACAGGATGCTGTCGACAGCATCATCGTAGTCTTCCTGGCCTATGGTGTCTTTCCGTTCAAGAGCTTTCTGCAGGCTCTGGTACGCGCTGGCCCTGTCCACCATCTGGGCGAACAGGTCATAGATGATGGCGTTCGGTTTGATGACGACGTCATGCAGGCCAGTACCGTCTTCCAGGGATCCCGAGTAGCCTGAATCTCGCAAAAACTGGACGATAGTGTTGACAGCGGAGTCGAAACGTTCGCGGGAAAGGATAAGGTCGCTCATGGATTAGCCTTAGCGTGTCTGGCGCTGGTTTGTCGTGATGGCCACGACGGCGCGGTTGTTCTTCGTGGTCAAAATTTCAAGATAGACGTCAACCCTGTCAGGCGTCAGACGGGCATTGTACCGGATGTCGAGGACGTTGATACGCAGCAGGCGCTCCTGATTGTTCCCGTCTGATCTCTTGATGAATCCGGTACAGCGCTGGACGTCATCATGGACCTCAAGCGTTAGTTGTGGGAGGAACGCCTGGGAAATCTGTGTATGGTGCATGGATACGCCGCCGTAGTCCGGATCGAAGGCATCGGATCCTCGACTGGTAAGCATGTATTTGACGACCTTGCCTGCGATGACCTCGATGCCGAGTGCCGAAGGATCTTCGGGACGCACGAGCTGCATGTATTCGCTGGAATTGTTCTGGTCGGCGTAATTGCCTGTCGGTGTGTACAGTCTCAGGTCAATCACGTTACTCCTCCGGCTTCTCTGTGATCTGGGCATCCCGGACTTCTTCGATTCCCGACAGCATGGCCAGGATGAGTCCCTGCTTGTACGCCAGTCGTGACTTCCTGGTTTCAAGGTCGCGGGCGGCAATATCGTAAAAGTCCTTGCGGCTCCGGTTGTACAGCTTGGCCATTCGGGTACAGGATTGTGTTGTATCGTAGGCGTTGCCCATGGCCAGCAACTCGGCAGGCATTTTGGCATGGACGGATGTGAAGACGGCGTTGGCGATGGTGCGCCCGTCGGTAGACAGGGCGTTCATGCCTTCCTTCTGGGGAGCCTCGTCCGGTGTCTTGTCGTCCGTCTCGCCTGCGGCTGTCCTGTCGCCCTTGGACAGCATGGAGCTCATGGAGCCAAGGTACTTGACTATATCCATGGGGGAGGCAATGCTCATGCTGGTCTCCGTTACGAAAATCTGCGCCTGATGCCTGGGCGTGCCATGATACCTTCGATCTTCTTGCGCAGCAGGTTCTTGCGGTAGGAAAGCTGGGAGAGCGTGATGCCGAGCCGCTTTTGCAGGTCAGCGTTGGAAAGCACGGCGGCGCCGTTGTATCCGGTCGTGTATTCGAAGAGCCGCTTTTCGTCTGGGGAGAGCTCCATGTAGATACCGGACAGCAGCATGTCATCGTCCCCGTCGTCCTGGGCGGAGAAAAAATCACCGGACACGGTCGGGCCGGATTCCAGCAGGTCGCGCCGGTTGTAATCGCGGAAACGGGTTATTTCCGCCGCTGTCCAGCCGAGTTCGTCATGCAGCTCATCGGTGGTCGGTTCCCGGCCCAGGATCGTCGTGAGCTGGTCGACAGCCGTGTTGTAGGTGTTGACCTTCATGGTGATGTTCTCGGGCATTCTGACCGTGTTCTGGTGCGTGTAGACGATACGGCTGAGGGGGAGCAGGGAGTTCGTCACCCATGTGGCCAGCGCGGCGCCGGAATTCGGATTGTAGCTGTCCAGGGCCTTTTTCGTGAGCAGCTTCGCTTCGTTGAGCAAGATGTCACGGGGGATGGGGCCAGCCCATTTGTTGACCTGGCCGTTGATGACGCCGCTGAACCTGTCCAGCAGTTTTCCCAGGTTGTCTGACGACGGGTTGCGTTTGTATTCGTGCCAGAGGCGCATGTCCTCATCAGCGAAAGTGGCGTTGAGGGGGGCGGGGCGGACTGCGGGCATAACAAAACCTCCGCGGAAAGATTGCCCGCGGAGGTTTTGACTATACAGGATCACTCGAAGGCAAAGAGTGATCCACCTATTTTTTCAAGGTTTTTTCGGCGTCACATCGATTTTGGGCGGAACCATCCCCCTTCAGCCAGTATTTCCCAGGACTTGGTCGCGTCAATGCCGCGTCCTTCTTCCGTCTGGCTGTGCGTATCTCGTGGATTTGCGCCACTTTCGGCATATAGCTGGTTGACGCCTGCCAAAAGTGGCATCTGCATCGGTTCATGAACGTTCATGCATCGGGAAGGAGCGACGACGAGATTGCTTACGGCTACGATTTTCGTTAGCTTCCGTGCGGAAATTCGGCCTTTTTCGGCTAATGGGGTCCCCGGCACGGGAACACGCCGCATCGCAGCCATGGCGACAGGATGAAGTGAGCGGGCAAACAGTAATTCTTTGGCCAACTCCTCGGGTGTGTGTTCTGGTCCTATTGGCTCAAGGCAGTAGTAAATTTCGAGTCCGGCTTTGAGCAGGGCCTCGAGTGAAGCTTCTCGCTCTTTAGGGGAAATGCCAGTATCAACGCCTTCGCGCAGCCGTCGGATATGATAGGCTCCGTCACATCCACTGTCGCGCAACCGCTCGGCCATGCATGCGTCAAGGTCCCCGATATTGGCTACGAGACTTACCTTATTGGGCAAAATAGAGCGGGCGGCTGCAAAAAATTTCAGAGCTTCTTCTTGGGGAAAATCGGCTGTAGTCATCAGAAAGAGAGCATCTATGCCTTGAGTCAGCAGGTTCTCGATCTCCTGATTCACCTGAGGGATGGTTTTCTGCCACCTTCCATCCATGCTGTAATGAGACTTTCCCATAGAGCAGAAAGCACAATTTTTAGAACAAGGTTCAGCGTTGATTCCGATTTGGGCAAAGACATAGCCTCGCGAACCATAACTTGCACGACTTCGGGCTTCTGAAGCGGCTAAGAGGCGATAAAAATCGTTTCCATGAACGGGCATAGCCAGCAAAGTAGCAATCTCTTCTTCCGTAGCGCTTGCCGAGCCTTGCTCTCGCCAGCGCTGAAGGATATAAGATTTTTTTCCTCTGGGAATCATTGCTGCTCCTTTATCGAAAAGAGTTCCAATTGCGTCGTAACATATCCTCTTCAGGGTGAAAGTTTAGGGCATTTCTTGCATCGATACAAGTGCTGTTTGATCAGAGACAGGGTAGCCATATTTTCAGCGGCTGCTCTTTGCTAAACATAGCAAAATAAATATTGCTTACTATACCTGTTTAAAGACACTACAGATAGTGATCTCACGACTTTAAGCTGAGGAAGATCTTTATGATTATTAGAAAAGAAACAGTTGCAGATCGTGACAATGTATATTATGTCATAAAACGTGCCTTTGAAAGTGCAGAACACGCAGATGGAAACGAACATGATCTGGTAAATTCCCTGAGAAAAGGAGATGCTTTTATTCCTGAACTATCATTAGTTGCTGAAGAAGAGGGGAAAATCGTAGGGCATATCATGTTCACAAAAGCAACAGTTGATGGAAAAACAGTTTTGGCTTTAGCTCCGCTTTCCGTTTTGCCTGAGTATCAACGAAAAGGAATTGGGAAATCTTTGATACGGGAAGGACATAGCATCGCAAAGCAACTTGGTTATACACATTCCATCGTCTTGGGTAGTGAAAAATACTATTCTAGTGAAGGATATGTACCTGCAGAGGATTTCGGCATAAAAGCTCCTTTTGATGTTCCTCGTGAAAATTTTATGGTTTATATGATAACTAAAAATGGTGACGATCTTCACGGAATAATAAGGTACGCTCAAGAGTTTGGTATTTGATAACACAAAGTCTCCGCAAACAATCTTTCCGCGGAGACTTGGGGGTATATAGGTGAGGATTAAGGATCAGGTGCGTGTCGTCGTATGGGCGTCACGAACAAGACAAGTGGCTCCCACACTTTGACCAAGGCTTGTCGGGGGGCTTGCAATCTTCTGGAAAAATGCTTATAAGAAGGTGCTTGGGAAGTGATAGCACACTCCCTGGGTAGGTACGCACTAGCGTCCCTTGCTGTTACGTGGTTATGTCACATACTTTCAGCCCTCGCCCGGTGCCAGCCGGACGGGGGCCTCTGTTTTAAGCTACAAGCCGGGACGAGGCCCGGAGCTTTTTCTGTAGGCCGTCTCCCCGGATAAAATCCATATTTTATAATGAGTTATACTTAACTCCATCAGGGCACAATTCGGCAATAAGTTCGTCCAGCCGGCTCATTTTCTGTATCCTTCATAATAATAAGACTGCTCTATGCCCTTAAAGATGACTTCACGGTCGTCCGTCCGGTCGGTCAGGTTCGGCTGAATGAGGAAGCGCAGTTCAAGGTCGTTGACGGGGCTCCGTTCCATCGCTTGAAGGTACTTGTCCCGGTCTATGTTCCGCCAGTCCACCACGCGCTGGAGGTTCTTTTTCAGCATCATGTCCAGCCAGATGCGTGTGGCGCGACCGTTCCCTTCCCTGAAGGGATGGGCGATATTCATCTCCACGTACTTGGCGATGATGTCTTCAAAGGTGGCTTCGGGCATCTTTTCGATGGCGGCCAGGGCTTCTTTCAAATACAGGCAGTTGGCGAAGCGAAAGTTCCCTTTGGAGATGTTCACTTCCCGTATCTGCCCGGCAAAGTCATACAGGCCTCCAAAAAGATAGGCGTGGATCTGTTGCAGGCCTCTGGTGGTGCCCACTTCCATTTTTTCGATGTCGCCGCTTTCATACAGCCGGTGAGCGTTATCAAGGCTAATTTCGTCAAGCTTCATAGCGCTATCCCTCGATTTCTGCGATTATCTTGTCAATTGCCGCACGAAGTACGGATTCACGAGCGACGATTGCCTCTATCTGCTTGTTGAGTTCGCAAATATCCAGCACTTCCAGTGTAAGCCTAGCCGTCCACGCTACCGCGAAGATCGTTGGTGATGTTCCATATCACACGACGGAGCTCTGTCCGCTCCTGTTCTTTCCTCTTGTCACTCATTGTTGCTCTCTCCTACCGGAAATTGAGGGATATCTCTAAAAGACAAACCAGGAAAGGCATCTATAAGCGGCGGCTTGCAATCTTCTGGGAGAATGCTTATAAAAAAGGTGCCGGGAGAATGCTGCCAACACTCCCCCGGCAGGTACGACGCACTAGCGTCCCCTTGATGTTACGTGGGTATGCTACATGTTTTCAGCCCTCGCCCGGTGCCAGCCGGACGGGGGCCTTTGTTTTAGCTTACAGCCGGGACGAAGCCCGGAGCATCAGACAAAGGAGCGTCAGCAGCGCCAAGAGCACAAGGCGTCTCATGCGGCTAACCTCCCTTACCCGGCAAGCGGGAGTTTGCGCCGTACCGAACGCATGGGAAGGAGCCACGTAACGGGGGAATTCTAGCTTTTTGGGACGGAAAAAGCAATGTAACTGCAGCTTGACAGTATAGTTTCCGGCACGCCTGTTTGCACGCGAGGATCGGCACTACTCATAGACCATCGTCGCGAACTCCTTCGCTTGTATCTGGAGCAGCAGGGAACGCACATCGGATTCTACCTCGGCAATGGCCTCACTGGCATCGAGTGTTTGTGGACCATCCTTTTCGGAGCCATCCCGTCCTTTGTCCCAGGCTTTCTCCATGATCTTGTCAGCGGCCCCCTTTTCATCTGCTTCCTGTATTTTATTCACTGTACCGGAAGATGTTCCATTGAATGTTCCGTTCATGGCTTCAATACGGGAATCAATTATGGAGCCGGTACCAGAATCATTCGATAATTCATCAAAAGAACCTATCAGCTCTTTTTCCGGGATGTTTGAAGAACCGTCTTCCGCGCTGTTTCCGGTGTTCCCTTCATTCACCCTGACCGTCTTGAAGATTTTCAACGGTCGTCTTTTTTCCAGGAAATCACCATGTAACTGAAGCGGTGTCTGCGGGCCTTCGGGACCATTCCCATATGTTGCCGTGAAGCCCATATACGCGCAGTAGTCCTCGAATGTGACGATGTTCCGTCGCATGTATTTGTAGGCTTCACGGGGATTGCTGTGCGGTGACGCCGTCGATGTGTCCGGCGAGGTCAGTTCGGAAAGCAGGGTGGCATAGGATACGGCATCGGCGCCCTTGACATCTGACGCTCCCGGCGTGCCGAGTATCGTCTGGTAGATCTCCGTCATCCGGCTCTGGGACTGCGTGATGTTGTCTACCGCCGTCAGCGGGTGGTTGATGGGGATCGTCGCGGCTTCTTTGAGGAGGCGGGCGAAGTTCATGCTGATGCTTGTCCTGACCTCGGTGCCGGAGATGCTGTGCTCGACCGCCAGGACGTGGCCCGCGAAGGCGAAATGGGTATCGTTGTTGTCGAAAACGACACCGGGGAAACCCGGCGTGACGTAAGGAGCGAACTGGCAGGTCGCCGTGAGCTGCCGCGGGGCATACTTGAGATTGAGCAGCTGTCGGCGGCAGAAGCGTTCTTTGAAGATCTTCTCGGTTTCCAGAGTCGATCCCGTGTTGTCCTGCGTCCCGCCGTTCATGAAGGGGATGTAGTGGAACCAGCGTGGTGTGCCCACCTGGCGCACCCACGGGCCGGTGTATTCCTCGATCTTCAAAAGTTCGTTGCTCAGGGCCCGTATCTTTTCGTGCCCCGGGGGGATCTCGAAATCCGTATAGGTCTCGGAAGGATAAAAATCCAGAAGTCCCGTCTGGGCCAGCTTGCTGCTGGTATTCCCGTCGACCAGCATGGCCAGTGGCCCGAACAGATTGTGTATCTGGATACGGGTAGGGGAGCCCTTGTACTTTTGACTGGTCTGGATACTCGTTACCAGAGTCCTGTGCAGGACATTGCACTGTGGTGGAAGGGAATCCGTCAGCAGGGGCTTCATGCAGGACGACACCAGTTTGGCCGGGACCTCTTCCGTGCCGGCTTCTTCGTCAGCTGGGATGGCGGCATGATAGGCGGGGTTGGAAACGTAGAGGTATTCGTACTCCATCTCGTCCACGAGGAACGTCAGCAGTTCGCGCAGCGTCTGCTCCTCGGAAGCGTTCACGGCCCCCCGTACCAGAAGTTCCATGGCATGGAATGTTTGCATGCCATAGACCATGGGGAAGGCAGTGGCCATGTCGTCCGTTTCCGGTAATCCGGCTATCTTCCATGCCGTGCCTTCCTTTCCGGCTTTGTCGAAGTAGGGGAGGTATTCGAAGCGGTCGAGCAGCTTGAGGGCTTCCGCTTGGTTGCGGAAGTATTGTGACAGCTTCGAAGCGTGGAGCTGTCCCAGTGGAGGATGATACTCTTCGCCTGTTTTCGGATCGACCTGCCCGGCCATCTGCATGAAGGCGTAGATATTTTCCAGGTATTGTGAGGGATATTTGATGGGGAGTCCGTTATCCAGGGGCTTGAGCCCGTAGCGGAACAGGCAGTGCGGGAAGGTGATGTCCGACGTGACCACATAGGCGGCCTGTTCCTGGTTGCCGGCCCCAGACATAAGGAACATGTCATCGAGCTGTGTCATGAATCTGACTTTGCAATCGTTCAGGATATCGAAGTACGAGATGGCGTTGATGGTGACACTGCGCTCAAGAGGGCTGTTCATGTAGATCTTGGATTCGATGAATCCTTCGAAGAGCAGGATGAAGTGCGGCGACTCCACCATGGTCTCCTGCACGAAGACGTGGACCGGGACACGGTCCGCTTCCCCAAGAGAAAAAAGCTCCGGGTACGCCGGAAGCGCAATTTCTGCTGTTGGGGGCTCATTGAAGACACAGCGGATGTTCACCGAGATCGTGGGCAATAATATGCCTGCGATGTAGACCCGGCACTGGAGAAGGTTTATGTTTGCATTTTCCACTGACGATGTGCTTGCGGACGGAGTCTGGTCAGTCTCAGGCATGGGAAGGATTACCTCTAAGAGATTTTAGCTTATAGAATTAAATCGTTATAAATATATTGAGTAGCTAGTGCAGATCAATAAGTTTATATAATAGAATGATGATATCACGTTTAATTCTGTGATGAAAGGATTTTATCTACGATTCGAACTCATAGATACTTATTGAAAAGACATATTCAACAAAAATATTGCTACAATCATCGTAACTGTTACGGCCCATTTCTTTTTTTCATCAAATAGTCAATAAACGGACCTCGTCATCGCCTTTCGACGTCCGTACGCTGTCGGTGACAACTTCCGAAACACTGTCAGTGCCGTGCAGATAGTCGAATGCCACGAGACTGCCGTTATGGGTCACCTTGAGCGACAAAACAAGCATGGTGAACGTGACGATGATGACATCTTCCTGGGAGCTGCTCTCACTCAGCTGCATACTCGTTACCGGACCTGAGTAGACCGAGTCCAGGCAGCGCAGCACGGGCACATTGCCAGTTCTGGCAACGGCGGAAAGACGAAGTCTGTTTTTGTAGCAGTCAACGAGGTATTGCTTGCCGTAATTTTCCGGGCCATCGACGAGGACGCAGCTGACCGTCATATGGAGCGGCTTCTTTCCAAAACATATCTCCCCGAAGATGTCCCCGACATAGTGGGAAAGCTGCATGTGCTCTTCAAGGTTGAACTGGATACTCTGGACAAGAAGGTCAATGTTGAGCGGAGATGTGGCTGTCGCTGATTCATAGAAAGCCGCGCGACCTGTGAAATCGTCCGGGCTGTATAGCGAATCGAGCGCTGAAAGCGTGTCTTCCGGTGTTGTCGGCTTGCGCCAGTCAAAGGGATCTGTGGTTGATATCCCGGTAGATGTGGAACGTTCTTCTGCAGGCATTCGGCTCAGACCATGATGGTTTCACGAGGTTTGGTGGACGTTGGATTATTGTCACCGACAGGCTTCAGACTTGTTTCCGGGTCGGAAGAAGATCGCTGTTCTTCTCCGGCCTGTTCTCCCTGTTCCAGACCATTTTGCTCCTGTTCATTTTTCTTGGCGGCCGACGTTGCCACAGGGGATGCCGTCCCGTAATAGCCAAGCTGCAAGGGGGCACGGCTGTTCGCCATTTTGTAGCCATAAGCGTGCCCCTGAATACTGATGTTGACGTACGTCTCGTTCTCCACGGAGGACTCGATGACGAGAGCTTCGATAATGATCTTGAAGGACGTGTCCTTGCTGACGAAGGTACAGGTACGTTCTTCAACACTCAGCTTGCGTGCACGCAGCCCGTCGACATAACGTTTCAGGAACTCGAAGTGGTGATTGTTCGACGCTGTCCGCAGCAGCATGCCGGTAATGTTGACCTGTACCGGCAGCGCCCCGGCGGCGAAGACGGACACATTCTCCGACAGCGTATTATGGACAAGGGATTTTTCCGAATGTCCTTCCGTGATGCTCGTGATGATGATCTGCCAGAAATTCGCCGTCGATGTCTGGGGGGTGTCCGCCTGTCCTCCGCCTGTCGAACCGGATGCCCCTCCAGAAGCGGTGGCGCCCAGTGCGAAATATCCCGTCCGGGATTTGGTGAGGGATGCGGATTTGCTCGAAGATATGTAACCTGCATCGAAGATGGAGACCGCCTTGGTCGGGGTCGTCACTCCACTGTCGGTATTGTATCCGTAGACATCGTTGTAGAAACTCTGGATATCGAAAGCCATCGTCACCACCTAGAGCTTCTTTTGCAGGCTGGCCAGTGTCTGCTTCACGCCATTCAGTGTCGTCACCAGGTCATTCTTCAGCGTCTCGTTGAGTGTGTTGAGCGTGCCTGAGAGACCTTGCATGGTTTCTCCCATGCCGGAGCCTGTGCTCTTGCCGGCAAAGTAGTCCGCCTGCTGCTGTTTTGCATCGGTCTGTGCCCGGAGATCGCGAAGGGCATCTGCCTGTGCCGCACCGGGATCGCTCTGGGCGGATGCGGATGCCGCGTCGAGCGTCTTTGCGGCTCCGGCGGTGTAGGCGTCCGCTCCGTATTTGCCCAGGTCGACGGAGCCGGTCCGCTTCCTTTCCTCGGCCATTTTGGCGACAAGGGCTTTGTCCGCCGCGCTGCCGAACATATCGACGCGACGCTGGAACTCCTCGAAATTTGCCATGGCATCCTGCGCGGAGTTGAAGCGGTTTTTCTTTGCGAGCTCGTTCAGGCCGGCGACGTGGCGTGCCACATTGGGCGTAAGTATGCCCAGGGCGACACTTCCATTGGCTCCCCCCATTGCCGTCTGATTACGGGTCATGAACAGCCGTGAGGCCCCCTTGTTCTCTTCCCAGAGCCGTGCGCCGACGTCACCAAGGGCATCAAGGGTTTTCTGGTCAGCGGAAAAGCTCTTTATCTCGTCCGCCCGCAACGTGCCGTCGCGGAGCATGCGCTCGACCGCCTGATCGTCCATGCCATAGCGCCCCGCGATCCCGTTGATTTCCTTGCGGATGCTCCCACGTTCTCTTTCATTAGCTGAAGCGTTGTAAAATTTGGTGAGCGCGCGCAAGGAGACCAGCTGTCCATAACGTGGGTTTGCGGACATGGCGGTCCGCACGGTAGCCAGATCTTCCTTGCCGAGACCGTGCAGGGCATTATCTGCGTAATTTTCCCATGCGTTTTCAGATCTTCCGGCGTAAAATTCGTTCAGTCTTTTGCTGCGCAGCTTTACGGCATCCTCTTCCGCTCTCTTCCAGTCGATGAGCCTGCGGCTCACGTCGTCGTCTTTGCTCAGATCCCCATTTCGAACGGATGCGGCCGCCAGCAGCCCCTGGACCTCCATATCCCCTGAAAGCGCGTCTACGAGGTCCTCACGGGCTTTTTCGTTCAGAGTCGGACGCTGCTGCGCGATGAGCCGCGTCAGAGCTTTACGGGCCTCGTTCTTGCGACTCACGGGGGCATTCAGGGTACGATAGTCGACATCGAAAGCGTTCGTCTCACGCAAGGCGGTATCGAGGGCGTCCTGCCCGATATCCATTCCGAGCTTTTTTGAGAGCAGTTCGGCATCATCCTTGAGAGAGCCCCCGGACAGCCTCCTATTAAGGACATTTGAACCGAAGTATGCGTTCATGCTCATGGCATCGTAGACCGTCCCGTCCACTCCTTCAGGATTCAGGGCGAACTGGGCCGCGGACAGCTCCCCAGTAAGGCGCTTGATGTCCTCGTCGAGGGTGTTGCTCACGGAGGCCTGGGATGCGGAGGGTGTGCCGTCGAGGGCGTCGAAGGCCGCTTTGTAGGCTGTGATCTGCCGCCCGGCGGCTGCGTATCGGCCATAGGCTCCGTTTCCTGAATTCAGACGGCTGCGTGTTGCAGCGTAAAGTTTGTCAAGGAGCTGTTTTTTCCCAGAAGTTGTAGACGCCAGTCCTTGAAAGTCTTTAAGGGACATGCTGCTGAATGCAGCCCTAAAATCTCTCTTCGCATTGCCGGCGCCACGATTGTTGGCGAGGTCATACAGGATACGGCGCCAGCCTTCATCCTGCAAAAGAATACCAACCTTCTCACCGGTCTGTTCTTTTGATCCACGCTGTTCAGCAAGCGCATACCAGGGGCGTACATATTCATTAATGGCTTCGCTATAATATGCTGCTCTGAAGTCGTCTCCAATGCTTGAGTCGATAATATCTGTGTAAGCATCCTGAGTTCTTTGAAGAAGAGCTGTCTCTTCAGACGTCAATCCTAGCCCTGCTGCGTCTATTTTATGCAGTACTTCTTCAGCTGTGGATCCAGTTATGCTTCTTAGGCGCTTGTCTCCAAGCTTTTTACGAATGTTGTCGAGCATACGGCTGTCACCACTACCACTGGATAAATCGACCCCTTTGCTTTTAAAGGCCTCCAGAAATCGCTCATTCCCTTTTTGATTCAGGAAGCTGATCATATTGGTGGTAGTGAACTGGTTTGTCCCAAAGGACGAGCCCCCGGCATCGTAGTAACCGCGATATCCTCCCTTTCCATCACGCTGTACCCGGCCACTTACACGTCCGTTACGAACCCGGAAACTAATTTTTCTCATCCCCTCGCCACCGGTTTCTTCGTTGAGCATCACGAGGTTACGCCGTTCCCAGTCGTCAGCTTCCAGTTTTCCGCCTGTCCAGGATGCCTCATCCGTCGATAGAGACAGCTTTCTCACGGTATCCGCGGCCTTCTGGCGTGTCTTCTCATCAGCGAGAGAGGATGATGTTTCCCTGACGTTGCTGTTCACACTATCGGTGCTTGGTACGTACCCGTTGGCTATGGCATCGCTGCGCTCGACGAAACCGGCGTAAGCACCCGCGACACGGCCAAAAGTGGATTCGCTGAATTTGGTGAGCGTTTTGTCGAAGTCGCGGGCAAGACGGCGGAAGGGGTTTGCGGCAAGATCCTCTTCCTCACGGCGTTTTTGTCTGGCCAGATGTGCCTCACGAGCCACCTGTTCCTGGAATTCATTGCTGTGAAGCTGTTGCGCTTTGATGCGGGCGATCTCGGGGGAATAACCTTGCATGCGCAGGCCGAACTCTGTGGCCCCCATACCGGATCTGCCTACCTGTCTGCCTATGGCATTGGCCATGATGCCGCCCAGCACGTCACCGCCGTATTTGTCCACGGCCTCGCCCCAAAGGTCGGGCTTGTTACGCTGGAAGGCCATCATGGTGTCCAGGTTGTTCAGACGGCCGGAGCGGGATACCAGGAGGTTCATGGGATTCTGGCTGTTGAGGATATCCGTGAGGCTGACGTTCCGGTCGAGCCCGGTCATGGAATCGTTCGCCAGATAGGACAACAGCAGGTCCTGGATCTTGTTCTGGGCCTGGGCGTCCTGCTGTGTCATGGTCTGGACCATGCCTGATACACCGCCATGTCGGGCGACCATGGCCGGATTGATAAGGCCCATGCGCTGCGCCTGCGTGATCATGGCCGCATTGCCCATGGCCTGTATGGACCCTTGGTAGTTGTTCAGGCCCATGGATGAAAACAGGAAAGCCCCCTGCTGACCGTAGGTGTTTACCATGTCACTATGGCTCATGCCGGCCATGCGGGAGAACATGTTCTCCTTGCGCAGGATGTTCTGGAATTGCGACATGTCCGCACCCATGGTCTGCAAGCGCTTGAACTCTTTCATCAAGTCCTTGAAGTCCGTGGATCCGACGACCTCCATGACCGTTGTCATGGTACTGCGCAGCTTCTTGATGATGTCCTTGTACTGCGCCGCGCTGCCAGCGTAGTCGAACATGCCGTTTTCGATGCCAAGCTGCATCATGCGCCGGTAGTCGCCTTCCTTGAACAGGACGTCCCCAGCCGCGCTCATGCGCGTGAAGCTGTCGATATTTCGTGCGGAAGCCGCATTGAACCCCATGCCGGTGGCCAGGTTCACTTCCCGTCCTCCGGTAATCTTCGGCATGGTAAGGTTCTGGAGCGCGCGCAGGTCGCGGACACGGTTGATGACCGGTTCCGCAAGGCTGGGCATGGCCAGACCGGCTATGGCGCCAGGAATGCCGCCCAAGGCACCAAGGGCCAGCGATGACACGCCGAAATCGAATACCGTACCGCCGAGGGCCAGCATCTGGTCGCTGGAATGGCGCCGGATGGCGCTCATATATTGCTGCTGGTTGACCGCGGGATTGTAGGTGTTGAATGTGTACTTTGGCAGTCCGAAAGGGGCGCCGTAGCTGCGGATCATCCATGACTGCAGGAAACCGGGAATCTGATTTTGGTAGTCCGTTGGTGCCGGTCCAGGCAGTGTGCGAAAAGCGCCGTACTCGGCAGGGGTAAGGTATTGGGCCTGCGGCATATAGCCCATCTGGCCGCCGGTTAGATACTGGGTGGCAAGAGGGCCGTAATTCGTGAAGATGGGCGATTGTTCCTGCGTGATCACTTGCTATCACCTGTCGTACCATTGAAGCTGTTGTCGCGCATGCTGTCGACGGTTTCTCTCAGGGCCTCCATGGCTTGGCGAAGCTCCTTTAGCGAAGCGAATCCCTGCTTGTTGGCTTTGTGCAGGCCGGCAGTCATGAGGCCGAGATACCGCGTCCTGTCGTCGTCTGTGGCCTGTCGTGGTGCCTGGGCCGTCCTGGGCGCACCGGCATTATAGGTGCCGGAGGGATCGGCAAGGGCGGAAACGGCATCCAGGTACTCACGTACTTTTTTCAGGTAATCATCCCTGGCCCCATCCTGCAGCCCCGACGACACGGACAGGAGCAGGAAGACATCGAGCATCCGTCCCCCGAACCACTGGCCAATACCGTGCTGGTACGCCTGCCTGGATATGATATGTTCGCGCAGCAGACGAAACTCCACACTGCGCCTAAGGTACTGCACCCCGGAATGTCTGAGGATCTCGGCCCTTACTTTTCCTTCCGGGGTCGCATAAAATTTTTGACTGCCCAGTCGGATGTCGCCACGGCGATGGTCCTGTCGAACACCGCCAGCTTGTTCACCAGAGCGTTCTGGATGATATACGGCATGTCCTGGACGCGCTTTCTGGCTTTTTCGAAATCCTCTTTTGTTTCGACGCGATACGTCTCATCCCTGAAGGCCGCCATGGACGCCGCCAGATTGCATACGGCGACCAGGTTGTTGTAGCGCATCATGGAGACGCGGTCGTTGTCCGCGGTCTCCCGGTCGACAAGCTCCAGGATGTAGTCATCGACCCACGAAGGCCGGACCCGAAACTCCACCGGGATGCGGTCGAACAGCTCGAACCGCCAGGAAACGTTCCCGGACGTGATCAGACATTCCAGGACGTCCCGGATATCGTCGTCCGTAATGTTTCGCGCGTGCAGAAAATCCAGATAGCTCTTGATGACGGATTCGGGCCCGAATTCTTCCAGCGGGCTTTTGATGCCTGCCTCTCCGTCGACCTCCGGGACAGTGGGGACAGGCTTCTCATTCGCTACTGTCGCGGGTGGGACGATCCCTTCAGCCTGTGCCCCGGAACGTGCAAAGCTGCCGGATATTGGACGTGATGCGGAACGAATATCCATTTTTCTCTCCTTGCTCAGTCAGTGAAAACGAAGTCGGAACCGGTCACCATCCGGCCCTCTATCTCGCCGGTGACGGGATCGCCCACGCGGACAACGGCTTTGCCTTCGACGAACAGTACCTGGGACTGCCCGACAGCAGTACAGGAATGACCGCAATCGCCACGGCCCAGGCTGCCTGTGACACAGACATTTTTGTTTTCGATGCAGGGAAAATCCCCTGTGACCATCGTCCCCTGTACAGTATGGTCACATATCCGACAGAAACCTTCGAAGCGGTCACCAACGCAACAAACAGGCAGCGGCATGCCGTATCTCCTAGGCCGTCATCGCGACTTTGGCCTTGGCAAGTTTGAAATCTTCCGCGACCTTCATGGCCGTTTGCTGGGCGGCTGTCGTCGGACGTGCCACGGCCGCTTCCAGGCGGTTGCCGGCCTCGTCAACGGCACCGTTCAGCGATTCCCAGATCTGCTGCGCTGGTGGCGGGAAGTCGTTTGGCTACATCGTACACGGCGCAGGCTGCTTCCACACAGCGCTCCAGCTCCTCGAGCTTGTCCAGCCAGTCCTTGACGCCCAGACGGTTCAGGGTGTCGTTGAAAAGTTTCGATGCGTTGCTGAGCGCTTCGGCAGGCGTCTCCTCAAGGGCGTCGAGCGCTTGGTTGGCTTTGGAACTCAGGGCGTTCTTCAGCTTGTTGAGGAGTGACTCGATCCGATTCCCAGCATCCAGCATGTCGAGGACATCCTCTATGAGCTGTCCAAGCTCGGATTTGGCGATATACGGGCATTCAAGGGCTTTCTGCAGAGCACGCTTCAGCTCGGCCACGGAGCCGGCGCCGCTGAGCAGTTCGTCGATCGCCTTGGAAACGTCATCGAAGGCCTTCAGAGCGCCATCCATCAGCTCCTTGGCTTTGTCGAACGGATAGTCGAGGAGCTTCCTGGCCATGGACATGAGGCGCTTTGGGAGCTGTAGCAGCTTCTCCAAAGACTTATGGACCTGCTGCAGAGCACCGAGAGCCATTTCACAATCAGGAGACGTGAAATCCACGTCCGGCACATCGGGGAGTGTATCGTCAATACGGTCCAGCGTGGTCTTCTCCACACAGAGCGGGCCGAAGACATGAGTGTATCCTTCAGGGCATTTTCCGTTTTCCGCTTGTGGTGTCGCCATGCAACTATGCCTTTCTGATGTTGAGGGCCGAGCAGGTGACATCCACAGGCCCCACGTTATTCGACCTGGATACGAGCGTGATGCTCTCAGCCCCGATCCGCAAGGCCCCACCGACCTGAAGGTCAAGGTCGGAACCGACGGAGTGGTTTTCCTTGTTGCCTACAGTGAAATCGAGCTTGCCAAAGATGGCGCGTGTTTCATCGCCGCCCACTTCGACAGCCCGCTTGCCGTCTACCTGGTAATAGTCATTGCCCATGACGCGGACTTCATTGTCCTTGCCCACAGACATCAGGGCATCCTGGGAGGTGGCCAGCACAAGCTTCCCGTCGGTACCCATGACGATGGCGCCGTAATTCTCGCCATCGACGCTATTCACCCGCACGCCGAAACGCGAATCAGGGGCGTCAGGGGTGTCGCCCAGATAAAAATGGGTCGTGGGGGTTCCGTTTCCCGGCTGGGCTTCGTCGCTGTATTTGGCGCCGCCCACGATGGACATACCTGTACGGCCTGAGCTGCCGTGGGAGAAGCTGATGTCGCCAAAATCTGTACTGATGGTCAGTTCTCGGGCGATGATTTTTACGAAGTCCATGAGGGCGCCCATGATGATTTGGCTCATGGGGGAGGCTTTAAGAACAATGCCGCCTTCGGACAGCAACGCGAGTTCCGCGCCGCCGTCCGTGGAGAGGACTTTGTCACCAGGCATGTAGGAGGATGACCTGCCGCAGGTGTAGGAATCTCGATTCGTCGCGCCGTATGTGAAACTGTTGTCCCCACCGGAACCTGTGGAAGTGCTGCTCGTGGAGATGGGGACAGAAGGCTGTGCGGCGACAGGGACAGTGCCCATGATGTAGGGTTGGCCATCGATGTAGGTGTAGAAGACGACGGCGCCGGGCAAGTTGCGGCCCCAGGAGACATCGTTGCTCTGGATGCCACCTGTGGTGTTGAGGACCGGCACGCCATAAAGCATCCCCCCCTTCGTCTTCAGGATGTCGCACGTGAGGGTGGCGGGGTTGGCGGTGATGACCGTGGCCGTGCTGAAATATTCTGGATGACCAGTGTGCCGGGCGATGCTTTCCATGCGGAAAGATTGACCGGTATCTATGGGGCGATTCAGAGACTTTGTTTGTATTTGCGTTTCAGAAGTGATACGCAAACGGTATATCGATGAGTGCTTTCGGGTGTCTGCAAGCAGGTATTTTGAATTTTTTTGATGATATGTCTCGCTTTATGGGGCTTAAACTGGAGAATGTTGAATGGATGACACGAATTTGAAGAAACAGCTTGGAAAATCAGGAATTATCGTTCTTATTTTGATTCTTGTTATCCTAACGACAGGCAGCTTGTTTGCCAGATATATTTATAATTCAAGACTTGAATCCATACGAGACCAAGTGATGATGGAATCTAATGAATATAAGTCTCGTATTTTAAAACAGATTGAAAAAAATTTTGAACTTTTATCTGTATTATCATCATTTCTTGATGTTAAAAATACATCTGATAAAAAATTTTTAGCAGAAAAATTGAATTTAGCAAACAGAAAAAGCTCATTGATGAGTCTTATTTATGTTGATACAAAAGGAAATGCTACCCTCTCTATACATAGAAGCAGACTGGTATACGATATTAAAATTTCTTCTCTTTCTGATGAGGTTCAGCGTGTAATACGGCTTTCTCTATGTGGAGAATCAAATATATCTTTCATATTCAAAAGTCCAATAATAAATGATAATGTGTTTGTTTATAGCGTTCCTGTATATAGTGGAAATAAGATAGTTGGAGCACTTGCAGCAAGTGATACTCTTGGTATATTTCAAGATATATTATCAGGAAGAACTATTTTAGGTGGTGGCGGATATATACATCTTTTAAACTCCAGGGGTGTTTTTCTTTTGCACTCCCCGAAAGCTGTCGTCGCTGAAAAGCTGCCGACCATATTTGACGGGCCATATATCAAGGAAGAATCCAGGGAAAGTATCTATGCCGCCATGCAACGTCAGGAACAGGTATTTTCTTCCTTTGAATATGAAGGGAAGACTTACCCATTTTTCTTGGAACCGATAGGATTCAATAATTGGTATTTATGTTGTGTAAACAATGGGGAAGGGCTGTTCAGCTTATCAAATTCTTTGCTGTTGGTCATCGAAGCTGCCTTTGTCATTACGCTGTTGCTGCTGATTTCTTTTGTATTGTACGGATATTACCTATATAGCCGTTACACAAAACGCCTTACAAACCTGGCATATTACGACCAGGTCACTGGCGCAAAAAATATGGTCTGGTTCAGACAGCATCTCCCTGCGTCCCTAAAAGATTCCGGCAATGCCGTCGTAAAGATGTGTGTCAGACAATATCCTTTTCTTGTGGAAATATTCGGTCAGGAAAAAAGCACCTATTTTCTGAAGCAAGTCAAGGAAATTGCTGACCGGCATGTGCGGGAAGATGAATTTTTTAGTCGTGATACGGATGACTATTTCTATTTTTTGCTCAATGATATTGATAAAGATATTATATGTGATAGGCTGAATTCATTTTTTCATGATCTTAACGAAAATATCGATATCGGAAATATATATTATCAGCTTGCTTTCTATTGTGGTGTATCAATTTATGATGGCGAAGGCGACCCAGAAAAGAATGCAGAGCTTTTGATGACCCATGTTCAATTTGCCCTTGAAAAAGCTAAAGGTGCGCACAGTAATTTTATATGGTTTTTTGATTCAGAGCTTCATATAACAGAAGAACTTGAAAATTATATCGAAAGCCATATGCACCAGGCGTTGGAAAATAAGGAATTCAAACTTTTCTTGCAGCCGAAAAAGAATTTGCATACCGGCAAGTTGGAAGGCGCAGAAGCGCTTGTTCGCTGGAAACCTTCTAACGGACGTATCCTTTCACCAAATCAGTTTATTCCCCTATTTGAGAAAAATGGATTTTGTGTTGAGCTTGATTTTTATATGATCAGGCAGGCGTGTTGTCAGATTAACTCTTGGATCAATCAGGGGATCGAGCCTGTTCCTATCTCTGTAAACCAGTCAAAGCTTGTATTTTTCGAGCGCGACTATGTGGAAACTTTACAACAGATTCTGGATGAACATCAGATCCCGGCAGAACTCATCGTTCTGGAGATTCTGGAAGGATTGGCCATGGATAGTACGGATTTGCTTAACGAGAGAATAGGAGCGCTTCAAAAAGCCGGGTTCCGTATCTCTCTGGACGACTTCGGAAGTGGCTATTCTTCCATGAACACCCTAAGCCGTTTGAAGATCAACGAGCTCAAGCTCGACCGGGGTTTTCTGTTCAGTAACAGCAGTTTGGACCGTGAACGAAACAGCCTCATCCTGGAACAGATTATCCAACTTTCGCATAAACTTGGTATTTCTACTGTCGCTGAAGGTGTGGAAACTGTAGAAGACGAGGAACTTGTGCGTTCTATCGGCTGCGATGTCGGACAGGGATACCTCTATCATGCCCCCATCAGTGCGGCAGAATTCACGGAAATCTATATGGTCGACAGGAAGGCCCCCCGGTAGGGCCAGAGTCGTTCAAAATTTTGGCCGGCTTTGTGATCAGCACAAAGCCGGCCATTTGCGTAGAGCGTATGGAGAGAGTTCTCTAGTTCAGGGAGCCGTAGCTACCGATGACGGAGTCGAGGGCGCCTTTGTCGATAGTATCGTACGATGTCCATGGGATAAGCCTGTCCGCCATAAAGCTGACCTGTTCCATGATCATGGCTTGGCCTGACTGGATGGCCGTGTTGCGATTCAGCAATGTGCAGACTTCCAGGTATTGGGCTCCGGCGACCACGGAGCCGTCGGCAAGCGTCGCCGGGGCGTTGTACACGATGCCCATGCCGAACGGCACTCGGAAGATGTCTTCTTCCAGATTCTCGTTCCAGATACCGTCGCCGGAAATGGCTGAGCTGTTGTACTTGCTGTTGCGGTCCGTAATGCCGGTACCGAACTCGGCGTTAGCGTAGATGGCATTGAGCAGGTTGCGCCCCAGGAAGAGCAATCTGCCGATGGAGCCTTGAACCGGGGCGTTTGTTGCCGCGAAGATGTGCCTGCGTGAACCGATGGCTTTCACCGGCTGCACGCTGCGCGTTTCCGAAAAGTTGATACTGTTCAGAAATCCCACTGGATAGAACGAGTTGTCGCTGCTGGCGTGAGACAGACGCGGTGGACCGACAACGACCAGACAGTCGTCAGGCAGAATGAGCGTGAGCTGCGAAATATCGTGCTGGTGCTCGACAAATGCCTCTTTGTATTGATCGACCCAGGAAGACTCGTCCCTGACAGGAGCTGTGGCTTCGATTTTGTCGATAGGGGAGAATGACATATTGACCTACCTTGTCGCCTAGTTGCTGGTGATACGCATATGGACCGCGGTAAGGTGCAGGCCGATCGTGTTCAGCGGGTACGGGAAGGAAACTTCCGCGATCATTTCCACACGATCACGGACATCCTCCATCTGGGCGACAGACGTAATATTGTAATCAAGGACGCGGCTGCCGATTTTGGGGCTGGTATCCAGCTTCAGCGTCTCAAGGACGCCGCGCAACGCCGTACGCAGGGTTGCCAAAGTCGACTGTGTGATATTGTACTGCCCGATGAAGGCATTCATCGTATCCCGGCAGATGTATGACACATAGTCGAAGTTTTTGACAAAGGAGAGCTCCTGCATCTCGAGTGTCGAGCGGTCTGTCGTGAGCTGGTGGCGGATGTGGGGCGGAGCAGTGGACGAAGCCTGCACGAAGATGAATGTGCCGCCATCGGCCATAGCATCGAGCTGGTCGTTGTTGAAGTAGCTGTTGCTGTTCTTCAGACCGTCGATGCCGGCGATGGACAGGCGCGTGAAGCCGTAATGGGACGGCAGTCCGCCGATGCCACCGGCTACGGCGCAGGCCAGATAGTAACCAGGGAGCTCGCGCTCGCCGACGATGCACACATCAGGCCAGATATTCACGAACCGGCTGGAGCCGTAGGCCTTGGATGTGGCCGCGATCTCGTTCGCCTGTCCCAGCTTGTCGAGGCTGTGCATGACTCGGAACCGGTACTCCCCGGCCTCTGTGAACAACTCTTCATCAAAAGGCGCGGACTGCGTGATGGTGAGCAGGTCCTCGGACACGACGGACGACACTGTGTACTCGTGTTCCGTACCTCCGAGGTCGGTCATGACGAGAGTGTCGCCGGCATCCACGTAACTGGAGAGGAACGCGGCTTCCTCCGACAGCAGGCGAACCAGGTCGCCGTCACCGTCACGGCTGACCTTGCCGGTCCCGGTCGCGACCTCCTTCTCGGTCACCAGATGCGTGCAGCCCAGGGCGATACGCCACATGCCGCGTTCCGGTTGCGACATTTGCTCGGCGTGGAGTTTGAACATGGACAGCACGGACGCGTCGAACGTCAGGGGAACCAGCGCGTAGACAGGATCGTGTGTCTCCAGGCGGTCCTTGGCGGCCGTGTAACCGGCAAGATCATCAGAGTCGACGCCGATGCACTTGATGCCGATAGCGGCGTTGGCCATGGCAATGTTCACGCCGAAAGCCAGAGGGTTCTCGGGAACGATCTTGCCGAGCTGGCCTTCGATTTCGTCGGTGGAGTAGAGTGTAAGGACATCCGACAAATCCTGTCGAAGAGCCTTGTAGCCGATATACAGCTCGGCCGCGCTGATCCGGCACGCTTTGGGAGCGTCTTCCAGGCCCTCGATCGGTGTCATGACGCCGATCATGGTGAACCGCTCGGAAGTCACATCCAGCAGGATGCCTTCACTGCCGGCGGGCAGGGTGATATCCTCGATAATACGCTGGATCTCGACGGTAAGCGTCTTGCCTGCCGGCAGGGTACGATTCAGGAACAGCGCTTTGGAGATGTCATCGACTGTAGTGACGCGATACTCCGTTTCGATCGCGGCAGGAGCATCAGGGTCAGTCTTATCAGTCAGTTTGACGACGTCGCCGACAAGGATGCCTTTCGGGTAGCTGTCACCATCGAACAGGAGGCAGTTGCCGGTGCTGAGAACACTGGCACTGAGGTCTGAGTACAGGCGCACACGGGCATTTTTCAGACGAAAAGAGACTGACTTCTCGTCGATGAGCGCACCGGGAGCGTTGTTGGGGAAGAAGCCGCTCTCAATGCCGGCTTCCGTGTATTGGCCATAGAGGGCATTGCCTTCGTCCTCCACAGCATCGACGATGTGATAGCAGGGGCCGATGATACAGGGAGGGAGCGACGCGGAGGGCGTCGTCGTGGAAGTATCAGCGTACTCCTGGAAGACCATCACCATGGGTCTTGTATAAGCCATAGCCAGTCACCTGTATATTTCTGAAGTTGTATGCGCGTGGAACGCTTTGCAGAAATATTGGCGACGGATGGGGAGGAGGTTAAACCGGTTCGGAAAAGACGCGTTTTCACATTTCGCTATGCACAGGAATACCTCCAGAGAGGCCTAAAAAGTTGTCTAGCTAGACAAAAACCTACCAAAAAAGTTGCCGATTTTGTTTTTCAGAAAGCATTTTTGATGCTTTTTTAGCCAAATACACGCATGGTACGTTTTATGCTTTATTCACTTGCAACACAGTGAACACAAGAGGAGCTTGGTTATGTCGTTTACGGAACAGGATATGAAGAAGTAGATAGAAGATTTCACTGCCCTCCGTGAGGAGTTTTTCCGCCTGGAAAGCCAGGAAAAAGCCATGCGCAAGCAGCTCGACCTGCCGGAGCGGGAAAAAACGGATCCGTCTTCCTTGACTCCCAAGTTGCGCGAGATGGTCGAAGAAGCTATGGCCGAGGCGCGCCGTGCCGCCCAAGCTCGCACCTCCCTGCCGGGCGTCAATACCCAGATCGCCAACTCCAATCACCACCTTACCAATCTGGCCCGTGGCCAATAACCTACGGCCAACAAAGGAAGTAATATGAGCCAAGTCAATTTTTCCTCCACATCTTCTGTTTCGTTTGGAGAACTGGGCCCCACTACAAGTTTGCAGCTGATGTTTGCCAAGCTGCAACTTGAACTGGCCGAGACCGCCAAGACCCAGGCCATGAACAAGATGGATGCCATCGCCAAGGCGCAGGAAGAACAGAAGCTAGTCTCCCAGTTGCTCAATGAAGCTCGGCAGTCAAAAGCCGATGCCAAAAATAAAAACAGCAAAGATATTACGACAACTTATTATACATATGACAAGGATGGGAAGGTCACCGGATCTTATACGGAAACAGCTCCTAAAGGGAAAGACTATAACCCCATGAGTAACGAGATGGTGAAGTACATGGATGAACATGGTCTCGCTTACGACAAGACGGGGAACGATCACATGCATACCGCAGACGAATGGGACGTGGCCATCACGGCTCTGGAAGGCCGTCTGGAAGAGCTGGGCTCCAATACCCAGCAGGAGATGGTCTATGTGCAAGACTACATGGGCCAGTACAACTCCTACTTGCAGGGCGCCAACACCCAGATCGCCAACTCCAACCAGACTCTTACCAGTCTGGCCCGCGGTCAATAACCTACAGCCGACATAAGGAAGTGATATGAGTCAGGTCGATTTTTCTGCGACGTCTTCTGTTTCGTTCGGTGAGCTGGGCCCCACCACGAGCCTGCAGCTGATGTTTGCCAAGCTGCAGCTGGAACTGGCCGAGACCGCCAAGACCCAAGCCACGGACAAGATGGATGCCATCGCCAAGGCGCAGGAAGAACAGAAATTCGTTTCCCAGCTTCTCAACGAGGCGCGGCAGGCCCAGGCCGACGGTAACAGCGGCACGGGAGTGGGGATGACCAGCATCAATGGCGTTACGGTCACGGGCAAGGATTGCTATCCTATGTCCCAGGAAATGGTGGATTACATGGATGCCCACAAGCTGGCATATCCTAATGGCGATGGGGATTACATCCTCGGCAAGGACGAATGGGACGTGGCCATCACGTCTCTAGAGGACGCCTGGAAGAGCTGGGCACCAATACTCAACAGGAGATGGTCTACGTCCAGGACTACATGGGCCAGTACAACTCTTACCTGCAGGGCGCCAACACCCAGATCACCAACGCCAACCAGACCCTCACCAATCTGGCCCGCGGCCAGTAGCCGTCAGACAGAGCGACGGCAGCACTGCGGTGGCCCGCTCACGTCCGCTGAGGCGCAGTCGTTCGGTACCATGATCTCTGCGGCCAGGAGCATGTTCACGGCGGCGGAGAGTTCGGCAAGAGCATGCGTTCTGCCAAGGCCAAGCCCGGAAGAAAAAGTTGGGCTCTTGACTGGTTGAGAGGACTTATGCAGGTCACCTCGCCAGTCAAGAGCCCTTAAAAAGTTCTGCAGCATCCTCAAGCAAACTCTGAAATCCTCGTTGCGATGCTCCGAAGCACTTCGCTTCTTGTTTCCTGTGTCCACTTGTACTGGATGGAGTAGTCGAAGTTCAGCTGAGCGTGGAAGATGGTGTCATCATCTTCCATCTTGGTCACTTCCGATAAACTGATGGAGTTGACCATGTGGATACCCAGCAGCTTCGGCATATGGGTACGGCACATGAGCATTAGGCTGAAGACGTGCTGGGCTATGATTTCGACCTCGGCCTTCGTCTTGCTGATCACCTGGATATTGATGGAACTCGTGACGAGATTCGAACCTGTTTTGAGATGCGTCGGCAAATTCACATGCGCCAGGTCGCCAACGACGGTGGGCCCGGCCCCCTGCATGCCGCGCGAAACGACGACAAGGGGCTTTTTGCCGTAAACTTCCGAATCTTTGTTCAGGGCGACGTCGAAGGCGACGCCTGATTTGTTGAAGTCGTCTCGGACGTAGCGGTATGGGTAATCCTCAGGCAGTTCCTCAAAGGTGATCTTAAGGAGTTGGAGAAAGAGTTCGACCACATGGAGCGGTGTGTCATACGGAATGATAGGATTGCCGAGGGGTCTAACAGCCATACGCTTACCTTCCGTCCACCGGTTTGACAGGCTCTTGATCTGGCTTGCGCCATTTCGTGAGCTTGTATTCCTCACTCCCATAGGTCACGGCGACGGCCGATGCTATCTGAGCTATGACGTCGCCGCGCATGGCCACGATATGCGGTTCCACATCGTATATCTTGAATACTTCCTGGGTCTCTTCGAAGATGATGAGGGCCTGGTCTTCCAGGATGGGAGCGCCCAGGATGACAATCTGTTCCTTGGTGCCGTTGGGGTTTTCCGTGTTCCCCAGCGGGGTGGCGATGCGGTACCCTGGGCCGAAGTCTACCAGCGTCCAGAAATCTCCAAGATATTCCCAGTTTTTCAGAAAACCTGTTCCGTGACAGACGGGGCAGTTCGTAAGCAAGCGTTCACCCGTCACGGAATTTGTGCATTTCGTACAGCGCTCGCCACCTGCAATTTTGTAGATGGATGCATGCTGCCCATTGTACATTCTAGCTATCTTGATGAGATCTTTGAGGATCTTTTGGGAGTAACCTTTGAGGTAGCGGTAATTCGTGTGATGGCCGTAGTTGAATGGGACGGCTTCGCGCTCGGGACCGAACCTGACACTTCCGGATGCGTCATGTCCGGTATCCATTCCGAAGTCCATACTCGCCTGGACCCCGTCACGGAAGATGGGGGAAGAGGCTTCATGCCTGCCGGCAACGCTCTGATTGTCGTCAGCCATAGGTCACCGTGCTAGTTGCGGAAGCGGTACTCGTTGATGGCCATATAGGGGGAGAAGCTGCCACCCCAGGCTTTTTCCTGGTTGATGTACATCTTGAACTCGCGCAGCTTCTGGTCGAAGAGACCTTTGTAGTATTGGGCAAGCTGGTTGTATTGGGGAAATTTGTCGTCGATGCCCGCGTTGAGGCCCTGGGCGTTATACGTGACCTGGTTGCGGAGTTGGCGTTCTGCCTCGCCGTTGGCCAGATGGTGCAGAACGCCATACAGCATGACGGTGTCCGAAGGGAAATCCTCAAGCGTGTAGCTGGTCACAGGCGCTACGATATTGAAGTCGCTTACGGTGAGCTTCATGGCCAGTTCGACAAGCTTTTTGACGGACTGGTACTCGCCCTCGAGGAGCACGTTGTATTCCGGCGTGTCCTTGGCGTAGGTGCGGATGTCTTCAACGGACAGCACGAGGATCCCCCTTGCGGGCTACTTGCCGTCGACCTTGGCTGTTTCCGGCTTGCTTGTTTCATCCTTGGCAGACTTGCCCTGCTTCTTCGGAGCCTCGGCCTCTGGTTGCTGCTTCTCTGATCCGGCAGGCTGTTCCTGCTTTACAGGAGTGGCGGGGACATCAGCTTTCGGCATACTTTCCTTGAGGATACCCTTCTTCACAAGCTTGGCGACGGCCAGCGTCTCTTCGGACGTCTTCGGCACGTCAGGAAACTTGTTGCCGGGAAGGATGCGGAAGCGACCAATCACGACTGGGGCATTGGAGATATTGACGATCATCGGTATTCCCTTTGCTTTCTTGCATTGAGAAATGCCGGCGGATGAAGAGTCCCGCCGGCATTTCACGGAGGGCTATTCGAGGGTGACCTTGACCACACCCTTGGTGTTGCCGATACCGAGACCGGGCGATTCGTAGGTGTGGAAGTGGATCAGGTCAGCCTCTGTCTTCATGAACAGAGTGGCGTCCTGCAGGAAGAAAAACTTGATGAAGAATTCCGGCTGGGTGAAGAAGAAAATTTCGTTTTCCTTCACGAGGTTGTCCTTGATGGTGGTGACCACGGGCAGACCCAGGAAGGTCTCTTCGCCTTCGACGCCACGGTTGAAGCGGGCCTCCTGGGGAGCGAAGCCGATATCTTCAGTTTTCAGCTTCAAGCTGTCGATGTAGGTGTTTTTGTGCATCAGCACTTTGCCCAGAGGCAGGCGCATGCGGATCATGGCCTTCATGCCTTCGGCGAAGGCATCCTTGAAGGTGTTGGCCGCGGTGGAGGTGGCGACGCTGACGGCCTGTTCGGCGGCGTTGTCGGCGACGATCTCGTTGAGGGTGTCGATGAACTTGCTGTCCTCTTCCTCCTGGATCATCTTGACCTGATTTTCCTTCAGCCAGTCGGTGATGGGCATGCGAATGGTCATCAGCTCGAACTTGGACTTGGTGATGCGTTCGGCCTCAATCTTGGCGAAGGGGATGCGAAAGCGCTTGCCGTGGAAGTAACGGCGCTCGCCCGTACCCTTGAACGGCACGAAGGTGGCCTGGGAGGCATCAGGTTCGATTTCGCAGATGATGGAGGGCATGTCGTCCGTGCTGACGCCGTCAGGTTCCACAATGGGATCCAGCTCATCAGCGGTCACGGTGCGGGATTCGAACAGGCGGCGCAGGATGCCGTCTTCATACAGCTTCTGCCGGATATACAGTGAGGAGTTTTCCATGGCCTCTTTGATCTGGCCATTGAAAACCTTGTCGCAGAATGAGCTGTTGAGCAGCTCGGTACTCACGTTGACGGTTTCGATATTCATGGTCTTGCTCCTTCCCGGCCAGGCTTAGCGGGCTTCATGCCACATGACACGCATCAGGCCTGAGGTGGCATCATATTTCAGAACGCGGCCCAGTACCTTCTCGCCTGCGGCGGCCTTGGCGAATTTCCCGTCCTTGGCTGTGAGCTGGTCATTGGCGGCATAGGTGTCTGCGGTGTAATGGTCCTTGTCCACTTCGATGACGATCTGGTGCATCAGGCCAGTGTACGTACCGCGCACCTTTTCGTAACCGATAACGAATGCGCACATGGGGTCGGTGGCCGCGGCGGCGGCAGTGAAGTTGGCAGGAGCGATCTTGCCGTCGGTGACGGTGACGATCATGCCGTCAGTGATGGTGGCACCGGTATCCGCCTTCAGGACTTCGTCGATGGCAGCGTTGGAGGGCCAGCCTTTACGAACATTATACATGCTGGATATCCTTGTGTGTTGTTGTCTATGGTGGTTCAAAAAAGCGTCAGCGAAGCAGGAAATTCGTCAGCGCATCGCCTTCGGGTATCGCCATACCGCTGAGGCTTCCGTAGTCAGCTGAGTAGCCAGCGGTCTTCTCATTGGTCTCTTGCTCCTCGATAGCCGCAGCCACTTTTTCAAAGGCATCCGCAAGGTTGACGAGGGCTTCAGCAGTAGTAGATTCGTTATTTGTCTGCGTACCCATCTATATATCCATATCTATTTTCATTTGTGGAACCGATTACGTAACCATATAGGAAATCAGTGGCGGTCTCCGAAAAAGATGAGGAAATCCCGTACCTTTTCCGGATCGAGTTCGATGGTCGCGGCGGTCTTTTCCACAGGGTCAGGCAAGGTGCCGGCTACAGAGCGAATCTCCCGTGCGAGATTCCGCAGGGCTTCGGATATCGATCCCGGTGTGCTGTCAACGGTCGTCATGGCGCAGCAGGCTCCGCAGGTTGGCGATGTTGATGACCGGTTTGGGGGCACAACTGGTCAGAGAGGCAGCTTTGATATCCCCGGCGAGCTTACGCAGGGGAGCCGCAGCTTCTCGCAGAAGGGACGCGACCTTTTTCCTGTTTTCCGGGGACAGAGACATTAGCGGACTCCGTTGGCCATGTAAGCCATCACGTTATCGTACGCTTGGCTGGCGATCTTGGGCAGATCGACGTTCCCTTGCTCGTCGACATAGCTGTCGGCGATAGCAGCTTCCGTCGGCAGTCCGAGAGCCTCAGCAGCGGCAGCTGCTTCAGCGCCTTCGCCCCCTGCATCCTCGGCTGCATCCTCTGCGTAGTCGCCTTCAGCCGTCAGAGCGTCCGCAGCCTCGGCGATGGATTTAATGGCCGCAGCGTTGGTGCTGGCGGCATGGGCAGCTTCTGCCAACGTATCGGCCACAGCCGTAGGGGCGTCAGACTTATCGACTTCTTCTTCGTTGGGTTCTTCCAGGTCTTCTTCCATACCTTCGTCAGGCATGCCGCCGGAAGCGCCCATGACAGCATTCACGACCTCTGGTGGCAGCGTCTCTGGAGATTCCGCCATGGCTGCCTGGAGCTCTTCAGGAGAGTCCAGGCCGGCAAACTTGGCCAGAGTGGTGAAGTAAGCCTCATCGTAAACGGCAGCGGTTTTTTGCATGATGTCCGCCTCGTCGTCGGCGCCAGTGAAGGCATCAACCGTCACCGCATACGCATTCTGTTCGATCTGCTGGAGCGCGGCAGTCTTGTTCATCTGTTCCATGCATGACGCCGCGAAGAGTTCGCCGAAGATCTGAGCTTCCTTCTTCAGGGCGGCGGTGTGCTCGTTGATAAATTCATCCGTCACGGCCTTGAGCGTTTCCTTGGCATCGACGACCTGGCTGGACGCTTCTTTCACCTGCTGGGCGGCTGCGGCGACTTCTTCCGCTGTAGAGACCGCGGGTACTGCCTCGACAGCCGGTGCGGAAGGGACGGCTGCGGTCGGGGTGACGGCGGCCTGGGGGGCAAGAACATCTTCAGGAGCCACGACGATCTCTCCGGCCGTTTTCTGCCGGGCCTCTTCGAACTTCCTGAGGAGATCAGCGAGTTTGGGTGTATTTCGGACAGCCACAGGGCTTTTCCTCCGGTATGTTTTCAGGGATGGCAGCCTGATCTGTCAGGCAAGCTGCCTAAATATTGGGAGGAGTCTGGAAAGTCTTTCAGGATAGAGCAGGAGCGAAAAGAAAAAAGGAACTTTTGTGGTATAAGGATATGTCAGTGACTGTGTAGATGACCGGCTCGAAAACAGGCAAGACCTGCAGCTTGTACAACGAAACGCAATGACCAAATGAAACGTGATGTCCCGGAAACATCAAACATCACGGAGATTGGAACATGAGCTGGTACAATCCGAACACCTGGTCTCCCGACGGCAAAGCCATTTTTGTCAATGTCGTGATCGGCGTCGTGATCGCAGGCCTTGAGATCTTGCGTCAATGGCAAGAAGAGCGAGGAGATTTCGATAACGATAACTGAGAGTTGCGGAGGTAGGAACAGACACTGAAAAGGGCGGCATACCCATCAGGTATGCCGCCCTGCTTTTGTGGCAGGATGATTTTTAGCCTAGTGGCGTAGGATGGACATTGTCCCGGGGCGCCGGACGTAAGACGGGCTTTATGTCCTGTAAGACAAAGCCGTTACCAATAGCGGAAAGCCTTTCTTCAGTATGTTGAGCGACGGTGATCAGCTTGAATATTTTGAGCCTGTACTTGACACTTCATTATAATACAAATAAGTAATATGTTGTCACAATACGACAAATCTTGCATTGGTTTTCATGAAAAAATCATATGAAATGTTTATCTAGGTAGGACGATATTTCATAATTTTATTCATGCAATAATTTATGAAATATTTTCTGCTTTTTATAACAGCCTATGTTTAAATGAAAACTGCCTTGAGATGTCGTACCACACTATCACAATGAGGAGGCATATGATGTGGACCCAAGTGTACAACCCAACAGGTAACGCCGTACTCTCTGCGTTGCTGGCGGCCATCCCGCTGTTTGCCCTGTTCTACATGCTGGCCGTGCGCCGCTCCAAAGGTCACTATGCAGCGGCCGTAGCCGTGGTCCTGTCGGCAATCCTGTCCGTATTCGTTTGGGGGATGCCCATGGGGACCGCTGCCAGTTCCTTCCTGTATGGGGCAGCTTTCGGCCTGTTCCCCATCGTCTGGATTGTGGTCACGGCTGTGTGGGTCTACAACATGACGGTGGAGTCCGGCGAGTTTGAATACCTTAAGCAATCGCTGGCCAACCTGACGGATGACCGTCGCCTGCAGGCCATCTTCATTGCCTTCGCTTTCGGCGCGTTCCTGGAAGGTACGGCCGGTTTCGGTACGCCTGTGGCCATCACTGCAGCCATGCTGGTGGGGCTCGGCTTCAAGCCCCTGTACGCCGCCGGTGTGTGTCTGATCGCCAACACGGCCCCTGTGGCCTTCGGTGCCATCGGTGTGCCGATTATCGTTGCTGGTCAGGTGTCCGGCGTGTCTGATATGACCATCAGCGCCATCGTGGGCCGTCAGCTGCCCTTCTTGTCCATTATCGTCCCGCTGTGGCTTTGCGTGCTCATGTGCGGCTTTAAGCGTTCCATGGAAGTGCTGCCCGCCATCGCCGTTGCCGGTGTCTGCTTCGCCGGTTCCCAGTTCCTGTTTTCCAACTTCCACGGCCCGACCCTGCCCGACATCATGTCGGCTCTGATTACCATTATCGGCCTGGTCGTGCTGCTGCGCGTGTGGAAGCCCGCTACCACTTGGCGGCTTGAGGGTGAGAGCGATGAGGCCGCCATCAGTGGTGGCGCTCCCATCAGCTTCGGTGTCGTGCTGCGCGCCTGGAGCCCGTACATCATCCTGGCCGTCATGGTCTTCCTGTGGGGCCTGCCGCAGTTTAAAAACCTTCTCAACGCTGTCCCCGGCGCTGTGCTGACCTTCGGCTGGCCCGGTCTTGACGGCATGGTCATGAAGACTACCCCCATCGCCCCGGCCGATACCGTGTACGGTGCCAAGTTCACCCTGAACTGGCTCTCCGCCGGCGGCACGGCCATCCTGCTGGCCGGTGTGTTTTCCGTGCCCCTGATGCCCGGCTACGGTTACGGCAAGGCCATCAGCTGCTTCTTCCGCACTATCTACATGCTCCGTTTCCCCATCCTGACCATCGCCATGATCCTCGGCCTGGCCTATCTGATGAACTACTCGGGCATGAGCTCCACCCTGGGTATCGCCTTCACCCTGACGGGCGGCTTCTTCCCGCTGTTCGCCCCCCTGCTGGGCTGGCTGGGTGTGTTCCTGACCGGTTCTGATACCTCTTCCAACGCCCTGTTCTGCGGCATGCAGCGTAACACCGCCGAAGTGGTGGGCATGTCTCCTGAACTGGCCGTGGCTTCCAACTCTTCCGGCGGCGTCACCGGCAAGATGATCTCTCCCCAGTCCATCAGCGTGGCTACCGCTGCCACCAACATGGTGGGCCAGGAAGGCGATCTGTTCCGTTTCGCTCTGCCCCACAGCCTGGCCATGACCGTCTGCATCTGTATCCTGACTTGGCTACAGGCTGGTCCGCTGCGCTGGATGCTGCCCTAGTATTGATCCGGCGTGGTCGTTGGCCGCGCGATATCGTATGAACAAGGCCGGTGCTCTTCAAAGAGCACCGGCCTTTCTTTTTTGTTTTTCGACTACGATAGGCTTAAACTGGTTCTCGGCGCCGGATCAGCTTTTCGGTATGCAGGCCGACAGGCCTGAGAAGTCGGCATCGACGATGTACGACTCAGGCTGAGGCGTCTTCAAAAACATGGACATGTACCACGGAAGGTAGGTCACCTTTCCGTCCGTGGAGACATTGTCCATGCAAAACACGATCGCTTCGTCAAACTTCCATTCACTGACGCCGAGGATGTTGTTCAGGGCCGCGTGCCGCCGGTAATCCTTGCCTGATTTGATTTCCACGGGGAGGCACTTCGGGCCGAGCTGCAGGACGAAGTCCAGCTCTCCATATTTCTGTTTGTTGAAGTACCACAGCTTGAAGCCGTTGGCGGCGAAGATTTGGGCAAAGGCGTTCTCAAGAAGGCTTCCCATGTTGATACTCAGGTCGCCATTCAGGATGCTGAACTGGATATTGTCAATCCCGGCGGCGCAAAGCAGACCGGTATCAGCCATGAAGAGTTTGAACAGCGTCCGCTGCTCGTTGAGCCGCAACGGAATGACTGGTTCTGAAACATTGTAGCAGGGGAGGGTCACACCTGCATCACGCAGCCAGACGAAACTGTCTTCGTACCGGACATAGCGTGCCGCTTTGTTTATGGATGCCAGCATGAAGCGCCGGTTTTTGTCATCCAGCTGTGAAGGGATGCTGTCGAAGATGTCTTGGACTTTTGTTTTTTCACGTCCGGCATATTTCGCGATATCGAGCCGGTACAGGCCAAGGATGTCCCGCTGCTGCGAGACGACTTTCTGTATGTCATGACTGGAGACGAACTCCTGGACGACCGCCGGCATGCCTCCGGTCAGAACATAGAGCCTGAACAGGCGGCTCAAGGCCTCGTGCACGCCAGCGGAGACCGGCTTTCTGTCTTCGAAGGAACTGCGGACATGGTCGAGCACGTCTTCAGGTATACCGTTGGCCAGAGCGAATTCTTCCAGATCCATCGGATACATCCTGTGAATCTCTTCGAAACCGACCGGATAGGAATGTGTCTCGCCACTGTTCACACCCAGAAGAGAACCGGATTCGACGTAGTCGAAGCGACCGTCCTCCACGAGAAATTTGATGGCTGTCCTGGCGTCAGGACACTCCTGGATCTCGTCGAAGAAAATCAGTGTTTTTCCAGGAATCAAAGAAACGCCTAGAAGCGCCGTGATGCCCATGATGACGCTTTCCACATCGCGACCCGCCCGAAAAATCTCCTTCGCCTTTGGCAACTCGATGAAATTCAGCTCGACAAAGCATTCGTACTGCTCCTTGCCGAAGCGGCGGATCAGCGATGTTTTGCCTATCTGACGCGCTCCGGTTACGAGCATGGCTTTCTTATTTTTGTTATCCTTCCATTTTAATAGGTTATTGTAAAAACTGCGTGTGAGCACAGGCCTCTCCGTGGGTTTTGTGTGTCGTTTTTTGAGTTTCTTTTCACGGATTTTGTAACGTTTTTTGGGACTGTGCAAGTCGTTTTTGTAACGTTTTTTGAAGATTCGGTAGCGCAGGCAGGCTACGAAAGGAAGCAGTCCAGCGCATTTGTCTTCCGTATGCTTCGTAGACCATTTCTCCAAACAGCGTGTCGAGTGTGAGCAGGTGCTTTGGAAAAAACCAAGCAAGGCCGCTGGATTTCTTCCAGCGGCCTTGCTTGGTTTTTCGCGCCTTCGACGCAGATGTTGAAAAAATTACAAAAGATTTTGTCTAGTTGCCTCCATCCAGACAAAAGGAGAATATTTTTTAAGGTATTCAGACGTGAGTTGACCTTCGCAGTAGTATTGAAAATGTCTGGCGCGCATTTCCTTGCTCGCCCCGTCATCAAGCTTGAGTCGGTCAATTGTTTTCTGGATACGGACTTTTTGCTCACCTGGCAGTTCAGGATCAGGAAAAATGTGTCCTGTTACGAGCTCGAGATGGAACCAGCCGTTTTCTACAGAGAAAGGATCAAGGACATCGTCGTAATCGCGTTTTCGGCTATTCATTCGTGAGCAGCTTAGCCGGTAATTCGCCCACTCATAGGCAAGAGCGCTGCTTTTTGATTTTGCGACAAAGTGGTCAACAGTTGCTCCGCCAACGGCAAACTCAAAGAATACAGCGAGGTAAGCACAGTAACCACCGTAGCTGTCGTACAGATCTTTTAGGCATACTAACCAGTACCGTGGAATATCGACTCCTTTCGGTACTGGTCCGTGGATATCGAAGTTCTGGTTCCTCAACCAATCAAGACCTTTCCGCCTTACCTTTTCATCAAAATCATGAGGCTCAGGCTGTTGATCGACATGTATCATCGCAGCCATCCTTTTTTCTCTGCGACATATCGCCAACGAATCCAGAACGGATCGATTTCTGATAATGCGTTGCGCAGAAGGACATCTACCTGTCTGGCTTCAGACATACCAGTATTATCGCAGGATAACAACGCTTTTGCTTTTTCTATGGCGGCCTCAGCCTCCCGTGAGTAACCGGACTTCATGTCAAAAGCATCACTGGTCAGCCAGTTGCATACATTTCCTTGTCGAAAAAAAGTTCTTTCAGTAAGACAGACTTTGTCACCAACAAGATCAATGTCAAACCAGACATCCTGTTTGGCGTCAAAAACGGACTCGACGGATGACATGACAAGCGGCGAGTGAGTAGCCAGTATAAGCTGGACTTCCGCATGCGGCATCAGTCTGTCCATGATGTTCATCAGGGCGGGAATGATCGATCGCTGCCACTTAGGATGCAAGTGTGCCTCAACCTCATCTATAAGGAAAGTCGTCTTATTGGATGGGCGTTCGCCAAGCAGTTTTTTTGCTCTCAAATGCTCTTCCCAGCACCAAACCAGAAAATACGCCAGGGAAACTATCCGCCGCATGCCAGAAGACGCGTGTACTACGGCCACTTCTTGACCATAAGGCATCTTCAGTGTCGGCATGTCTCTCACATCATCAAGGCTGATCCGTGTGAGTTCACCGGGAACGAGCTTTTCTTCATCCGGAGACGAAAGAGCTTCAAGCACGGACTCCAAGTAGGAGAAAGCCGTGCCTTTCTCCTTCTGCCATCCTGCCCAATCCCTGATCAATCCATTGCAGAGCCAAGTCCCGTCTTCCCTCTGGAGACCATCCCAAACTTCTGTTGGGCTAAACACGTAGGCAGCTGGGCGGGCATTCCCATCTTCACCTTTTGACTTCCAGTAATTACGTGCCGGATCCCATACGGCAAAGCTGCCATCCGCCATCGCGTAGAAGACTAGTCCAGGATTGGCGGGGCGTCCCTGTTTTGCCGTCCAGCCCTGCAGACGCGGCATGAACCGGCTTTTGGTCTGCATCGGTTTTGATGCTGCAGAGAACGAAAAGTCTATTTCGGCCTTTCGTGTCTTGTCCGTTGGCAGAGCCATTTTTCCTGCCGTAAGCTTTGGATTGAGTTCGGCCGGCCAGTGTCGTGTCATGGCCCACCAAACGATGTCCAGCAGGAAACTTTTCCCGAGCCCGTTATCACCGGTAAAGAGATTCAGGCGTGGGCCAAAGTCCAGCGACATGCTGGATGCCGGGCCGACATTGGATATGCCAAGATGTGTGATCAAGCCTGAAACTCCTTTGTATATGATGGTACGAAGAGCACTTCCAGCATGCAGAATTCCAGAACCATGTCAACAGTTCAAGGAAGCGGCATGCCAGTCACGCCTGTCTTTTCATCGTCACAGGCGGCACGATACGCCGTCCGAACCGCGGCATGCGAAGCATCTGTGATCCGATCAGTCCACTGCCGATCGTAGTCAGTACCGGATGCTCCTTCACGAAGCGTCCGGCCTTGAGCGCCATGCCGCTGATGCCCGGTTGTTCCGCTTTAACATCTGCCATGTCGCCATAGCGCCACTTGTTGTACATGTAGTCCAGCGCCAGGGCCGGTGGCAGGGCAAGGCCGGCCACCGTGCCGAAGCGTGGCATGCTGCCGGCAGTTTTCTTGAACTTCCAGCTTTCGGTGATGGTCGTCATGGGGATCTCTTCGCAAGACTCTGTGGTCACCTTTTCATCATCCCTGCTCTCCCGCAGGGAAAAAGCGCCGACCGATGCAGCGCCCAACAGTGACGCGGCCATGATCTTTCCGAGTAATGTGGGCTCTCCCAGAGCAGCGGTAATGGCGCCCAGGGCCAGTGCCGAGCCTGCGGCAGTAGGTATGTCCACGGCTCGTGAAGCCACTTCCTGCTGCGCCGTATTGCGAACGAAGTAAGGCGCCGTGACGGCCACATTGCCGTGCTTGTCTTTGACAGTCATGGGGGCGAAGTTCTCCGCGCGCGGGTCAAAGTCCCTGCGGATGCGCTCTGACAGAGTACGGCCATAGTGGATTTGGCCTTCCAGTGGCTGGCCGAAGGCCTCCCCTATTTTTTCCAGAGCCCCTTCCGGAGCCATGCGGGTGAGCATCCGGATGCGCAGCTCAGCCACAGGACGCATGACTTTGATGACGAGCGTACGTTTTACGGGGGAATCGGCATCCCCGGGGCATGGGGCGAATACTCTGTGCAGGAGCGTATCCATCAGTGACGGGCGTTCGCACAACTCGGTGAGGGCTTCCGGCAGCATGGAGAACATGCGCCCCATTTCTCTGTGCGTTGGACAGTGGCCCATAACACGACTGCCGGCGAGCCAGGCGGCGTCGCCGAGACTGACGGGCGCTCCCAGATGATGCATGGCCGAAAGGAACATGGCAGGGCCCACGCCCATGGAAGAAAGCCGCTCGTAGGGCATTTCCGGATATTCCATGTTATGAAATCCGTTGCGTGCAATATGGACCACGGCGCGGATAGACGCATCTGTGTCGGCTGGTATATCAGCCGAAGCATCCGCGTTTTCGGCTTTTGAAACATCGCCCGGCTTTTCCGGTTTCGTATCGGCCACCACGCCCTCGACTTTCTTGATGATGTCCGAGACCTTTTTGAGCGCCGCGAGCTTCTGGGAGATGTCCTCGGCATGCTCACCCAGTTCGGCGGAGGAGACGAGAGTTTCGCCGTCTCCGTATGCACCGCGCAGCGAGGCCCGTTTGTCCAGCATGTGGGCAGTGGGATCGGCAGGCTTGGCCACAATGGATATATCGAAGAATTTGGGATTCGGGTTGAGCGCGTAGACCTGGCGCCCGTCAGGAAGGATCTTCTTCATATTGAAGCGCAGGTGATCGCAGTAATCACGCCGTGTAGGGGCCTTGTTGCCGCAGATGGAGCAAACGTCGTAGGTGACCGTGCAACCCATGGAGACGAACAGGGGCTCGCCGTTCGTGATTTTGCTGACGGTTCCTGCGGCCTCCGGCTTGCTTTTGTCGATGCGCAGGATGAGTTCCACACGATGCATGTCGTCATTGTACCAGGAGAAGACAGGCTTGCCGATCCCCTTGGCGGGATCCTTGTTTACATGCTGCAGGAAGACATTGGCATTGTCGACGAAGTGCTGATGGGTATGCTTGAGGTCTTCTTCCGTGAAAGCATCGCCGTTGTTGTTGCAGCCGTAGTATTCTTTGGCGGACACACCAATCACCCAGAGGTAAGAGTAGCGGGGGTCCTGGGGGATGGTGTCCCAAAATTCCTGGATTTCGGTGGATGCTGTTTGGGACGCTGACTTGATGAGGGACGGGACAAGTTGTGGGTCGATGAGGTTGACCCGGGATTCGCCGGTTTCGGGGACTTCATGCCCGAGGTCGATGATCTTGTACATGTATGGAGGCTCCAGTTTGCACCCAGATGGCCGGGATCCGGCAGGAAGTTGTGGTGATACTGGGAAAGATTGTGGTGTGAGAGAAAAGGGATTTATCAAACGTGATTATAACAAATTCAATAAGATAAATTTCTGAGTTTTTAGGTTGGGGACAAAATATTGCATTTTTCTTGCAGGGGGGGGTGATGTTATAGATTGGAAAAAATATCGGAGGAAAGGCATGGCGGATATAAAGAAATACGAGGAATATTATTCGAATGAATCCTTTATGGACAAGGTTAGTCGGTGTGCTGCCATGGCCGGTAGAGAAGTTTTGCTCAAGGCATTCCAGCTTTATTATGTGCTAGGCAAGCCTGACGTCCCTGTTTGGGCCAAGGGTACGATTATGGGAGCGATTGGGTACTTCATCCTTCCTGGTGGGCGTGTGCGGGTCCGATTTTACCTTCAGGCCAGTTTAGGCCCTGATGGCATTCGCAGAAAATAGGTACGCGCAATTCTCATTTTCCGCCGTACCCCCCTGTTTCTCCGTCCCGGGCAAATCCGATGCTTCCTCACACCGCGCATGCCAGTATTCTGCGGTATGCAAAAAATTTGCCACCAAGATTGGGAAGTTTTGCACCGTGAGGGTCTGCATATCTTTAACTATCTGTAATGTAACGAATGTAAGTTCAACATTCAGCGCCAAGGTAGCCCCGCAGGTCTGATGGAACAGGTATTGCCCCTGCAACAGCTTCTGGTAAAAAAGTTCACGCCCCTGCGTGGCACAGTGCCTACGGAAGCGGTCATAAATACCTGTTCCGGGCCTTCAAGGTATTCAATGAGCAAAGGAAATTCACCACAGTCGCAAAAGATCTTGCCATCATCGCCAACTTTGATGGTAGTATTAGCTTTTTCGGCCAGGGCCCGAACAAGTTCCTGAAAGTGTTTTTGCATAGCCTCTCCCAAAATGACAGGGGTTGAACAGGACTTAGTCCTCATCAGTATCGCCAATCATGTTTGCCATGACACGGGTTTTTACGAGCACTTGCAAGCAATATGCCGAAAGGGCAGGAAAAAGCAAGGTAAGGCGGACTAGGGGTTGTGGCCGGATTTTTTCGAGAACACGCAATTCGCCAAGGGCGAGAAGGCGCTGGATCAGTTTGTGGCTCTGACAAGAATCCCCATCGTCATCTACTATGGCGACAACATCCCTGCTGAGCCAGTCAATCAGCCTCATCAGGACTACTGGCGGGCCGCGTTACGCATGGCGCAGCTGTGGGCGGACGCAGTCAACCGTCACGGCGGCGATGCTGTCGTTATCCATCTGCCAGAAGCCGGACTGACCGGCAACACCCACTTTCCGTTTTCCGACCTGAACAATGAAAAGGTGGCAGAGCATCTCGCAAACTGGTTACATAAAAAGGGGCTGGATTGATATTGCCATACTTTCTGCCTGAATAATGGCAGGACGAAATTTGACGGAATTATATATAATTATTCATAAAATTTAACTTATTCTTAGTAAAAATGGCCTTGATATTTCAAGGCCATTTTTATGTCGTTGTCAGCTGGCCACCAATAAATCAGATGCTTTGTTCGCGAGCCACGGTACCAGCCCATGCTTAAACCCAGCCTGTCCACGCTTAAGTACAAAACGCCGGAGCTTTCCTCCTCCTGGTTCTTAAGACTGTTACCTATTTTTGTGCTCATAATGATGTTTTTGGTAATTTTTAAACAGAGTGTACATGATGGCAGTCATCTGACTTCGTACTAGAAATAGGCATTCCTCAGTCCAAGCTCCTCGGCCAGCTGTTTTTTGTACAGGTTGTAGCGCAGACCGGGGAAGAACCAGGAGTCTTTCAACGCGCGTTTTCTGTTGATGATCTTGCGCCGGTCAGTGTCTGTGAGCCTGTCACGGGCTGCGGCGAACGCTTTGCGGAAATTTTCCGCCTTTGGTCCGTAGGCCAGCACCACGTCCATATCCTGACCATTCACTTTTCCGGTGAGAGTCTTCTTCTCGTCCCTATGCAAGCTTGCCTTGTTCATAACCAGGCTAGGGTATTTTCGCGGCAGCCTTTCCAAAGCACGGCGGTATGCCGACTCTCGTCTGTATGGTACGAAGACGTCGATGTCACTGCTGCCCGGCACGTTGATGCCCAACGCTTCCGAGCCCACCATGCGGGCGTTGCGACCGAACATGCGGCGGAAGCGGGCATCGGCCCTGGCCACGTCGTTCTCTGAGGCTGTTTTTCCAAAGCCTGCACGCTCCATGAGTTTGTCTTTCAAAGCGGCGATCCTGTCCGAAAGTCCGTACGCTCGCAAGTGGAGAGTGCTTCTTCCGCGGAAGCGTATGCTGGGATACTTCGCGCGGAATTCTTCTAGCACTTCGTCCGGTACGTAGACGTCAGCGTTGCTGCGCAGACTGAGCGCCCGTCCTGTCGTGTATTCTTCGGGGATGCTGTTCAGGCGCTCTCCTCTGACCACACTCCTAGGAGAGAGGCGCTTCACCACGACGGCGTCGCCGTAATTTGGCAGCCAGCCTCTGTGTGAGAGAAAGACGCGGTCCGTATCCTTCACGCCGCGCATGCGCTCGTAGGCATCACCGGCCTTCATGCGTCTACGGATGGGCATGGGAAGTGGTTCGACGGAGACTTCCGTGTCTGGTGACGTCCGGGCAAGGTGCCGCAATGCCATGATGTGCCTGCTGCCATCGAGCATGCGCGTGATATTTTCGAGAGACGTGGTGTGAGTGTAGATATCTGACATGGAGATGTCCGAGCTGTTGACGTTTTATGGTTGTCTGTGGGACAGGAAAATATTGCGCGGTTTGTCTTGGTGAGTTTCGGTGCACTCAATAAATGTCCTTACCGGAGTTAGGATTTTTCTTTGTCGCTACTCCATTTGCGACAGCCATGTTTGTGTCAAAAAAACGGGCGTTGAGTTGACACAAAGCCCGGCTCTAAGACGACGCCTGCTTCCAGTTGAGCTGCCACTCATGATGCGTTATTGGGGGCTAAGCAAGGTGGAGGCCCTGCCCACAAAGAACCTGGATCATGCCCTGTCCGGCAATTGGGGGCCGGATGTTTCGGGCCTGTGTGCAGCTGGCTGTATGCGGTGTCTCGCATGACTTGTTTGCACTCTGCTTCGGAATCCCGAGATTCGGCAATAAAAAAGGCCCCTCACAGGGGCCTTTTTTATTGCCTTACTGCAAAGGCATTGTGTGTACGAGCGGCTTATTCAGGAATGATTTCCTTGAACTCGTCACCGTAGCTATCCTTGGTGACAGTGTTTTCCTTCAAGAGCACACGCCAGCGACGGAGAGTACCGAAGATGACGAAGAGCATCATGACCATAACCAGCAGGCTGAGGAAAACCAGCAGGTACTTGCCGTTGGGTATGTACTGGTAGAGAATCAGCCAGATTCCGGCCCAGAAGGTGATGAAGGTCATGAAGATTCCGGGAATACCGGTCATGAAGGCATACTTTGCCTTGTTCATGCGCAGCAATACGGTAGTGCCGATGAGCAGGGTTACGGAAGCCAGCAGCTGGTTGCTGATCCCGAACAGTGGCCAGATGTTGCTGATGTCGCCGCTATAGACGAGATAGCCCCACGCACCGGTAAAGATGAAGCTGGTGACGATGACGCTTGGCCACCAGTTCTTGTCTCCCCAGCGGGGGGAAATCTTGCCCAGCATTTCCTGCAGGAAGAAGCGACCCACGCGGGTACCTGCGTCCACAGCGGACAGGATGAACACGGCTTCGAACATGATGGCGAAGTGATACCAGTAGGCCATCAGATGCTGCATAAAGGGAATCTGTGAGAAGATATGGGCCATGCCGACGGCAAGAGAGACCGAACCGCCGGGACGGTGCATCAGGCTTTCCTGAACTTCCTGCTCCAGGCGGGGCAGTTCCTGAACCTGCATGCCAAGGGCATTGAAGGCCTGCTCAGGCGCGTTGATGGCAAAGTAGTCTGCGGGAATGAGCACGCAGGCGGCAATCAGCGCCATAATGGCCACGAAACCTTCGAGCAGCATGGCACCGTAGCCTACAAAGAGCACATCGTGTTCCCGGCCAATCATCTTGGGCGTGGTTCCGGTGCCGATGGTGGCATGGAAGCCGGAGAGCGCGCCGCAGGCGATGGTAATAAAGATGAAGGGAATGACAGGGCCGCCGACAATGGGGCCGCCGCCTTCAACAAACTTAGTGAAAGGAGGCATGTTGAAGTGCGGCATGACAAAGATGATGCCGATGGCCAGCGCCAGAATGGTGCCCACTTTCAGGAAGGTGGAGAGATAGTCTCGCGGCAGCAGCAGCAGCCAGACGGGGAGAACGGAGGCGATGAAGCCGTAAACCGGAATCAGAATGGACATGGATTTCTTGTCGATATCCAGCCAGCCGAAGATTTCGGGATGGGCGGCGACCATCGGGCCGGAGAGCAGGCACAGAAGAAGCAGAACCACGCCGATGATGGATGCGCCCAGCACGTCGCCCTTACGCCAGATCTGCATGTACAGGCCCATGATAATGGCGATGGGAATCGTTGCCGCCACGGTGTAAGTGGACCAGAGGCTGTTGTGCATGGCGTTGACAACTGCGATGGACAGACCGGCCAGCGTCAGTATCAGGATGGCGAGAACCGCCCATGCCGCCACGGTGCCGGTGGTTTTGTCGATTTCCTGCGTGGCGATGTAGGCCAGGCTCTGGCCGCGGTGGCGTACGGAGCAGAACAGCACCACCATGTCATGGACGCCGCCCGCGAGGACGCAGCCAATCAGAATCCAGAGCATGCCGGGCATATAACCGAACTGGGCCGCCAGCACGGGGCCCAGTAGCGGGCCAGCCGCAGCAATGGCCGCAAAGTGGTGTCCGAACAGCACAAATTTGTTGGTTTTGATGTAGTCGTGTCCGTCCGCGTATTTGACCGCCGGGGTTGGACGGGCGTCATTCAGGTTCAGAACTTTACGGGCGATGTAAAGCCCGTAGAACCTGTAGCCGATGGCGAAGACGCACAATGCGGCAAAGATGACCGTGACGGCATTAATGCCAAGTGACCCTTCCATAAGAAACATTACCTCCTATCATGGCTAAGCCGAGATTCAGGAGTCTTTTCAGGGCGCCAGAGCCGCTGTTGCTATGCTTCAATCCACAGTCGCCCCTATCCGTCGACTGATTCCACGGCCGGCGGATAGATGGCGTGCGGATCACTCCTCCTTGGAGGGATGGGGTACGGAAAAGGATTTCATCGGCTTCGCCGCCTTAAGACCGGCGGAGTTTCTCAATCGGCTTTTCCAGCGTTTTTCTGGTCGGGATGAAAAGACTTGAATCCGCAGCCTGTTGAACTTTTATCACTACGCATTTAAGGAAAATCTCCTTAGGCAATACAAGGCGCACTGTCAATAAAAAAGGCAAACTCTTTTCTGTGCGGTAGGGAGGCTGATTGGTCGACATAGGTCGAGAGGACTGCCGTCCAATTCTGGATACGCACGCTTATCTAGCGGGGGACGAAACAAATCTTCTTTTTGCGAATTTTTGAAAAGTATAGGAGTGATTCCACGGCAAGCTGAAAACAGCCAGGATATATCTCCTGCAGGCATCATCGGATATCAACAGGTTGAGAGTGGAAGGCGGATTACGGCGAAAATATGTTGACTTGATGCTGTCCTCATGCCAGGAGATAATAAGTGATAAGGGGCAAAAGGAGTTTCCATGAACAGGCGTGCTTTTCTTGGTAGCCTTTGTGCGTTGCTGTCCGGTGGGTTCCTCACAGCGTGTGTCCCTCCCTCTGGGGGTTACTATCCACCTCCTCCCAGAGGTCACCGTCCGTCTCCACCGCCACCAAGAGGGCATAGGCCTCCCCCGCCGCCTCCCCGTGGACCTGCAAACCATAGACCTCCTCCAGGACATGGCGTAAGGCCTGGTGGACCGCCCCCAAGGGGTGGGAAGCTTCCTCACAGGGAGCCGAAACGTGATAAACCGGGACGTTTCAGCAACCATCGACCTCCATCACACAGACGGTAGTCTGTAAATCGCAAAGGGCATCAGATACATCTGGTGTCCTTTGCTATGCTAGGTGTACAACATGCCCGACAAAAAAGCCCTCGCTCCGGTAAGCGAGGGCTTTTTTGTCAGATAGAGAGCTGTGGCTAGAAAGCCGAGGGGAAGAGCTTGCTGTCAAGAGGCTTAAAGTTATCCTTCAGCAGCTTTTTGCCAGCTTCAACGGAAGCACCCACGATAGTGATGACGCTTCCGATTTTGCCATTGGAACAGAAATAGCTGATACCTTTGGCCTTGTCCTTGGAAAATTCTCCCACATAGGAATCGCCGGAAGCCACAGGTTCAGAGACGGTGAAGCCGCGAGCCTTCATATTGGTAAGGGTCTGGGTAGCAAGATCCTTGGCGGAAAGCGGAGCGGGCGTGACGGTCACTGTGACGGCAATCTGTTCCTTGGCGTTCTGGAAAATGGCTACGGTTGCGCCATTGGCTGACTGGGGAGGCTGGGGCTGCGTCCAGCCGGAAGGAAGGTTCAGCGTAAAGTGGTCGGTCTTTACTTCAGCAGCCAGTGCCGTGGATGCGCAAAGAAGGATACCCAAGAGGCAAGTTGTCGTAACTGCCAGAAATTTTTTATATTATCCTCCCTAAAGGTTTGAAAAAAGGCTACTCCTTTTTGTGGGCATAGGCAATAGGATGAGCCAGATAGTTTGAGGCAGGATTGTTGCATTTTGACCTGAAGGTTCCAGATTGTAGGGCTATCACCAAATACTATTATGGATGTACAGAAGCTGATTTTTGATTTTGTCCACAGATGCATTCACTTCTGTGCGAACTCTGTTGATCGTCATGCTTTCGCCAGAAGAGAGTAAATTTATCGGTTTTGCTTTTGCTGAAGATATTCTTCCTGTACCAAGGAAATCATCCAGCAGGAGCAGATGGTTTGTTGGATCATCAGTTGTAAACTGGGGTATGTTTTGTCGAATGATATCAAGTATTTTTTCGACGTATATTTTTGTCTGCTGATTCGGTTTGTTCCTTGCACCAGAGACTGTTGACCATCCACAGTGCGTGAGGACGATCATCTGAATCTTCGGTGTGTGCCCATTGGATGGCATGATTTTTCTGAATTCACTTGCCGGGTCAGAGAGTGTCTTGAGAAGTAGCGTCAAGGAATTGATCGATTGCTGATCAGTTCTGACTGGAATTATCATTGCATCACAAGCATGCCATGCTAGATGAGTTGCTCCAGAAAAGAATGGAGATGTATCTATGATGCATCGTTCAGTTTTTGTCTCCTGCATTTCTCTTTGAATATCATCACGTAAAGAGAATAACATACTATCGATGATAGTCGATTGCTGACTACCTGTCATGCGTTATGCTTGTACAATTGCAGTAGCTATTTGAGACGGTAATATATACAATTGATTATCTGAAGGAAGATAAAAGGCGCGTTTTGATTCAAAGTAGCTATTTGTTGCCCCTATGTTTTTTGCGATATGCGATGCGCTGCCAAGTCCTGGCACAAAATGGGGAAGTAGCATGTCGTAGACTGTCAATCGTACATTTTGCAGATAGTCGTTGTCAAAAAAACACGACAAATTGCATTGGGGGCAGGTATCGACTGTCAGGATGTCGTCTGCCAAGTACGTCAGGTTGAAAGCAAGCGAAGTTTTGCCTATTCCCCCACGTAGATTGCAAATCGTATAGATGCCAAAACGCGGCAAGGAAAGGGCTTCGGCTTCTCCTCGAGCGATTTTATATTGATTAATTAGAAAGTTATGTATGTTTCTATACATAGCTTAACACTCTGTTGACAGGTGAATTTATATAGAGGAAACAGGTTGATTACGAAGGAGATACTTATGCCTCTTTATCAAGCGCGCCGTAAAACCTCTCCCTTCAGGGGGAGGATATAAGGCGCACCTTAACTGGAATTTTTGCCTTTTCGTTTGTGCTGCGATAGACTGGAACCTATGGAAATATTGCAAGCATACAAGTTTCAACTCCGCCCCAAAGCCGGGCAGGAAAGCCTCATGCGGCGTTTTGCCGGATGTTGCCGTTTTCTCTGGAACAAGGCGCTTGCATTGGAGAAAGAGACCTATGCGGCGGATAAAAAACGTCTTGGCTACCATGCCCTTGCTGGAAAATTGAAGGACTGGAAAAAGGAGGAAGAAACAGCCTTTCTTTCGGAAGCCCATTCTCAAATTCTGCAACAAGCGTTGAAAGACCTGGACAGGGCCTACAAAAATTTCTTTGCCAAGCGTGCGGATTTCCCGCGTTTCAAGAGAAAGGGGGTTCATGACGCCTTTCGCTATCCGCAGGGCTTCAAGCTGGACGAAAGCAACAGCCGCATATTCCTTCCCAAAATCGGGTGGATACGCTACCGCAACAGCCGCAAAATAGAGGGAACGCCGAAACAGGTGACAGTCTCTCTTTCCGCTGGAAAGTGGTACGTCTCCATTCAGACGGAACGGGAAGTTCCAGAACCTGTGCATCCTTCGCAAAGTGTCGTCGGCATAGATATGGGCATTGCCCGTTTTGCGACGTTTTCCGATGGCTCTTCTATCAGACCACTGCACAGTTTCCGCAAGCATGAAAAGAAGCTGGCAAAGCTGCAGCGGAAGTTGGCAAAACGAGTGAAGTTTTCCGCCAACTGGCAGAAGCTCAAAGCCAAAATCCAGCACCTGCACCGTACAATAGCCAATGTACGCAACGATTTTCTGCACAAGACAACCACGATAATCAGCAAAAACCACGCTCTTGTCGTGATTGAAGATTTGAAAGTGCGGAATATGTCGCGTTCGGCTTCCGGTACGCTTGAAGCACAGGGGAAAAATGTGCGGGCAAAGGCAGGATTAAACAAGTCCATACTGGATCAGGGCTGGTATGAGTTCCGCAGACAGCTTGAGTACAAGTTGAAATGGCTGGGAGGTGTGCTGATTGTCATTCCACCGCAGTATACCAGTCAGACATGCAGCCATTGCGGATGCGTAGACAGGGCAAACAGACCAACGCAGGCGAAATTCAGCTGTACGGCCTGCGGATTTGAATGCAACGCTGACCATAATGCGGCGTTGAACATTCTGGCGGCCGGGCAGGCCGTGACAGCCTGTGGAGCGGGAAGGGCTCAAGCGCCCGCGTTGAAGCAGGAACCCGCCTGTGGCGCGGCTCATTAGAGCCGCTACCGATAGGAATCCCCCGACTTTAGGCGGGGGAGGATGTCAAGCAATACTCCATGGGATGCCTGAATCAGAAGAAAGAAAAAGATTGGAAGATATATGTCGCTCCATAAATGCTATAAAAATTTCGCAGCAGTCATATATATTTCATGCTAATTCAAATGAAGAAGCTCGTAATATATTAATGCCTATAATAAATTTAAATAACAGGAAAAGCAATATTTATGTTGCGCCGATAGGTAGAGATATATTTGAAAATGAAAATATTCGTGTTGATACATGTATAGAGATAGATAATTTGCTTTATAAAGCATAAGCCGGCTAAAATGCCGGCTTATGCTTAAACACTTTTTGATGCGCGTTCTTTTATTTTTTGAAATTTTTCATCATTCAAAGATGTGTACTCTTCTTCAGTGAGCAAAAAATTGTCAGGTGTCGTATACCAGTCACCACCGAGACGAAGATGCATATAATACCTTGGATTTGTATAGAATAATTTAATTTGTTCTATGGCTTTCTGAAAGTCAGGATTATTTTTTAGTGACCTGATTCCAGCGTATGGAAAGAAAATACCTTCCGGGAGATGTATGACTTTTGATGTTTCTCCGTCGATGTATACACCGCCTGTAATCTCCATGCAGCGTGCTGTCTTCAGCATAGATCACACCTCGCTAGTGTCTTCAGGAGCACCGAACACTCCGTTCTCCGCCAGGTAGTCGACGGCCTCTCGGGCCCGTTCCGCCTGCTTGATAAGAGCGCGGTGCACGTAAATGGCCCGTCCCAGCTTTTCCAGGATCTCGTAGTCAGTGAATTCGTGGTTGGTAGTCCCGTACCGGTCAGTGATCTCGTACATAGTCCTCTCCACGCTTGGCTAACTGATCATTTTCAGGACGCTTCCCCACGGAACGGTATTTTCCGTTGCCATGCTCTTCTCCGTATCCGCGAGCATCTTCAGCGTCTGCAGATCGACACGGCCGAAGCGGGCAAAGCCCTGAAGGATCTCGCGTACGGCATTCTTGTCTAGAGATACCGTGGGAGCAAAGTGGACGATGGTCGCGTACCATTCCATAAGCTGTGCCTTGTCGATGTCCCGCAGCAGCGGATCGTTCAAACGAAGATCTTCCAGAAGCGATTTGCGCCGAATGTCGTTCTTGATTTTGTTGATGACCTTGCCGATGACAAGGCCGCCAGTGACGATGGCTCCGACGACGGACAGGCCGCTAAGCGGGGTGTTGTACTTGATGGGACCCTGACTGGATGTATTCTGTGGCATGGGCATGACTTGGCTCCGGTTAGGCGGACATATAGGGATTGTTCGAGTTGATATTGTTCAGGTTTCTGTCCAAGCTTGACTGCAGCTTGTGTGCCCCGTACACGGCAGGAATGCCAATGTATGCAGTGCGTACCGGATATTTCCGCATGGCGTCGCCTGCCCATTCAAGGCCGCGTGCACCGGCGCGTGCTGCCTGCCCGGCGCCCTTCCCGACTGCTTTGGCGCCATGATACAGGGCTTTCATGGGGATAGATGATGTTCGCAGCAAGTTGCCGACGCCTCGCAGCATTCTGGTGCTCAGCCTGTCAGCTATCCAGGCATCCTTCTCCATGGGACCGCACGTCTCAACTAGTTCCCTGCCGGCTCTGGTGATCATCGGACACCACCCTTAACCGTCTCCCAGCTCTCCTTGAGGGACCGCTCCAGCATCTGTATTTCGCCGGCAAGTTTGACGATGCGTCGCATACCATCGCAGATACCGGCCATGACTTTCATGTGGGGCGTCGTGTCGTCAACATAGTCCCTAGAAACTTCTGCGGCACTCTTTTCAAGCACGGTCGCTGGAACGCGCAGATATGCCGCCAGACCTTCCAAAATCGGCATCGACATATCACCATATGCCGACAGGCTGTCAGCGGCGAATTTGCCGAAGTCCGGGCCATTCCAAACATGGAATTCCGATGCCAGAAAGTCGATGCCATCCTGTACAGCGAGCTCCATGGCCATTTTCGCTTGCTTGCGCTCCGCCAGGTCTTTTTCCAGGGAAAAGATGCCGGCCATATCGACCTGAGGCTTTGGGGTAGAAGCGGTCTTCGCTAAAGGTGCCTTTTCCCGCCCGCCGAAGAAATAAGCCGCGAGGTCGACCTGCGGCGTTTTCCGCTTCGGCAGTCCTGCATAGGCAATGACGCCGGACGCCGTTTTTTCCTGTCCTTCACCAGTTTTTGGCGCATTGTCTTCTACATGGGTCCGACGCAGTACATCCTCAAGCTCGGCTAGCTTGAAAGAGCTCTTTTTATCCTCGGCCGTCTTGAGAAAATACAGGGAAGCCGTCGTGTTCGTTTTTTCCGTAAGGCGAGAGATCTCTTCCGGGGTGAACTCGCGCTCTATAGCTATTTTGGCGATGCCGTCTGTCAGCGAGACGTCGTTTCTGAAGAAGTCATCGACGATGCCGTCGGCAAGGGCCTGAAAATTTGTTGTAGTGGTCGGCATGATCAGCATCAGAATATATCCCCCAGTGAGGGTGTCGGTACGGAATTTTCAGCCTGCGTTTTTGCCAGGAAAGCTGTGAGGTCATGGCCGGAACTCGGATCGTCGTCACCTGCACGTCTCAGTGCTTCGTAGGCTTTAAGCATGAGTTCGGCATGCTTCACCGCGTTGCGTGTTATCTCTGTTTTTATCCCGCTGTAGTTCATGGCCATCGCCTTGTACGCCGTTGCCATGAACATTTTTTCCACGAGAGTCTTTTGCGCCGCAGTTTTGGGGACAAGGTTCGCGTAGGTGAACAGGACGAACTCGTACCCCAGGCTCACGGCTCTGCTTTTCAGTTCCCTGCCGAAATCGTCCTCGTAGTTGGCTAGGTATTCTATCTTGTCCAGATCCGTGAGGAACGCACCGGTATCGAAGAAGAGCTCCCTGTACCATGCTGTGGCCTGCCTGGGGACGGACAGGGCCTCCTCGATCGTTTCTTCCGGGCATCCGCTCAGGATAAGCGCTTCAAGGATCTCACGCTGGGTGTCACTATGCCGTATGGCCAGGATGATGCGAGATATCCGGTCGAGCTTTGGATCGTCTTCCGATTTGCAGGCATGCCAGAAGTGCATGGCCGGAGTGTACTCCGGCCCTGGTTCGCGTCCTGACGCGATATCCGCCTCGACGCTCAGCGAGATGTGCGCCAGTCTAGCTGAACAATCAGACACCTGCATGTTTCAATATCCGCTCCTGACCACACTAGACCATGTTGACGTACTGCTTGAGCGACGTGACAAGGTCACCAATGACGATGAATACCTTGCGACATGAGCTCAGCAGGGTGGTATGTTTTTCGCTGCCGAAAAAGTCTTGCAGCTCCTTCTTCTGGTAGGCCAGCATGAGGATGATGCGACCGAGCCTGTCCTGGGCGGAGATGAAATCAGGCAGATAGTCGACAAGTAAAACCTTGATGTCCGGGTTTTGGGCAAAGGTGGCTAGGATGCCTGTATCCAGGAGCTCAGGGTCTTCTATCTCGGCAAGCTGCTCCATGACGGACGGGTCAAAGACTGGGCTGTCGTACCCCTGGACCGGCATTTCCATTGAACCCTGCGTCGGCATTTGCATTTGCACAGGCATTTGCTGGGGAACGGCTTGCATCGGCTGGCCAGATTCAAACGCGGTCTTGCTCAGGACAAGGCTTTGTTTCGAGTCCAGGACTTTCCTGGCTTGGCCGGCATCCATGCCGTAAGTTCCGTGTAGCCACGCCGCTGCATCTACGCGGTCGGCAAAAGAGGCTGTCTTTTCCGCCGACCGGTCCGTAACGTCGATGCCGGCACCGTTGCTGGTGACGACGAGCCTGTTTGCGGTACGAAGGAACAGATCCTTCAACGACTCAGGAGACGCCAGAAACGGCGCGTGTTCCATTTCCGACGTTGACAGGAAGAAACGGCTGTTCTCGGGAACGACCAGCATATTGTCCTGTCTGAGCCAACCATGTTGGATTCGTGGTGTAATGCGAATCTCAAAAACGTGGCCTGAACCAGAGCCAACAATCATGTCATCGCCGATGCTCTGAATGCTGGCGTGGCTCTTTTTGATGAAGAAACTGCCCTCCAGATCCAGGAAAGTGAAGCCATTCCGGGCAGGGACGATGACATGCAGGTGGAACCAGTCACTTTCTCCCAGCTTCCCGATCTCTTTGCCAAGCTGGCCTTTGCCGAAGACATAGCCAAACCTGTCCAGGAATTCCGGGCAGACGGCATTGCACAGGTCATGCAGCAGGACTTTTTGCAGAGGATCCAGTGCGACATAGCCATCAGCAAGCAGGATGTCCGGCCCGCAGACAAGGCATGGCTTGTGGTCGAGTCCTTTCTCGCTGATGCCTACCGCGCAGGCACGCATCACCGGCCAGTATTTCACCTGGCGGTTGGCATAGGTGATACATCTTTTGTCGAGGGGAATATTACCGTCACCGAAGGTATGGCGGCTGTAGACCGTCAGGTTGAGCTCCGTTTCCAGAAGCTGTCCGGTCATGCCGGAAACCGGCACGACGGCGACCGGGGATTCTCCGGCGGTCTTGGTGATAAAGCCGTTGGTCAGCAGGTCGGTGCGTTCCCCGGCATCCAGTTTTTCGGCCACCGCCGGGGTAAGGGCATCCAGCCGCAGGAATGACGGGAGGCAGGCTTCCTTGACATGGGGAGGTTCGACTTCCTTCGCCAGCTTGTGGGCCAGTTCTTCCACGGGGAAGAAAGAGGCGATCTTGCCGAGAATGTCCGGCCGCTCCTTTTCCAGCCAGGTGGCAAGCACTTCCTTGTACCGGTTCGGAAGGGCCGTCGCTCCGGCGCGCTCTGACGCCATGATGACATTCGAGGAAACGGGCGGGCGTACCATGTTGTGGAACAGGGCCTTAGTATCCTCGACGCGGGGGCTCCTCGTCAGGATGTGCGCGTCAGACAGGGCGTTGGCGGACAGGATCTCTTGTACGTTCTCCTTGGTCAGCGGGTAAAACTGGTCCGCTGCCTTGTCATACCCCATCTCGCAGGATGTGATGGTTCCTCCGGCCATGATGCACGGAATGTAGGCGACGTCTGCACCTGATTCCACGATGAACGCGCCGAATGCCGTGCTGGTATCCAGATCCGAAGCAAGGGTCCGGAATGTGATTACCCGGTCGGCTATGCTCGGGTATTTCGCCCGCAGGGCATTGAACGCCTGGTTCCCGAATTCCTTGACGAACGTGTCTTCCGCTGTCTGAAGGGGGGCCTGCTGCATGGACTGGGCCATGTAGGCATCAACGTTTGGGGAAACGGCCATGTGCTGGATCCTGCTTCTGTTCCTGATTAATGGTTAGTTCTGATAGTACGGGGGCACCATGGGGCGTTGCTCCAGACGCGGGAGCGTGCGGACTGGGGGGATCTGCGCGTTATAGGCCTTGTTTCCGAGCCATGTGCCACCAACAAGTCCCAGACCTGCGCCAGATACGATTGCAGGATTGTTTCTTGCAAAGTTTATCAACTTTTCCAACTGATTGGTAAAAGAGCTTTTGATCGTGCCACTTCCACGAGGAAGCATGGGGATGGGGATAGGACTGGCTTCCTTGACCATCGGATGCGCTCGGTAATACATTGAATAAGTGTTCTCCATAAACACATCCCTCTATTACAGGCTGGTCATACCGCTTGGCATGACCAGCCCGCAAACTATTTACCTTGCTTACTCTGGCCGGAGTATTTGTCATACAGGGACTTACCGAGAGCCGCTCCGCCGGCAAGACCAGCGGCTATTGCACCGCCTTTCGCGATACGCTTCCACGGGACCTTGCTTCCGCCACCAACGACTTCGGCATCATGTACTTTCTGTACAGGCAAATTTTTTGCGGCATCTTTTTCCAGCAGGGAAGACGCCGCTTCGATAAAGGACTTTTCATCGATCTGTCCGGCGACTTTCATTTGCAGGAGCTCACCGAGAGCGGCTTTTTTTGCGATGTCATCAGTTTCGGAAGCAGCCTCAGGAGTCTTTTCCGTGGTCACCTCTGAGGCCGTCTTTGAACGCTGCTTCATAATTTCCTGCGCATTAGCCTTGCTGTACTTATCGGTCATGAGCTTAATACCGAGCATTCCCCCAATTGGGGCTCCAATCAGAGCGCCAGTAAGCGGCCTACCTGCAAGTTTACCTACAGCCATACCCGCAGCAGAGCCGAGGAGATTGCCAGCGATACCGCCCAACTGGCCACGTCCGGCATTTCTGAGGCCAAGCGCTGCGTCATTTGAAAGGCCGTAATGTCTGATCAAAGCAGCTTTTTCTTCATCTGAAAGGTTTGACACACGGTCGGCTCCAATAACGGCACCTAAGCCTGCTGTCTTTTCCTGCTCTTCATTTTCAAGTTCAGACAGGATTTCTTCAGTCAGTGAAGCGACCTTCTGGAGGTCGTAGGCTTCATCGCCGATACCTTGGCAGACAGCATCAACGAGCGCATCGAACCCTTCCTGGCCAGCGACTTTCACCAAACCAAGGTCAACAAAAGCGGCAATTGCGCCGCGGACTTCTGAATCGCGAACCAGTTCAGCGAGTTTATCCATAAAACAAAATCCTTTACCGCGCAGGGTATGTAATGTTTTGACGTTGCCAAATAGGGGTCATCGTACCGAGTACCGAACTTCCTGCCGCACTCCCAATCATGGAACCGATGATTGGTGTTAAAAATTTCAGGGTCGGTGTCACATACGGAATCTTGGGAAGCTTGTTCATCAATTTGTCAGCTGCGCGCCATCCCGCGACACCACCCGCCGATTCACCAATGGCTTCCCCGACTGACGAAGTCCCTGAAGCGATACTCATAGCCGGGAGCCCGACGTTGAACAGAGGCATGGAAAACCTGTTGAGGGCAGAAAAGGCCTTCGAGCCGAATCCTGGAGCGCCTGCGCCATTCGCGGCAACGGCCAGCTTCAAAAGCTCGGCACCGGTTTTGGTAATGGGCATACTCCGTCCACCTGTATTTCAAGTCGAAAAAATATTGGCCGTACGGCAAAACGCCATTCAGCCTGCTACTGACTCACGGATGCATACCAACTCTTCAGGGATGCCTTGTCGGCATCATGTCTTTCGATTGTCACCTGAAGCTGCATAACATAGTCGAGCAAGTCGGCCACGGTGTTACCGTACAGGGGAGGTATTCCGCTTTCCTGCAGGAACACTTCCGGTGGACTTGTCACCACCGGGTGGGGAACAACTTTTGTCGTTGAGCAAGCTGAGGACATCATCAGGCACGACAATAGTGCCAAAGTCAGAGTTCGCCTTGCTTGACGACAGGATATCGCAAAGATCTTTCCGCGCATTGGCATAGCTTTCGATAATGTGCTCATTGCGTTCCTTCCAAGCCACGAACTCTTTGCCTGTGGCTTCCAAAAGCACCGCTTGCTGTTTCAGACTCTGTTCGATGACAATGTTTTCCTGACGAAGCGCAGCAATATCTTCCCGCAGGCAGACATACAGCCACGCCAGCAGGGCGAAAGCCACGAAGGGGACATATTTCAGGGCAGAATTCAGGAGCATCGAAAACATGCTACCTGTCTCCAGTCTGTTGCCTGAGCTGTGCATTTTCCTGCGCAAGCTGCCCGAGTTGCTGGTCGAGCCAGGCGAGGCGTGCTTCCAGATCGACCAGGCGCTTGTCAGTGCGGTTCATATGCCAGTTGAAGTACGTGTGCGGAGGCTGTTCGATCGCCCAGCCATTGGCCACACGTGCGGGGGCCGGCTCCTTGATGTCGGCGGGGAGTGCCTTGGATGCCCAGGTCGGATACGCTGACTGGTATTCGGCGAGGAATTCTTCTTTGGTGATCGGCATGATTTTCCTTCACTGCCATCGTTTGACGGGTGATTGTGAAATATGCCGAAATATTGGGAGGGGCAGGGAGATGAATTCAGGCGGCGCTGGTGGCCTCCATGGAGATTGCAGCAAACTGGCGTGTATTTGATATAATATAGAAAGAATCCACAGTTAGGAGATTCATATGAGCAATGTCACAAAAAGAGATAACGGCGTAAAGGAAATCAGAAAGACTCTCAAAATTACGCAGGATTGTCTGGCCAGAATTATTGGTGTCACAAAGGCGACCATCGTCCGGTATGAGCAGGGAAGCATCGTGCCAACAGGTACGATCAACAGCAAAATTCAGCAACTCTCTCTGTCTTTGAATGATGAATCAGAACGGAGTATAATCCTTGATGTTCTGGAATCTCCAGGTGGATACGCGGTGCTGGCGGCTATCCTCGCCTTCACGGTAAGCATTTCACCTGTTGATGGAGCAGTGTGCTCAATGAGGACGATGCTTTTGGGTAAATATGGAGTTATTCTGAAAAAGACCATTAATAAAATGACACAAGATATATAGTTAGTTGTGATTATAAACTTGAATATAGATCAATTTTGAATTGTTTTTTCTTAATATTGATTTATTTTTAACATAAATAATCTAATTTGTTATAAAAATATGATGGAAGAGAATGGATATCAAACTAATTTATGCCAAAATAAACAAGTGAGATTATTATGTTCAACATCAATGCCAACGAAACTAATACCGTCCATTCACCGTCAACTATGATATTATGATCAGCATTTTGCATGAATTCAGCTGTCGAGCATTCTTGAAGCCGCTCTGGAGACAAACTGAGTATCTCCCGTCCATAATCTCTGTTCCTTGATGTGGCTACCGGAGGTCAAGCCTTCAGGCGCGGTATTCTGGCACGCTTGGGAAGTCTCTCCAGATCAAGGAGCTGCCCAAGGGTATCATTTTTCAGGTCAAGGACGTCTTCAAAAGGAGTGCCCATCCCCAGCGCGAAGATTGCTGCCGCAACATTGCCTATACTGACGCCCACGTCTCCATTTTCTATATTGCTGAGAGTCTTGACCGAGATTCCAGCACGTTCGGCCACTAGCGACATGGGGAGTCGCCTGCGCAGCCGCGCATCCTTGAAATCTCTGCCGAATTTCTTGATAGCCCGTGATATGCGTGGATTTTTCATGCTGTTTTAACTGGAAATATAGTTACTCTTAGCTTGCGTTAACAAGAAAGATATTTCCAGTCAAATGTATTGACTGTCCGTACAAAAAAGCCGGACGCAGATAAGCGCCCGGCCTGGACAGCAGCACATGAAGGAGAGGATCGGCTACATGCCGGTATCCTCGATCTTCACGCGCACATGGCCGAAATACAGCGTATGGCCATCGGCGTCGTCGACCTCGACCTTCACGTTGTATGCCTTCGCCTCGATAGTCTGGTCGCCGATGAAGATCTTGAGCCGGCCAAGCTGAGACTCCGACCGATCGAAAGCTGTCGGCTCGGTATCGCTGTCGATGACGATGGTGCCGATCTTGACTCGGATGGCCGTAGCCGTCGAAAAATCGTATTCCTTGCAGTCTTCCTTCAGAACGACCTCGATTGGATTGTCCTTTTTGACATATGCCGTCTGGATATGGTCGAGGCCCTTCAATGGCTCAATACTGTAAACCCCCATGGTGTCACCTCGCAGTGGATTTATGAAATATTGCGAGGACTATCTGATTCTGTTCATCTTGGGCTGAATTATGTAACAGTGCGTAATTACTAATTCTCTTTTGTTATAAGATAGTGGAGCGCCTGATTCTAGATACAGCCTCCATCATCTTAACCTTGTACAAGGAGAATTGGTATGAGGCATTCGAAAAAGTCAAGATCAGTCTACCAGGACAGCCGAAGCAGGATCAACAACATCCAGAAATCGTTCAGCCTGACAGACGCCGAACTGACAGAGATCATGATGGTATCCCCGCAGACGACCAGCAACTGGGTGCACGGCTATTCGCACACTGGCAGGTCGATGCGTATCCATCGCCAGCGTATCGACCTGCTTGAAAGAGCCAGCAGGAACCCTTACGAGCATGCCGTCATTGCGACAGCCCTTTCCCAGGGAGGAGTGGGAGGTCTTTCCGCGCTGCTCATGTACTGCATCAGTGGTGGGACAAGCCTTGAAAAGGCTGTGAACACGCGCCAGTTCATGTGGGTAAGATATTACCTTGCCAAGGATTTCCGGAACAATGTCCAGGCAGGGTTCTCCCCGGACAAGGCCTACAAAATGACCAGCTGTCAGATGGCCATCGCCAGGCTTGAAAACAGCAAAAAGCGGTATGGGAGGAAATAGTATGTGGTGGCCCGACGAACTGTAGGAGAATGCTATGGATTACGTTGAAAAGCCGGGATGGCTATCCACCATTCGTATAAGCTCGGCATTCGGCAGACGCCACGCATCCGTCAGTGCTGAAGTTGCCAGACTCATAAGCCGGATAGGCTGGAGCAGAGCGAAGAACATGTTCGAGCCGACTGGAGATACTCTTGACGGCTCCCCTGTATACACCATGAACCTGGATGGTCTTCTGCTTGTGAGCGGTGGCTGGGGCAGTACCAAGGCATTGCGTGCGAAGCTTGCCTTCCTTGACGAAATGAGACGGCAAGATCACTATGAAATAAACAAACAAAGCAATGTGCGTGTAGATGCACAATATAATGGTCAACCTATAAACATCAACGTTACGGTGAACCTTGGACAGGGAAGAAATTTCATGCCAAGGTTTTCACTTTAACGTATATACGATGATTTCTACAAAAGATTAGCGGACTGCCAGTCCGTGAGCGTTGGATAAACAAGAGCAGCGCCGGAAGCCAATCTCATCAGGCTTCCGTATCGCAAAAACATATAGCCAAAAAGGCCGCGACATGTGAAGTGTCGCGGCCTTTTTGTTTTTTTGGAGATGCCATGAGTGAGATCATGAAAATCAGGGCACAGGGATATCTCATCGGAATCTTGGCCCTCATTTTGGGAATCTGGAGCATTTCCCAGTCTCTGGAGTTTCGGGAACTTAAGGAAAAAAATGCCGAGCTTAATCAAAAGGCCGAAAAGCTCGCTGTCCAGCTGGAAGCGCGACAGATGGAGATAGATGCCCTTGAAGAACTGCGGCTCGAAGAACTGCGAATAATGTCCGCAATCGAGAACAGCAAGGTGGATACCCTTGCCGTCAGGAACAACAACCCCCTCAATATCAAGGCCATCAAAACGCCGTGGAAAGGGCAGATCGGCACGGACAGGCACGGTCATGCCGTGTTCGACGATCCCGCCCACGGCATACGTGCCGCGGCCAATGTCCTTATCAATTACTACCTGCGTCACGGCCTCGACACTCTCAACGGCGTTGTTGGCCGGTTCTGTACCGGGAACCGGGAGCAGTACGTGGCCTATCTTTCACGGCGGCTCGGTCTACGCCCCGACGAGAGCTTCAATATCCTCGACAGGCTTCCGGAACTGCTCCAAGCTATGGCCCGGTTCGAATCCGGAAAGGAGTGGGACAGATCGCTGTTCCTCCCATACTCGCTGATTTCCGTGGCTCACAACAAGGGGGCCAATGGTAACTGTAACGGTGGAATATGCACTCGTTAAATCAAAAGGCCGGCGGGCATACCAGCCGCCGGCCAAAGCGAGAACACCGGCTCACTACAGGTTGTTGGTACAGGAAGCGTGCGTGCGGATTGCCGGTGTTCTCGGACAGGAACGCTATATATATGAATTGAATACATACCAAAGTCAAGGGATTTGGCTGCAAGGCAGTTCACAATTTATCTCATTAGGCGTGCGACACCAATATTTTTAGGTATCCACAAAAATCTCATTCTATTGAGGTGTCGAATGGCCCCAATGAACAGCCTGAACCAGAACGGTGGCCAGGTAGAGTATATCGGTATAGCCAAAGGGTTGTGGCCGCTATTTCTGGTAGGATTCGGTATCGCGCTGGTCTCGGGGGCTGCGCATGTGAAACGCAGTTACCTGCAGCGCAGCAAGCTTCAGCTCGCGCTCAATATCATCCTGTCGTCCGTGGTCTCATCCGCCGTTGCTCTCGGGTTCTCCCTGCTTGCTCCTCTGGCCTATCCAAACATCACACCGGAGATGCAGGTCGGTATCGTCCTGATCGTCAATGGTATCGGTCTCAAACTCTTCGATGCCTATATGCGCAAAAAGCATGGGCTACATGTCGTTGATTTGATGGACCCTGCAGACATCAATGAGCTCCGCGTGAAGATGACGCCGGAACAGCGCCGTGAGCATGCGAAGAATTGTCCCTTCAAGGGAGACGTCTGCTGCAACGAAGCGTTGCCTCTCACCGACCTCGTAAACCGAAAACCACCGACAAACTAGCGTCATCCGATCTCCAACCCAAACAAAACAGGCTGGGATGTACTTTTAAGTGCTTCCCGGCCTGTTCCTGTTATTAATCGATGCTTGTGACGTCTTTCAGCAGGGAATTGAGATGCTCGAGCGCAGCATGAGCTTCTTCTTTCGAGATCTCTCTACTAGCAGATTTTTCTAAGATTTCATTTTTTGTTTTTTCCAGGTCGTCAAGAAATGCTACTATGGTTTTTTCCATATTATCTCACTTGAATAATTGAAATAAAAATAAATACAGAAATCATTTTAGGAATAATAAGAGGATTTGTCTATAGATTTATTATTGTAATAATTTATAGAATTATTAATACGTTTGTTTTAAAAATAATATTCAATATTATATAGAATTTAGTTGAAAAAGTCGTACGAACATCTTTTAAGACAAACTTGGGTACAAGCATTGACACAGGCATTTCTGCTGGGTACACCCCCTGAAAAGGGAGAACGCCATGGCAAAAATTATTTCCATCGCCACCCAAAAAGGTGGCGTGGGCAAGACGACCACCGCAGTGAATCTCGCCCATGCACTAAGTAAAAAGCCTCTCAACAGGAAAATCCTTGTCGTCGACCTCGATCCCCAGGCCAACGCATCGCTCATCCTGGGGACAGACTATCCGGACAATCAAAAAATCACCGCCGTCGATCTCTTCATGAACGACGAGTATACCTTCTCTTCCTGCGTCGTCCCGAGCAAGTACGAGAACATCGATCTCATAGCCTCGAACATCAACCTCTTTTCCTGCGGTGAGCAGATCGGCTGCAACAACAGGGCATCCATCATGACCCTCAAAGGCAGCCTCGATGCTGCCGTCCTCCAGAAGTATGACTACATCCTCCTGGATTGTCCGCCGAACCTCGGCGGCCCCTTTGTGCTGAATGCCATGGTCATTTCCGACCATTTCATCCTGCCTATCGAAGGGTCATCCATGTTCGCCATGACCGGTGTGGAGCAGTTTCTCGATGCCGTATACACAGTCAAGGAGTTTGCTCCCGAGCAAATGAATCTGCTTGGTGTCCTGCTCACGCGCTACGAGGCGCGAACCAATGCCTCCAAGGCCGTGGAGGAACTTACGGCCGAGAGGTTTGGTGACAAAGTATTCAGGACGAAGATCAGACGCAGTACGGCTGTCGATCAGGCCGGGCTCCTCTGCAGGACCATCGTCGATTTCGACATCAAGAATCAGGCTGCCGTGGACTATATGAATCTGGCGCTCGAAGTTGAAACCAGACTTGCTGCCGAGGAGATTGAAAATGGAGGCGCCGACAATGGCTAGTAACAACTTCAGGGAATCATTGAAGAGTCAGTTTCGTGGAGCTTTCGGTGAACAGCGCCGGCACCTGGATGCGCAACCTGAAACGGATGCTGCCATGCCCGTGCTCGAAGAGGCGAAGGGGCAAGAAGGGCATGCTGTTCCCTCCGGGCCGGTTGTCGAACCAGATACCGGGACGGATTCGGAAAAGACGCTCCCGGCAGACAAAGCCGTTGCGAAGCGTACGGTGGAGCATCGTTGCGGCATAGAGGACTTTCTTAAGGCGTCACCTGAAGAGCAGCTTTGTTACAGCCTTGGCGAGCAGATGACGGCCATCCTCAGGCATCTCCTTTCCATGCCCAAACCGTGGATCAACCTGACGAACGCCAACATCATCAATGAATCCGGCATGCCTGTTCCGACGGAGTCGGTTCGCACCATGTTCAGGATCCTTCAGGAGAAAGGGTTCATCCTGGAACGGCGACGTGCCGATATCGGGACGTACCGTGGTGTTGCCTACGTTCTGGATACGAAGCTGGCCAAAATCTTCTGCACTCTGCATAACATCAGCGTGCCTGAGTGGCTTTCTGATCAGGGGACGCTCGGGGCCGGGCAAAGCAAGGCCACGCAGCGAAAATCAGGTCGGCCTAGGAAGTCCGATGCAAAATATGAAGAATTGGCCAGACAAAATGAGGAACTGCGCAAGCAGGTGGATATGCTGCGCGAACAGCTGGCAAAGCTGACCGAAAACAATGCTGGGTAGTCCAAATAGTTGCAGCGTCTTGCCCATCCGGTATGACTCATATAGGCTGCTTATATGAAAGAAGAGCGAATGCCGCATGATCCGGCATACAAGCAGTTTTTCAGTAACCCAGAGATGGTGGAATCCCTGCTACGGCTGATTTCATTGCCGACCTGGATTTTTCACGCTTGAGCGTTGTTCCGGCAGCTATGTGACAGATGACCTGCGGGAGCGTCATGATGACATCGTCTGGCGCGTCGGCTGGAAAAAAGGCTCATGGTGTTATGTGGCGTTGCTTCTGGAATTCCAGAGCACACCGGACCACTGGATGGCGTTGAGAACACTGTCCTATACGGCGCTGTTACTGCTTGACTTGATCAAGACAGGTAGGGTGTATGAGGGTGAAGGCTTGCCGCCTGTGTTTCCGATCGTTATATACAATGGAGGCAAGGCGTGGAAAGCCCCGCAGGAAGTAGCGACCTTGTTCGCTCCCATGCCTGAAAGTCTGAAGTACTACCGCCCCCAACACCGACATTTTTTGCTGGATGAGAGCCGTGTACCGGGAGAAGTGCTGGACAAAAGCAAAGGGCTGGTAGCGCAGTTGCTGCGGCTGGAACGTGCTCGGGACTATGGGCAGGTCCGGCAGATAGTCAGAGAATTGATAGCTCGGCTGCATGGTCCTGAGTACCTGTCTTTACGCCGGGCGTTTACAGTGTGACTGGGCCGTGTCGTCCTGAAACGCTCCGGGATAGTAGAAGAGATTCCTGAATTTCAAGACTTGAGAGAGGTGGACGCCATGTTGGAAGAACGTGCCGCTCAATGGAAAGATGAATATATCCAGCAAGGTATGTTGATTGGGGAGGCGAAAGGACGAGCCGAGGGGGAGGCCAAAGGAAGAGTTGAAGGTATAGGTCTTGCTCTGCGGGATTTGCTGGAAGCCCGCTTTGGGTCGCTTCCCCAGGACGTAATTTCCTCCATCACAAGCTCTTCAGATTCCGAGATCCTGAGGAAATTGATGCTTTTCGCATTCCATGCGGAATCGTTGCAGGCATTCATTGACCAGCTCAAAAAAGAGGATGCCAGCCTGATGTAGCTTCAGCATGGCATGAATATTGTGCCGCTGCAGTATGCCAGCCAGACATGCAGCCGCTGCGATTGTATGGACAAACGAAGCAGACAGACGCAAGCAAGATTCAAATGTACTGCTTGCGGATTTGAGATCAACGCCGACCATAACGCGGCGCTGAATTTCCTGGCGGCCGGGCAGAGGCCGTGGCAGCCTGTGGAGGATGTCAAAAGCATATGCTACAAAATTGCAGTAAAAATCAAATATACTTGCAGGCAATTCGAAAATGCCACAGGAGAGCAGCGCTTACGTTTTTGCGGCACTGTCGATAATTTTAGGACTATTCTCATCAAATATTGTCAATTAAAAATAATTTAGAATAATACTTGATTTGCAACACGAAAATATCTATCTTACATTCACAAATATTACATAGCGAGGTATGATTTATGGCTCTCGAAGATAAAGACCTTCTGAAAATCATTTGTGAAAAGTACCCTGACCAGCCCCTTGAATACGTCATGGAAAAATTCGGTCAAGCAAAGGCCATGTATCTTGAGCTTGAACGCAGCAAGGATGCGATTGTAAAGACAATCGTACATGCTGAACCTGTTCAGCCAAAAGCCATCGAAGAAGCTTCAGCTACCGATGAAGAGGTTGTCGAAGCTCCTAAGAAAAAACGTCTTACGAAACGTAGTCTGGTCTGCAAGCCCGAAGAAGCCATCGACAATGATACCATCACTTGTTGCATCTGTGGTAGGAAAATGCAGACTCTGACAGCCAGACATCTTGAAACGCACGGCGTGACGGTTGAAGAGTACAAAAAAGTCTGCGGTTACGCTCCCGACCAGAAGCTGATGTCTAGCTCCTATGCCGCGAAGATGGCGGATAACATCAAAGCCGCTCAGGAAGCCCGTGAAATGAAGCGCATGGAAGCACAGTACGCCGCTGAACAGGCCGCTGCGAAAGCCTAGAAGAATACACAGCCAGCGCATTTGGCAGATAGGTCAAGACAAAAGCCTCTACCGCTATAGAAATAGGTAGAGGCTTTTTTATTTTTTTGGAATTGCCGTTGTTTTTTCTAGTTAGGACAACCACGGAAAATCAACGAGGCAACGACAAGGGCCGGTGGTAGAACACCGGCCCTTGTCGTGATGAAAAAGGATTCACGTGTGTACTCTTCAGCCGTCAACGGTGAATGGGATCTTCTCCTTGATGGCTGCCAACCGCTTTGATTTTTCTCGCCGCGTACAGCAGGCTTGAGATAAAAGCTCTAGCTTGAGGAGATATATATTTTCTCTTTCCGCTGAGAACATAGTAACTGCTTGCCGACGAACCGTATGGAAGGGGAAAGACTTCGTACCATTCGGATTTCGTCGGCTCGAAATCCTCTACGATGGCGCAACCAATGCCGCTTCTTACAAAAGCTTTGATGGTCGTGTAATTACTTAACGAAGCCACCATGTTGGGGGAGATGCCTTGAGAAAGAAGGTAGCGGTCAATATACCGCTGTATCGTGACACTCTGGGACCGTATAAGGAAGTCGACACCGTCCAATTCCTCCAACTTTGCCAGCTCTCCCCATGTATTGCGGGAAAAATGCCAGCCTCGTGGCGTGATCAGGACGAGCCTAGTACTTAGCAGAAAATCGGCGTGCATGTTGGGCGAAACCCTAGATAAGGAAGTAATGCCGAAATCCACGTCGGTCCTGGCCGTGGCAGAAACGATCTCCTGTGAGCCCATGCCACTGAGTACGGAAAAATGGACTTCGGGGTTACTGCGCAGGAACAGTTTCACATGCTTCGCAAGGTAGTGCTCCGCGAATGATTGTGTTGTTGCTAGGGATATTTCGCCCCTGTAGCCCTGCCGCTGAGGTTCCAGGGCAGGCTTGATGCTATCGAAGACCTTCAACAACCCCTTTGCACGTCTGAGCAAATCTTTACCTTGTGGGAGCAGGGCGATGGCACCACCGCGCCGGATAAAAAGCTCAACGCCTAATTCCTTTTCCAGGCTGTGGATCATGTAGCTGATTGCCGGTTGGCTTACTTTCATTTTTCGGGCCGCTTCAGAGATACTGCCGACCTCAGCAACAGCATGAAAGACGATAAGGCGCTTGAATAATTTTTCCCTCGAGATATCGGACATTTGTGCTCCTTAAATACGATCTGCCGCCCGGTATCTGGCTGAAAACAGCAAACGATCCTTCCTGACAAAAAAGGCTATCTTCAAGAATACAGGCAAACACCGTGCCTTCAGAGACGTTTTTATCCATCCATAAAAAATTTTTCTTCCGTTTCCCTAGGAGGATGGGCATGAGAAAACATCCCTAAATAGAGGCAGGCCCGTCAGCGCGTCGACGTTCTGGAATCCAGTATCCTGCAGGCTATTTCTACCAGTTCCATCCATTCATTACGCATGGGGAGTTCTAGTTATGGAAAAGCCGAAGCCCGCTATATCAGGAGTCCATCTCTGGTCACCTTACCAGGCAGGGATCGTGGCCCTCTTGTTCTTTGCCATGGCCATTGCCTATATGGACCGCGTTAACTTTTCTGTTGTTATTCCTACCCTGATGCAGGAGTACAATCTTTCTCCGGAAACGGCTGGTATCCTGCTTTCAGTCTTCAACTGGGCTGTGGCTGCGGCTTTCCTGTTCAGTGGCCCCTTGGTCGATCGTTTTCATCCCCGCAGGATATTGCCTGCCGGTGTGGGGCTGTGGTCCGCCGCAACTTGCTTAGCTGGTATGTCGCACACGGTACCCGTGCTTGGAACAGCCAGAACGCTACTCGGTCTGGGAGAATCCGCCATCATACCGTCAGCCTCACGTCTGATTGCCGAACTCTTTCCCAAGGAACAACGTGGCAAGGCAATGGGCATCTACATGTCCGGCCCCAAGATTGGTTTGGCTATTGGCGCCCCACTTTCCTCCTTTATCCTGACATCCATGAGCTGGCAGGCGGTATTTTTCTTTACCGGTATCATCAGTTTCCTGTGGCTTATCCCGTGGTTCCTTGTATATCGAAACGGTAAGGAAGTCATTAGTGAGCAGGTAGAGTCGCAGGCTCCCCGAGAGAGGATCCCCTGGGCACATCTGTTCAGCTATAAGGAAATGTGGTGCCTCATGCTGGGGCAGGCTGGATACCTATACGTCTATTTCGTCTTCCTGACGTGGCTTCCCAGCTATCTGATCATGGAACGCGGCATGAACGTGCTCAAGACAGGTTTCCTTTCTTCCCTGCCCTTCATCATTGCCGTGTGCATCGGTATATTCAGCGGCTGGCTGTCCGATCGTTGGCTCCAGAAGGGAGCTAGTTTGACACTCGTGCGCAAGACATTCATTGGCGGCGGATTTCTGCTCTCCACCATTTTCATCATCCTCGGTGTCAATATCGAATCAGAAGGTGTGGCACTGTTTTTCATCTTTATGTCCATGGGTATCCTGGGCATGACCTCACCTAACATTAATGCTCTGCCGATCGACGTTTCCTCTCGTAATGTTGTGTCATCAGTGGCGGCCCTGCAGAACCTCGGCGGCAATGTCGGAGGAGCCCTGGCCCCCATCGTGACAGGTGTAATCTACTCGCAAACTGGCAGTTTTAATGCGGCGCTGATTGTCACTGGCATCATCGCCCTCGTTTTTGGCTCATGCGTTCACGTGTTCATGCTCGGCAAGATCGAGCAGCGCATAGGTATACGCTAGGAGCAATCTCTAGATATCTTAGTCACAACTGCATTCCACTAGGGATGTAAGGCATACAACATGCAACCGTGCAAAGGAGTTACCCATGGCCGAGATCTACATTGATTACCTCAGTGGAGCCGACATTGCAGCCCTGGACATGACCAATCAGGAAATTCTTGATGCCGTCGAAGAAGGTTTGCGCTTGCAGGGATTGGGCAAGACCCGTATCTGGCCTCGTGAGCATCTCATACCCAAGGATTTTTCCATAGGGGTAATGAACGTGTTGCGCGGCTATATCGCAGAGCCCGTTAACTATGCTGGCGTCAAGATTGTTTCGGATTTTGTTGATAACTACAAGTATGGCCTCAAGTCCGAGATGGCTCTGCTGAACCTGTTCGATCCCGATACCGGCAAGCCCATGGCCGTTATGGACGCCGCCGCCATCACCGATATGCGTACAGGTGCTGTGACTGCCATCGGCGCCAAGTATCTTGCCAGAAAGAACTCCAAGGTACTTGGTCATATCGGCGCTAGGGGGACGTCCTACTGGAACGTCCGTCTGATGGATTATCTCTTCAATTTTGAAGAGATCCGCGTCCACTCCCGCCGTCCCGAAAGCCGCGAAGCTTTCGGCGAGCGTCTGCGCAAGGATCTGGGCAAGGACATCAAGGTCATGGATAACTGGAAGGATACCTTGGATGGTGCGGATATACTGGTGGAAGCAGCTCGCATGCCCAAGCCAGAACCCCTGTTCAAGACCGAGTGGGTCAAGAAGGGGGCCTTGGCCATGCCTTACGGCGTCATGAGCTCTCTGGAGCTGAGCTTCACCGATATCATGGACATGATCGTCGTCGATGACCTCAGCCAGTGCCAGAAGGGACAGCGCGGCGGTGCCCTGCGTGCCCACATCGACTGTGGCAAGGTGAACAATGACAATATCTACGCCGAGATGGGCGAGATCGTCGCCGGCAAGAAGGCCGGACGCACCAGTGACGACCAGACCATCCTTTTCTGGCACCGCGGCCTGAGCCTTAGTGATATCGCCCTTGGTGACGCCATGCTCAAGAAGGCTAAGAAGCTCGGCATCGGTCAGAGAATTCTCTATTCCAAGTAGTTAGTCCGCCTCATATCCCCTCCATATAGAAAGGCCGGATCGGTCCCCCGGTCCGGCCTTTCTATTCAGAACTCCACCTACCATTCAGGAGAAGGGACATGTCCATCTCACCGTTTCGCCCCATCATCATCTTCTGCCTGCTATGCGCCGCGTATATTATGGTGTCGTTCCAGCGTCTCTGCATGGGAATCATCGCTCCAGATATCGCGGCCTCGCTGGCCATCGGATCAGTGGCTTTGGGATGGCTGGGCTCGGGTTTTCACTACAGCTATGCTCTGTTCCAGATTCCTGGTGGCTACATCATCGATCGTTACGGGCCCAGGATACCACTGGTCTTTTTCTTCGGCCTTGCCGGAGGATTGGGTAGCCTGCTTTTTGCCTCTGCCTCCGATTTCAGCATGTCCCTGACAGCGCGTCTCCTTACCGGGGCGGGCATGTCCATCGTCACGGCTTCGTCCTTCAAGACCATCAGCATGCTGTTTTCTGGCGGACATTATATGCGCTTCGTTTCCATCTTCATGGCTACAGGCGGTCTGGGTATGCTGCTGTCTGCCACGCCATTGGCACTTCTCAATGCAGCGTGTGGTTGGCAGAACATTCTGTATACTGTTGGCCTGCTGGGCCTTGCACTTGGTGCCGCTTTTCATTTCCTTTTGAAAGGAATGGCTCCGTCTTCAGTGCGGAAACAGCAGCCCGGAAACTTTGCCTTTACAAATCTTGTGAAGGAACTGTTTGCAACCAAAGGATTCCTGGTTGTGCTACTGTGGTATGTCTCTACCTCTTCCATCTTCTTTTCCTTTGCCAGCCTGTGGGCTGGCCCGTATTACATGACAGTATTCGGACTTTCGCCTGAACGAACCGGTTCGCTGCTTTCCGTAGGCATACTGGGACTCATTATCGGCACTCCTGGGGGCGCTTGGCTCTCTGAACGCCTGGGAGCCAGAAAACCTGTGTTACGGCTGTCTTCCCTACTTGCCGTGGCTGGCTCTCTCATGCTCTGCTTACCCGGGGACGGTTCTTTCATGTTTATTGCCGGTCTGTCGTTCGTCCTTGTCTGTCTCTCCGGAAATGTCGGGGCCTCTGTCATTTACGCCCTGCTCAAGGATGCTGTCCCTGCTCACCTGGTAGGTCTTTCCACAGCAGTCATGAGTTCCTCGCTATTCGTATTGACCGCTATACTTCAGATGGCCATCGGCTACCTGCTGGACATTTTTCCCTCAAGCACGGGATCTATGCCGTATGATAAGGCCTTCTTGTGTTATCTTTTCCTTGCCGTCACCAGTCTTCTGCTTTCGTTCCGTCTGCGCGATACGGTCACAGCTGAAAACTGAGCCAGTGCTATCACGGTTTACGCCATGGAGATCAATCCTTTTAGACAGTTAGCTATTTGAAAAGGCCCACCGGTTTTGCCGATGGGCCTCAAATATGTCTTTGCATCCTTCCCGACACTAAACTGATGAGGACGTCGGGAGAGTCCTACTTTTCGTGTCTTGAATATGCTCCCTGAGAATATTCAGGGCTTCTTCCTGGGTCAGGATACGGCCACGACATTTGGGATTTTGCAGGCGGTTCTCAGGGCAGTAGCCCAGGTGCACACAGCTGGGCCCTGCTTTTTCGAACAGATCCGGCGCGGCCTTGCGGCACAGGGAAAGCATCTGCCAGGCCAGGTGG
>ERZ773104.247-NODE-247-length-86328-cov-9.706374_pt1 | contig 86328 bp, 84 predicted proteins | sample MGYA00511920_ERZ773104 | MGnify/ENA primary metagenome ERZ773104 (study PRJEB29015, sample SAMEA2737857) | human gut metagenome | biome: human gut; feature: human-associated habitat; material: faeces | place: China | collected 2012 ... | reverse complement strand
CCCCAAGCTTTTTGCTGACCTTCTCAAACACATCTGAAACACCATGCGCCTTCACTGCCTTTGTCACGGGCATTGGCTTCTTTAAATATATCTCATAATAATTCCGGTTTGGAATCAGCTTCCCGGTTTCTTCATCCAAACGCCCAATAGATGACCGGTCACAAGTCGGTTGTCCCTTCTCGTTGCGATAGGTTGCCGTCACATAATAGACATAAGTCTTCCCGGAAACCTTTTTATATGCTATTCCATGCTTTGGAAGTTCTACCTGTACCGTTTTATCCAATGCCATGACAGCACCTGCTTTCTATTTATGTATAGTATAATTATACTATACGCTTTCGAAAAAGTCAAGCACTTTTCACGTCTTTTTTCGAGAAAAATGCTTGATTCAGAACTATATTGGAAGTGAAGGATAATTTTTCGGGAATTTAGGGTCAGGGAGCCACAGGTTTTCATAACACCGATCACAAAGAACAGCACCAGCAGGGCATAACCTATGGCCTGCAAGGCACCGTGGATGCTGGACACCACATTCCAAAGGGTGCCGCCCTTAAAGCTGGTGGGGGACTGGGTAATGAGCTGCCAGATCTCACTGAGCTTGTCATTCCAGACATTCAGGGCTTTTTCCAGGTTTTGTACGACCCAGTTGTCTGACAATGGTTTTCACCTCCTATCCTGGGCAGGCCCTGCGGCCTGCCCTTTGTGGTTTCTTACGCAATGATCAGGTCCAGAATCTCCTTGGCGAAGGTGATGACGATACCACCGGCCAGAGTCAGGAAGCCGTTGCTCCGCTGGGAGGGGTCATGGGACTGCAAGGAAAGGCCCACCTGGACAATGCCCCAACCCAGCAGAATGAGGCCCACGGCCCGAATCAGGCCGAAGATAAAGGTACTCAGGTTGTTGACCACGGTCAGCGGGTCGCCCGCGGCATAGGCGGGCATGGCCAGGCCCAGGATCATGGCACCGGTGAGTACGGCGCAGCTGTAGCGGCGGAACCCTTTGCGGACGGGTTCGGGCATGGGCAAGCGGTTAGAAGTCCGACGGGTGGCGGGATGGATGATGTTGTGGATGATGTTTTTCATAAGTTACCTCCTGATAATTTGAATTTTGATTTTGGTTATTTTCCTGCGCCTTCTTGCGCATGAAGTCATAGACTTCCTCCTCGGTAAGGACGACATAATCTCCAGTGTCGGTGTCCTCGGGAATCGCCTGTTTCAGCTTTTCCAGGTTGATGGAAACAGCGGCAACGCTCAACGGGTCTGTGCCGTGCTGGTAGGCCTCAGCCTTTCCATCTGTGGTGAGGGCCACATTGGGGTGCTTGAGGATGTTGTATTTCAGATCCTTCACAGGGCGTTCGCCCCGAATAAAAAGAAGCGCGTAGCGGTTGTCCAGCATACGCACTTCATCCGGGGTCATCAGCTCCCGTCCGGCAGTCTGAAAGTTGGTGGTGTAGCTTCCGCTGCGGCCTTTGGATTGGCCGTAGGTGTTGGTGTCGATGGTCTGTTTTCCCAGCAGCTTGGACACATACTCGTGGGTGGATTGCTCATTGCCGCCTAAGTATAGAAAGGTATCGCAGTTGCCTACGATGCTTTCCCATTGCTTATCAAAGAGTGCTTTCAGCTGGGCCAGATTCTGGAGGATGATGCTGACGGAAATCTCCCGGCTTCGCATGGTGGCAAGAAGCTTGTCAAAATCATCTGGCAGGGCCACATTGGCAAACTCGTCCATGACGAAGTGGACATGGACCGGCAGCCGCCCGCCATGCTCAAAGTCTGCCTTTCGGTAGAGCTGCTGGAACAGCTGGGTGTAGAGCATTCCAACGATGAAGTTGTAGGAGCTGTCGCTGTCTGGGATCACCGCAAAGACGGCGGTTTTTCGCTCCCCAATTTCTCCCAGCTCCATTTCATCTGTCTGGCTAATGCCGGCCAGAGAGGACAGGTTGAACTTCTCCAGATGGGAGATCAGGGTGATCTGAATGGATTTCAGGGTCTTGCCGCTGCCGGAGTGGTAGCCCTTGTAATACCGCACGGCGATATGTTCCGGGTTTTTCCGTTCCAGCCGCTCGAACAGCTCGTCCAGGGTAGACACATATTCCTCGTTGTCCTCTTTCACATCCCCGGCACGGATCATGTCCATGACCATAGGGAAGTTCTGCTCCTCCGGGGGCGCTTCGTAGTGGAGATAGGAGATAAGAGCCTTTAGGAGCATGGCTGCCATATCCTCCCAGAAGTGGTCGGAGGATTTGCTGTCCTTGGGGGTGGTGTTCTTCATAATGTTGGTGGCAAGCCGCTGAATGTCATCGTCATCCCGGAGATACACAAAGGGATTGTAGCAGTGGCTCCGTTCGGGATTGATGAGATCCAGGACCTTGATGACATAGCCTTTTTCCTCCAACAAATGGCCGGTGTCCCGCAAAAGTTCTCCCTTGGGGTCCAGGATCACAAAGGAAGTGTTGGCCTGCATGATGTTGGGCTTGGCGTAGAAGCGGGTCTTACCGGCACCGGAACCGCCGCAGATCAGGACATTCAGGTTCCGCCGATGCTTCCGCCCGTCCAGGCCCAATGCCACCTGCTGGGTCAGCAGCTTATTGGCGTTCCCGTTCTGTTGGTAGCGCTTGGCAATGGATAGAGGATTCCCCCACCGGGCAGAACCCTGTTCCTCCCGCCGCCTGTAGACACGCTCGTTGGAAACGTAGATGCCAATGCCAAGGCCGTAGAGCATGAGGAAGATCAGCAGCGTTTTGAGGCTCTTGTCACACCAGATGATGTGAAAGGGATTTTCCAATGCCGTGCCGAAGCCTTCCAGCAGCGTGCCCAGGCCGCCCTCTAATAGAGGAGCGGCCAGCAGGGCCAGCCAGACCACCGGGAGAATGCCGCAGACATAGAGAATACAGTTCTGCCGGGACAGCTTATCGTTCACGGTCAAACTTCCTTTTTGGCTTTTTCTCCAGGGCATCAATGACCTTCATGAGCAGGGCATTGATGTCCTCCGTGGGCTTGCCGTCCCGGATCAGGTCATTGCGGAAAGCGTTAAGGCCATTGATCATGAGCCGCTGCTCATAGTCGCTGACCTGGATCAGATGCTGTACTTCTGCCATGCACACCTCCTTTACCGGGCATCGTCCCGCTGTCGGCTGCCGTGGCTTTTGGCATCCAGGAAGCGGAACATATCAGCGGAGATCTGATTGGCGGCGGTGCGGATGGATTTTAGATATTCCCGCAGCTGCTTCGGCTCCATCTCCGTATACTTCTGGGGCAGCTGGGTGACGGCAAGACTTTTGCCATCGATCCCATTGCGCTGGCAGAGAATGTTGCCAACACACTGGGCGAGAAATATATTGTTTTCCCGGCTGTAGTTCCCGGTATCCAGATAGGCGTGGGCAAGCTCCTGGGCCACACCCCGGAATACGTCCTCCATGGACTGGCCCCGCCGAACAAAGACGGTTTTCTCCTGGGGACTGTAAAGAGCGCTTTGCCCATCCGGCAGCTCGTCCCGGAAGTCCACTTTGCAGGGGGCGTAGCGCACCATAGCGTTGAGAAGCAGCCGGGTGTCCTGGCTGACAGCAGGCTGCTTTGTGGGGGTCAACGTGGTCTGGGAAATATCAAAGACACGCTTGATATGGATGTTGACACCTTTGGAACCATCCTTTCGAGTGTAGGAATTTCCTGGTTCCATGAGAAGAATGCCGGATTCTCCCTTTCGGATATAGCCGCCCCGGCCACGCTAGAAATTGGAGTCTCCCAAATCGGTGGCTTCCGGCTTCTGGCTGGTGACCAACAGAGCATTGCTGACGGAGTACCGCTCAAACCAGGCCTGCACATCCAGGTAGGTCTGGAACGCCTTAGCGTCCGTTCCCAGCTTTTTCAGAGCGTCGTCCACCATGGCATAGGCGGATTCCCGGTCCTGCTGCTTGCGGTTGACCCAGTCCTCCTTGTCAAAAATTTCGTTCATTTCATCGTTCCTTTCCTTTTGAGATTTTTTCCACTGTCTTGTCGGCAATGGTGGGTTGCATCGTTCCGGATTTTTCGGACTGCTCCTGTCGAATCTGCTTCAGGGCCTCACGGACAGAGGGACGGGTATCAGAAAAGATTTCTTCGTCCCTGCTGTTCGGCAATGTACTCTCGGACGGACGTTCGGCCTTTGTCCGCCCGCTTTGAGGGTTTTCGGCAACGATGTCTTGGGGCTGGCTGAATAGCTCCTTTACAAAATCCTCGTTGTGGGGTGCGCTGTCCTTTTTCGCATCGTTTCCGCTACGACTCTTTTCCTGCTCCTTGACGATCTCGGTTTTCACCGCCGCCAAATCCACAGTGGCCAGGCCAAAGCGGGTAAAAATGCGGTTGACCTTGGCGGCATCCTCTGCCCGCACCATAATGTCCGTAATGCCGTCGGCGGCGTTCTTGTCCTTGAGGACACAATAGAGAACACCGTACTTCTTGGCCTCCTGGCAGAATTTCTGCAGGTCTCCATCCTTGACGGCGAACACCTTCAGCTCCTTGCCGGAGCGGAGCATATTGGTCAGACGGATTTTGCCTTTGGTTTTCTTCTGATCTTTCAGAATGGCGTAAATCATAATCGCCAACTGCTTGGCGGCGGAGCCGGACAATTTTGCCGCGACTTCAACGCCGTTCAGACTCAAACGGACGACCTGATCTGCCGCCTCGCCGGAATAGCTCATGCTGTTCTTCCTCCTTTCTTTCGATTTCCTGTTCCTGCTGTAGTTGCTCCAGATTCCGCTCCATCAGAGCGGAACGGGCTTCAATTCCGTCACATAATTTCACCTCCTGACGCAGTGTTTTTATCTCAGAGGATACCTCCTTGATACGGGATTTAAGGTTTTCCACTGCGGGGGCATCCTCCCTGCGGGTGGCCGTCCGAAGCTGGTTTCTAAGGGCGTTGCGCTCCTGTTCCAGTTCGGAGATTTTACCTGTGGATTTTTCTTTGTGGGATTCCAGTTCGGCAGCGGTGCCATATTCGTGCTTGGCAAGGAAGCGGGTTTCCGCATCCAGCTTATCCAGAAGGATCAGGTCCTGCCGCATAGAAAAAGGCACCCGTTTCACGGATGCCGGATGCTTTTGGATGATGCGCAGCTCATAGCAGTAGCGCAGATACAGGGCGTGAATGCCCATGGCTTTGGGATAAGGAATAAAGGGATTGCGCTGTTTTGCCATCCGGTCCGCCTCTGGGAATGGAGTCTGCCGTCGTACATTGTCGTAAACCCGGTCCAGGATTTCGGTCAGTGAATACCCAGGCCCCAGCCGGTGGAAACGAAAGTAGCCTTTCGCACCGGGTGGCTTTAACGCCGGATATTTGAGGGGCTGCCCATCCGGGGTGCGGGTTTTGAAGGTGTAGCCCATGGCCTGCATGGCTTCCTGAAAATTCCGCTGGGTGGTAGATGCCAGAATGGCACGGTCAATGTCGGAGCGGATAACGTTGCGCAGGGTAGGCTTTCCACCTTTTTCGGCGGCCCATTCGTTGTAAGTCATGCCCCGGCCTTTGGAACTGTGGATCACCGTCAGGCCGTACTCCCAGCACAGTGCATCTGAAACACGGCGCATTTCCTGGTAGTCCTCCTTGGTGCGGTGATATTTGATACCATCCACGAAGGAAACTGTGTTGATAACAAAGTGGGAGTGCAAATGATTTGCCCGGTCCAGATGGGTAGCTACAAGCACCTGATAGCGGTCTCCCCACAGCCGCTGTGCCAGCTTGATTCCAATTTCATGGGCAATTTCTGGGGTAGCCTCGCCGGGAGCAAAGGACTGGTAGCCATGGTAGGCAATGACACCATCCTCTTTCCCGTAGAATTTCTTAATTTTCTGCATCTCCATTTTTGCGGTATTGGGATGGCAGTTGATGCCGGAGACAAACCGCTGAACCACTTTCTCTCCGTCCCGCACCTGGGTTTGACTGGTCTTGCGCTGCTGGATGGCGTAGTCAATGACATCGGACAAGTCACCGTCGCCGCTGGAAACGGCGGTAGTTTTCTCCGCGTTTTCCACATAGTCCAGAACCTTCCCAATGCGGCCATGGACACGCCAGATAGAGGTAACTGCCATAGGTCAGTGCTCCATAGGTACAGGATCGAGAACCGCTGCCAGGATTTTCTGAACAGCTTCCTCAAACAGCAGAACACCGTCGTCATAGTGCTTGGCATCAATGGCATTCAACGCATGGGCTTTCATAGCGATTTGGTTGAGGTTGTTCCCGATGTAATGCAGCTCCCGCACCATGGCAAAGAAGTCAGGAGGCGGTGCTTCCTTGGGAACAACGCCGGAAATAAGCTTGCGCAGATAGGTTTCTCGGGACAGACCGGAAGCACTGACCAGCTGGGTTAGATGTACCATTTCCGCTTGTGTTAGCCGGACCTTAATTTCATAGTTTCTATTGTTCATTCCACTCCTTATAGACAGAGGGTTTCAGGGATACGCCCTGACAAGCTGACTTTTGGGGACAAAAGGCGATGCTTGCTCTATAAAAGACAAACCTCCTATCAATAGCTCTTCTTATGACTGGGCCGAAGAAACAGCCATGCCTCCCATCGGGTCTGCATACATTCATCGTAACGGGACTGGTACAGTTTTTCTTTCAGCCATCGTTTTTCCTCCGGGGAAATAGGGGTAGTCCTGGGCTTGCCGCAGCTACAGGACGATGTGGATTTTGTGTTCAAATGGGCATCACCTCCGCTCCTCCGTAGGATTCATCGCTCCCGATTTTGAGGCTTATAAGGCACAGATTCAATGCCGTCTCTTGAACGGAAGAACCGTTCCGGGAGACGGTATTTTTCCAGATACCGCTTCTGCTGCTCCGAGGAAAGGCTGCCGAAGGATTCTCCGCTGCAATCGCAGATGAAGAAAGTACCGGCGATAATATCCGCAATATCTCCGGTATTCGCATCCCGGATGGCCCGGTTCAGGGGCAGGCCGTTAATCTTTCCTTCCTCATTGCAGACATTATGTGGTACACCACATAACATTCTTAATGTGTAGTAATCGAGCAAAGGGGCTGTCTCACTAAAAGGCGGCCCCCCCAAAAAAAGCAAAGGCCCGGCTCTTGTGTAGAGCCGGGTTTTGGCGTATTATTTAGGTGTGAAAGAAAACAAAACGCAAGTAGAGTATACAGCAAACGGGACTGAATATCAAGTCTGCTTGCCCATGAATTTAGAAATCATTATCCCGTCAGACGAATCAGTGAGATTGCTCAACGCTGTCACGGAGGAGTTGGATTATAGAAGATTGACAGCGACCTACTCCCGGCTAGGGAGAAACGAGTATTCACCGCGTCTGCTTTTCAAGATCGTTCTTTACGGCTGCCTCCGCGGAATGTTCGCGACACGAGAAATGGAACGTGACTGCCGTGAGAATGTGAATTTCATGTATCTGCTGGAAGGGCATCGTCCGCCGGATCATAATACCATCGCGCGGTTTCGCAAGGAGCATCTTCCTTACGCGGTGGAGGATCTGCTGAATCAAATGGTCAAGCTACTGGTCCAGTGGGGAGAGATCTCTTTTGAGGAATCTGCCGTATTCATTGACGGCACCAAAATAGAAGCCAACGCAAATCGGTATTCTTTTGTGTGGAAAACTGCTGTCACAAAACGTCAGGCGAAGCTTGGCGAAAATATCGCGGAAGAACTGCCGAAGCTGCTGGAGGCCTCCGTGACCGGAATCGTTGCGCCATATATCATTACCGTTCAGAGACTAAAGAAGCTCAGAAAGTGCCTGTATGCAAGGAAAACAGAGACAAACACCACATTTGTCAAAGGAAAAGGGCACCATAAGTCCGGGCTGCAAAAGGCCATTGAAACCATAAATGAGTGGCTTGAAAAGCTGAAATGTTACAACCTGGATATCCACATCTGCGGTGAACGGAACAGCTACAGCAAAACCGACCCGGGCGCAACCTTTATGCGGATGAAAGAAGACCACATGAAAAATGGACAGCTAAAACCCGGATACAACGTAAATGTGGCAACTGTCAGTGAATATATCATCGGCAATTACATCTCTGCGGACAGAACGGATACCAAAACGTTTATTCCGTTCCTAAAAAAGTTGTGCAATGTGCACCCGGTACAGCGGGTAGTTGTAGATTCCGGGTATGAAAGTGAGGAAAACTACAACTATGTGGATGGAAGTGAGCAGCTTTCTCTGTTTGTAAAACCATCTGACCATGAGCAGAAAAAGAAACGAAAGTATAAAAATGACATTAGCCGCAGAGAAAATATGGCCTATGACGCGGAAAAAGATGAATACACCTGCGCCCAGGGTAAAAAATTGCAGGCAGTAGGGGTAAAAAAGCGGAAATCCGATACGGGATATGTCCAGGAAGTCACCGTCTACGAATGTGCGGACTGCAAAAATTGCCCGGTCAAAGAAAAGTGTATCCGTCAAAAGAAGACGGACAAAACGCCACTGGAAGACCGCACGAAGCGGCTGAATGTTTCCAAATACTTCATCCAACAGCGCGAGGCGATGGAGAAAAAGATTTCCACAGATGAAGGAATTCTACTCCGGATCAACCGCTCCATCCAGGCGGAGGGCGTATTCGCCATGGTCAAGGAAGACATGAACTTCCGCCGCTTCCTGACCAGAGGCAGCGCCAACGTTATGGTGGAATGGTGTCTTGTAAGTATGGCTTTTAACATACTGAAACTGCACCATAAAATACAAACAGGCCGGTTGGGAAACCACCTGTTTGTTCAGGGGGCGGCATAGCGCATAAAAAGAAAAACAGTACACTTTTTGAGAGGCAAACTTTGCCCCTCTGGTCTTGTGTGCTGTTTTTTGGGTATAATTGGTCGCTTTTTCCTTGGCATGTGCCAAACGAGGGGCTGCCTCGAACGATTTTGACAAATCGTTTTGAGACAGCCCCTTGTATTGTAAGTCAACACCTATTTGCTTATACAGATGTAGTAATAGTGCCGCAATAGACTTTGGAAAACCGTCTGTTGATTTAATTATTTGAGAGAGGTCTATTGCGGTTCAATAGGTAACCGGACCATCAACGTCCTGAGCAGCGGCCATTTTGAACTTGTCCATCGCTTCGCGGGCCTGGGGAACGTTGATCTGATTGCTGTTCTTCATAATGTTTCTCTTTCTTTCCGTATCTTTTCGCGGTTTTCGTCCGCAGTCATAGTATCACCGGAAATGTGGGAGAAATGACAGTTATTTTGAGGGAAAGGTGGGGGAGAATGGAAATCACTTTGCTTTTCTGCACGGCTGGCTGCAGCTGCGCTTACGTTTACTGCGGCGCTTGCACATTGCTGCGCTGAAATGTCACCCGAAAAATCGGAACGAATTATTTATTATATAAATAATATATTCACAATGCGAATAAAGGGTTGATATTTTCAGAAATGTGTGGTTTAATAAGCAGGGGGATATTGACTTCAAGGAGGTATTTCAAATGATTGTTGACACATTGGAAAACTGCGGGCAGTATTACGGTCTGCATCCGCGTATGGAGGCGGCGTTTCGGTTTCTGAACGAATGCCTTTCGGAGCCGAAGGCTCCCGGGCGGTATGAGATCGACGGGGAGAATCTGTATGTTCTGCTCTCCGAGTATGCGCCGAAGGCCAAGGACCACCCGCGCTACGAGGCCCACGACCGGTATCTGGACATCCAGTGCATGCTGAGCGGAAGCGAAAATCAGTGGTACGCGCCCAGAAAAACGCTGAAAACGGAAACGGAATACAATCCCGTCAAAGATATTGAATTTTTTGCGTTCCATGGGAACGGAAGTGAGCTGCATCTGGCGGAAAAGTCCTTTGCCGTCTATTTCCCCCAGGACGGCCACCTGCCCTCCATGCCGGACGGCGTTGCCGAAAAGTGCGTAAGAGCAGTGGTGAAGCTCAAAATTGAACTGTAAAGGAGAAGAACGGTGGCAAAGGAAGGCAGCGGATTGACACTCAGCCTGGCAAAGGCTTTTGATATTCTAAACTGCTTTACGCCGGAAACGCCTGCGCTTCGGGTGATCGATATTACCAGACGCGTAGAGATGACGCAGAGCAATGTTTCAAGATTGATCAATACCATGGTTGCCTACGGATACCTGGAAAAGGATGGGGATTCCGGATATTACCAGCTTGGAAAGAAGATCATCACCCTGTCCAGCGTGGCCCTGAACCACAGCGAGCTCAGAAAGCAGGCGCTCCCGGAGCTGTTCCGTCTGGAGCAGAGGTATGCGGTGGGGGCGAACCTTGCGGTGCTTGAAAACGGCGAAATGTACTATCTTGCCCATGTGGACAGCCGGATGTCCCCCAGAATGTACACCATGGTCGGATACACCAATCCGCTGCATTGTACCGCGATCGGGAAGATCCTGCTGGCATCCATGGGCGACGGGGAGATCGCGGCGGTCATGCAGGAGAAGGGGATGCGCTCGTACACCTATGATACGATCACCTCCCTGGACGTGCTGATGGAGCAGATCAATAAAATAAGGCGTACGGGCTACAGCACGGAGTATAGTGAGCATGCGCTGGGCAGCGCCTGTATCGCGGCAGCGATCCGGAACAGGTCTGGGGCGGTGGTAGCCGGTCTCAGTGTTTCCGGAAAATTCAACAACGAGAGCTTTGAGGAGCATGAAGAAGAGGTAGCGGCGGTCGTCATCGAATCGGCCGCACTGATTTCCAACAAGCTCGGCTATCTGTGATGCAAATCAAATCATGCGAAAATCGCCTGCGGCTCGCAAAAGCCGCAGGCGATTTTTGCACGTCTGTCCCAATACGCAGGCACTATGCAATCCGTACAAAAAAAGCCACTTGTTTTTGATGTTTAATCCAAAAATATAAGCCGCATCGTAAAAATGATAAATTACTATTGCACATTGTGAATGAAGATGTTATAATACGAATGTAAAAACCAATAAACGCAACTAACAAGGAGGATACAAATGAAAAAGTTAATCGCTTCCATTCTCGCACTCTGCATGGCCGCGACAGCCTTTGCCGGCTGCGGCAGCAGCACTACGCCCAGCGCTTCCGCACCGACAGAGGCGGCTGCCACGACCGAAAGCGCGGCAGAAACTGCGGAAGCTTTGGAAAACGCGCTGCCTGAGAATTACGATCTTGTGATGACCTTCGGCGCGGAGACCGGCTCTGTCTACGCCATGGGCATTCAGATCGGCGAGTACATCAACAGCCTCGCGCCGGACATCACCTGCACGGTCAAGGTCGGCGCGGCAACCTCCAATCTGGCGCTGCTCAGCGCCGGGGAAACCGTCATTGCCCATTCCCAGTCCGACACGATCCATGAAGCCCTGACCGGTACCGGCATGTTTACGGAGCCGATCACAAACTTCTATGGTGTCGCCTCCGTGATGGAGTCTGTTCTGCACGTGGCCGTCCCCGCGGACTGCCCGGTGAACACCTTCAAGGAAGTGGTCGAGCAGAAATATCCCCTGCAGATCTCCGTGGGCAAGCAGGGCAGCGGCATTGAATCGCTGGTCCGCAAGATCTTCGAATTCTACGGCGTTACCTATGATGACATTGCTTCCTGGGGCGGAAAGGTCGAGTACCTGAACATCGGCGACGCTTCCACCCTGTTTACGGACGGCCAGCTGAACGCCGTATCCGTTCTGGCGGGCGTTCCCTATGCAACGATCTCCGAGGTGGCGGCCTCCAAGTCGATCAAGCTGCTGAACCTGGATGCGGACGCGGTGGACGCGCTGTCCCAGGAGGGCTATCTCGTGAAGACCATTCCCGCGGATTCCTATTCGGGCGTCACTGAGGACGTGAGCACCGTCGGTGTGGTGATCACCGTTTGCGCCAGCGCGGACGCGGACGAAAACGTGATTTATGAGATCACCAAGTTCCTGAACAGCGAAGAGGGCATCGAGATCCTCAGCAATGTCAATTCCGGCTTCGCGAACTATATGACCGGACCGGAAAGCGGTATTGCCGGCATTGAGCCGGAGCTACATCCTGGCGCGGCACGCTTCTATCGGGAAGCGGGCGTCATCGACTGATCACCCAACCACATCCGGAACGCTCCCGGCGGCCGCGCCGGGAGCGTCAGAAAAATGGAGGATTCTATGGCAGATACGGTAGAGAAACAAAAAGGGCTGGCAGACCTGGCGGGGAAGATCCTGTTCTTCCTGGGTCTGGCGGCGACCTGCTTCCATTTGTGCGTTTCGGCGACGGGAATACTTGAGGCGTATAAAATGCGGACGACGCACATGATGTTCCTGCTTCCCATGGCGTTCCTGATTTACCCCACGTCCAAGAAGGGCCGCCTTTCAAAGATCTCCGTCATTGATTTTGCCTGGTTCGCACTGACGCTGGCGGCGATGATCTATGTCAGCCAGATCGCGTATGACCGCCTCATTATGCGCATCCCCTTTGTAAGCCCCATTACAACGCTGGATTATATTGTAGCCGTGTTTCTGATCATTGCGGTGCTGGAGGCCACGAGGCGGGTCGCCGGGTGGGGCATGGTCATTGTCTGCCTGGTCGCGCTGGCCTATGCCTTCTTCGGAAAGTACCTGCACGGAAAGCTGCGCCACACCGGAACCACCGTGCGCAGAATGGCGGAACAGATGAGCCTGACCACGAACGGTATTTTCGGCTCCACGGTGGCGGCCTCCGCAACGTTCATCTTTATGTTTACGCTGTTCGGAGAATTCCTGGATTACTCCGGGGCGGGACAGTTCTTTATTGATCTGTCCTTCGCCCTTACGGGCAAGGCAAAGGGTGGCCCGGCAAAGATGGCGGTCGTGGCCAGCGGCCTTATGGGCATGATCTCGGGCAGCTCTACTGCCAACGTCACCTCCACCGGCGCGTATACCATTCCGCTTATGAAGAAGACGGGCTATCGGCCGGAGTTCGCCGGTGCGGTGGAGGCCTCCGCATCCACCGGCGGCCAGATCCTTCCGCCGGTTATGGGCGCGGCGTCCTTCCTGCTGGCGGAGTATGTGGGCATTTCCTATATCAGTCTGTGCGCCGCAGCGGCAATTCCTGCCATTCTCTATTTTGTTGCCGTTTTCATTGGCGTTCATTTTGAAGCGGTCCGGATCGGACTGAAGGGCGTGGAGCCAGATGCAAACGCTGTATCCTGGAAAACGCTGCTGCTGCGCCAGGGCTACATGGCGGCGCCTCTGATCGTCATTCTGGTGACAATGATCGCGGGATTCTCCGCCTACAAGGCAGCCCTGTACGGCATTGTTTCCATCGTCATCATCCTCTTTATTGAGAAGCGGGGCCGTGTGGATGTCAAGAGCCTGGTGAAGACCCTGGCCAAGGGCGGCCGCTCCGCGGTGATGATCGCCGTTACCTGTGCGGCGGCCGGTATTGTGATCGGCGTTTCCAACGAGACCGGCATCGGTGTGAAGTTTGCGAGCATCATCATCAATCTGGGCAAGGGCAATCTCTACCTGATCCTGCCCATGGTCATGTTGGCTTCCATTGTGCTGGGCATGGGACTTCCCACCAGCGCGTGCTATATCATGGTGGCGGCCATTGCGGTCCCGGCCCTGATCAAAATGAACTGCAACGCGATGGCAAGCCATCTATTTGCTCTTTACTTCGGCGTGTTTTCCGGCATTACGCCGCCTGTGGCAATCTCCGCTTACGCCGCCGCGGGCCTGGCCAAATCGCCCCCAATGAAGACGGGCTGGCTGGCTGTGGGCCTGTCCCTTCCGGCGTTTATCATTCCCTACGCGTTCCTGTTCAACCCCGGGCTGATCCTGGAAGGGAGCGCCCTGGCGTGCGTCTGGGCAATCGCCCAGGCCCTGTTTGGCATTGTCGGCATTGCGGCCGGTGTGATCGGCTGTATGTTTATGCCTATCAAGAACTGGCAGCGCGTGGTCATGGTCGTGCTGTCTACCATCCTGACGGTGGCCCCCAGCGTGGTACTTACCGTCTGCTGCATGGCCGTCGTCGCCGGAATGGTGGCCGTAAATTGGAAGCAGTCTTCCGGCTGGGTACCCCCCGAGAATGGAGCGTATGGAAATGCAGATTGAAAAAATTGAGGTTTTTCCGCTGCGGGTGCGGAAGGAGCATGTTTATCTTGGGGACAACGCGGGCCTGAATACGCTCTATGATTATTACCTGCGCAAGGAATACCGCTGCCCCTACTCCAAGAACATGGAAACCCTGGTGGTTAAAATTACGGTCCAGGGCGGGATCTTCGGCTGGGGCGAGGCCTTGGCCCCGGTGCTGCCGGACGTTTCCGGCAAGATCATCTCCGAGCTGTTTACTCCGATCCTGCTGGGGCGGGACGCGCTGGACAGAAATGTGATCTGGAATCTGCTGTACGATCTGATGCGGGACAGAGGCTATTATTCCGGATTTATGGTGGACGCCATTTCGGCGGTGGACTGCGCCCTGTGGGATATTGCGGGCAAAGCCCTGAACCAGCCGGTTTACCGGCTCCTGGGCGGTGCGTACCGGGAGAAGATCCCGGCCTATGTATCCGGCCTGCCGGTCCCAGGCCTGGAGGAAAAGGTCCGGCTGGCCCTGGAGTGGAAGGAGAAAGGCTTCTCTGCCATCAAGCTCCAGATCGGCTACGGAATGGAAGAAGATATTCGAATCATGACGGCGCTGCGGAAGGCCCTTGGCCCGGATGTGAAGCTGATGATCGATGCCCATTGGAACTACACGGTGCCCCAGGCCATCAAGCTTGCAAGGCGGCTGGAACCGCTGGGCGTGGAGTTCCTGGAGTGCCCGCTGAATCCGGAGGATACCGACGGCTACGCGGAGCTGGCCGCAGCGGTGGACCTGCCCATCGCCCTGGGCGAGGCGGACAGGACCCATTGGCAGTATAAGGAGATCCTGACGAAGCGCAGCTGCGATATTTTGCAGCCGGATGTGGGGCGCTGCGGCATCACGGAGCTGATGCGCATTGCACAGATGGCCGAGGTGTTCGGAAGACCCGTTGCCCCGCACCTGAGCGTGGGGCAGGGGGCCTGCATTGCGGCAACCCTGCACTGTGACGCGGCACTTTACAATTTCTATGGAATGCAGGAGTATCAGCCCAGCATCCTGCCTGTGGCCAATGAATTCCTCGCGAAGCCGATCATCTGTGAAAACGGCTTCCTGCGCGTTCCTGACAAGCCGGGCCTGGGCCTCGTGTTCGACGAGGACAAGCTGCGGAAATATTCTGACAATACAAGGTGATTATTATGGGGAAAGAAGAAAAACGACTGACCGGCGTATGCCCGATCCTGCCCACGCCCTTTCAGGAAAACGGGGAGATCGACGTAGCCAGCCTCAAGCGGGAGGTTGAATTTCTGATAGAGTCGGGCGTTTCCGGCATTGCGCTGTTCGGAAATGCCAGCGAGGCCTTTGCGCTGAAAAAAAGCGAAAAGGAGCTCATTGCCAAAACAGTAGTGGAAGTCTGCCGGGGCCGGGTGCGCCTGGTGTTCGGCTCCGGAAGCACCGGAACGGAGCTTGCCATTGAAAACAGCCTCTGGGCGGCGGAAAACGGCGCGGATATTCTGATGATCATGCCGCCGTATATGATCAAGCCGGATGCCCAGCGTACCTATGAGTACTTTGCGGCCATTGCCTCCGCCGTGGACAAGCCAATTATGATCCAGGATGCCCCCGGCGCCTGCGGCGTTACCATGAGCGTGGATACCATTGTCCGGCTGGTGGAGAATTTCGAAAATATCTGCTATGTGAAGGCAGAGGCCCCTCCCACCTTCCAGAAGGCGAAGAAGATCATCGATGCCCTGGGCGACAAGGTCAGCGTATTCGGCGGCCTGAACGCGACCTTCTTCTATGAGGAGCTGTGCTGCGGCGTATGCGGCACCATGCCGGCGGGAGAGTTCCCGGAGGTGCTGGTCCGGGTATATGACCGCTTTGTTTCCGGCGACCGAAAAGGGGCCAGAGAGGAATTCTACAAATACCTTCCCTTCATCCGGCTGGGCTCCATCCCGGGCGGAATGGCCATGGCGGTCCATAAGGAGATCCTGAAAAAGGGCGGCATCTTCACCTGCGCATACGTGCGCAATCCCTACGTTCCGGCGGACGGGCAGCTGATCGGGCTGGTATACGACGCCCTGGACGGCCTGACGCTGGACGCGCTTACCTGGGGAGAACGGCACGCCCATTAAGTGCAGCGTATCGTCCCGCCGCATTTCGGCCGGACCCCTTATTATAAACTTCAGGGGCTGTTGCATTTCCGCAACAGCCCCTCAGCGTGTTGAAACAGCCTCGCAGAGTTTGCCGACGGAAGTCGGCAAAAAAGATTCAATCATTTTCTGTCGGGGCGTGTACCTGACAGAAAATACATCTCAGGCTGCAAGTGTGCGATTTGTTCGCCGTAGGCAAACAAATCGTGCGCGCATCAGACTGCGAAAGTTTGTCGAAAAAGTCCAGTTAATGCTGGGCTTTTTCTATTATCCATGATATAATGGTCATGGGTGAAGAGAAATGCTAAAAAGTGGAAAAATGGAGCGAGGCGTGTTTGAAATTGTGGACACCGAAAGTCTGGTGCCTGCAAATCATTTACTGCGAAAAATAGATGCTGCTGTCGATTTCGGCAAGATCTACGATATGGTAGAGCCGTTGTACTGTGCTGACAATGGTCGCCCTAGCGTAGATCCAGTTGTGCTGTTCAAAATGGTTCTCATTCAGCATCTGTATGGACTGACTTCTTTGCGCCGCACTGCGGAAGAAGTTTCTCTGAATGTGGCATACCGCTGGTTCTTGGGCTACCGCCTACAGGAAGAAACTCCGCATTTCTCAACCATTAGTTATAACTTCCGTCACCGTTTTACAACCGAAACCGTAGACCGGATCTTCAGCTGGATCCTCATGGAAATGGTAGAGGCCGGGTACATAGCTCCCGGCGTAGTGTTTGTGGACGGAACCCATATCAAGGCAAACGCAAATCTCAAGAAGACGGTAAAGGAAGAAGTGCCCATTGAGGCAAAGCGGTACGCAAAGGAACTCATGGACGAGGTCAACGCAGACCGGGAAGCCTATGGGAAGAAGCCATTCTCGGATGATGAGAATGATGAAGATAACGAGAATAACGATGAGCCACCTGCTTCTCCAAAAAAGAGGCGCAACAATACCTCTAGGAAGAAACTGAAAAGCGCAAAAAGGAAGCAAAGAAGACAAAAACAGTAGTAAAAAGCACTACCGACCCAGACTGCGGGCTGTTTGTCAAGGGCGACCACAAGAAGCAGTTGGCCTATGAAGCACATACCGCCTGCGATGTTCACGGTGTCGTTCTGGCAGTAGAGGTTACCCCTGGCAATATCCATGATAGCGTTGCATTTGATGATGTATATGACCAGGTAGTAGAGCAGTTCCCGGATGTCCATGCCTTTGTAGCGGACAGCGCATATAAGACGCCCCATATCTGCAAGAAAGTCTTTGGCGATGACAGAGTATTATCCACAGCCTACAAACGACCCATGACCATGAAGGGTGGTCATGAATGGTGGAAATATGTGTACGATGAGTTTTATGATTGTGTGATCTGCCCGGAGTACCAGGTTTTGAACTACAGCACCACAAACCGGGATGGATACCGGGAGTATAAAAGCGATCCGAAGATTTGCTCAAACTGTCCGACTCGCCATCTATGCACAAAGAGCAAGGACTGCGTGAAAACAGTCACCAGACATATCTGGAAAGACTACGAAGAATTGGCCGACGATGCCCGTTACACTCCGATCTACCAGCGGATGTACAAAGCTAGGAAAGAGACAATTGAACGTGTCTTTGCGGATGCAAAAGAACAGCATGGTCTGCGATATACTCGATACACAGGCTTGGCTCAGGTAACGAACTGGGTGAAGCTTAAATTTGCTGCCATGAATCTGAAAAAGTATGCAAAATGGGTATGGAGGGATAGATACCCTGACCGTTTTTCCTGTATTATATCGCTTGTTTTTCCATTTTTCAGAACAAACCCCAGTTTTGCTTGATGCAGAACTGGGGTTTGTCGACACTCTGAGGGGCTGTTGCATACGCAACAGCCCCTTGGGGTATTGTAGGACCGGGACCTGCCTCAGCGCTGTACGCGGCCGGAGCCGGAGCCGGTCATCAGGGCACGGACCTCTTCTACGGAGACCTGGTTGAAATCATGCTCAATGGTGTGCTTCAGGCAGGAGGCGGCCACAGCAAAGTCAATGGCGTCCTGATCCGTGTAGTTCTGGGAGAGGGCGTAGATCAGCGCGCCGCCGAAGGAATCGCCGCCGCCGACCCGATCTACGATCTGGATGTCGTAGCTGCGGGAGAGGTACGCCTTGTTGGCAGCTGCGTCGTAGAGCATGCCGGCCCAGGTGTTCCGGCTGGCGGAAATGCTGCCGCGCAGGGTGATGGCAACCTTCTTGGTGCCAAACCGTGCGGCAATCTGTCTGGCGACGCTGGTGTAGGCCTCGTAGTCCAGCTTGCCGCCCTCAATGTCGGTGTGCTCTGCCTGAATGCCGAAAACATCGGCGGCATCCTCCTCGTTGGCGATGCAAACGTCAACATAGGGCATCAGCTCAGTCATGACCTTGCAGGCCTGCTCCCGAGACCACAGCTTCTTCCGGTAGTTCAGGTCGCAGCTGACGGTGACGCCGTGGGCCTTGGCAGCCTTGCAGGCTTCCAGGCAGGCATGAACCATGTTCTCACTCAGAGCGGGCGTAATGCCGGTAAAATGGAACCACTCCGCGCCGTCAAAAATGGTGTCCCAATCAAAATCGGAGGGAGCCGCAGTGGCAATAGAGGAGTCGGCCCGGTCATAGATGACCCTGGAGGGCCGCTGGGAAGCGCCCTTCTCTACGTAGAACAGGCCCAGACGCTTGCCGCCTCTGGCGATAAACTTGGTACTGACGCCATAGCGGCGCATTTCGTTGATAACGCAGTTGCCAACCTCATGGCTAGGAACCTTGGTTACAAAGGCGGCATCCAGGCCGTAGTTTGCCAGGGAAACGGCAACGTTGGCCTCGCCGCCGGCAAGAGAGACCTCAAATTTGGTGGCCTGCACAATGCGAAGATAGCCCTCCGGATTGAACCGGAACATAATCTCACCGAACGTTACAAATCTGCCCATAATAGCCTCCTAAATTACTTGATGTTGATGTTTTTAACGAACTTCTTTGCTTCTGCGGTAATCAGGTCATAGCGATCCTCGGCTACCCACTGCTTGTTTACCAGGCATCCGCCGACGCCCACGCCATAGGCGCCCGCCTTCATAAACTCGGCGCAGTTGTCTGCGTTTACGCCGCCCACGGCCAGAAAGCGGATATGGCTCAGAGGTGCGCACAGGGCCTTCAGGTATGCGGGAGCACCCTCAACGCAGGGGAATAGCTTTACAAAATCCGCACCGGCGTTGTGGGCCTTTTTTGCCTCGCTGGCGGTATAGGAGCCGGGCAGGCTGACCATGCCGAGCTCTACGGTACGGCGAATGACGTCCTCATCGGTGTCGGGAGAGACGATGTATTGCGCACCGGCCTCCTTGGCGGCCTCCACCAGGGCAACGCTGGTAACAGTGCCCGCGCCGATATACATCTTGTCGCCCATCCGTGCAATGGACTTGCGGATTGCATTCTGGGTGTTGACAAAGGAGGCGGGATCCTTCTGATTGAAGGTGACCTCCATCAGGCGAATGCCGCCGTCGTAAAGGGCCTGTGCGATCTTGGGAACCTTGTCTTCATCCGCTCCCCGCACGATTGCGATAATCTTGTGCTCAAGAATTGCCTGAATGACTTCCTCACGCATGATATGATCCTCCATGTAGTTTCACAATATGAAACGATGTATTCACATCGTGAAACTATTATAAAACGGAAAATCCGGAAATGTCAAGGGGGAAAATGAAAAAATACACGAAAAATCGAAAAAATAACTCGCTTAATCAGGCGGCGTGTGATATACTAGTTATAGAACTATGAACAAAGGTGCGATGAAATGGAACAATACGCAATCCAGTCCGTAGACAGGGCCTTCCAGCTGCTGGAAACCATCTCCCTGCATCCCCAGGGGCTCTCCCTGACGGAGCTGGTAAATCAGACCCAGCTGAATAAGAGCACGGCTTACCGCCTGCTCTCCTCCCTGATTGCCCATGGCTATGTCATCAAGGACAGCCGCAGCAATACCTACCACATTTCCTTGAAGCTCTATGAGATTGGCTGCCGGACGGTGAATGCCAATGGCTTCCTGCCGGTGGTGGAGCCGGTGCTGCGGGGGCTGGCGGTGGAAACCAACGAGGCAATTCACTTCGTCCTGCGGGAGGAAAATTCCGTGGTTTACCTCTACAAGGAGGAGCCTGTGCAGAGCGTGATTCACATGGCCTCCCGCATAGGCGTCCGAAACCCTATGTACTGCACAGGCGTTGGAAAGGCGATTCTTGCATTTCTGCCCCAGGAGGAGCAGCAGCTGATTGCCAGGACGACCCAATACCAGGCCTTTACCGACTACACGCTGTGCACACCGGAGACGCTGCTGGAGGACTTGGAGCTGACGCGCCGCAGAGGCTATGCAGTTGACGATCAGGAGCATGAGCTGGGTATCCGCTGCGTGGCCGCCCCAATCAAAAATGAGCAGGGCAATGCCTATGCTGCCATCAGCCTATCTGCGCCGATTACCAGACTGGGAGAAGCGCGAATTCAGGAGGTTGCCAACCAAATTACCGCCGCTGCCATGCAGATTTCTCAGCTCCTGAATGGCCACATGGGCTGAAAGAATGGGGAAAAGCAGGGGACTGTGGAAGGTGCACAAATTCTGTGGCGCAAAATTTGACAAAAAGTAGAAACTTCACGGATGTATTGGCATTAAATTAAACGAGTGATATATTACAGACACAAAGAAACGGAGCAGAGAGAATGCAGAGCAAAGCGGAAGAGGCCTATGAGATCATCAAGCGGAAGATCATTATACTTGAGATGCGCCCCACTTCGGATATCTCCGAGGAAGCGCTGATTCAGGAGCTGAACATCAGCCGCACCCCAATTCGGGAAGCGATTCAGCGTCTGGCAAAGGATCGGTTTGTCATTATTTACCCGAGGAAGGGAACCATTGTTTCGGATATTTCCATTGACCTTATCAACTGCGTGTATGAGGTACGGCTGCTGAACGAGCCCTATATGGCCCGGCAGACCGTGGGGCAGACCACGGACGAGTGGATCTGGAAGATGAAGAGTGAATTCCAGTCCTTCCGGCCGGAATCCTACGATGTGATGAAGTACATCGACCTGGACTACAAGCTGCACAATGAGCTCACCAGCTACTCCAACAACATGTTCCTGAATAGTCTGTTTGCGGTGGTGAACGACCACAACCATCGGATCCGGGTGATGACCTCCACCAGAAACCGGGATTACAGCCGCTCCATCCGGGAGCACCTGGCGATTCTGGAGGCCATTGAAAAGCGGGATCCCGATGCGGTGGAGCAGGCCGTCCGGGCGCATATCCTGACCAGTAAGCGAGAAGCCTACGACTTCAATTTCAGCATGACAATCCGAGAGTGAACCGGATTGTTTTACGGCATCTGATATATGAGCCATATAATATCAGATACATATAGAGCTCAACGAGAACAAAAATTATGCTTCAAAATTGGTAATAATGATGAATGCAGAAAGAGGAGCGCATATGAAGGAAGCGTTTATTAAAATCCATCCCAAGGATGCGGTGGCAGTTGCCACCCAGGATGCCGCAAAGGGGACTGAGGTAAGCATTGACGGCGCAAAAATCGTGTTGCGCCAGGACATTCCCTTCGGGCACAAGGTGGCTCTGCGGGATATGGCGGAGGGAGAGGCGGTCATCAAGTATGGCGCTGTGATCGGCCACACGACCCGGCCCATTCAGGCCGGTGACTGGGTACATATGCACAATATGGATACGAACCTCTCCGGCCAGCTGAGCTACACCTACACCCCCCAGACCCACGAGCCATCCCCGCGCATCGCGGGAAGGGGTGATACCTTCCAGGGCTACCGCCGGGAAAACGGCCGGGTGGGCACCAGAAACGAGCTGTGGATCATTCCCACGGTCTCCTGTGTGAACACCACCATCCGCCTGATGCAGGAGGAGGCCCAGCGCCGGTTCCCGGGCAGATGTGACAGCATCTACGCTTTCCCCCACAACGCGGGCTGCTCCCAGATGGGCGACGATTTCCGGAATACCCAGAATATCCTCAAGAGCATTGTTCAGCATCCCAACGCCGGCGGCGTGCTGATCGTCAGCCTTGGCTGTGAGAACAATGACCTGGAGCACTTCCTTCCGGTCCTGGGGGAATTTGATCCCAGCCGGATCAAGACCCTGATTACCCAGGACGTGGAGGACGAGGTGGAGACGGCCATGGGGCTGATCGGCCAGATTTTGGACGCCATGGCCTCTGACCACCGGGAAAGCTGTCCGGTGTCCGATCTGACGGTGGCCTTTAAGTGCGGCGGCTCCGATGCTTTCTCCGGCATTACGGCCAATCCTCTCTGCGGACGCATTGCGGATACCATCTGCGCCAAGGGCGGCAGCGCGGTGCTGACGGAGGTCCCGGAGATGTTCGGCGCGGAAACCTATCTGATGAACCGAGCGGACAGCGAGCAGACCTTTGAAAAGGTCGTGGCGCTGATCAACGGCTTCAAGCAGTACTACGCCGATTACGGCCAGCCCTGCTACGACAATCCCTCCCCCGGCAATCACCGGGGCGGCATTACGACCCTGGAGGAGAAGTCCCTTGGCTGCATCCAGAAGGGCGGCAACGCCCCCGTGGTGGATACGCTGCACTACGGCCAGCGCGTGGAGCGCAAGGGCCTGAATCTGATGATCGGGCCGGGCAATGACAATGTTTCCATTACGAATCTGCTGGCAAGCGGCGCGCAGCAGCTGCTGTTTACCACCGGCCGGGGCAACCCGTTGGCAACGGCGGTCCCCACCATCAAGCTGGCCTCCAACGCGGTGATGGCAGCCAGGAAGCACAACTGGATCGATTTCAACGCCGGGCAGATCCTGGACGGTGTGGACTTTGAGGATGCGGCGGACGAGCTCTGGCAGATGATTTTGGACGTCGCCAGCGGAAGAGCGCATACGAAGAACGAAATCAATGGCTACCGGGAGATCATGATCTTCAAGGACGGCGTACTGCTGTAAGATAAGAAAGAGGCGAATACATATGGCTTTGGAAACTGTGAAGGAAGGAAACGTGGTCACTGCTCTGGCGGATACGGTTGCGCTGCCGAGGATGGTCAAGGTTCGTCAGAAGCTGGATCATACCAATATTCCCCGAGAGGAGATTCCGGGAAAGGTTCGCCAGGAGCTGCTGCAGTGCGGCATGGCGCAGCGCATTCACAAGGGCGACTCCATTGCAATCACCTGCGGAAGCAGAGGCGTTGCCAATATTGCCAAGATCATCAACTCCAACCCACAGGTTGTCTTCATCTCCACCTTTGGCCCCACCCAGCCCCTGATTGCAAAGCAGCTGCGTCAGTTCGGCTACAATGGCCTGTGCTTCACCAAGGATTTGTACCAGGTTGACGCTCTGAACGTTGCCGGCGCTGCCTCCAACGGCATTGCCTTTGCCTATCCGTACCTGACCTACTCCTCCGTTGACGAGTGCGACGATGCTTTCATCGAGGATTTCCTGACTGCCTATGAGGCGGAATACGGCACTCTGCCTGTTTCCGACTGCGCTTACCGCGCTTACGACTCCATGCTGGTGCTGAAGGCCGCCTGCGAGGCTGCCGGCAGCAACGACGGCGAGGCGGTTGCCAAGGCTGTTGGCACTCTGTCCGGTGTTCAGACCCTGGCCGGTCCGCAGGACTTCACCACAGGCGACGGCGAAGGCCTGCACGAGTTCAATATCTTCGTCATCGACGGCGAGAAGTACATGACCTGGAACAATTGGGAAGGCACCGACGGCTACAACACCGTTATGGAAGCCTCCGGTCTGAACTGATTGGACTGACACATCTTATCTTCCGGGAGGCGCAAGCCTCCCGGTGAAAAACAGAAATTTTACCGTTCCTTTTTGAACTTTACCATGAGGGGAGAACCGATTCCGTGTTTTTACAGATATTGATCTCGGGCTTCGTTCTTGGCTGTGTCTATGGCTTGATTGCACTGGGCTACAGCCTGATTTATAAGTCCTCCGGCCTGATGAATTTTGTTCAGGGCGACGTGCTGACATTGGGCGCTTTCCTGGGCTATACCTTCTTTTCCCTGTTGAAGCTGCCGTATTTGGTTTCTTTGATTCTGACGGTGCTTGTGGCCTTCCTGTTCGGAATGGCAATGGAGCACTTTATTATCCGCAAGCTGTTGAAAAAGAATGTTCTGGCGATTTATATCGTTCTTGCGACCATCGCCGTTCAGTATATTTTGCAAAACTCCATTCAGGGCATCTGGAGCACCAAGATGCTGAGCTATCCCCAGATTTTCTCTGTCGCTTCCATTAAAATTGCAGGCGTTTCCGTTCAGACGGAGTCCGTATTCTGCATTTTCATGTCCTTCCTGTGCATGGTTGGCCTGCAGATTTTCATGAAGCATACCCGCTTCGGTACGGCTATGCGCGCCTCTGCTATGGACGCCAAGGCTGCACAGGCCTGCGGCATCAATACCTCCCTCAGCACGGGCATTTCCTGGGGCATTGCCGCCGGTATGGCTGCTCTGGCAGGCATCCTGCTGGGACCCATCTACGGCGTGTTCATCATGCTCGGCAGCACCATTGGCCGCAAGGGCTTCGCCGGCGCTATTATGGGCGGCTATGGCAATATGATCGGCGCAATTGTCGGCGGCATTCTGTTGGGCCTGACCGAGACCTTTGTGGCCGGTTACCTGTCCTCTGCTTATAAGGATATGATTGCCTACGCACTGCTGCTGCTGTTCCTGTTCGTCAAGCCGACGGGCATCTTCAACGAGCGCGCCATCTCGGAATAGGAGGCAATCCATGAATCTGAAAAAGAATTTATCCGTAAAGAATATTGTGATTCTGGCAGTGCTGTTGCTGCTTCCCGCTCTGCTTACGGCTGTGGGCTTCAGCTATGGCATTCTGGTGTGCTGCTTCTCGTTCCTGTACATCATTGCAGTCTCCGGCCTGGATGTGGACTTCGGCTATTGCGGCCAGATATCCATGGGCCATGCGGCGTTCTTCGCCATCGGTGCTTACGGCTCTGTTATGCTGCACTACTATTTCCACCTGCCGGTGCTGCTGACCATGCTTATCGCAACCCTTTTGGCGACGGTGATTGGCGCAGTCATTGCCTATCCCGCCTCGAAGCTGGTTTTCCACTTCCTGTCGCTGGCGACCATCGCCTTCGGCGAAATTGTATACTCTTTGATTCTGAACTCCCCCGGCGGCGTTACGAAGAACGCTGTGGGTATGTTCACTGACCCAATCAACCTGTTTGGCTTTGCCCTGGATACCAATACCAAGTTCTATTATTTCGGCCTTGTGGCGGTTGTCCTGTTCCTGGCTGCCAAGCAGCTGATGATTCATTCCAAGGTTGGCCGCGCATGGATTGCCATCCGGGAGAATCCCCACGCAGCCAACGGCATGGGCATCAATGTTACTAAGTATAAGGTGATGGCCTTCGCGGTCAGCGCCTGCTATACCGGCTTTGCCGGTGCAATGTATGCCCATCTGGTTGGCTATATCGGGCCTGACACCTTCACGCAGAAGCAGAGCGTTATGTTTGTGACCATGATGCTCTTCGGCGGAACCGGCTCTCTGCTTGGCCCGATTCTGGGCGCGGTGACTGTTTTCGTGATGACCGAGTGCCTGCGGGTGTTTGAGCAGTATCAGATGCTGATTTACGGCGCTCTGCTGCTGGTGGTCATCGTGGCGTTCCCCGGCGGTATTTACGGCGAGGGAAAGAAGCTGATTGCCAAGCTGACCAAGAAAAAAGGAGGGGTAAAGAATGCTGCTGGAAATTGATAATCTTTGCCTGAGCTTTGGCGGCCTGAAGGCCACCAATGATGTGACCATGCACATGGAGGGCGGTAAGATCAACGGCATCATCGGCCCCAACGGTGCCGGAAAGACTACCTTCTTCAACCAGATCAGCGGCGTTTATAAGCCCGACAGCGGCACCATCAAGTTTGACGGCAAGCGGATCGACGGCTTGAAGCCCTATCAGATCAATGAGGCCGGTATTGCCAGAACTTACCAGGTCATCAACCTGTTCAAAAAGATGACGGTTATTGAAAACGTCATGGTTGGCATGCACCCCAGACTGAAATCCGGCTTTTTCGCCAGCACCCTGCACACAAAGAAGCAGCGTGAGGAGGAGAAGGCAATCCGGGAAAAGGCCATGGAGCTGCTGAAATTCGTGGGACTGGAGAACTATGCCAACGAGCAGGCAGGGGCTCTGTCCTATGGCCAGCAGCGTCTGCTGGAAATCGTTCGCGGCCTTGCGTCCGATCCCAAGCTGATTCTGCTGGACGAGCCCGCAGCCGGCATGAACTCTACGGAAAAGGTGGAGCTGAATTGCCTGCTGCATAAGATTTTGGATCGGGGCGTAACAATTCTGATTGTTGAGCACGATATGAAGCTGATGATGGGCGTATGTGACCGCATCTTCGTCCTGAACTACGGCAAGAAGCTTGCCGAGGGCACACCCGAGGAGATTCAGAAGAACCCCGAGGTCATTGCGGCATACCTGGGAGGTGACGAGACGTGAGCAAACTGCTGGAATTGAAGGATTTTCATTATTCCTATGGCAATATTCAGGTTGTCAAGGGCATTGACCTGTACGTGGAGGAGGGCGAGATCATCACCCTGATCGGCGCCAACGGCGCGGGCAAAACCACGACCATGCAGACCATCTCCGGCCTGACTCCCGCCTCCGGCGTTTCCGGTGTGATCGAATTCAACGGCAAGCAGATTCAGAAGCTGCCCGGCTATGAGATCACCAAGCGCGGCCTGATTCAGGTTCTGGAGGGACGGCACATTTTCTCCCAGCTGACGGTTCTGGAGAATATGGAGACCGGCGCTTACCTGCGCAAGGATCGCAAGGGCATCAAGGATGACATCCAGAAAATGTACAAGCTGTTCCCCCGTCTGGAAGAGCGGAAGATGCAGCTTGGCGGTACACTTTCCGGCGGCGAGCAGCAGATGCTGGCCATCGCCCGGGCAATGATCGGACAGCCGAAGCTGCTTCTGCTGGATGAGCCCTCCCTTGGCCTGGCTCCCATCATTGTGAAGGAAATCTTCGAGGCCATCAAGCAGATTCGTGAGGACGGCACGACGATTATGTTCGTGGAGCAGAATTCCAAGATTGCTCTGAATACAGCCGACCGGGGCTATGTTATGCAGACCGGCGAGATTATTCTCCATGATACCTGCGAAAGCCTGATGAACAACGAGCAGGTTCAGAAGGCCTACATGGGGGTTGACTGACCATGGCGCTGTTTGACTATACGGGAAAGGTCGTGCTGGTCACCGGCGCGGGCGCCGGCATTGGCCGGGCCTGCGCCCTGGCCTTCGGAGAAAGAGGCGCAAGGGTATGCGTCAATTCCGTAAGTGAATCCGGAAAAGCGGTGGCGGAGGAAATCCGTACCCGGGGCGGAGAGAGCCTGTTTGTGCAGGCAGACGTCCAAAACCAGCTGCAGGTGGAGCGGATGGTTCAAAAAGCTGCGGCTGCCTATGGAAAGCTGGACGTACTGGTGAATTGCGCCGGAATCGTCACCGGCGGCAGCGTGGTGGAGACAGACCTGGAAACTTGGAACCGCGTGATGGCGGTGAATGCTACGGGCGTGTTTCTGACCTGCCGTGCCGCAATGCCCTATCTGCGCAAAACCCGCGGCTGCATTACCAATATTACCTCCCTGGTTGCCATAAAGGGTATTGCCTCCCGGGCGGCCTACTCAGCATCGAAGGGGGCGGTTTTGGCCCTGTCCCGGGCCATGGCGGCGGATTGCTTGGCAGACGGCGTACGCGTGAACTGTGTCAGCCCCGGAACTGTCCTCTCCCCCTCTCTTCAGGGGCGGATCGATGGCGAGCCGAATCCGGAGGAAGCGTATGCACGTTATGTGTCCAGGCAGCCTATGGGCCGCCTGGGAACTCCGGAGGAGATTGCTGCTGCGGTTATATATACCTGCAGCGCGGAAGCGGCGTTCCTGGATGGCGTCAATCTTCCTGTTGACGGAGCCGGCTCTCTTTGAGCCGGCTTTTTTAGAATTGAAAGGGTGAATACGATGCAGAAAAAGATCATTGGAACCATTCCTATGTGCTACAGCACCAGCGCCATGCCCGTTGGGGATTCCTGGAAGCTGATCTATGCGGGAGAGGGCGACGGACGGCTGGTTGTGTATGACGGCCCGGCGTTTTCCCACAGCACGGTTGTGTGGGACGAGCAGGACAAGCTGGGCGGCACTATGAGCATTTGCCCGGTGGAGGATGAGCAGGACAGCTTCTTTGCCTCCACAGGCTTTTTTGATATGGTTCACTCCGAGACCAGCGCCATTTGGCTGGTGCAGGAAAAAAACGGCGTCTACCGGAAAAAATGTGTTTGCAGAATTCCGTATCTGCACAGGTTTGACGTAACCCGGGTGGGAAATCGCCGCTTTCTCATTGCCTGCACCCTGCACAGCGGCAAGAAGGACCCATCGGACTGGTCAACTCCGGGCAAGATTCTGGTGGGAGAGCTTCCTCTGGACTTGAGCGGGGAGGTTCATACGGAACTGACGGTGCTGCGGGATGACCTGTTCCAGAATCATGGGTTTAACCGCATTTATGACCATGGCGTTTGCAAATTCGGCGTAGCAACCCGGGATGGCGTATTTCTGGTGACGCCACCCCAGAACGAGCATGGAAAATGGGATGTGCGCTGCGTCCTGCCCATGGATGCCAGCGACGTGTGTGCCATGGATTTGGACGGAGACGGGGAACTGGAATATGGCCTGATTCGGCCCTTCCACGGAGACCGGTTTGAGGTGTACAAAAGCGTGAACGGCCAGCCGGAACTTGTGTATGCCCATCCCAAGCGCCAGAATTTTACCCACGCCATTCATGCCGGTCTGCTAAACGGCATTCCGTGCTTTGCCATCGGAGCCCGCGGCGGAGATCAGGAAATATTCCTGCTGCATTACGCCCCGGAGCGCGGTTATTGCACCCGCAGCGTGGAAATGGGGGCCGGCCCAAGCAATGTCTGCATGGCAATGGCACAATCCCAGAGCATTCTGCTGGCAGCAAACCGAGAAAAGGACGAGGCTGCGCTGTATTGCCTCTAAAGAAAAACGACAGGAGTCCTTCATTTTTGACGAAGGACTCCTGTTTTGTGTATACGAGAAGCATAAACGGCAAGCTGCAGTTTGTTTCCATTATAATCCGGAAAAAGGAGGTTTGAAAGACAATGAATTTGCTCCTATGATAAATATGCAAATCAAAAACACAAGGAGGAACCTGTATGAAACCGGAATTCAAACAGCTGCTGCAAATTGGAATCATTGTCCGTGATGTTAACAAGGCAGTGCGGTACTATGAAGAAGTTCTCGGAATGGGGCCGTGGGAAGTGAGCTATATGCGGGGAGATCAGCCGCCTACAGAGGATTTGACCATCGACGGCAAACGGGAAACGGGGATTGTAAGCAAGCTGGCATTTCTCCGCGCCTATGGCATGGAATTTGAATTGATCCAGCCGATTGGAGACAGCGCGTTCAAAACCTGGCTGGAGGAGCACGGCCCGGGAATCCACCATATCGCCGCAGTCACGGATACGCCCTATGAGCAGCTTCTTGAGTGCTATCGGGAGAAGACCGGCAAAGCACCGTGGATTCGCGGACAGGGGATTGGCGGACTGATGGACTATTCCTTCCTGGATCTGCGAGAGGAAACAGGCCTGATTGTGGAGTGCTATAAAAACATTCTTCCGGATCGGCCACGGCTGGATTTTGAAAAATAATTAACGCTCTACCAGCTGCGAGGAGCCGTCGATTCCCTTACAGGGGCGGCTGGACTCCCGCACCACAAGCTCTGTATCCAGCAGAATAGACCGCGGAAGGGTGTCGGGGTTTGCCATGCGGCTGGCAAGGGACTCGCAGGCTGTAAACCCAATTTGGAAGCAGGGCTGGCTGATGGTGGTAATCGTAGGAGAAACAATGGCGGTAATGTCGATGTTGTCAAAGCCGACGATGCTTAGATCCTGCGGAACCTTCAAATCATAGCGCATAGCGGCTCGCAGCGCCGCGATAGCGAATACGTCTGAAGCGGCGAAGATGGCGTTTGGCCTGGTGGAACCACTGAGCAGTTGACAAATGGAGGCATAACCCACATCGTAGGAGATGCTGGGCAGGGAGAGCTTCCAGCTTCCGGGAATATCAATGCCAAATCTGGATAGCGCTGCTTCAAAGCCGCGCAGCCGCTCCTGGGCGTAGTTAAAATCCAGAGGGCCGTTCACAAAGGCAATTTTGTTTCTCCCGGAGGTAATTAGATAGTTGGTTGCGGAAATGGCAGCTCCGAAGTCATCAATCCCAACGTAGGGGACGTAGGAGCGGCTGTTATACTCACAGCACTGAATCACAGGGGCGTAAGAGTCCAAGGTTTCCAGAAGAGTCTCGTCCATTTTGGCACTGAGTGTGATGATTCCGCTGATTTTTGCAGATTGCCGAATTTCATTCAATGCCGGAAGTGTAGACTGGGAGACCACCTCAGGCAGAAGCAAAATGTGGAATCCACGAGCATGGGCGGCGGATTTGATTCCTTTTAAAATGGCGCTGTAAAAGGGGTTGGCAATGGAGGGCAGACACACCAGAACCAAAGGCGATTGTGATGAGGAGCCGGAGGCGCTTTCCTGATGGAAGCCATATTGTTTCAATACATTGCGAACCTTCTCTAAGGTATCATGGCGAACGGTTTCAGGGTGGTTTAAAACCCTGGAAACGGTTGCGGGAGAAACGCCGGCAATTTCGGCGATGGAGGAAATGGATGCTCGTTTGTTAATCAAGCGGGAAACCTCCCTTTTTCAATTCTTATGGAACTAAGTGTACACCATATGAAAGAAAAAAGCAAGAACTTTCTGCAAAAAATGAAAAGAAAATGAAAACTTTTCAAAAAATGAAAAATCTATGTGACAAAAATACAATGGCAAAAACGAGAAATTGTGTAACTGGACAAAAACAAAGTGAAAAAGCAAAATAGAATTGACAAAAAGAATAAAACAGTATAAACTGAAGGCAGTTCAGAGGAAAAACTCTGGTGCAAAATACTTTTCAAAAATGAAAGGCATTTTGAAAATAAAAAACAAAAAGGAGGATTCTGTTCTGATAGATTCAGGACGGAGAAAGCACAATGAAAAAGATCGTCGCACTGTTACTGGTTCTAGCAATGACCTTGGCACTGGCCGCCTGCGGTCAGACACCGGCAGAAACGACTGCCGCAGCAGCTGCCAACGAGACAACCCAGGCTGCCGCAGAGAACGGCGAAAAAACCTACAAGGTGGGCATTTCCATGTTCGTTATGGATGCCGGAATGACTGCTCTGTCCGGACTGATGAAGGAAACCTTGGAGCAGGCAGATATTCCAATCGAGGTTTTCATCACCTCTGCAGACTCCAGTACCGATAAGCAGAATGCGGACGTGGAGGATTTGGTTACCAAGGGCTGCGATTTGATTTGGATTCAGGGCTTTGACCGTGATGCTATTGTAAGCTCCCTGGAGTCCGCTTATGATGCAGGCGTCAAGCTGGCACTGGGTGCTGTTGCAAATTCCGATTCCTACACCTATCGCTACTGCAATGCATCCGACGAGCAGACCGGTTATATGCAGGCAGATTGGTTCATTGAAAACTATCTCAAGAAAAACCCTGACAAGACCTATAAGATCGCAATGTGCAATGGTACAATGTCCACCGCCAGCGGTGCGGGTCGTAGAAACGGTGTTGTTTGGGGTCTGGAAGCATCCGGCTGTTCCAATTATGAAATTGTGGTCGAGCAGGATAACAACTATATCACGGAAACCGCACAGGCATGGGCCGAGGGCCTGATGACCTCTCACCCTGAGGTAGATGTAATTTTCTGCGGCAACGATGATATGGCAATGGGCGTTACAAACGCGATTGATGCCGTAGGTCGTACCGGCGAAATCGTTGTGCTGGGCACTGACGGTCAGGATGTGGGCCTTTCCCTGATGCAGGAGGGAAAGATGGCTGCAACTGTTCGCATGAATGTTATGGAAATTGGTGTGGCTATGGCAGATTCCATGATTCAGTGCCTGAAGGGTACACTGGAGGTTGGAGAGGATAAGGTTTCCTATGCAGATGCTTCTAAGATCTACACCATGGTAGACGAGTCCAACTATGCCAGCTTTCTGCAGTAAGTAAACACAAGTATTCTGCCCCTTTGCCAAAAGGTAAGGGGGCAGATATGGAATATAACCGGTAAGGAGCACGCACATGACAAATGAAGTGATTTTGTCTGTTGAGGGCGTTTCCAAGAGCTTTTTGGGCACAAAGGCTCTGGATAAAGTGTCGTTGGAGGTTTGTAAAGGGGAGGTTCACGGCGTAATTGGCGAAAACGGCGCCGGTAAATCAACACTGATGAATACCATTTTTGGCAGTCTGCAGCGGGACGAGGGAACGATTCGCTTCATGGGTGAAGAAGTTCATTTCAAATGCCCTGCGGATGCCCTGAAAAACGGAATTTCTATGATCCATCAGGAGACCAACCTTGTGCAGCAGTTTACGGCATCCGAGAATATCTGGCTGGGGATGGAAAAACGTTTTATGAAGGGCGGCCATCTTGACAATGGGGCCAGAGACAGAAAAACCCAGGAACTGTTTGACGAATATGGAATATCTCTGCATTACGACGATGTGGCGGGGCAGATTTCTATGGCAGCCTGCCAGATGATCGAAGTAATCCGGGCGGTTGCCTGCGGCGCGAAGCTCATCATTATGGATGAGCCAACCTCGTCGCTTTCAGAAAATGAGGTAGAGATTCTCTTCCGAATGATCCGGAAATTGACACAGCAAGGTGTCGCAGTCATCTATATCTCACACAAAATCGAGGAGATTATGAAGATATGTGACCGGCTGTCTGTCTACCGGGACGGACATTATATCGGTACGAGACTTATCTCCGAGATCGACCACGGAACCATCGTCTCCATGGTTGTTGGCCGGGAACTGATAAATTTGTTTCCAAAGTCTGAGCCGAACATTGGCGAGGTAATCCTGGATGTAAAGAATCTGTCTAAATACGGGAAATTCCGGGATGTAAGCTTCCAGCTGCATAAGGGCGAAATTTTGGGCTTTGCCGGATTGGAGGGTGCCGGACGCAGCGAGGTTGCCTCCTGTATTTTTGGCATCGATCAGCCGGATTCCGGAGAGATATACCTGGATGGTAAAAAGGTGTCTATAGCTTCCCCCTCTGCGGCTGTGGAGCTGGGAATTGGTATGGTGACAGAGGATCGGCTGCGTCGAGGCATTGTAGCGCAGATGTCTGTAAAGGACAATATGACCATTGCCAGACTGGGAAAATTCTGCAGCCGTTTTTTGGGAAGCATTCGAAGAAAAGAGGAAGAGGCGGCCTGCGACGATATGATTAAGACGATGCAGGTGAAGGTCTCAGATAGAAATCAGCGAATTGATTCCCTGTCCGGTGGCAATCAGCAGAAGGTTATTATTGGACGCTGGGTCATGACAGCTCCCAGAATCCTGATCCTGGATGAACCAACCAGAGGCATTGATGTGGGCTCAAAAAGCGAAATCCACCGCCTGATGAGCAGCTTTGTGGAGCAGGGAATGTCGATTATTCTGATTTCTTCGGAAATGCCGGAGCTTTTGGGAATGGCAGACCGAATTGTGGTCATGCGGGAAGGCAATGCTGTTTATACCTGCGACCGGGAAGAAGCCACCCAGGAAACGCTGGGTAAGTATGTACTTGGGTGAGAGGAGAAAAAACATGGAACAAAAAAAGAAACTGAGCATGGAGTCGATTGTTCGCTTTATGCTGAACAACAAGGCCCTGATTCTGTTAATCGTTTTGTTTGTTGCGCTGTCTATTGTATCCCCTTATTTCCTGACAATGCGCAATTTGCTCAATGTTCTGCGTCAGACCTGCGGTCTGGCGATTATGGGCATCGGTTTTACATTATTGCTGGGCTCTGGCAGCATGGATTTGTCTGTGGGCAACCTAATGGCGCTTTCTGGTGTCATTATGGCATTGATGGATACGAAGCTGCATATGAACCCTGTAATTATTGTGCTCGCCGGTCTCGGCGTGGGCGTGGCAGGTCTGTGCCTGAACACGTTCCTAATTCAAAAATTCTCTCTGCCCGGATTCATCCTTACCCTTGCTACAGGCTATGTGTATACAGGCATTATGTGGCTGGTTTCCGGCGGTCAGTCGGTTGCCGGTATCAGTGACTGGATGCGTTTTATCGGGCAGGGGACGATTCTTGGGATTCCCTTCCAGATTTATCTCATGGTTCTGATTGCGGTTGTGTTTACCTATCTCATCAAAAGAACCAGATTTGGCCGTCATGCGTTGGCAATGGGCGGCAATGAAAATGCTGCGCGCGTTTGCGGCATTGATATTACGAAGAATAAGTTCCTGATTGCGGTAATCATGGGCGCTTGCGTGACCGTGGCATCTCTTGTAACGACTGGCCGTGCATCTTCCGCACAGCTGACAGCTGGCTCTGACACTGCAATGGACACCATTGCCGCTGTCGTGATTGGCGGCACACCCATGAATGGCGGCGTTGCCAATGTCCCCGGAACGGTGATTGGCTGCTTGCTGATTCAGCTGATTTCCAACGGTCTGAATCTGCTGGACGTCAACGCAAACTGGCATAAGATTGCGAAGGGCGTAATTATTGTGATTGCCGTTATTCTCGACGTTCAGGGCACAAAGATTATTGACCGCCTGCGGGTTAAAAATCAGGAAAAGAATAAGTAAATGAAAAAGGAGCGAACAATATGAGAAATGTGAAATCTCTGTTCCATATCAATTTCCCGACACAGAAATGGGATGAAATGGTCGATTTTTATGTGAATGTATGTGGGTTTGACCAGGCGTTTGTTATTTATTCCGCGGATATGAAGAGAATGTTCGGGCAGGAGGTGCTGCCGGGCGATGATAAGGCACCTCAGATTACTTATATTCGTGTCAGCCCGAATTCCTATATTGAGCTGTGGAATGCCGGGCTGGAGCCTGAGAGGAAAATCCATAAGGAGCCCAATTCGCCTTTCCATCATTTTGCGCTGCTGACGGAGAATCTGGAGCGTACCTGCCGAGATCTTGCCGCGAAGGGCCATCCCTTGGTAAACAATCCCATTGAGGCAAAGCCGATCAGCCTGGATCCGTTCACGCCGCATATGGGCGAGGATGGATGCCTGATTGCCTGGATGGAAGATCCTGACGGACATTTTATTGAGGTAATGCAGCTTTCCGGACGTTCCTTGCAGGAGCAGTTTGAGAAGGCAAATCCGATTACTGAGTGAGGGGGAGCGTAAAATGCGTGAATTTAGTAAGCTGTTTCATCTGGCACTGCATGTGACGGATATGGAAAAATCAGTGGCTTTCTATGAGAAACTGGGCTGTGAAAAGGTGTTTTCTCTGAATCTTCCGGATGGAAGAGTGTGGCTGACCTATGTGCGCGTTACGGAGCTGCAGTATCTGGAACTGTTCCAGATCTACCCGGATCATCCTCTGACCCCCAGAGAGCGCCTGGATCATGACGGCGACGATTTCTTTGCCCACCTCTCTTTCCTGGTGCCGGATATTTACAAGACGGCGCTGAATTGGGCGGAGCAAGGCATTCAGGTTGTTTATGCACCTTTTAAACCGGAGGCGATTCCGCTGGAGGATGATTCTGTCATCCGGGGCCGCTACGGTGCAGATCGAAACTACATCTGCTGGGTATCCGACCCCGATGGAAACTGGATCGAGGTTATGGAAGAACGGGATGACAGCTGGCAGAGGGTTTTTGAGCAGACCCATCCCTTTTAATGTACTTCCGTAGAAAAGAAGGTGACAAAATGTATAAAGCAGCGATTATTGGCGCCGGTTTTATCGGCGCTGCCCATGTGGAGGCACTCCGCAGATTGGGAAATGTTGAGGTGGTCGCCCTGTGCGATGCTATGGGGGCAGAAAAAAAGGCCCAGCAGATGAACATCCCCAGGGCCTACAGCGATTATCGGAAGATGCTTGACGAGCTGGAGCTTGATGCCATCCATATCTGTACGCCCAACCATACCCATTATGAAATTGCAAAGTGCGCCATTGAGCACGGTGTGAATTTTATCTGTGAGAAGCCTTTCACCACCACGCTGGAGCAGGCAAAGGAACTGGTTGTACTTGCAGATGAAAAGCATGTGCGGGGCATGGTGAACTTCCATAATAGAATCTATCCGATGACCAATCAGATTCATCAGATGGTGAAATCCGGAGAGCTTGGCCGCATTTTCTCGATTCACGGTGAATATGTGCAGGATTGGCTGCAATTTGAAACGGATTATTCCTGGCGTCTGGAAAGCAGCCAGGGCGGCCCCATCCGGGCTGTAGCGGACATCGGCTCTCATTGGATGGATTTGGCGGAGTTTATATCCGGAACAAGGGTGCGCCGCGTTTGCGCCTCTTTCAGCACCGTATATCCTGTACGAAAGAAACCGATAGGAAAGGTGGAAACCTTTGGGGCAGCTGCGGCAGATACGGCCTATGTGGATGTACCGATTGATACAGAGGATCAGGCCGCAATCCTGTTTGAGTTTGAAAATGGCGCAATCGGAACCCTGATGGTATCTCAGGTATTCGCCGGAAGAAAGAATACAATGGTTATGAATGTAGCCGGAAGCAAAAAGTCTGCTGTGTGGACTTCTGAGGATTTGAATAATCTGCTTATTGGCTACAGAGAGAAGCCTAATGAGATCATAGCAAAGGATCCAAACCTGCTCAGTGCCCATTCGGCCTCCAACTGTTCTTATCCCGGCGGCCATATTGAGGGCTTCCCGGATGCCTTTAAGCATGGATTTAAGCAGTTTTACACCAGCTTGGGTGCAGATGGCGAGTATGACTATGCCACCTTGCGGGATGGCCTGCGGGAGACGCAGCTCTGTGAAGCAACGCTGCGCAGTGCTCAAACGGGTGGCTGGGTAGATGTTTCGGAGGAGGCATAACAATGAAGCTTGGCTTTATTACTTCCATTCTGCAGGATTATGATTTCGAGCAGACCATTGATTTTGCTGCCAAGGCCGGCTTTCAGTGCATGGAGGTGGCATGCTGGCCAAGAGGAAAGGCAGAGCGCCGGTATGCCGGCGTGAGCCATTTGGATGTGGCCAACATGAACCGGGCGATGGCCGACCAGGTTCAGCAGCTTTGTAAGGAAAAGGGCGTGGAGATTTCTTCCCTTGCGTACTATCCCAATACAATGGATCCCGATCCTCAGAAGCGGGCAGAGGCGATTGCCCATCTGGAAAAGGTCATTGATGCTGCTGCAATGTTGGATGTCAATATGGTTACGACCTTTATTGGCCGGGATCAGTACAAGACAACGGAGGAGAATCTGGAGCTGTTCCGTCAGATTTGGCCGGCCATTATTCGCAGAGCAGAAGAAAAAAAGGTACGGATTGCCATCGAAAACTGCCCGATGCTGTTTGGCTCGGATCAGTGGCCCGGAGGCCAGAACCTGTTCACAACCCCCGCGCTGTGGAAAAAAATGTTTGAGATGATCGACAGCCCGTATTTTGGAATCAACTACGATCCATCCCATTTTGTATGGCAGATGATGGATTATATTCAGCCAATCTACGATTTTAAGGATAAGATCTTCCATGTTCATGTGAAGGATATTAAGCTGTATAAGCAGAAGCTTGCGGCCTGCGGCACAATGGCCTATCCCCTTGACTATATGTCTCCGAAGCTCCCGGGCCTCGGCGATGTGGATTGGGGAAAATACATCTCCGCACTGACAGACATTGGCTACGATAGCTATGTATGCCTGGAAATTGAGGATCGGGCCTTTGAGAAGAGCGAGCAGGATGTGCTGAATTCTCTGCTCCTTTCCAAGCGGTATATCGAGCAGTTTGTTATCTGAGGGAGATTATACGGAAGCAATCGTTGAAGCTGGCGGCCCTCATCTGTGTGCATGGACAGGAATACTCAGAATGTGACCTTCAAGGAAAATTCATTTCCCTTGAAGGAGACGGCAGCTATGCAGGAAAACTGGAAAAATACAACAGTGACAGGAGAAAAGTATCATGGAAAATAAAGTTTATTCACAGGTATATTCGATTCTGAAGACCTCCAAGGAGGGCGTCCTGGATGCAATCAAGGGCCTGGCAAGTATCGGGTTTGATGGCATTGAGGCCATGGGCACCAATACAGGTGGGCTGAGCAAGGCTGACTTCCATAAATTCATCGACGACCTGGGCATTCGTATCATTTCCTTCCACAGCCTGCGGGATGACGAGGATCGCGCTTTTGCTCAGGAATTCGGCGCACAGTTCACGGATGTACGCCCGCTGGATCATCTGGTGACTGTGGATGACTGCAAGCGCAGCGCAGAGCAGATGACCCGGATGTGTGAGCATTTGCGGGAATTCGGTCTGACCGGTATTGTTCATAACCATGCTTCTGAGTTCCGCCGGGCTACGGATGATCCTGAGCATACCCTCTACGACCTGCTGCTGAAGTTCACCGATCCGGCCCTTGTGAAGTTTGAGCTGGACGTGGGCTGGGCGGCCAGAGCCGGTGTGAATACGGGCGACCTGATTCGGGCACATTCCGGCAGATTCCCTGTGCTCCATGTGAAGGAATGTGATGCTGTAGCAACCTGTGATGATGATCTCGACCACTTCCCAAAGAAAGTGATGCAGATGATGCAGGTGGGCACTGCCTCCGCTGATGATAAGAAGTTTGTCAAGGGCGCACCTATGTTTTCTCCGGCGCAGATTGAGATCCTCTGCAATTCCAGAGCCTGGAATGGCGAGCTTGGAAAGGGCATTATCGACTGGGTGGATGTAAAGAATGCCGCAGAAGCACAGCCTGGTGGCTGCGCGGCCTATATCAGCGAGCGTGAGTTCTTTGGCTACTACGGCCATGAAGGAAATCCCATGGACTTTGCTAAGAGAGACTACGCATTCCTGCGGGCACTGTAAAAATAGAAGGCTGCTGAAAGGCTGCGGCGGGGGCGTAAAATGCCCCCGCCTATGCTTTTTACAGCCTTGCTCTCTATGACTTAAAAAACCGAGTTTTCAGCCTCACGACTAAAAACTCGGAAATTCTTTTATCAGGTTTGACTGGAAGGAGCTTTCTATATCACACTGCCTGATCCTTCGCAATCAAAGCCTGCATAGCGGCCTCTGCCTCGGGGGACATGGGGGTGTAGCAGCCAAGAAGTTTGGCATAGAATGTGGTCTGCGCCATTTCTTCGGTGTAAATGGCAGAGGCCATAGCGGCCTTGATATTTTTTCCGCAGGCGAACATCCCGTGGTTGCTCAGCAATGCTGCGCGTCCGCTGCTTCCCAGTGCTGCGACCACGGCACCGGCCAGATCGTTTGTCCCGGGCATAGTAAAGGGAACGATGGGTACAGGCGTAAATTCTGCCTGGGGCGGGGTGATGGGGCGCATTGGTTCTCCGGTCATTGCCATCAATGTACAGAACATTCCATGGGTATGTACGGTGGCGTTGACATCCGGGCGTGCGCGAAGAACGGCGGTATGCATGGGGGTTTCTGAGGAGGGCTTGTACTTGCCTTCCAACCACTTCCCGTTGCTGTCGACAATGGCAATCTCCTCTTCGGTCATGGTGGCATAAGCAATGCCGCTGGGGGTGATTGCGATCATTCCGGAGGCAGGGTCTCGCACGGCAAGGTTTCCGGAGGTTCCGTGAATAAGGCCCTGGGAAACAGCCTCCTGTATGGCCGTAAGCACCTGATGACGAATCTCATAATATTCCATAATGCATCTCTCCTTTGCAGTCAGGCTCCGGGTATACCCGGAATCTTTAGAAAGAGCATACCCTGTATATGACGGAAAAGCAAATGCCGTTTTTCCGCAGAAAAGCGGAAAAACGGCGCTGCATCCAATCAAAGGACGGATTTTGACTCAAACTTCCTATCCTTGGTCAGATTGTAGAACATGGTGTTGATTTTTTGAAAATCCTCCGGTGCCGTTCGTGGAGAAATGGTCACAGCAGGCAAGGGGAGTGCCCGAAAAGAGGCCATATCCACGGTGGAGATAATAAAATCACCTGGAAGATCCTGCCAAAGCGTTTTGTTGTACACTGGGAAGGGGCCAATCAGGCGCAGCCTGCCGGCGTAGTGCTGACTCAGCCGCATATACAGATAACTGGAAATGGAACTGGAGAGATGGCATACCAAAATGGCTACGGGCTGTATTTCCGGATGTGCGGAAACATATTCGCTTCGGGCGGTAAGAATTCCGGGAACCAGGATTCGGGGATCAACGCATCGAGGGGAGACAGCCAGAGACTGTGTAATGCCTGAGGCCAGGGCTTCGGCAATCTGAGTAATATCCGGATAATTCCTGGTCAATTCCAGCAGCAGATCCAGCCTGTGAAATCGAGGAAAAGCCATTCGGCAGCGGCATTCTACAACGAATTTGGCAAGCATGTTATGGAAAAATGTGCTGTCGAGATAGGGGGCGTCAAACCGAAGTGCATTTTCTCTGGCAATGGACTGGGCAAGAGCAAAGCTCCGGTCATCTGGTTGCGTCAGGGTGGATTCTAGAATTTCGCACAGCCATGGTTCCGCGGAGTCCGGAAACTGCTGGACTTGGGAAAGCTTTTTTAGAATTTGCGCAACAACCGCTTTGACAGGAACAGAGCAGGGGCAGTCGTGCGGTTCTAATGGACGGTCTGCTCTGGCAGCGGCCATCCAGACGGCCAGTGAGAAATAGAGAAATTGAAAATCATCCAGAAAGATGCCGTTGGCGCTGAGGGCATCTCGCAGTCCAGCGCGGAGAGACTGAATATCTTCGTGTGGAATAGAACCATCCGGAACAATGATTGCGTTGCGGGAGTGAAAGTCAATGTCATCGCTGTACATACGTAGCAGCGTCAGACGGAACTCCACCTCGTCTGGAACCAAAGAAATGGTCACTTTTCTGCGGACAAACCGAAGTCGTTCGGTGAGCCAGCTGCTTTGCAGCCAACGAATATCTCCTTCCAGAGTGGTACGGCTGACGAACATCTCGTCCTCCAGCTGCTCTAAATTCAGCGGTTCAGTGGCCCATAGAAGCGCAATCAGCAGATGCCGGGAGCGATCCTCGCGGGTTAGCAGATTCAGGCCTGTGGAAATATAGCGGTGGAACTCATCTCGGTTATGAATGACCAGCCGATAGCCACTGCCACGGCTGGCCTGAATTTGCGCAATCTCTGGCGGAATGCAGCGGTTTATTTCTGCAATATCGCTGCGGATGGTTCGGGAGGAAATTTGAAGCCGCTGGGAGAGATCACTGCCGGTCATACAGTCACCGAATTCGTTCAGATATCGAAGAATTTTACGCTGACGCTCATGGAGCATGGGAATTTCCATGTGAGTTTCCCCCTTTTATTTTTAGTATCATAGCACATTTTCTCAGACTCGTCAAAGAACTTTGAAAAGCTGCGGCGATTTTCCGCATACCAATGGAAAAACTAGGGCTTTCATTTAGACGACGGCTTTGTTAAGCTGTAATCAACGAAAACTAAGGAGCTGGGCGTATGGAATATTTGCTGGGAATGGATATTGGAACAACCAACCAAAAGGCAATTTTGTCAACTTTGGATGGCAAGCCGGTGGCTTCGGTATCCCGCAGAAATGAAACCCTTGTGGTAGAGAATCGGGCAGAACAGGAGCCGGAGCGTTGGTGGAAGAATACACTGGAAATCCTGGCGGAGCTGGAGCAAAAGCTGGGCTCTGGAACAGGAAAAGCGATTCGCGGAATTTGTATCAGCGGTCATACGGTCAGCCTGCTGCCGGTAGACGCGGCGGGTGCCCCTCTGCGCCGGGCGATGATTTGGATGGATAGCCGTTCGGATTCAGAGTTGACATGGCTTTTGGAACAAATCGGAAGAGAAAGATTTTGCAGTATTGTCGGGGCCCAGCCCAGCCCCTCCTTTTTGCCAGGGAAGCTGCTATGGTTTCGCAAGAATGAACCGGAACTGATGAATAAAACGGCCTGCTTACTCCAGGCAAACAGTTTTATAACGTCTCGGCTTACCGGACGCTTTACGATTGACCTGGATCAGGCGGCAAAGAGCCAGTGCCTGGATGTGAGCCATGGGCAGTGGAGCCGGGAAATTGGAGAGGCTATTGGCGTTGAATTGGATCAGCTTTTGCCACCGCCCCAGAGCCCGCAGACGATTGCGGGAACTGTGACACGGCAGGCAGCGGAGCAGACAGGCTTGGCAGAGGGAACGCCGGTTTTGACTGGCTGCAGCGATGCTGTTGCGGCGATTTGGGCTATGGGGCTGTCTGGACTGGGGGAGGCGGGAGAGTCGGTTGGAACCACTTCTCTGGTATTTGCGGGGGCAGACAGGCCGAGTGCTACAACCGGGCCTGTGGTCAGCCATCCATTTCGCCCGGGAACGATCCCATATCTGTTTGATGCGCCGATCAGTACAAGCGGTGCAGCGGTGGAATGGTTTTTGAAGAACCTTGCCGGAGAACGGCTGCTTCAGTGCCGGAATGCTGGCGGCGATGTCTATGAGCTGTTGAGTAATATGGCGGCCCAATCCCCTCCTGGCAGTGGAGGACTCCTATTTTTGCCTTACCTTCGGGGCGAACGCGCACCGCTCTGGAATTCCTTTGCCAGGGGAATGTATGTCGGATTGACCTTGGAAACGACCCAAGAGAATATGGTGAGAGCAATGCTGGAGGGGTGTGCGTTTGCGCTGCGCCATGTGCTGGAGTGCATGACGGATGCAGGGGCTGTAGTCAACAGCATATGCCTGACAGGAGGAGGGGCAAAAAATGCGGCATGGGCACAGATAAAGGCGTCTGTGCTTGGCCTGCCTGTAAGGATTATGGATGATCGGGCGGGGGATGTGCCAATGGGAGATATATTCCTGGCAGCGGATGCTTTTGGACTTCCCATTCCAGAGAAGAACCGCCCGCAGGCGTATCAAACTGTCCTTCCAAAGCCGCAGGAGAAAAAACTGTACGATGAAATGTATGCCTTATATCGCCGTGTTTACCAAAATCTTGAAGAAGAGCAGAAAATATTGGAAAAAATCAGCATGAGGAGGTCTTGATGTGGAAGAGGTCAAACAAATTACGAAGACAGTCATGATGAATGGCAACCCTGTGGAGGTCATCATGACGGAAATGATGCGTCCTAAGACACAGGAGGAGCTGGACGCTATGACTCCGGAAGAGCGGGAGCACTGCAAATATCTGTCACCGTTGAATACCCATACCTATGTGGCGGAAGATGGAATCGTATGTATGCAGGATACTCCGGTGAAAATGCGCGATGGGATTACGATCTACGCAGATATTTATCTGCCGGAGGAAAAAGGAAAGTACCCTCTGATTATTTCCTGGAGCTTTTATGGGAAGCGTCCCTTTGACGGGCAAAGTGAATGGCAGATCATGGGAGTTCCTCCCGGAACTGTATCGAATATGTCCAAATTTGAGAGTGCCGATCCGGGCTTTTGGTGCCGCAGAGGGTATGCGGTTGCCAATGTAGACCCCCGGGGCATTGGACATTCAGAGGGCGATTTTATCTGCTTCGGCTCCCAGAATGGGCGCGACGGATACGACTTCATTGAATGGGCAGCGCAGCAGGAGTGGTGCAATGGCCGCTGCGGCCTTAGCGGCAATAGCTGTGTCGCGATGACACAGTGGCGGATTGCCTCGCAGTGCCCACCGCATTTGGCCTGCATTGCACCTTGGGAGTCCACCACGGATATGTATCGGGAGTCCCTGGCCGAGGGCGGCATTCCTGCACAATCCTTTGTCCAGCTGGTGATGCGGGACGCGGTTGGCCCAAACTATATCGACAATATGCCCCTCAACTATGAAAAATATCCTTTTATCAACTGTGACTATTGGAAAGACAAAGACCCTATTTGGAAGAATATCAAAATTCCGGTCTATCAGACAGCCTGCTGGAACCATTTCCATTTGCGCGGCTCAATCAATGCCTTCCGTAAGGTGAAGTCCACAAAAAAATGGCTTCGTGCCCATCGGAACTTTGAGTGGCCTGATGCATATAACAGTGAAAATTTGGCAGAGCTCGAACGTTTCTTTGCGCGCTATCTGAAACTGGAGCGAAATGGATGGGAGCTGACACCGAAGGTTCGTATCGAAGTGCAGGATGTTTATGATATGAACTACATGAACAATCGGCCTGAGGAGAGTTTCCCGTTAAAACGAACCCAGTATCGGAAGCTGTATCTGAACGCTGCTGACGGCTCTATGCAGGCGGAGCCTGTAGAGCAGCAGGCGAGTGTAAGCTACGACAGCGCCACAGGAGAGGCTACCTTTGATTACCGATTCCCGGAGGATACGGAGCTGACGGGCTATATGAAGCTGCGGCTGTATGTTCAAGCAGCGGACTATGACGATATGGATTTGTTTGTCAATGTCCAGAAGCTGAGCACAACGGGGGAATTTCTCCCCATTACGCTGTTCGGTGAGCCGCACCCAGGAGTTTGGGGGAAGCTCCGGGTATCTCGGCGAAGGCTGGATGAAAAGCTTTCTACGGACTACTGTCCTGTTCAGGCCCATGTCGATGAACAGAAGCTGAAGCCCGGTGAAATCGTGCCTGTGGATATAGAGCTGGTTCCTACCAGCCGCTTCTGGCATAAGGGACAGCAGATCCGGGTTCAGGTTGCCGGACGATATATTCGTGAGGACTGGTTTGAACCACTGATTTGGGACACGGATAACCACGGAGACCATATCCTGCATACCGGCGGAGAGCATGTGGCCTTCTTACAGATTCCTGTGGTTCCGCCCAAATTCCAGGATGGAGATATTATGATTCGTTAATAGAAAAGAAAGGATTGCTTGTTATGGATAAGAATCAGGTTTTGGAGAAGATCATTCAAAGAGCTGCGCCCATTTGGGGTGTGTCACCGGAGCAATTGAATGCGAAAACTACTTTTGCATCTATGAACGCAAAATCTGCCCACATATCGATGATTACCACTGCCCTGGAGGACGCTTTCGATGTGGAGGTGCCCTATTTGAAGTTCCGCCGCTGTACAACGCTTGGAGAGGCGGCAGAGTATGTAGCAGGTCTGGACGAGGAGTAAAATATGATTTGCGGAATTGGTGTAGACCTGCTGAACCGGGAGACGATTCCGCTGCCGTGCCTACATCCAGAAGACCCGTTTCTGAGGCGGACATTTACGGAAAAGGAAATTCAGCTTGGTATGAGTAGAGAGCATCCGGAAGATTTTTTCCGTGGCAGGTTTGCTGCGAAGGAGGCAGTGTTCAAGAGTTTTGGCCTTTCACAGCCGAGGTGGAGGGAGATAGAGATCCTGTCGTTGCCGTCCGGAGTACCCTGCGTCACGCTGCTTGGGAAGACGGCTGAGGAAGCCGAAGAACTGGGAATTCGAACTGTCAGCGTATCCATATCCTGGGACCAGGGAAATTATTTTGCAGCTGCAATTGCACAGGGGGCATGACCATGAATGCGTTTATAGAAAAAATGACAGAGCAAGCGAGGAAAGCACCGAAAATTGTGGCATTTCCGGAGGCGGAGGAGCCAGACATTCTGAGAACTGCGGCCCTTTGTGTCAGCACGGGAATCGGCAAGCCTCTATTAATCGGCAGCACTGACTCCATTCGAAGAAAAGCGGAGCAAATTGGAATCGATTTGGATGGCTGCGAGATATTTGACAATACATCCGTGGAATCTATTGAAAAGACAGCCGAGACATATTCCGGAAAATTCTCGGACTTTTCTCAAAAAACAGTGCTGCGAAAGCTGAAAAAACCGTTGAGCTGTGCAATGCTGCTGTTGAAGCTCGGCTATGTGGACTGTGTAGCGGCAGGAAAGGTTCACTCCACTGGCGATGTAGTGTTCGAGGCCATCGGCACGGTGGGCCTGCAGCCGGGGGTGGAGAATCCATCCAGCTTAGGCATTGCGGACGTTCCCGGCTTTTCGCTGGGAGAAAATGGAATGCTGGCTTTGGCAGACTGTGCCATCACGGCGCAGCCGGATGCAAAAGATCTTGCGGGGATCGCAATTGCCTCCGCTGACACTGTGCGCAGCCTGCTGGGATGGGAACCGAGAGTGGCAATGCTATCCTTTTCGACCTGTGGCAGTGCGGAGCACGAGAGCATTGACGTAGTTCGTCAGGCGGTGGCGCTGGCAAAAGAGCTGCGTCCGGGCCTCAAGGTGGATGGAGAATTTCAGCTGGATGCGGCGCTGCTTCCGCAGACGGCAGAAAAAAAGTAACGCGCAGCAGCGATGTAGCGGGCAGGGCCAATGTGCTGGTATTTCCCAATCTCCATGCGGGAAATATTGGGGTAAAGCTAATCCAAATTTTTGGACGGGCCAATGCTTACGGGCCGGTGCTTCAAGGCTTTGCGAAGCCTGTATGTGATTTTTCACGGAGTGCACCTGTCGAGGAGATGCTGGGCAATGTGGCAATGCTGGTGATCCGAGCTGGAAGTGCGGAAAGAGAGGTGTAGTGATGATGCGCTTTTATGCAAACAGCGATATTGTTTTTGGACGGGGAAGTCTTCAGCAGCTTCCGGAGCTACTGCGTCCGTGGAAAGCGGAAAAGGTGATGGTTGTGTCAGACCCCGGAGTGACGGCGGCGGGAATTGCGGGGAACGTCCAGAACATTTTGGAGCAGGCAGGCCTGAATACGCTGCTATACTCTGAGGTTCAGGCAAACCCAACAAATGAAAATGTCAATCAGGCCGCTGCTTTGGCGAAGGGCTTTAAACCGGAATTGCTGGTAGCCGTTGGTGGGGGGAGCAGCATTGATCTGGCAAAAGCAGTGAGCCTTTTGATGACGAATGCCGGCCCAATTGAGCTTTATGGCGGAATCGGCAATGTGCCCAGGAAGGGGCTGCCGTTGGTAGCGATTCCTACCACATCCGGAACCTCCAGCGAAATCACCAACGTGTGCGCGCTGATTGACACACAGAAAGTGGTCAAGTATGTCATTATTGATAACAAGCTCACGCCGGATCTGGTAGTGGCAGATCCGGAGCTGACAAAGACCGTTCCGGCAAGGGTTACAGCCGCAACGGGCATGGATGCCATCACCCACGCAATTGAAAGCTATATCTCCAGGAAGGCAACTCCCCTGTCGGAATATCATTCTCTCCAGGGCTTGAAGATTCTGTATCAAAATTTGCCCGTGGCCTATGAGAATGGAAGAAATTTGCTGGCACGGGAGCGGATGATGCTGGGATGCTTTATTACCGGTTTTGGCTTTTCCAATGCCAATCTGGGCCTGGTGCATGGAATTGCCCACACGCTTAGTGCACATTTTGGCATTGCGCATGGAGCGGCAAATGCCGCGGTGCTTCCCTACGTCCTGAGCTTTAACGCGCCGAGTTGTCCGCAAAAGATGATTGATATGGCGACATTGCTCTCCCTTCCGCTGACAAGAGAGCGGAATCGGGATCAATATGTGCTGGCAAATGCCATGGAAAAGCTGGTTGATATGATGAAAATACCCAGGCTTTCTGCCTACGGAATCACGGAAGCCGACTTCGAAATGTTGACGGAGGACATCCTGCGAGAGCCTGTACTGGCCTTTAATCCCAGGCAGGATATTACCGGGGAAAGCATCCAAAGCATTTTGAGGCAGGCACTTTGATGCGTGCAATGAAACAGGAAATTAAGATTGCAGTTGCTCTGATGTCGCTGTGCCGGGGGTTGCAGTATACAGTCAGCCCGGTTCTGAATCAAATTCGTCGAGCATATCCATCTGTTTCGGTGAGCCTTGCCCAAATGCTGATGACAGCACCGGCGCTGGCATCCATGGCTGTGGCGCTGCTGGCGGGTTGGCTTGTGACACGGGCAAAAACATAAAATCGGAGGAAATTGATATGGAAAAGAAAAAAATGGCTCTGTGTACAAGAATCCCTGAGAAGGAGCTGAATCGTATCCGGAAATACTGCGAGATTACCGAGGCTGGTGAGCTGCTCCATGGAAAGGGAAATTCTACAGAGCAGACGCTGCTGGAAGAGTGCATGGGCAAGGAGCTGGTTGTGCTGGGAGATGAACCCGCGGGCGCGGAAACACTGAAGGCATGGGCGGCATCCGGCATGAAATTCATTGGCGTGGCGAAGGGAACACCTGTTACTGTTTCCTTTGATGCGCTGCGGGAATTGCAGATCCCGCTGTCTTATACACCCGGCAGAAACGCTGTAGCGGTTGCGGAGTATACCATTGGTATGATGATCGCGGTTACCAGACACATCGGCATCAGCAGCGCCGGACTGCTGCGCGGGGAGCACTTGGGTGCTCCAGTTAGGGATGTGTATCAGGTTCCTGATGTTCGCAATGTGATCTGGGGTCCTCTGGATGCCAACCATCCCTTTACAGACTACGGCATTGGATTTGAACTGTATGGAAAGACTCTGGGCATTGCGGGCTTTGGAGCAATTGGAAAACAGGTTGCCTCCAGGGCAAAGGCTTTTGGTATGGAAGTGCTTGCCTATGACCCCTATTGCCCGGAGACAGCCATGACCGAGGCCGGTGTTTGTCCGGCAAGCCTGGATGAGATGCTGAAAAACAGTGACATTGTCAGCATTCACCTCCCTGTTTTGGACAGCACGAAAGCCATTGTAGATAAAACCTGGTTTGAGAAGATGAAGCCTGGGGCCTATCTCATCAATACCGCACGGGCGGCAGTGATCCATCAGCGGGATCTGGTGGAAGCTCTGGAGAAGGGCACAATTCGCGGAGCTGCCATTGATGTTTTTTGGCAAGAGCCTCTCCCAGCCAATCATCCGCTGCTGAAAATGCGCAATGTGCTGCTTACTCCGCATATGGCAGGACTGACAACCGATGTGGACAACTGGTCTGGAACCATTATGGCACAGGATGTTCTGGCTTATTTGGTGGGAAGGCCCAGAACCCACCTGTGGAAGCTCTAAGAGGAAAGATGTATGGAGCAGACAGTTATGCCGGGGAGCAGATATCCCCATTTGTTTACACCGCTGCGTATTGGAAACCTTCGGCTGAAAAATCGGGTGATTGCTGCACCCACCAGCCCAAGTATGGTAACAGCGCAGGGGCATATGACGCCTGAAATGTTGGCCTACCTGGAAGAAAAAGCCAAGGGCGGCGCTGCGGTGGTAACCTACGGAGAGGCAATTGTACATTCCGCAACAGGAAAATCCCACAATAAGCAGATTCAGCTGGATTCCTTTGGAGTTCGGCAGGGACTGGCTGAGGCTGCACGGCTGATTCACAATGGTGGTGCCTATGCCAATATCCAGCTTTCTCACGGAGGAAAATACGGCGGACTGGCCAGTGTAGGAGGAGATCAGGATTGCTGCGCTGTGGCTTATGGCCCCAGTCCTGAGCACACTGCCCAGGGAGAGGTGCTGGAAATGCCGGAGACGCTGATTTATGAAATCGTGGAAGCATATGGCAAGGCGGCGAGGCTGTGCAAGGACTGCGGGTTTGACATGGTTCAGGTTCATGCCGCGCATGGTTGGCTGTTTTCACAGTTCCTTTCACCGAGCCAAAACAGGAGAACGGATGCCTTCGGCGGCAGCCTGGAAAATCGAGCACGCTTTTTGCTCCTGGCGCTGGATGCGGTTCGTAATGCCGTTGGCAGGGGCTTTCCTATCGAAATTCGTCTTTCCGGAGATGACCTAAGTGAAAATGGACTGAGCCAGGCGGAATGCATTCAGGTTGCAAAGCTTGTCAGCAGTAAAGTTGATTTGATAAATGTATCCTGTGGAAACCATGAAGATCCTGCTTTGTTTTGCAGAACGCATCCATCTGCATTTTATCCTCACGGCGTCAACGTAGAGTTTGCGGCTGCAATTCGTAAAGAGGTGGATGTGCCAGTGGCTTGTGTGGGAGCGTTGAATGATCCCGAGCAGATGGATCGCATTATTGCACAGGGAAAGGCAGATTGTATAGAGCTTGGCCGTGCTCTGCTGGCAGATCCACAGCTGCCGAACAAGGCTTTTATGAATCGGGCAGAGGACATTACGCCATGCCTGCGCTGCTTTGAGTGTTTTGCGGAGACGTCAAAAAGTGAGACCGTTAAATGTACAGTGAATCCCAGAATGGGGGAGCAGCTTTGGGTTCCGGAAACACTGCCAAAGGCATCACGTCCCAGACGGGTGCTTGTGGTTGGTGGAGGCCCTGCTGGTATGGAGGCAGCGATCATCGCTTCTGCCAGAGGCCATGAGGTGATTTTAGCGGAAAAGTCGGATAGACTTGGAGGAAACCTGGTGCCTGCTGCCGCCCCCTATTTTAAGGAAGATCTGCGCAGCTTCCTGAAATTGCTGCGTCGGCGGGTGGAGGCCTCTTCAACAAAGGTTTTGTGCGGCACGATGGTGACGGCAAAACTGATTTCTCAATTGCGCCCGGAGGTTCTTGTGGTGGCAATCGGCGCAGAAAGTATGCGCCCGCCTATTCCGGGCCTGGACAGCTCAATCGTGACGATGGCTGTAGATGCTGAGCTGCATCCGGAAAAGCTGGGAAAACGGGTGGTCATTATTGGCGGCGGCCTGGTAGGCTGCGAGCTGGCTATTTCCCTGGCACAAGAAGGCCGGGAATGTACGATTGTGGAAATGCGGGACATGGTGGCGATGGATGTCAGTTCCTTCTATCGAGGCGGTCTGATGCCTCAGCTGGAGCAGGCGGCGCATCTACGAACCGGTGCGGCGGTTTGCGGGGTAGAGCCGGATGGAGTCATGATCCGCACAGCACAGGGGCAGGAAAAAATACCTGCGGACAGCGTAGTCTGTGCGGCTGGATTCCGGCCCGACTACAGGCAGGTGGATGAGCTGTGCGCACAGGTGCCTGAGAGCTATGTGATTGGGGATTGCCAAAAGGTTGGGCAGATTTATCAGGCTATGAATCAAGGCTATTTTACGGCACGCAGAATTTAAGATTTGAAGCAAACATCCCCGGGACTGCCCCGGGGATGTTTGCTTATGAGTGATTTACAGACCAGCCAAACCGGGGACAGAATCCGCAGACCAGACGGGTTGACCCGTGTAGTGCCTTGCCTGCTCTTGTCCCGACAAAACTCGGATTGCACCGGCAGCCATGGCCTCTAGCTCGAATTCTCCCGGATAGGCGTACACAGGTGCGATCCAACTGCAGTTGGATTCAATTGTCTGTACCAGATGTTCGTTGTAGACCATTCCACCACCCAAGAGTATACCGTCTATATTCCCATGGAGAACGCCCGCCATTGCACCGATGCAGCGTATTATTTGGTAAAGCATGGTTTCCCAAACCAGCTTTGCGGTAGGATCACCAGTCTGCGCCTGCTGACTGACAGCTTTGGCATCGGAGGTGCCCAGATAACTTACAAAACCACCTGACTTGGTCAGAAGCGGGAGAATCGAAGCTGCCCCTTTTTCTTGGCATAGGCGAAGAAGTTCAGACGCGGGGACAGCGCCGCAGCGCGTTGGGGTCAGAGGCCCTTCTCCGCCGACAATGTCAAAACCGTCAATCATTTTCCCGTGGTCGTGGGCAGATACTGAAATACCGCCGCCAATATGGCATACTATGTAACGACAATCTTCGTATATCCTTCCCTGTGAAACGCTGTGGCGTATGGCGGTCTCCTTTAAATTCAGAGCGTGTAAATGCACATGCCGATAGACCCCTTTTATGCCGGTAAGTCGGGCACATAGGGTCAATTCATCCGTATCCGGTGGATTAACGACAAAACAAGGCTTTTGGTAGGGATGGGCCAGCGCATAGGCAATGAGAGATCCGAGCTGCGCCGGATGCCGAACGCCGTTGGCTCCTATTCGCGCGTGCTCCAGCAGCAATGCATCTGCTACGTAGGTACCGCCTTCGACACTGAGCAGCCCGCCGCCTCTGCCGACAAAGGCATCGGTAGTGGCTAAATCAATGCCTGCTTTTTGAATATGCTCTAGAATTTGCTCCTTTCTATAGGAGAATTGATCAGCAATGCTTGAAAATTGTGACAGCGTTTTGGCATCATGGGAAATATTGGAAGAAAAGAGAGAGGTGCTTCCCTCGAAAAAACCGATTTTTGTGGAAGTGGAGCCGGGGTTTATAGCTAAAATGTGATAGTCCATGGGAATCCTCCTAATTTGGCCACAAGCCTGAATGTGTATTCATTATAAAGGAGTCTGTTTGAAATGAAAAATCGCATTTTTCCCTATATATTGGGAAAAACGCGGTGAAAAATACGATGTGCAGATATACTCTATGGGGATGGGAATCTGCGCGATGCAGACAGAGGGGGTCATCGGCACAAAATTGTCCCTGATCAGCATCGGGCGCATGACAAGCATTCCGTCCTCCGCCAGAAGGGTCAGCATTTCGTCCTCGGATAAGAGCGGAAGCTTTTCTTTTAAGTGCTTTTCCTTATAAAGAAGCCCACTGGTATTGAAGAACTTTTTCAGCGGAAGGTCGCTTTTCTGATGCCACTGCCGGAGCTCTGTTTCGGTTGGATTTTGTTCTTTGATGTGGCGGGTCTCGTATGGGATGCCTTTTGCGTCAAGCCATTTCTGGGCCTTTTGGCAGGTAGTGCATTTGGGGTAGCAAAGAAAGATCATGGTGGGGTTTCTCCTGTGGTTCGATATTTGGTGTGTTTCGTATACGCCATTGCTGCATGGAAAACAATGGGTTTTGCAGCGATGCCGCGTTCATCTACATTTCTGCCGCAGCAAAATCGTTTTGCAAACCCGGTCGGCAATCAGCTCCCGATCACGGGTGGGGTAGTATTCAAACAGCGGCTTCACCATCTGCGCAAGCTGTTCCCGGGTAAAAGAGGGGATTTCCAGCTGTTTTCCATAGTGTTGCTTTCGTGAATGTCCAGAAAGAGAAAACCGTGAATGTAACGGTTCAAAAGCAATGGGCAAGCTATGTGGACGCAAACGAATACTATACCTATTGTGTGACTGTTCAGTTGTTCAGAAAGAGTATAGGAAACGAGGCTGCTGGATGGGAAGCCATGGGTGAAGAAAATGTTCTGAATCGAGCCGGAGCATGGAAACATACGTGGTACGAATTAGACAAGAACTATATCTATTCTGTCAAGGAGACGGAAGTATATTACTTTGATGGCTCCGGAAATAGAAAAGTCGTGTCACCACAGAGCTTTACCACGGAGTACTCGACTGACGGGGAAACATGGCAGGAAACATTCGATGGAGCAGCCTTCCGGCCCAATGACAGTGCAGGATCCGGGATCATTCAAATCCGGAACACGAAAAAGTACTATCCGATGCCCGAAACCGGCGGTGCCGGCTCTGACCCTTTTACTGTCGGCGGGCTGGCAATGGTTGTTCTCGCTGCCGTAATGTTTCTCATGCATCTGCGCCGACAGAAGAAGCAGGCTTAAGTTTCCCACGACTGCCAATTCGCAGCAGAAGCAGATGGTATTGCAGAAAAGGTTATTCGAATTTAGCTGCCGTGTGAGGGGCACAGCATAGTGAAGACCAATCCCCCGTCACCGAGATTGAAAACCCAGCTTACCACTACTGAAAACCAGAGCCCGGCAGCTAGCCGGGCTCAATTCCTTCTCATGCATAATTTGAGGTCAAGGAAAAATAGTCACAAAAGTTAGAAAAATCCCGGATTTCTTTAAGAAATCCGGGATAATTATGGTTGCGGGGGCAGGACTCGAACCTACGACCTCCGGGTTATGAGGGCACTTTTGATGTTCAGAATGTTCGCATTTACCCAAAAATATCGAGAATAACTCAAAATATTGATAGCCAAATGTTGAGAAACTGAAACTGCGGGGATAGAACTTAAAATAAACTATCCCCCAAACTATCCCCCACGAAATTTGCAAAAAAGTTTGGAATTTTACATACTTGACCGATATCGTTCTGTCGCTTTTATTATTGCATTGCCTGCAGTGCCTTTAGTACATTGGAGGCTGAATGTAGGATGGGCTCAAACGTTTTTGGAAGGAACCTGGATAGTGTCATCTGTGATAACATGGCCTCCCTTCTTTCTTAATCGGATTAATTATTCCATAAAGGCTATTTTTGAATATCCTTTACAACACATTCATAGTATTTCTGATCTGCAACACAGGAAAACACCACTTTTTCAGCACTGAATCTTTCTGAACCGCTGATGATTATTCCGACCGCTTGCGCATGCCCCGGCTGCAATGTGATTATTGCATTAACTGGCTCGAGAACATTCAAAACGTCAAGCGCATCTTTTCTGGTGCGTACTTCATATCTGGTAACCTCGATTTTGTCGAATTCCACGCCATCTTGGAAGAAGTGGAGATACTTGCTGTATACAGACAGTGTCCTATCCGATGAATTAACCAATACCGCCTTGAAATTGATGCTAGAAGTATTACCGTTTGCGTCTATTTTCGGTTCATACCTTTCTATTGAGATGCCTATATCTTGGTGGTTTCTTTCCAACGCTGGATTTGCAGACGTTTTTTCCCTTTTAGAAATATGGCTACTATAACGCTCCATGAGCTTTTGACAAGCAGCTGACACGACAGTCATTTTCAGAGGTTGAATGTGGAGATTTTCGCAAACAATATCATAAATCTGAAAGATATCATTCTGGTCATCCAATCGTCTGAGAATATTGTCTCCATTCAAAAAACCACACATATTGGTGTGAGTGATTTCCGGTAGACCAATCACAATGGCAGGTATTTGGTCCATAAACCATATAATACCGGCCTCATTAACACAGTACATGCTATTGTAGTACTCGTTAGATAGAATAGCAATGCTAACTGTACTACGACCAAGTTTAGCTTTCACTTCTGCTGGAATTGTATAACGTACATCATTTCCCGGAAGAGACGAGCAAAATATATAATTATTGGGAATGCCCGCACCGACGAGAAAATCCCGTAGTATATCTGCAATTTCTGCATTTTTGGAACTGTGGCTGATAAAAATAATCGGTTCCATTGTGACTTTCTCTTCTTCAAATGGTGTATTCGGAGGTACTTCCTCTTTGACTAAATCGTCTTTCCAATACTCTTTGTCTGCTTCCAACGCGCACAAACAGGAAACCATGTTCTCATATGCATGGGGATTGTTACTGCGCTTTTCGTACGCAGCTTTAATATCCTGGTATAATGGGTGATCTTGCAAATATCGTTCATTCAGAGTGTTAATCTCACCCATCCATGTTCGATATTTAGGCCCATCAGCAAAAGAAAATGGGAACCCTGATGTAGACCGGTGGTATTCCGTTTTGTATATATCTTCCCCACGTAAAATGAATTGGCAAACAGCGGCATATTGTTCAGCCTTAGTCATCATATCACCTTGCTCTATCGTATCCGATGGATTTACCCACGGTAAAACCACAAATTGTCTTTACAAAATATCGCTCTCTTTGTCATTGAACGATTCTTCTAAATTCTATTGAGGTGTATAAAAAGTACTCAAATCTGGTGCTCTCTCACCCAGGCAAGAAGGGCTTCATAATCCATACTGCCATCTGCTACACCTAGTCCGATTCTTACGACATCCTCATTGGTGCAGTCAAGACGGATGCCGTTGACTTCCAAAAATGTAAGCATCACATACACGCCAATCCGCTTATTGCCGTCCACAAAAGCATGGTTGGAAATGAGATTATAACCAAGCCTGGCTCCCTTCTCTTCCTTTGTTGGATAGAATTCCTGCCCACCAAAACTGGAGAAGGCAGTTTCCAGAGCGGATTCCAAAAGGCCCTCATCACGGACGCCAACGCTACCGCCGGTCTCTTCGGCAATCAGTTGGTGCAGAAGCAACACCTTTTCCTTCGAAAACTTAATCATTTCGCCAACTCCTGGAACGCAGGCTTAAACCGCTTCAGAATACGGGCAGCTACCACATCAATCTTTTCGTCCTCAGTCAAGTCCAAAACGGGTGAATTTTCCAGATCGATCAGCATATAACGGGGACGGTTGTTCTTAAAAATCACAGCCTGACCACTCTTTTCGGCAATTCTGGTCACGCGGGAAAAATTCTGATTGGCTTCCGTCACGGAAATAATAGTGTTGGTGTCAATTTTCATGGTATCACCCTCCTACTTCTATTATACTCAGAAATAGCTATAAATCAACCTACAATTCTCTGCGTATTCATTGCATGTGCAAAGGGTGTCGCGTTTCGCTGCTATGGTTGATGCTCTTTCGGAGTATTTAGCAAGCAAAATCGCAGAATAGTTATATCCCCAGTAACACTCATTTTAAGTTGTACTGGGGATTTTTTCTTCGGTTACAGAAACCACCAGCTCTGCCGGTGGAGGTGGCCCACAAAAAGCTTTTGCTTCAAGCATTGAGCAAAGCGAGTTACTAACAAGCAATCTAAGCGAAAGACCATTCAGTGTATCTTTACCATACATGCCGACAAAATGCCCTTTGAGGGCTTAATCAAGCCTCCGGCTAAGCCGGAGATCATGACTTACGATACGTTTTCTGCGCTCAAACATCAGCTGCGCTCCCAATTTTACACCGGTGGTAAAGGCGATCCGCTAGTACTCGGCAAACAGGCCCTCAACCGCTCGAACACTGTAGCACTTTTTAAAAAGTCAGAGAAATCAGAAAAACCAAACACCATCAAAATGCTTGAAATTCCCGGTTTTTTGAAAAAGCTTTTTTGGGAACTATCCCCGCGGCTATCCCCCACGGCATTTTGGGTCACTCTATTTCAAGCCAAAAAGTTAGAAAAGCACCGGATTTCGTGCCGAAATCCGGTGCTTTTATGGTTGCGGAGGCAGGACTCGAACCTACGACCTCCGGGTTATGAGCCCGACGAGCTTCCAACTGCTCTACTCCGCGATATGCATGCGCTTCTTGAATGCCAGGTTATTATAGCATGGGTATAGAGAGTTGTCAAGTACTAATTTTATAAATTTAGAAATAACATTTTACAGATTGTCCACTGCCGCCACAAAAAGGCCGATAAACAGCAAAACGCCGCCGATGATCCGCTCTTTTTTGCGCAGAGTGGTCTCGTCATTCTTCTGCTTTAGCAGACTGTCCAGCAGCTCCGGACAGAGCAGCAGCCCCAGCCCCAACACGCTGATGATCAGGCCTCTGATTTTCATAGCTTGCCTCCTGAAAATTACGGTGCGCCGCCGTTTGACGGGCGGCGCACCGTGAAAGTCTATTCTATCGCAATTTCCTTGATTTCCAGCTCATTGCCCTGCTGCAAATAGGTCCGGTCGCTGCCGCAATGGGGACAAATCTTGCCCTGGGGTACCGTATCATAGGTTTTCCCGCAGTTTTCGCAGTAGGTAATGGCGTGGATGGGCTCCCACAGGAGCTCACAGTCCTCCAGCATGGGATTGCGCTTGCAGTTCCATTTCCACACGTCAATGAGGTAATCCGGGATCACCGTGGAGACCTCGCCAATCTGCAAGGTCACTCTGCGGACGTGCTGGGCCTGGTTGTCCTGGGCGATTTTCACCACGCTGTCGGCAATGTGGAATACAACGCCTAGCTCGTGCATCAGTCTTTCTTCCCGCCAAGCTTGGTGACGATGGTCTGGCCCAGACGCTTACCGGCCATGGGGATGATGCCCTTGACCTTGTCCTCCGCCTTCATCATCTTGGAGCACTCGGGGTGATCCCGCTTCAGGTGGATAGCATCAAAGACGCATCTGGTGGTGCACACGCCGCAGCCGATGCACTTGTTGGGGTCGACCCAGCTGGCGCCGCAGCCCAGGCATCTTGCGGTCTCGATCTTCACCTGCTCGGCGGTAAGGGTCTTGTGAGCATCCCGGAAGGAGTGCTTGGGAATACTCTCGTCCATACCGGCCTCCTGACGGCCTGCATGGTCGTAACCGGAAACGGAAATATTGTCCTTGTCCAGCATGATGAAGTCCCGGCGGTTCCGGCCGATCTTCATATCCGCGCCCTTATGGACATAACGGTGCAGGGACTCGGCAGCACACTTGCCCTCTTCAATGGCATCGATGGCGAACTTAGGTCCGTGGTACACGTCGCCGCCCACGAAGATATCGGGCTCGGCGGTCTGGTAGGTCAGAGGATCGGCCACGGGGTAATTGCCGCGCCAGAACTCCACCTTGGTTCCCTCCAGCAGGCCGCCCCACTCAATGGCCTGGCCAATGGCAAAGACCACATGGTCTGCTGCCAGTTCCATGGTCTCATGCTCGTCATAAACGGGAGAGAACCGCTTGGTCTCGGGGTCGATGGTCCGCAGGCACTTCTTGAAGACGATGGCGGTCACATGGCCGTTTTCGTCCACTTTCAGCTCCTTGGGACCCCAGCTATTGTTGATCTCGATATTTTCTTCCAGAGTCTCGGCAATCTCATTGTTGGAGGCAGGCATGGTAGCCCGATCTTCCAGGCAGACCATGGAGACCTTGGCAGCGCCGAAGCGCTTGGCAGTCTTGGCACAGTCAACGGCCACGTTGCCGCCGCCGACGACCACCACATTGCCCTCCATCTTCTGGTTCTCGTCCTCCAGAGCATGGTGCAGGAACTCCACAGCGATGGAAGTTCCCTTGGCGGTATCATTCACAACGCCGGGACGGCGGCCGCCCTGGCAGCCGATGGCGATGTAGAAGGCCTCATAGCCCTGCTTGCGCAGCTCGGGGATGGTCACATCCTTGCCGACTTCCACGCCGCACTTGATCTCTACGCCCAGCTCCCGGATGACCTGGACCTCGGCGTCGATGATGTTCTTCTCCAGCTTGAAGGAGGGGATGCCGTAGGTCAGCATACCGCCGGGCTTGGCGCTCTTCTCAAAGACCGTGGGCTTGTAGCCCTTGGTTGCCAGATAGTAGGCAGCACTGAGGCCTGCAGGGCCGGAGCCGATGATGGCAATCTTCTGTGCCCAGTGCTCCAGGCGGTTAGATGCGATGACAACAGGGGGAATGTAGCGGGTCTCGGCGTTCAGGTCCTGCTCCGCCAGGAACTTCTTGACGGCGTCGATGGCAACGGCCTGATCGATGGTGCCGCGGGTACAGGCCTCTTCGCAGCGCTTGTTGCAGATGCGGCCGCAGACGGCGGGGAAGGGATTGTCCTTCTTGATGAGGGCCAGGGCCTCCTGGTACTTGCCCTGGGCAGCCAGCTTCAGGTAGCCCTGAACGGCCACGTGGGCGGGGCAGGCGGTCTTACAGGGGGCAGTGCCCTTGTCGTAGCAGTTCTTCCGGTTGTTGTCCCGGTAGTCGGGATCCCAGTGTTCGGGGCCCCACTTGATGGAGTTGGGCAGCTCGTGCTTGGGGTACTCCACGACCTTGCCTTCCTTGTCGCAGAGCTTCTGGCCCAGCTTCACGGCGCCGGCGGGGCAGGTTTCCACGCACTTTCCGCAGGCCACGCACTTGTCGCGCTCCACCTCAGCGGTGTAAGCGGAACGGGACAGGTTGGGGGTATTGAACAGCTGAGAGGTTCTCAGAGCGTTGCAGATCTGCACATTGCAGTTGCAGATGCCGAAGATCTTGTTCTCGCCGTCGATATTGGTGATCTGGTGGACAAAGCCGTTTTCCTCGGCCTTTTCCAGAATGCGGATGGCCTCTTCATAGGTAATGTCGTGGCCCTTGCCGGTTTCCCGGCAGTAGTCGGCGAAATCGCCTACACCGATACACCAGGAGGCGGGGTCGTCTGCGCAGCCCTCACCCATAACGCCCCGGCTGGCCCGGCAGGAGCACTGGGCAACACCGATGTGGCCCTCGTACTTCTTCAGCCAGTAGCTCAGGTGCTCGATATCCAGGCTCTGGTTCTCCATGGGAATGGCCTTCTCCACGGGGATAACGTGCATACCGACACCGCCGCCGCCGGGAGGCATCAGATGGGTCTTTCCGGCCAGAGGCACATAGGTCATGCGCTCGAAGAAGGTGGCCAGCTCCGGATGCTCCTGCAGGCGGGTATTGTAGGAGATCTCGCCCCGCTCGTCATAGCAGGGCTTCTCGCCGCTGCCGCTCTCGTCGATGTTCAGCAGCTCTGCGGAGCCGGGGACATACATGGGCACAAAGTAGCGCCGCTCGGACTGGGGGGCGGTACGGCCGTTGTGGTCGTAATGGTAGCCATAGTCATATTCCAGCAGGCCCAGGAATGCCAGCTTGTCCAGCACCTCCTGGAAATGCTGCTTGTCCTCCTCCTTCACGTTGCACAGCTTCCACAGCTCGGGGACGGTGTGGGGCTTGCGGACCTTCATGGCCAGCATGATGTCGCACATCTCGTCGGTGAGCAGGGCCTCCAGGCCCCAGTACTCGGCATCCTCAGAGGTGACCTTGCCCAGCTTGTGCTCGATGACGTCCGTGATCATTTTGCCGACCTTCAGCACCTTCTCCCGGGGTGCGGGATCGCCCTTGGCGGCAGGTTCCAACGCTCTTTTCTTCAGTTCCTGATCGATCATTCGCTTCTACCTTTTCTTTCCGGCATAACTGCCTATTATTTCTGTTTCCAGTTTTGGGCCTGTTCGGTAAGCCAATCGGCCAGAGCCTGCACGCCCTCGCCGGTTTTGGCGCTGATGGGGAAAATGCGGATATTGGGGTTGCGCATTCTGGCGTACTCCGTGACCTTCTCCATATCGAAGTCAAAGTAGGGCATGACATCGATCTTATTGATGATCATGGCATTGCACACCTGGAATACCAGGGGGTATTTCAGGGGTTTGTCGTGGCCCTCCGGTACGGAGAGGATCATCATATTCAGTGCCGCGCCGGTGTCGAACTCCGCGGGGCACACCAGGTTGCCCACGTTTTCCAGCACCACCAGGTCCAGCCCTTCCGTTCCCAGCTGGCGAACACCCTGCCGGGTCATGTCCGCATCCAGGTGGCACATGCCGCCGGTGTGGAGCTGGATGACCTTGGTGCCGGTGGCCGCAATGGTTCCGGCATCCACATCGGAGTCAATGTCCGCCTCCATAATGCCCACCTTCATATCCTGGGGCAGGGCCTTCAAAAGCTTTGTCAAGGTTGTTGTCTTTCCGGAGCCGGGGGAAGACATCAGGTTCACCAGGAAGGTGCCCTGCTCTTTCAGCTCCCGGCGCAAAGCCTCGGCGTCCTTGTCGTTGTCGGCAAACACGCTCTGCTTCACTTCGATCACGCGATATGGGTCCATGAGAAACTCCCTTCTTGTGTTGGCTTTTTCTGCGAAAAATCGTGAAAAGCACTTCTTCTCAAAATTAACTATACACGAGGGGAATCCGAATGTCAATTGTGCATCACCGGCACAATTGCCCAAAAAGCGTACAAAATTGCCAAAAAGCAGCAGTTAGCAAGTGCTAACATATGTGAAAAATTGCGATTTCTCCTGCTTTTGCGGCCTTATCCGCGAATATGCGCAATAGTTACAAAAATATTGATTTATTACGGTTGTAATTTTTGAATTATTTGTGAATAAAAACGAATGACAGCGCTATCGCACCTATGATAAAATAAAACCTGTATACAAAGGAGGCTTCTATGGAAGAGAGAAAAACCACAATTCTGGCCGTTGCCGGAAAGGGCGGCGTGGGCAAAACCTCCGTTGCCGCCACTATGGTACGGCTGTTGTGCCAAATGCACCCCGGCAAGCGTATTCTGGCCATAGACGCAGACCCTGCCGTAGGCCTGGCCACCGCCTTGGGCGTGGAGGTGTGCCTGACGGTAGACGACATCCGCAAGGCCGTGGTCGACCAGGCCAGACAGGGGGATGCCAAGGCCGCTGTGGAGCTGCTGGGAGAGGCCCGCTGCCAGATTTTCGACGCCGTCGCCGAGAGCCGGGGCTTCGCCTTTCTCGCCATTGGCCGCCCGGAAAGCGCCGGCTGCTACTGCAAGGTCAACGGCTACCTGAAAGAGGTCATCGGCCTTCTGGCCGGGAGCTTTGACTATGTGGTCATCGACGGCGAGGCCGGTGTGGAGCAAATCAACCGCCGGGTCATGGAAAAGGTCACCCATCTGCTGCTGATCACGGATGCCAGCAGGAAGGGCACCCAGGTCATCCAGACGGTGAAAAAGGTGGCAGACGAGCTGGTCATGTACGATCAGGTTGGGGCCATTGTGAACCGCCTGCCCTCCAGAGAGGTCATCCCGCTGCTGGACACCGGGGATATTCCGGTGCTGAGCTACATTGAAAACGATGCCGCACTGGCAGATTTTGACATTCGGGGTGAGAACGTTTTCTATTTGCCGGAGGAGGCAAACATCGTCCGGGGGGTAAAAGAGGCGCTGGAAAAGCTGGGAATATAAAACGCCTTCCCCTGGGGGAAGGTGGCAGGGCGAAGCCCTGACGGATGAGGGGCGGGACGCAGAACCGATGCGGAGAAAACCTTTTCGGAAAAGTTCTTGCAAATAGAATATTGCTGCTTAGGTTTTACTGCAACATACCTTGTACCGCCCCTCATCAGTCTCGGCGTTCCGCCGAGCCAGCTTCCCCCAGGGGAAGCCTTGGACTACAATAGAAAGAGGGAAAAAAGTGAAAGATCTAAAATACCTATACGACTTTGAGCGTCTCTTGCAGGAGGCCAACAACGATCTGGTGCGGCAGGCGCAGGCGGAGGGGAAATACTGCGCCGCTTATACCTGCGAAAACGTGCCGGAGCCGCTGCTGAATCTGCCGGGGGTCTTCTCCGCACGGCTGCGGGCGCCCCGGACCGGGTCCATGGAAATGGGCACCTATTATATGACCAGCTTCCTGTGCGAATACAGCCGGGCCCTGCTGGAGCGGGCCATTGAGGGCGGCTTCAACTTCGCCGACTGCATCTTCACCCCGGACGGCTGCTCCATGATGAACCGCTGCGTGGAGAATATGGAGCTGCTGAAAACCATGGAGAAGGAGCACTTCTTCTACTCCTACATGGAAATTCCCATGAAAGCCGATGACAACGGCCTGAATCTCTATGTTTTGCAGTGCAAGAACCACATCCTCACCCCCTTGCAGGAGCATTTCGGCATTGACGTGTCCGATGCCGCCATCCGCAAGGCCGTGGAGGAGCACAACCGCCTGTGCCGCCTGATCCGGGAGATCGGCGACTACCGGAAGGAAGAAAATCCCCGAATCACCGGCTACGAGTACCACGTCATCAACCTCATCAGCTACGCCGCCCCCAAGTATCTGCTGATCCCCATGCTGGAAGAGACGCTGGAGGAGCTGAAAACCCGTCAGCCTGATCCCAAGCCCAAATTCCGGGCCCGGGTGGTCCTGGTGGGCTCCGAGGTGGACGACATCGACATGGTGAAGCTGGTGGAGGAGAGCGGGGCCTATGTCTGCGCGGACCGGTTCTGCTACGGTTCCTTCCCGGGCCGAGACCCCATCGAGCTCACGGACGATGAGGATGCCCTGACCCAGATCTGCCGCCAGTATATGAACCGGGCCCAGTGTCCCCGGTACATGAACATGCCCAAAATGCTGGGGCGGCGCGCCTATGTCAACCAGCTTGCCAAGGACTACAAGGCCGATGGCATCATCTATGAGCAGGTGAAATTCTGTGACCCCTGGGCCTACGAGCGCATGGTGGGCACCCAGGTTCTCCGGGACGAATACGGCTACCCCGTGCTGTCCGTGGACCGGCCCTATGCCGTTGGCTCCTCCGGCCAGCTGCGGACACGGGTTCAGGCCTTTGTAGAGAGCATGGAAATCAAGAAAATTCAGGGAGGTGCAGCCCGTGGCTAAAGAAATCGGTGCAGACCGTCTGGGTGATTTTTACACCAACGGCAAGGTCCGCAAACGCCGGGAATGGCGCGGCCTGAAGGACACCGTGTACGACTATAAGTGCTGGCTGGGCATTATGGGCACTCTGGCAGGCTTTATCATCAAACCCCGGAACATCAAGGCCATGTTCCGCTATCGCTGGATGGCCAACTACCTGGCTGTGCCCATGATGGTGGACCGGCACACCCAGGGGCTCCGGGGAGAATACCTGCGCATCTGCCACACAGAGCAGGACCTGATCATCAAGGACGTGGCAAAGCTTCTGGACAACCTGTTCCGGGGCGACCGCCGCATCGGCAACGACACCGAGTTCTCCAAAAAAGTGGTGCTGGTGGATGAGAACGAGATGACTGCCGTGATGATGGGCTTCCCCACTCTGAAAGGCCTGAGCCGGGAGACCCCCTCCACCTATGTCTCTGTGCTCTTGAATCAGACCGCCGCCCTGCATTATATTGACGTTGCCCAGGAATTCGGCCTGGCCGGTGACGTGTGCCCCATGCCCGAGGCAGAGGCCGGTGTGTCCATTGACGACGACGCCCCCGTTCTGGGTGCCTGCGCCATTCAGTGCAACACCACCTGCGACGGCTCTTTGATGGGCAACGGCGTTATCTCCAAGCGCTTGGAGCTGGAGGACGGCATCCCCTGCTTCCAGCTGGCCGCCCCTCTGCGCCACCGGGAGGAGGACGTGCAGGAGTACGCCGCCCAGGAAATCCGCAATGCCATTGCCTTTATTGAGGAACACACCGGCGAAAAATGGGACTGGAAGCATTACTTCGAGTGCGCCAAGCGGGTGAATATCTCCACCAAGTACCGTCAGGAATGGCTGGACATGAATAAGACCGATTACCCCCAGGTCTTCGGCTCCAATCTGGCCCTGTACACGGAAACCAACTATATGGCCATCTGCGGCAAGGTTCCGGAATTCATTGAAGCGGACCGGAAGATCGCCCGTCTTGCCGAGCAGGCCTATGCCAAGAAAAAGCGCATGGCCAAGGAGTACCGCCACCGGGCCATTGTGTGGGGCGTGCAGTCCCACTTCTATATGGACTTCCTGCTGTGGCTGCTAAACTGCTGGGGCATCGTGCCGCTGACGGATATGCTGAGCATGGTCTCCACCAAGGAGCTTGTAGAGGAGGACACCCCGGAGAACCGGGAGCAGGCCATTTACGACATGGCCTGGCTGACGGAAAATATGATCATGCGCAACCGTACCCACGGCGGCTACAAGGTATTGCTTGACGAGCTGTGGGAATTCTGCGAGGAATTCAATGCGGACATGGTCATCCTCTGGGAGCACATGAGCTGCAAGGCCCTGGACGGCATGCACGGCCAGTTTGAGGAGAAGGCCCGTCAGCTGGGCATTCACCTGGTATGGGTCTCCCACGACCTGTTCGACCCCCGCATTATCAACCGGCAGGGCATCCGGGACCAGATCAACCGGTATATGCGCTCCGTCATGCGGGAGGAGCCCATCGACCCCACCCTGGAGGTCATCCACGACGAAAACTCGTGGTAATGTAAAAAGGCTTCCCCTGGGGGAAGCTGGCAGGGCGAAGCCCTGACTGATGAGGGACAATACGCAGAACCAACAAGAATCCAGCCCATGCAGTTACATATTTGCGTATCAGAACAGAATTGTAAAGGTTTCTCCTCATCGGTTCTGCGTCCCGCCCCTCATCCGACCCGCCTATCGGCGGCCTACCTTCCCCCAGGGGAAGGCAGTTGAATATAGTAAGGAGATAAAAATTATGCGTTATTTTGGCGGATGTGATTCCGGCAGTACCTATACAAAATGCGTCATCTTAGACGAGACCGGCAAGATGGTGGCGGATGTCACCCTGCGCAGCCGGATCAACTCGGTCCTCAGCTGTGAGGACGCTCTGAATCAGGCAGCAGCCCAGGTGAAGGAGCTTGGCTCCTATCGGGACCTGAGCTACCTGGTGGGCACCGGCTATGGCCGGAACAAGGTGCCCGCAGCAGATGAGAACATTTCCGAGATCAGCTGTCACGCCATGGGCGTCCACGTGGTGGACCCCAGCGTTCGGGCCATTATCGATATCGGCGGCCAGGACGTGAAGGGCATCGCCGTGGACACCGACGGCACCGTGCTGAACTTTGCCATGAACGACAAGTGCGCCGCCGGTACGGGCCGGTTCTTTGAGGCCATGGCCAAGGCCTTCGAAATGGATTTGACCCAATTCTCCAACCTGTCCCTGCAGGCGAAGAACGTCATTCCCATTACCGCCCAGTGCACGGTTTTCGCCGAGTCCGAGGTCATCTCCCTGGTAGGCGAGGGCAAGCCCATGGACGAGATCGCGGCAGGCATTGAGCTGTCCGTGGCCAAGCGGTGCTTCGTCATGGCCAAGAAGGCCGGCGCCGTGGACAAGATCACCCTCACCGGCGGCTGTGCCAAAAATGAGGGCTTGAAGCAGGCCATCCAAAAGGTGCTAAAGCTGAAAGTCATCGACCTGCCCGTGGACCCCCAGCTGATCGGCGCCATCGGCGCTGCGGAATTCGCCCGCCAGAAGGGTCTGGCCCAGGGCTAAGGAGGAAATCATGATCATTCTGAAAATTCTGGGCATTGCCGCCATTGTGGTGGCCGCGCTGTTTGTGCTGACCTTTGTGGTCTATTTCTTCAACCTGGACATGAAGCTCACCGCTGCGCTGGAGCCCATCTTTTTGAAGCACTACGACAAGATCAAGCGGGACCGGCACCTGTAATATGAAGCTCTACGACGAAATCATAGACGGCTGGTCCGCCCTGCTGAAGGATTTCTCCCTTCGGTCCCTACCTGTGTCGGGCCTCTGGCCGGACACAGGGGAACGGAATATGATCCTGCGCTCGGATATGGCCTATGAGCTGGGCGGCGGTTCACTCCCCGCTCTGGGGGCCACAGCCGTAACCGTGGGCGGTTTTGCCGAAGACCGGCTTTTGCTGTGCGGTCCGGACCTGCCGGAGATCCTATTAGACGGCCCCTATGCCCGGCTGACGGTGGCGTCCGTCAAAGATGGGCTCCCGGACCAGGGCGGCGCACTTTACCAGGCCATCAAAAAAATTGACTTCGTGCGCTACCATGTGAACCCCGAGGGCTTCATGACCCGCATCTCCGCCATCCAGGGCCGGGAATCCGCCCGGGTCAGCCGGGAAGCCCTGAAAAAGGGTCTCACCTTCGCCCAGGTGGGCGGAAGAATGCTGGCAAGCTACCATGAAAACCCCAAAATTCAGGCGGTGCGGCTGATCTATATTACGGACCCCGCCTTCCCCTATGGGGAATTGGAGGCCCTGGTCAAAAAAAGCCGGGAAATCACCCGAGCCATCGACCACGCCATGACCGCCGCCATGACGGACTGCAACGTATGCAGCCTGAAAAAGGTCTGCGACGAGGTAGAAGGCATCCGCCAGCTGCACTTCGGGCAGGAACAGCATTGAAATTGAATGGGCGCTGCCAGCGGCAGCGCCCACATATTTCATGTCGGTTTTTGAAAAACAAGAGCCTCGCAAAACGCAAGGCTCCTGTAAGCGTTTTTCTTCGATCCAAAGAATCTATTCGGCTTGTGGTTCCCGCATAACCCACGATCAGGCTCCGCACTCGGCTGCAACCGAACCAGTCAAATGCCTCGTCGCCACGATAGCTGATCAACGCCGCTATCCTCTGGCTATATTATAGCACAAATCTCTCAAAATGCAAACAGTTTTCATGGCTTTTGTGGATTTCTTTCTCCACAGAGAAATACGGCCTTGACCGTGTTGGATGACATTCATATAATCAAGTGGCAGCGCACCATTCGTTTGCGCTGTCAAACGTAAGGAGGGACTTATGCGTCTGAACATCTACCACACCAACGACATCCACGCCAATTTTGCCTTTCTGGGCCGGGTCTGCGCCTATCTTGAGGAACACCGGGCAGAATCGGACCTCTATCTGGACAGCGGGGACTTTCTGGACCTGAAAAGCCTTGTGGTGCAGGCTGACCGGGGCGGAAGTGCTCTGGCACTGGCGAAATTTTGCCGTATGGACGCCATGGCCCTGGGCAACAACGAGATCGACCTGGGCAGTGAGGACCTTGAAAAGCTGACATCCTTTCCACTGCTCTGTGCCAACATCCGCCGCAACGACGGAAGCCCCGTCCCCGGCCTGAAAAGCCATCTGATTCTGGAGCGCTGCGGCAAGCGGTTTCTCATCATCGGCCTGGCTCCCTTCTATGGGCTTGGAATGCTCGCAGACAAATACAATGTATTCTTCGAAATGGGGAATCTGCACACCTTAGACCCGGTCCCGGCAGTAATGCAGATTCTGCACGAAAATCGCGGGAAATATGACTTTTCCATTCTCCTGTCCCACAGCGGCCATGCGGTGGACCGGGAACTGGCCAAGCGCCTGCCCCCTGTGGACCTGTGGCTGGAAGGGCACTCTCACAGCGTTGTCACGGAAAAGTGCTGCTCCCAGTCCGGTATGGGGGAATTCCTGGGCCGGGTGACGCTGGACGTACAGGCGCAGGGCATCGAAATCCTGGATTCCGTGCAAATCGAGCTTCCGGCTCAGGAAAGCGCCGAATTTATGTACCGGCTGGGGCAGGCTCAGGAAAGTGCCGAAGCCATTCTCTCTCAGGAGCTTCCCGTGCTGCGGGAGCTGGACTTTGACCCCTTCCGGGAAAGCGAATTTACCAATTTCATCTGTGACTGCCTGAAAGCGGAATTTGGCTGTGACCTGGCACTGATGCACAGCGGCATTGCAGAAGGGTCTCTGCGGAGGCCGGTGTCCCGAAGGAGCCTGCTGGAGCTTCTGCCCTCCAAGCTGAACCCAACAATCTATTCCCTGCCCGGTGAAAAGCTGCTGGAGGCGGCAAAGCTCTCTCTGGATGAAACCCACATCCGGCAACCCGGGAAGGGCGCCGGCTTCCGGGGCACCGTGCTTGGCTGCCTGGGCTACAGCAGCAATGTGGAGGTACATCGAGCGCCCTTCACCATGCTTGTTGACGGGCAGCCGGTGGAGCCGGGCAGGGTCTACACCGTCGTCACCGATGACTACCTGCAGCGGGGCACAGGCTACCCCAGCCTGGCAGCGCCCGATCAGGACGCCAAATTCGACAAGCGGTTCATCCGGGATCTGGTGCAGGAATACCTGACGGTGGAACCGGTGTTCCGGTCTGCGGCGAAGCGCAGGGAAGCATAACGGGAAAGCTTTTGGGGAGTTCCTTAACGGACTTCTCCGGTTTTGAACATTTTCATCATTTGCTCCTATCAAAAAACGCCGCAGGCTTTCGGGCCTGCGGCGCAAAACATTTGGTTTTAATTACAGCAGAGTGGAGAAGTGCTTGATGGTGCGGACCATCTGAGAAACGTAGGAGTTCTCATTGTCGTACCAGGAAACAACCTGCACCTGGGTCTTGCCGCCCTCCAGGGGGCAAACCATGGTCTGAGTAGCGTCGAACAGGGAGCCGAAACGCATGCCGATGACATCGGAGGAAACGATCTCGTCCTCGTTGTAGCCGAAGGACTCAGTAGCAGCAGCCTTCATGGCAGCGTTGATCTCTTCCTTGGTGACGGACTTGTTCACAACGGCGTTCAGGATGGTGGTGGAGCCGGTGGGGGTGGGAACACGCTGTGCAGCGCCGATCAGCTTGCCGTTCAGCTCGGGGATAACCAGGCCGATGGCCTTAGCAGCACCGGTGGAGTTGGGAACGATGTTGCAAGCGCCGGCACGGGAACGACGCAGGTCGCCCTTTCTCTGGGGACCGTCCAGGATCATCTGGTCGCCGGTGTAGGCGTGGATGGTGCACATAATGCCGGACTCGATGCCAGCCAGGTCGTTCAGAGCCTTGGCCATGGGAGCCAGGCAGTTGGTGGTGCAGGAAGCGGCGGAGATGATGTTGTCTTCCTTGGTCAGGGTGTTGTGGTTGACGTTATATACGATGGTGGGCAGGTCGTTGCCGGCAGGAGCGGAGATAACGACCTTCTTGGCGCCGGCGTCGATATGAGCCTGAGCCTTGGCCTTGGAGGTGTAGAAACCGGTGCACTCCAGGACAACGTCAACACCCAGCTCGCCCCAGGGCAGCTCGGCAGCGTTGGCCTTGGCGTAGATGGTGATCTTCTTGCCGTCGACAACGATGTTGTCCTCACCGGCCTCGACAGTGTGGGTGCCGAAGGGCTTTGCATAAGCGCCCTGCGTGGAATCGTACTTCAGCAGATGAGCCAGCATCTTGGGAGAGGTCAGGTCGTTGATTGCGACAACCTCGAAGCCCTCAGCGCCGAACATCTGACGGAAAGCCAGACGGCCGATACGGCCAAAACCATTGATAGCAACTTTAACAGACATGGGAATTTCCTCCATTTCATATTACTGCTTTCGCAGTCTTATCATACTGTCAGCACAGGCTCAATCGATACGCCCGTACGGATTTTATTATACTATAACCCCCAGTTAATGTAAACTGGAAATTCTGTCAAAACCCGTAGAATTTTTCTGCAAATTTTTGTGCAAATTCCGTTTTACTGGTAGCTTACCGGGGAATCCACAGGAGCAATGGCCATATAGGTATTGCCCACACCCAGCTCCAGAGGCTCACCGTCCACAGTCTTGAACCAGAAGGGGCTCTCGGCATCGTCTGCGCCCCAGGTAATGGGGATGATCTTGCCGCCGTTGGCATAGTAGCCCTGGCCGCCGGCCTCAAAGTTGGCGGTGTAGTAAATGCCGTCGGTGGTGATGTCGGCCAGCATGACGATCACGTTGGTAAAGGTTTCAGGATCCTGGGTGTCGCCCAGCACCATGGCCTGATCGTACTGGTTGTAGACGTACTTCCCCAGAGCCGCATCATAGACCATGGAGGTGTCCTTGCGGTTGTTGCGGTAGGTGAAGGTCACGGTGACGTTCTCGGCGCTCTCGCCATTCTCCGGAGTCCCGTCCTCCCGGAAGTGCAGATTGTATTCCTTGTCCTCCGGCTGGGTGGTGCGGAAGTCCTTCTCCTGGGCCAGAGCCTCCAGCTGATCGCCCCGGGCGAACAGGCAATGCTCCCAGCCGGATTCGTTCTTAAATAGATATGCTCTGTCCGTATTCCGGAAGGAATAGCCGCTGTCTTTCTGCGTATCGATGTTGAACCGGTCAACACCCAGCTTCTTGGCATGGCCCAGAGCCTGCTCGGAGCCACCTGCATCGAAAATGACGGCATCATAATGCTTGGCGATCTCATTGAACATCGGGCGCACGGACCGGACGGAGCCGATGGCCTCGGACTGGGTAGGATCCGTAAACAGTGCCAGGTCCCGGATGATGGAGCCGTTGACCCACATCTCCATGAGAATATCGGCATTCATGGTGCCGTAGTGGGGCAGCGCACCCCGGATATTGCTGATGGACACGGCATAGATGCGGCCGGTGAAGGGTGCGTCCAGAGTCTTGCCGTTCAGGGGGTTGGTGTAGACAGGCGCGGGCTCCGTGGTAGGCTCCTCCGTGGTGGGAGCTTCCGTGGGGGCTTCGGTGGTGGCCGGGGCTGTCGTGGCCGCTTCGGTGGTGGCCGATGCACCTGCACCGGCGCAGCCGCACAGAACCAGAGTCAGGGCCAGCAGCAGGCAAATCATTTTTTTCATTGTTTCGTACCTCTTGTCAATGGAATTATAGGTGTATTCAAAACCGAACGGCTCAGCCTTCGCTGCTCTCCTGGAGAATACCGTCCATGGTCTTGCCAATGGAATAATAGAACACATTGTCCCGGGCGGGCTGCAGATCCAGCAGCTGCCCACGCTTGGAATAGACATTGTAGCAGCCGTAGAGAATGGGGATCACGCTGCCGTCCTCCGCCACCATCTGGCACAGGTTGTAGAAGGTTCCGGAATTGGACAGGGCCTCCTTGGTCATGCCCAGAAGGGTGTCGTTGTTCAGCACATTGTTGGTCAACGTGCCGTAGCCCTTGAAGAACTCGGAAAGGTCCGAATTGGGGGGCAGCTTGGTCTGGCCCAGGTAGAGGTCATAGGTTCCCGCCCGCAGAATCTGCTGGTAGGTGATGCCTCCGCCGGAGCCGCCATATTCCAGCACACCGCAGGGAATGCCCAGCTCCGTCAGGTGGGCGGCAATGTCCCGGGCCGTCCGCAGCCGGGCGGAATCGTCCGCATTGACCAGCAGCCGCAGCTTTTTGACCTCACGGGTCTTTTCATCCCGGGGAAACTGGAAATTGCCCAGCTGGTCCAAAAACTTCATGGGATCGTAGACGTAGTTGGAGGCCAGAGTGGGGTAGTAGTAAGGAGAGCCCGGAGAGGTGATCAGCGTCGTGGGCTGGGCCATGCCCCGGTAATTCTCCTCATTCAATGTCTCCCGGTCAATGGCATAGGTCAGGGCCTTGCGCAGCACATCGGAATCCTTGAACCAGTCGCTGTAGAGCAGGTTGCAGCTGAGATACAGCAGCACACCGTTCTCTACCTCCCACAGCTCGTAGTCGCAGCGGTACTCGCCGAAGGAATCCAGCATGGGATCCGCAATGGCCAAATTCAGCTCGCCGAACTCGAATTCATCCCGCAGCTGGGACTGGCTGGTGGCCTCCATCAGGGTAATGGTATTGGCCCGGACGGACAGCGTTGCGTCGCACCACCAGGAGTCCACCTTCCGCATCTCGGCCCCCTCATCGTTCTGGTAGAAGGCATAGGGCCCGGTCCCCACGGGGTGCTCGGCCCCTACCTCACTGGCTTTCAGAATGGGGATATCCAGCAGCAGCGGCAAATTCTGATAGGAGGTGTCCAGGTAGAACATGACGCCCTGGCCGTCGTCGTGGAGCTTGATCTCCGCAATGTGGGTGAAGCGGCCCTTGTAGAAGTCGCTCTGCTGCGCCGCCTGATAGGAGGCCAGAACATCGTTGGCCGTTACCCGGGTCCCGTCGGAGAACCGGGCGTTGTCATCCACATAAAACGTATAGATCGTGTTGTTGGAATTGACCCGATACCGGGAGCAGAGAATGGGTGTGGTCTCATTACTGCTGTTGTAGGCGAAGAGGCCCTGATACATCAGGGAGAACAGCACTCGGTTGGAAAAGTTCATGCCGATGATGGGATTCATGGACCGGTTGGGATAATAGGCCAGGATCATGGCCTGATCCGCCAGGGTATCCTCCTCCGTGGGGTCCGGGTCATCCTCCATAAGGATGGCATCCCCCGTGGGCACATAAGCGCTGTCCTTTTCCGAAGCACAGCCGGAAATGAGTGCCGTCAGCGTGGCAAACACCAGCAAAAGGGCAAGCAGTCGCTTCATTTTGTTCCTCCTCTGCATACAATGACAGCCCCCTGGCTGCCCCGGTGACCCTGGGTCACCCGGTGGGACCAGAATCGGTCACTTTCGCAGACCGTGCAGGCCGTGCTGACCTCCACCTGGCGGACACCTGCCTGCCGAAGCACCCAGGCATTGACGGCCTTCAAATCCACCAGGTATTTCTCCCCCTGGGTGCGGATGAAGGGCTCCATGGCCTCGCCATAGGCTTCCCGCAGGGCCTGGGGAACATCGGCATGGGTTTCAAAATGGCAGAAGCCGATGTTGGGGCCTACGGCGGCCCGGATATCCTCCGGGCGGCTGCCGTAGTATTTTTCCATGGCCTCCACCATCCGTGCACCAATACCGGAAACCGTCCCCCGCCACCCGGCGTGGGCCGCACCCACGGCACCTGTCACCGGGTCATAGGCCAGAATGGGCGTGCAGTCCGCGGAGAACACCACCAGGGCCAGCCCCGGCACATCCGTCACCAGCGCATCGCAGTCCGGAAGCCTGGGGGCAAAGAGCCCCGCCCCCCGGTCCTTTTCCTCGGCACGGTAGACGATGTCCGAGTGCACCTGCCGGGCAAGCACCGCATTTTTAGGGTCAAAGCCCAGGGCATCGCCCAGGATCTCGTAATTTTTCACCACATTTTCCGGGTCATCTCCCCGGGTGGGGGCCAGATTCAGGGAGCTGAGATAGTCCGTGCTGACCCCGCCGAAGCGGGTGGTGAAGGCATGGGGCACGGAAATCCCCTCCGCCGCCAGATATTCCAGGCTTCCCTTATGAATCGTTTGTATCATTCTGTTTCTCCTGAAGGTTTACTGCTGCATCTCCGCTTCCTTGTCCTTCTGCATGCAGCACTTTTTATACTTCTTGCCGCTGCCGCAGGGGCAGGGGTCGTTGGGGCCTACCTTCTTGGCGGCGGTGCGAACGGGCTGCTTCTTTACGACGCTGCCGTCGTTGGCGCCGGCGGCGCCGGTCTCCTTGGCCACCTTCTCCCGCTTGACCTCCTGCTGAGGCTGAATGCGCACCAGGAACATCCGGCGGACGGTCTCCTCCTTGATGGACTGGATCATGGACTCGAACATCTGGTAGCCCTCTTCCTTATAGGCAATGACAGGGTCATGCTGGCCATAGGCCCGCAGACCAATGCCTTGCTTCAGGTCGTCCATGGCGTCGATGTTGTCCATCCAGTATTCGTCCACCACCCGCAGCATGACCACCCGCTCCAGCTCCCGCATGAGCTTGTCGCCATAGGCGGCTTCCTTGGCCTGGTAGGTGTTCAGGGCGATGTCGTAAACGGTATCCGTGAGCTTCTGGGCATCCATGCCCTCCAGCTCAGCCTTGCGGCTCTGGAGCGTGCCCTTGACGAAGTAAATACCCTCCAGCTGAACGGACAGCTCCTTCAGAGCCTCCTCATTGGCAATGCCGCCGTGCTGGCTCAGGGCAGAGGAAACCGTGGTTTCCAGGACGGAGCGCAGCATGGTCAGGATATTCTCCCGCAGGTCCTCACCGTCCAGCACCTTCTGGCGCTGGGCATAGATGACCTCACGCTGGGTGTTCATCACGTCGTCATATTCCAGGACGCTCTTTCTGGCCTTGAAGTTCCGGCTTTCCACGTTCTTCTGGGCATTCTCCACAGCACCGGAGAGGATCTTCGCATCAATGGGGGTGTCCTCATCCAGGCCCAGAGAATCCATCATGCCCATGATCCGGTCAGAGGAGAACAGGCGCATCAGGTCATCCTGGAGGCTCAGGTAGAACCGGCTCTCGCCGGGGTCTCCCTGACGGCCGGAACGGCCCCGCAGCTGATTGTCGATCCGGCGGGACTCATGGCGCTCGGTGCCGATGATGAACAGACCACCGGCTGCACGGACCTTCTCGGCCTCTTCCTTAATATGGCCCTTGTATTGCTTCAGAAGGTCATTGTATTCCTGCCGAATGGCGAGAATTTCGGGGTCTGTGGTCTCGGCGAAGGAATCCGCCTCGGCAATGAGCTCCTCGGGCTTTCCCTGCTTGCGCAGGTCCGCCTTGGCCAGGAACTCCGCGTTGCCGCCCAGCATGATGTCCGTACCACGTCCGGCCATGTTGGTGGCAATGGTCACAGCCCCAAGCTTACCGGCCTGGGCCACGATCTGGGCCTCCATCTCGTGGTACTTGGCGTTCAGCACATTGTGGGGGATGCCTTCCCGTTTGAGCATCTTGCTGAGGATTTCGCTCTTTTCGATGGAGATGGTGCCCACCAGCACAGGCTGACCCTTGGCGTGGCACTGTTTCACCTGCTCCACAATGGCCCGGAACTTGCCGGCCTCGGTCTTGTAGACCACATCAGGATGGTCAATTCGAATAACAGGACGGTTGGTGGGAATCTCCACCACATCCAGATTATAAATGGCTTCAAATTCCTCCTGCTCCGTCAGGGCGGTGCCGGTCATGCCGGAGAGCTTGTCATAGAGCCGGAAGAAATTCTGGAAGGTGACGGTGGCCAGGGTCTTGCTCTCACTGGCAACGGTGACACCTTCCTTGGCCTCGATTGCCTGGTGCAGGCCCTCGTTGTACCGGCGGCCGTACATCAGTCGTCCGGTGAATTCATCCACGATGATGATCTCGCCGTCCTTGACCACATAGTCGATGTCCTTCTTCATCAGGCCCCGGGCCTTCATGGCCTGGTTGATGTGGTGGGAAAGGGTGGTGTTCTCCGCATCCGCCAGATTCTCCACGCCGAAGAACTTCTCCGCCTTGGCAATGCCCTCGGCGGTCAGGGAGACAGTGCGGGACTTCTCGTCCACATAGTAGTCGCAGTCCAGGTCGTCCTTCTCCTCTTTGTCCTCGGTCTTGGCGAAGACCTGCTTGCGCAGGGTGGAGACGAACTTGTCCGCCATCTGGTAGAGCTGAGAGGAATCCTCGCCCTTGCCGGAGATGATCAGGGGAGTACGGGCTTCATCGATGAGGATGGAGTCCACCTCGTCCACAATGGCAAAGGCATGGCCCCGCTGGACCAGCTCCTGCTTGTAGATAGCCATATTGTCCCGGAGGTAGTCAAAGCCCAGCTCGTTGTTGGTGCAGTAGGTGATGTCTGCCGCGTAGGCCACCTTCCGCTCGGGAGGGGTCATGCCGGGGATCACCAGGCCCACGGTCAGGCCCATGTACTTATAGACCTTGCCCATCCACTCGCTCTGGTACTTGGCCAGGTAGTCATTGACGGTGACGATATGCACGCCCCGGCCGGTCAGAGCATTCAGATAGGCCGGCAGAATGGCCACCAGAGTCTTGCCCTCACCGGTTTTCATCTCGGCAATGCGGCCCTGATGCAGGACAATGCCGCCGATGAGCTGCACAGGATAGGGCCGCAGGCCGATGACCCGGTCCGCAGCTTCCCGGATGGCCGCAAAGGCCTCGGGCAGCAATGCATCCAGGCTTTCGCCGTTTTGACAGCGCTGCTTGAATTCCTCGGTCTTGGCCTTCAGGGCCTCTTCGCTCATGGCTTTATATTCGGATTCCAGCGCCAGAATGGCATCCACCGTAGGCTGAATCTTCTTCAGCTCACGCTGGGAACGGGTTCCAAAGAGCTTGGTAATCAGTCCCATTGGACATCTCTCCTTTCAAATTCCGGGGATGATCCCCGAAGCTTCTTCCATTTTCTTATAATTCAATGCATTATAACATATGGCAATCAAAAAATATAGAGTATTTTGTGAACAAACGCGGCAAATCTCAGCAAGAAGGCTTCCCCTCCGGGCGGTGCGTCGCGCAGCGAATCTAATTCAAAATAGCTGCCGGTGGCAGCTATACCATAAAAAGTGGAGCCGGCAGGGCGAAGCCCTGACTGAGGAGGGGCGTTATGGGAGAGAGCGGTAAGAAAGGGCAACTCAAGTCACGCACTGCCCTCTCCCACAACACCCCTCATCCATAAATTATAGCATAGCTGCCACCGGCAGCTATAGGAGATTAGATCCGCTGCGGCGATCCCCCTTCCCCGCAGGGGAAGATTAGGGCCAGATTTTTCCCTTTTTAAAGCCTCTTCCCGCAAAAAACGCCTGAATTTCGCGCTCCTCTGCCTTCACGCTGCCCTGCTGGAAATTGGGCTTGCCGCCGCCGCGGCCATTCAGGGCGGCGGTCAGCTCCCTGTTCAGCCCCCGCAGATCGCCGCCGGGCAGGGCCAGACAATAGTGGAAGCCGTTTTCATTCCTGGAAAATCCCGCCGCAATGCCGCCGGTTTTGGCGGAAGCCTGGTCTGTCAGATTCCGCAAGCCCTCGGGATTCAGGCCGTCCGCAAAGAAGAAGCAGTCCCCCATTCCTTCCAGGGCCGCCGCCTGATAGGCAAAGAGCTGCCGCTCCAGAGCCCCTGAGCGGTATTTCCAGCCGTTCAGGGTGTCCAGCAGCTGCTCCGCGCCCTGGGCCGTCTGGGTCAGCTGGGCAGAGAGGAGCCGGGAAACCTGCCGATTCTGGTCGAACACCGCATTCATCAGATCAAAGGCCGCCCGGCCTGCCGCCATTTCGATGCGGGTGCCGCCCCGGCAGGGAATGGCAGAGAGAAGCTTGATGAGCCCGATCTCGCCCGTCGCCGCCACATGGACGCCGCAGCAGGCGCAGATATCAAAGCCCGGCACCTCCACGATCCGCACCGGCCAGGGCAGGGCCCGTTTGGTCCGGTAGGGGACCTGCTCCAACTCCTCGGGACCGGGGGTCCAGATGTGCAGGGGGATGTTTTTCCAGATGGCCTCATTGGCCTCTCGCTCGATTTCCGGCAGCTTTTCCGCCGGGATCACGGCGTCAAAATCGATGACAATGCCGGTCTGATTCATGTGGAAGCCTGTATTGTGGCAGCCGTACAGCCTGTGGAGAATGCCGGAGACGATGTGCTCTCCCGTGTGCTGCTGCATCCGGACAAACCGTGCCTCATAATCGATCTGCCCATCCACGGTGCTGCCCACGGTCAAGGGGCCGTCGCACAGGTGGACGATTTTCTCCCCCTCCTCCCGGGTATCCAGCACCCGGACGCCGCCTAAGGTGCCCGTATCCGCCGCCTGACCGCCGCCCAGGGGATAGAAGGCAGTTCTGTCCAATGTAACGGCAAAGCCTCCCTCCGTCCCGCTGCATTCCAGCACCCGGGCCCGGAAAGTTGCGCAATGGCAATCGGCATAGTATATTTTTTCAGTTTCCATAACTATCTTCATTCCCTTTCATTTTCTTCCTTTTTCCCGGGAAGATTCTGAAAATTTCCTGATTTTCCATTATATCACATTTCCATTTTCTTTGCAATGCGGCAAATGCGGGATTTGCGTAAATGGAATTTTACAAAAATAAAGCTGGTTTTTCTGCCAAAAACGCGCTACAATGGGAAAAGAAAAACGAATGAGGTGATACAATGCCCTCTGCCTATGCCCATCTTCGCTTCGGCTGGGAGGTCCTGTCCGCCATCCCTACGCCCTACCGGGCCGCAGCCAAAAATCTGACCCAGCTCTATAATGTCGGCACTCAGGGGCCGGACCCCCTGTTCTACTACAATCCCCTGGTAGAAAATGCCGTGGACAAGCAGGGCCAGCGCTGCCACGCCATGACCGGAAAAGCCTTTTTCGAGGCAGCCCTGGTGCGCTACCGCGCCGCCCCCTCGGAAGGGGCCGCCGCCTATCTCTTCGGCGTTTTGACCCACTACTGCCTGGACTCCCACTGCCATCCCCTGATCAATGCCGCCACAGAGGAGGCTGACCTGGACCACATGGAGCTGGAGACGGAATTTGACCGATTCCTGCTGCAAAAGGACGGGAAGCTGCCGCCCCACCTGCAGGACTACTACAAATCTCTGCGCATGACCCGGGGCGAGCGGGCCACGGCTGCGGCGCTGTATGAGGATCTCTCCCCCCGGGCCTTCGGCTGGTGCGTCCGGAATCTGGCCAATGTGCACCATGTGGCCACATCCCGGAACCGGCGGTTTGCCAAGCGGCTTCTGGGACTGGGCGGCAGACGGGGGCGGGCCTTCCTCATGACCGTTGGCCCCAATCCCATGTATGCCCACCTGGACGAGCCCATTTTTGAAGCCTACTCCGCAGCTCTGGCGGATTTTCCCGCCCTGGCAGCCCAGCTGGCCGACGCTCTGAAAGACGGGGCCCCTCTGGGTCCGGAATTTGACCCCACCTTCGGATAAGAAAGGAAGTCACTATGGAGAAAAAATTTAAACTCACGACCCTGGAACGAAACTGGATCCTCTACGATGTGGGTAACTCCGCCTTCATCCTGCTGGTATCCACCCTGATTCCCATTTACTTTAATTCCCTGGCAGGCGCAGGCGGACTGAACGAAAGCCAGTATCTGGCCTTCTGGGGCTATGCAGGCTCCGTATCTACACTGATGGTGGCTTTCATCGCCCCCATCTGCGGCACACTGGCAGACCAGAAGGGCTTTAAAAAGAAGCTGTTCGTAGCCATGATGCTGCTGGGCGTTATCGGCTGCGCCGCCCTGGGCGCTGCCTGGAGCTGGCTGTCCTTTCTGGTGATCTATGTTCTGGCCAAGGTGGGCTATTCCTCCAGCCTAGTATTCTACGATGCCATGCTGCCGGAGGTCACCACCGATGCACGCATGGACAACGTCTCCTCCCAGGGCTACGCCTATGGCTACATCGGTTCCGTCATTCCCTTCATTCTCTGCCTGGTGCTGGTGCTGCTGGGGGACAAAATTGGCCTGTCCGCCGGCACGGCTATGACCGTCTCCTTCCTGCTGGTTGCCGTCTGGTGGCTGGGCTGCACATTGCCGCTGCTGAAGAGCTACCGTCAAAAGGCCTATGTGGAGCGGGCGCAGCATCCCATCAAGGATACCTTCCGGCAGCTGGGCCGCACCTTCCGGGACGCCAGCAAGGAAAAGCACATTCTTATCTACCTCATCGCCTTTTTCTTCTTCATTGACGGCGTTTACACCATCATCGACATGGCAACCGCCTATGGCACGGCCTTAGGCCTGGACAGCACAGGGCTGCTGCTGGCTCTGCTCGTCACCCAGTTTGTGGCCTTTCCCTTCGCCATTCTCTTCGGCCGCCTGTCCGCTGCGAAGGACACCGGCAAGCTGATCAAGCTGTGCATCCTGGCCTATACGGGCATCACTCTCTTTGCGGTCTTCCTGAAAAGTCAGTGGCAGTTCTGGGTTCTGGCCGTCCTCGTGGGCATGTTCCAGGGCGGCATTCAGGCCCTGAGCCGGTCTTATCTCGGCAAAATCATCCCGCCGGAGCGCAGCGGTGAATACTTCGGCCTGATGGACATCTGCGGCAAGGGCGCGGCCTTCCTGGGCACCACCCTGATTGCCGTCATCAGCCAGCTCACCGCCGGAACCACCGTCCATATTTTCGGCCAGGAGCTGCAAAACGAGAGCATCGCCGTGGGCACTCTGGTGATCCTGTTTGCCATCGGCTATGTGCTGTTCTGCAAAGCGGACAAGCTGAATAAGGCAAGAGGTTAAGCTTGCCTCCTCTCCCCGGAAGCGCTGCTTCCGGGGAATTTCCTGTTTTCATTGACACGGTCAAATGGGCTGTGGTATAATTTATTATGTAAAGACATACCGAGGCTCCCGTTTTCGGCGGGGAGAAAGAGGGACTTGCCTGTGGAAGACAGTCAGAAAATGCGTATTTTGTTTTTGGCCAATGTGCCGTCGCCCTATCGGGTGGCTTTTTTCAATACACTGAGCCGGAGCTGCCGCCTTACCGTGCTCTACCAGCTCCATGCCTCTGCGGAACGGGACGAAAAATGGACCGCCGCCCAGGAGGGGGATTACGAAACCGTATTCTTAAAGGGCAAGGCCACGGATGTGGACAAGGCCCTGTGCCCCGGTATTATCTCCTGGCTGGAAAAGGGCTGGGACGCCATCGTCATCTGCGGCAATTCTTCACCTACGGAGCTTCTGGCCATTTCCTGGTGTAAGCTGCGCCGGATCCCCTACTGCCTGGAGGGGGACGGCGCTTTCGCCAAAAGCGGAAACGGGCTGAAAGAGCGCATCAAGGCCCAGAGCATCCGGGGCGCGACGCTGTATCTCTCCACCTGCCAGGAGCTGGACAAATACTACCTGCACTACGGCGCAAAGGCCGACGCCCTGCGGCGCTACCATTTCTCCTCTCTGACAGAGCGTGATATTCTCGCCGCCCCTGTCAGCCTGGAGCGCAAGCAGGCTCTGCGGAAGGCCTTGGGCGTTCCAGAAGAGAAGATGCTGCTCTCCGTGGGACAGTTCATCCCCCGGAAGGGCTTTGATGTTCTTTTACAGGCAGTCAACGCCCTGGATAAGCACATCGGCGTTTATATCGTGGGCGGCAAGCCTACGGAGGAATACCTGACCTATGCCCGGGAAAATGACCTGACCAACGTGCATTTCGTGGGCTTCAAGACCAAGCAGGAGCTGGAGAGCTATTACCTGGCGGCGGACCTGTTCGTGCTGCCCACCCGGGAGGATATCTGGGGCCTGGTGGTGGGCGAAGCCATGTCCTGCGGCCTGGGGGTTATCACCACCACCATGTGCAACGCCGGTCTGACATTGATTGAAAACGGAAAGAACGGCTTCCTGGTGCCGCCGGAGGATGTCCGGGCCCTGCGGATGGCCATTACGGACGCCATTGTCCACAGCGCCGCCTTTGGGGCCGCCGCTCTGGAAACCATAAGGCCCTACACCGTGGAAACCATGGCCGCCGATCACATGCGGATCCTGGCAGAGCTTCAAAAGGAGGAATAGCCGTGGACAAGCAAAAGGTGACAGCCCTGACGCAGAAGCATCGGAGCCTTTTCCGGTTTCTGTTCCGGCTGCATAACCGATTTCCCTTCGTCAACCGCCGGAAGGGGCGGATCCGGACCCAAGCAGGACTTTCCTATCTCAAGGCCTGCCGCATTACCGGCGGCGCAGGGAACACCCTGATCATCGGGGACTATGCACGGCTGAAAAACTGCGTGTTTCACATTGAGGGTACGGGCAATACGGTGCAGATCGGGCCCTGGTGCCACTGCGAAAATGCGGAGTTCTGCATTGAAGACAACGGCTGTACCATCACCTTGGGGCGGCACACCTACCTGTGCGGGAATGTCCAGCTGGCTGCCATGGAGGGCACCGATATTACCGTCGGCGAGGATTGCCTGTTCTCCAGTTCCGTCCGGCTCCGGACCGGAGACTCCCACAGTCTGCTGAAAAAGAGCACGGGAGAACGGATCAATCCCTCGGCATCCATTGTCATCGGGAACCACGTCTGGGTGGGTACCGATGTGACCATTCTGAAGGGCGTCCGGGTTGCCGACGGCTGCGTGGTGGGCGCCGGTTCCCTGCTGACCAAGGCCTATTCCCAGCCGAACTGCGTTCTGGCAGGTGTTCCCGCCCGGGAGGTCAAGCAGGACGTGGACTGGACGATCCAGCGAATTTAAAGCCCCTCTGCGCAAGTTGGCCGCGGCCGGACGACCGGTCCGGCCGGTTATGGCAGAAGGTTTCACGGCCGTATAACAGGAGGCACAATGAACACACTTTATCTGGACTTAGGAATGGGCGCTGCCGGGGATATGCTCACCGCCGCCCTTTTTGAGCTGATGCCGGACCGGGCCCGGGCTCTGGAGCAGCTGAACGGCCTGGGGCTGCCGGGGGTGGTTTTCCAGCCGGAGGACAGCGCCAAATGCGGCATCCGCGGCACCCATATGCGGGTGCTGATTCACGGCGAGGAAGAGGGCGACGCGCATCACCACGATCACCATGAACATCACGACCACCACGGGCACCACCACAGCTCCATGGCGGACATTCAAGCCCTGGTTGATGGATTGCACGTCTCCCAGAGCGTAAAAGGAAACGTCATGGCCGTCTACGAAAAAATCGCCCAGGCGGAAGGCCATGTCCACGGCGTTCCCATGACGGAAATCCATTTCCATGAGGTCGGCACTATGGACGCTTTGGCAGATATTACCGCCGTGTGCTTTCTTCTGGAGCAGCTGGGAGCGGAGAAAATCGTTGCCTCCCCCGTACAGGTTGGCTTTGGAAAGACCCGCTGCGCCCATGGGCTGCTGCCCGTGCCCGCCCCGGCCACGGCAGAGCTGCTGCTGGGGGTGCCCATCCGGGCCGGGAACATCGAAGGGGAGCTGTGTACCCCCACCGGTGCGGCCCTGATTCGGCAATTCGTCTCCGACTTTGGCCCCATGCCGCTCATGACCGTGGAGCGCATGGGCTACGGCCTGGGCCAGAAGGATTTCCCCGCAGCCAACTGCCTGCGCGCCATGCTTGGGCAGGGCTGATCTGCCGACACGGAATATTCACGGTTTATCCCCAAATTGTTTCGTTTTCCGTTAAATTCCTTTCACAGTCGGAAGATATGATAAGGGCACGAAAGCGGAACACAAGAAACAAGCTTCCCTTTCGTTTTACAGATAGACCTCTCTCTTCTCTCTTCTCTTTCTATTTCCAACAGCAAAGTCCCCGGGATCGTGAAAATCCCGGGGACTTTGCTGTTATGCGCCAAAAACGGCGGTGAACAGGCAGCACAGAATCACACCCAGCGCCGTTGGCAGCAGGGCGGCCAGTGCCGTCCATTTGCGGCTGCCGGTCTCCCGGCGGATGGTCAGCAGGGTGGTGGAGCAGGGCCAGTGGAGCAGGGTAAACAGCAGCATACTCACCGCCCTTTGCCAGGTCCAGCCGTTGGATTGCAAAATGGTCAGCAGACTTCCGCTGTCCACTGCGGTGAGGCTTTCCTGGGCCCGATAGCCCATAATGGCAATGGGCAGCACAATCTCATTGGCGGGGAAGCCCAGAATGAATGCCAGCAGCAGCATTCCGTCCAGTCCCATGGCCCGGCCCAGGGGCTCCAGCAGGGCGGCAGCGGCGCTCAGGACCGTCCCATTTCTCATTTGAATATTCGCCAGCAGCCACAGCACAATCCCAGCCGGACAGGCCACAGCCAGGGCTCTGCCCAAAACGAACAAGGTTCGGTCCAGCACCGAACGGATGATAACGGCCCCAACCTGGGGCTTCCGGTAGGGCGGCAGCTCCAGGGCAAAGGCCGAGGGCTCGCCCCGCAGCACCGTGTGACTCAGCCCCCAGGTAGCTGCCAGAGTCACCGCCACGGCAAAGACGATCACCAGGGTCAGCAGCCCCGCCTGCTGCCATGCCTGCCCGCCGAAAAAAACGGCCAGCAGGGTGATCATCAGGGGGAAACGGCCGTTACAGGGCACCATACTGTTGGTGAGAATGGCCAGCAGCCGCTCCCGGGGCGAGTCGATGATCCGGCAGCCTACCACTCCGGCGGCATTGCAGCCCAGTCCCATGCACATGGTCAGAGCCTGCTTCCCGCAGCCCCGGCAGCAGCAGAAGGGGCGGTCCAGCAGGAAGGCCGCCCGGGGCAGATACCCCACATCTTCCAGAAGCGTAAACAGCGGAAAGAAAATGGCCATGGGCGGCAGCATGACGGCACAGACCCAAGCCGTCGTCCGCCAGGCCCCCAGCACCAGCGCTCCCGTTAGCCACGCCGGAGCACCCCAGCCGGTCAGAAGCTGCAAAAGGAGGCCCTCCCCTCGGTTCAAAAGCCCCTGCAAGCCATCTGATATGGAATTCGCCCCTACCAATGTCAGCCACAGGACAAGAGCTAACAGCGCCAGCATGGCCGGATAGCCCAGGGATCGGGACAGCAGGATCCGGTCGATCCTCCGGTCCAGCTGGGAATAGGGTGTCTTCTCCCGATGCACGACGCCCCGAGCAATTTCCTCCGCCAGGCGGACCGGGGCTGCTGCCAGGGCGTCCGTCAGCGCCCCATCCGTCATGGTCAGAGTGCTCCTGGCACTTTCTGCTGCCTGCCGGGCTTCCGGAGGAATGCCAAGATCCTCCAAAAGCGTGGGGTCTCCCTCCAGGGCTTTCAGGGCCAGAAAACGTTTCGGCAGCGTGCCGTCCGGCAGGCACTGCTGAATGTTCTCCACAGCCCCCTCGATTTCCGGGGGATAGGGTACGAAAACAGGCACGCTTTCCGGCAGGTTTCCGGACAGCACCGCTTCCAGGCGGCGCAGGCTGCCCTTTTTCCGGGCAGTGACCCCAACCACCGGAATCCCCAGCCGCCGGGACAGGAGGCTCAGGTCCAGGGAAAGGCCCTTGCGCTTTGCCTCGTCCATCAGGTTGACGCAGACCACCACCCGGGACGTGATCTCCAGGATCTGCAGTACCAGCACCAGATTCCGCTCCAGGGTAGTGGCATCGCAGACTACGACGACCCGTTCCGGCCCGGCGGTACACAGGAAATTCCGGGCCACCTGCTCTTCCGGGGAGTGGGACAGCAGGGAATAGGTCCCCGGCAGGTCCACCAGCACCCGCCCATGCCAGCTTCCGCTGGCCAGGGCCACGGTCTTTCCCGGCCAGTTTCCGGTGTGCTGCCGCATACCGGTAAGCGCATTGAACAGGGTGCTTTTGCCCACATTGGGATTCCCGGCCAGGGCGATGCAGCCCTTTTCTATGGTCTTAGGGCCATCCAGAGCTCCATGGCCAACGGAAGCGCGGCTCAGTCCCATGCTTCGCCCTCCACCAGCACCCCAGCGCTGTCCCTGTCCCGCAGAGCGATCACCGCTCCCCGAATCTCATAGGCCGACGGATCTCCCAGAGGGCTCCTGCCCAGGCATCGCACCCGGGTACCTGCCACCAGCCCCAATTCCAGGAGCCTTCGGCGCATAGCCCCCTCCGTTTCCAGCCCCGCCACACGCCCCACACCGCCCGGGGCAAGCTCATTCAATCGCAGCATACTTACAACACCTCGCCAAGGTCTCCGAAGAGCATTCTTCCGGCCAGTCTATGCGGCTTTCAGCGTGAGCGTGCGGGACATGTTTCCCATACGGGATCGGAGGCCGGCCAATGTCTTTTACCGGCTGCGACGTAAAACCACAGTTTGAAGCGCCCTCCTTTGTGCTTATGGCGTGTGGCAAATAACGCTTGCTGTTTTCCTTCTTTTGTGCTACGATATCCATGGCGATTGAGACCTTTCGTTAGTTTGGGTGTGGTAGCTTTATTCTAACGAACGCAATCGCTTTTTTCTATACCCTTGGTCTCACATCTATTGTAACGCTACAATTTAATATCAAATATTTTAAAAGAGTATTGACAACGGAAAGATTTGCATTACAATAGTGGTTGGGTGCATAACTACTATGAATAGTTTTGAATTTTTGGAAAAACTCGGTTTTTCATCTAACGAGGCAAAAGTATACGGCACGTTGATAAAACACAAAGTGCTAAACGGCTACGAAATCGCCAAATTGTCCGGCGTTGCGCGTTCGTTAGTTTATGAGGTCATCAATCGTTTGATTGCAAAGGGCGCGGTCATCCGTATAGACGGAGAACCTAATTTTTACAAGCCTATCGAGTATCAAGACCTTATCCGCAGCATTAAGGAAGAAAACGAAAAGAATATTGCCTGCGCCGAACGCGAACTTCAACAACTCGCAACGGAAAATGCCGACGTCGATTACGTAATGAATATAGTGGGCGAAGAAAAATACGTTGCCAAGGCAAAGGAACTTATCGACAGCGCGCAAGCGGAAATTTCGCTGTCCATTTGGC